>Ga0181520_10000321_pt1 | contig 105967 bp, 87 predicted proteins | sample PEATcosm2014_Bin_29_FD_132451 | JGI IMG/M metagenome (GOLD analysis project Ga0181520, IMG submission 132451) | Peatland microbial communities from MTU Mesocosm Facility, Houghton, MI, USA - PEATcosm2014_Bin02_30_metaG | ecosystem: Environmental > Terrestrial > Soil > Wetlands > Peat | place...
AGGTTCGGGCTTTCGCCCAGCGCCCAGGCATGGCCCTGATGGAAGCGAAGATGGGCGGGAATCTCAAAGCCGGCCACAATGTCCTGGGCCTTGTGCACCCCAGCAGCAGCGTAAGGCGCAGTCTGCAGAACGGGCTTCTGAGCTCTTTTGTATCTGAAGTGATCAAACACCAGGAAGGTAACAAACATTGCCAGAACCAGAATGAATGTCATTGCCTTAACCTCCGCCCGCTTTCTTTGGGCTTTAGTTCGAGTCGTCGCGGCTCTCCACTTTTCCTCTACTGTTCCGCGGACGCCCTCTTCGAGGGCACTTCAGTGACCAATGTGCGGAAACGAAACTATAGCACAGAAACAACAAGTGTTAGCCTTGACCTGCATCCTCTTGGAAACTGCGCGCCTGTCGCAGTCGATGCAGATCGTCACACGCGGAGGGGCCGCGCCTGTCCCATTCCGGTTCCATCGTCTCGCGGAATCAATGACTTAGGAAGAATATTTCAGCATACGAGGCAATTTGTAACAGTGTTGCGCTTTGCATCACTGGAACAAACGTTTTGCACAGGCGGCCGAAAAGAAAGTTCGGAACGTGAGCCCTATGGCTTCCCGTTTCAGCAATTTACCCATCCCACTAGCGAAAACCACCAGGGTTCGACCCCAACCAATCCAAAGTACTCCCTGCCATGTGCGTGGCCATCGCAGGCTAAAATCCCGCGAACAACAGCTCTTCAAGAGCCATTCGTCGCACCTGCCAGGATTCACGATCCTCCCCATTCACCTTCAGCCTGCACTCGCCCGCGTCAGTAAAGGTCAGGGTCACCTCGAACATCAAATCGCCGTTCTCGTCGCGCACCAGGATTGCGTGCTCGGTAAGGTTGAAGACGACGGCCATGCGGAGATCCTTACCTTCCAGAAACACGCTAAAGCTGCCAACATTTTCCGCCACGGAAAACTTGTAAGGGGAATTGTCGGGGCGAAGGTCATTGCGAGTCTTGACGTCCTGTTCCACTTGTAACCGCAGCGCCGTGAATACCTTGGCGAGAGTGCACGTGGAACGCCTGGTCACCCAGTCGAACTTCGCTGCATCCTTGTCCACTTTGTCAGCCACCCCTTCGCCTCCATCCCGGCATCCTATCGCCACCGAATCCTGCACGGCATCGGCCGCCGCCGGGCTTCGAACCACGCGTCGCGACCGTCAATCCTCCTGCAAAGCTACCGGGCAGCCGTTCGCCTCCAGAGCTGGTCCGCCGGGTCACCTTTTCGATCCTTCGTCCCACGCCGGCGCAGGGCGGCTCGCATTTCGCGGTGGGGCGCAAACAGGACCCACTCTCAAGCAGCACTCTCCTTCATCGCCGCTTGTTCGGGAGCGGCGGTCGCAGAGCGCTCGCCGTGATCGATATGACTGAAGCGGTCGGCGTGCAGCTTCGCCGCTTCCGCACCCCAATGAATCGCGTGTTGATTGTGTCCGTGAGCGAGGTAGGCGTGATGCGCGGCCTTCTCGTACTCCCCGGCCTTCTCGCATTTCGCCGCCTCCAGGTATTGGTAGGCTGCGCATTCGTGATGACGAGCGGCGCAATGGTAAGCCAGTTCACAAGTCTTCGGCATATCGTTCTCCTTGGTTAACCCCCGGCAATTTTCTGCGCGGCCATTGCCCTCCCTGAGCAGGAGTCAGACTGGCTCATGTCGCGCTTTCAAGACCCTCAAAAACACGGAACATCGCGTATCTGCTAACCTGCCGCCCGAATACGATTGCCACAATGCTGCTCCGGGTGACTTGGATGAGGAGGATAAGCAGCGATCTCAGCCGCCTGTCCCATGTAGCTGACAATCGTTTGTTTCAGCTGCGAATCAACCTCATCGGCGACGGTCATCACGTCCGCAAGCAGCAGGCTGAAAGCCACGGTGCCCAGGTTGTTCTGCAGGGTATGGAATATGCTGACCTGCAGAATGCGGGATTCCTCGATGATCATCGGAATCGAATAACCCTGCGCGTAGCGGTCCTTGCCGTGCTGGACCGCTGCATTCGACACCGCTTTTGACCCAAGTATTCTCGCTACACGCAAGCGATGGACAAGTTCGTTCATCAGTTGCGGAAGGTGTCCCGTACGCTGCTCGCAGCTCAGTGGCACACGGGTCAGTTCAGGCTCCTGTTCCACCCGAACCAGCCAATCTTTGATCGTCGCTACGGCATCGCGTTCCAAAATCGCGGCTACCCGTTCTATGTTGGTCATTTTTCGCATTCCGCGCTCCTGTAATTCCTCGTCACAGGCTGTGATAAACGTCAGGATGGCCACCGGTTTCAGCAAGGTTTCGTCTGCTTGCAGCAGGACCGCGTCCAGCGCATTTTCCAGTTCGGCATACCCTGTGTAAACCAGCGTGAGCGCGTCCTGATTGGTGTTGTGCATCGCACTGATCATGGCGAGCCCGTCATCCGTTGCGGTCATATGCAAATCACTGAGCAACACATCAAAGAATTCTGTGTCGATTAAGTGCAACGCATCGCTCACATTGCCTGCGGTTGTAATCTGTAGCTGATTGACTTCCAATACTTTATCGAGTGATCTACGCACCTGTTCGTTTTCTTCTACTACCAGGATCCTCGGTCGTTCCGTCTTTTCGTCCAGCATTATTTCTGTTGTCACTTGACTGCGCCCCGCTGCGCGCCCCGCCTCGCGAATAAACGCCCTGCGAATCAATGCACCGCGAATGAGCAGGTATTGTCCGTGCTATTCCCCATCCCAGACTGTTCCCGATTGCTCACTTTTCGATTTCGTTCCGGATCGCGGCGGCAATCGGAAGTCCAGCGCCTAAAGTCCCGCTCCTCCAGTCCGAACAGACAGGTCCACGGACGCGGCGTAGCTGGACATCACAAGTGCTCTTGGAATTTCAAGGGTTCGAGGGATGATTCGGGATATCGCCGGCGCAGATGCTTTGTCTGGCTCAGGGTAGCTTGAGCATCGATTCGTGCATCTTCTCAACCCCGCGCGGCATCTGCATGACTGATGAGATGGAACACCTTGAGGCGCTCGATGTTTACCGCAGTAAAGCCCGGTCCCGCCAGTCAATCCCTTCCGTAGAGAAGTGCCCTGATTCTCCCGCGCAACAAAATCCAGCGCCCCGGGTGTGTGCGGCCGTAGAGGTGGCCCGGCGTCTCCCAATTCGCATTGCGCGAACTGCGTTCCCCTGAACACGATGCGCAGCCACGGCTACGGCCTGTGTTCGAGTACCCTGGGAATGTTTAATTTGTGCAGCTCACTGGTAAAAGCCTCCAGCGAGGCGAGCGCGCGCCCAGCGTCGCTGTCCGGATTTGCCGGCAGCTTGCCATTGCGTTCCTTGTATCCCTTTACGGTGTCGCACAGCCGTTCGAGTTCGTCGAGGGCGGCTTGCAGCTTCATGTGTGTCATCTCGTCTTCCCTCGCGGCGCCGGAATCCAGCCCTGCTTCTCTCCCACGCCCCGCCTCGCCGTTGACGCCAAGGCTTTGCTCTGGAGTCCATCCTACTCCAGGTAAGAATCAGGCGCTGCTGTCCAGCGTTTTTGAAGGTCGCCGCACCCATGCAACCGGCGCCGCGCTACACGTCTTTCAGTTGCTCTTCGTCCATGCCAAAATAGTGTCCGAATTCATGAATCACCGTGCGCCGGATTTGCTCGCGGATTTCAGTTTCGCTCGAACACACGGCCTCGATGTTCTTCTGGTAGAGCACAACGTAATCCGGCCCCGTGGACAGGCCGAATACACTTTTCTTTGTCATGGGGACGCCGTGGAACAGGCCCAGAAGAAGCCGTCCCGGCCGTCCATGGGGAGCAGACAACTGGCCCGGCGGAACATCCTCTACCAGCACGGCAACGTTGCGGATGCGGCTACGGAATTCCGTTGGAAGGCTGTCGAGCACCTCTGCCATTACCTTGGCGAAACGTTCGCGCTCCATGTTCCCGGCCTTCTGCGTCAGGCGTAACTGGGGCAGCTCACGGCTGCCCCAACATATGCAATGCGCGCCAGGCCCGGCTTACTCGGTCTTCGCGGCGGCAACCTTGTTCGCCCAGCGTGCCTTGGCTGCTTCCGACATTGCTTTCCGTGCTTCCGCGGTCAGGACGCGGCGAGTGCCCTTGGCGCGCTTGGATGTCACCGCAGCCGTCGCGGCCTGCTGGGCGCTGGTCTCCGGTTTCACGGCTTTGGCCTTGCTCACAGCCGGGCGTTCTTTCGCCGCCGCCGCCGGCTTCTGCTTGGAGGCCGCGCTCACGGGTTGCGGCGCCCGCTTGGCCGCCTGAGGAGCAACGGGAGCCGCCTTTGCGCTCCTCGCCGCCGCCCAGCGCTTCCGCGCCGCCGCTGCGATGCGACTGCGGCCGGCGGCGCTGATCACCCGCCTTTTGGCCTTTGGCTTGGCCTTGACCGAAGCCGCCTTCGCAACCTTTGCCGTAGACTTTGCAGCCGCCCCGGTTCCGCCAAGCGACTCCAAGGCTGCGATTGCCTGGTTGATCTGATCGCGCTCGGCGCGAAGGTCGGCGAGAATTTTCGCTGTGTCCATTTCTCTCCGTCACCAGCGCAGAAGGATTAGACCCATAAGGATCGCTGTGCTGGCGCTCGTGTGCCGCTATTCCTTCAACTTCAGTTTGCTCTTGTTCTGCTCGAGGAATTCACGCAACTCCTGCGCTTTGTCCAGGAGACGAACCCACTGCTCGTAATAAAGGGTAACCGGGAAGCGGCCCAGTCCGTAAACGCTCGCGCCACCCTTGTCGCTCACCTTGAACGCGATGCTGCTACCGCGCTGTTGCTTGGCTTCCAACTCCGCCAGCTTCGCCTTGAGTTCTTCATAACTTGGTTCGGTCATGCGGTCGCCTCCGTAGTCATCGAGTATTTCAGATTGCCGCTGATAAGGAAAATTATGACTCACAATCTCAAGTAGGCGCGCCCGCGAAAAACGAATTACCCCGCGAAGCTTTTAATGCGCTCTGCGAACCAACCCGGCACTCACGTCCGCGCCGCCGCCTTACTTACAGCGTATCCTTAATAACAGAAATGAGATTTTGTCGCCACTGCGGAAATCCGGTAGACAGCGGGCGTTTCTGCGCCGCCTGTGGTGGACCCATCGCGCCCGATGCCATCGCGGCCACCGGCGCCAGGCGCCATCGCCAGCGCAACCAACTGCGCTTCCTACTGGCCGCCCTCGGCCTGCTCCTCGTCGTTACCATGGGACTCATCGTCAGCCGGATGATGCACCGCGAACCGGCGGGGAGTGGCTCGCCTTCGCGCCCTGCGGCTTCCACTTCCCTGTTGCCGCTCCCGCAACCGTTTCCCACCCAACCTGCCGCCGTTCAAACTCCACCCACTCAGGCCGTCCCCGGTGACAGATTCAATCCGCAGCCACCACCGCCGCCGCAGACTTCCATCCCGGACCAAGCTCTTCCAGCCAGCCCGGTGTCCACCCGCGGCATCGACCCGAACGAGGTCGAGAACGCGCTTACCATGCTGGCTCAGAAGAGCAGGCAGAGTACGCCATCCCCGCAGAATCCAGCACCGTCCGCGGCCTCCGACACCGGCTCCGACCGTTATCCCGGTTCGCAACCGCTCGAGGTGAAGGATGTGGAACTCCCAGACATCGGTGTCCCAATTACCAGCCAGGTCTACACCACTTCCGATTCCCTCTCCACGGTCATCGCCTACTACACCGGACGCTACCCCGACGCCGAGGTCATGGAAGTAAACGGCCAGAAGGTCATCGCCGTCAACCGCCCCGGAGCCACCAAGGTCATTGCCCTCGGCAGCACCGGCCAGGAAACGCGAATCGCAATCCTTCAACCCGCCAACTAAAGCTCGCTCCGGGAACCAACCCATGCGGAATGCATCACACCTTATACCTGCCCCGCTTCCTGCCTTGAAGGCGCCGCATTCCAGCCGGGCGGTTGCTACAGACTTACTTGTCCGGCATGGGTATGGGCTTTACGTCGCCGCAGTTTGGTCCCTTGTAGGTGGAGGTGGATTCGCTCGTCCATTCGATCGGCATGCGGTTGGGCCCGGCCTCCATGGAGCCGACAAAGTGAAATTTAGCCGAGGAGCTACCTTCGCCGGTCCAGTGCGACTCAAAGCTCCCCTTGCCGTTCATCCTCCCGCTGCAAACCATGTCGCCGGTCACGCCGTTGGCGGTCCTGGCATAGTTGGTTACCTGGCAGTCACCGCGGGTCTGCGGAACCGGGGCTCCGTACTTATCAATCTGGGCCTGGGTAATACAAACTCTAACGGTTTGTGGGCCGCCGCCAAAAGGCGAACGCGCGCCCCCGGGAGCGCCTTGCATGCCGGCCGGGAACGGCGACTGTTGCCACGTCATGGTGCTGGTCGTCTCCCAGAGGCCGGGCTTTCTGGCTTGTGCCAAGGCAGCCGCCGTCATGGCGAACAGGCAATAAACCAACGTCAGCCAAACTCCGATCTTACGCATGATTCTTCCCTTTCTATCACGCGGAAAATCACCCGCGCGCCAATACTCTACGTCAGCGCGCCCGCGGCGGGAAAGAGAAATCTCCAACCCGCCTAAGTCCCGGCTGCCTTACCTCTCCCGGACAGCGGATCAGTCAGTGCTTATGAGTGTGGGGTTCCAGTTCCTTCTCGGCGTGGGAGTGCCCGTGAGCGCCATGCTCGCCGCCATGCTCGTGGTCAGGGGAATGTTCATCGGCGCCGTGGGTGTGCTCGTGGGCGTGCTGATGGTCGTGTACGTGGCTGTGCTCGTGCGAGTGTTCATGGCTATGGGTCACCCCGTCATGGGTGTGCTCATGCGTGTGGGTGTGGGCATGGTCATGCTCGTGCGAATGATCGTGTTCGTGTTCGCCTTTCATTAGTCACCTCAGACTTGGTCTTAGCCATTGGATGCCCACTCGCTCCCGTCCGCCACAGAATGTTGTCCGGCGATGACCCTTCATTCCCGCCCCGTCTGCCTCTGGCTGATTGCCATTGCCCTACCGTTTGCTTCTACAGTAACGTAGTGGCAGGGAGAGCTAAGAAAATGGCGGGGCTGGCCCGAACCGGTGTTTCCATCGAACAGGAATTGCTGGACGACTTCGACAAACTGATCGCCAAGCGTGGTTACAATAATCGCTCCGAAGCCTTGCGCGATCTCATCCGCGACGCCCTGGTCGCGGAGCAGGTAAGCGGCAACGAGCCGGTGGTTGCGACCCTCTCCATGGTTTACGACCATCACCGGCCGGACCTCTCGCAGAAGTTGACCCAGGCGCAGCACCACCATCATGGAACGGTCCTGGCGGCGACCCACGTCCACCTTGACGAGGAAAACTGTTTCGAGGTCGTCATCATGAAGGGCCCGGCCAGCGAGGTCAAGCACCTGGCCGATCACATGCTCAGCCTGCGCGGCGTCAAGCACGGCAAGTTGGTCATGACTTCGGCAGGAAGAACCGTGAAGTAACCCACGCGGCGCAGCAACTCAGGCGGTCCGGTTGTGCTGCGCGGTGAGTGTGCGCCCCGAAGAGCACACCCGCCGCGCAGCCCTCGCGCCCCCAGCCCTTAGGGCGCACTTCGTCGAAACTTCTTTACTATTCGCCGAACCGGTAGTGCAACGCGAATCGCACCTGAAACGGTTCGGTAGGGTGGTAAACGTCCGTGAATGCCGGCGCGGCTGTTGGCGTGATCCGGGAGACATAGGCGTAGGTAATGTCGTCATCGTAGCGGTTCAGCATATTCAGGAATTCGGCCGAAACTCCCCATGTCTTATTGAATTGATAGCCGAGCTCGCCGTTGAGCAACGCTGTTGCCTTGGAGCGATTGATTCCGTCGGACGTCAGCTCGCGCGGGCCAAAGTAGCGCAGGCGTAAACTCCCCGAAAGGCGGTTGAGATCGTGCAGTGTAACGCCCGATGAAATCACGACCTTCACTGCTTCGGGCACAAGCTTGCCACCCGGACCTTGCACAAGCCGGCCACCCACGCTGGTGTACGCCGCATCCTCTGGGTCTATTTGGGTAAATTGGGCGCGGGAATCCGAAACGTCAAAATCAAAAGCCAAGTGCTCCATGGGCTTGTAGAAGTTCGCCCATTCGACGCCATAGCGGTTGCTCGACTGTTCTGAAGCAGACGTGCCTCCGGTGTCGCCATCCTGCATCAGTTCGGAGTTACTGTGCAGATACCAGAGCGCAAGGGTGCTTTGCAGATGTGGGACGGCCGAAGTGCGCATGCCGATTTCCCCGCCCTTGGTTTGGACCAGGGGGGTAATTGGGGTGCTGGACGTGGGGAAAGGATTGTCCGGCGAAATCGGTTCCTCCTTTTGCGTTGCGCCACGCGCGTCGTTGCTGTGGAAACTGAATCCACCCTGGGCATAGAACTCAGTCTTGGCCCACGGGCCGAAAATCAAACTTGCTTTGGGGCTGGGCAGGAACTTGGTGGCCGAGCCGGTATTGAGCTGCGCAAAGTTAACCGTGCCGAAGATGGGCGAGACATACGTGGGAGTCAAGCTGGTGACGGCATATTTTGCGTCGTCGCCGCGCAGGGCCACGACCGAGCGGAATTTGTTCGCCCACTGGATTTTATTTTCCACATAGACACTTCCCAGCGTGTCCGTAAATTTGTTCAAGTCCGTGCCCGCGGGCAAAATTGCTGTCAGATTCGGATTGGTAACGCACTCGGGGATGGGTTCGTCATTGCAGGCGTTGATATCGTTCTTGTCCGTGCGTACACGGTCTTCCGTCCGGAAAAGGCCGTTGTGGACCCAATCGTTGCGGAGCTGCAGGCCGAACGTATTTTCCACCTTGCGGCCAAACCATTGGCTGAAAATCGTGTGGCGTGCGTCAAACCCCGCCACCCAGCGCCTGTCCTGCTGTTCGAACTGATCGCCCTTATTGGGGTCATCCAGGTAGTAAGTGAAATCGGAGAATAAATTGAGATCGTAATAAAACCCGTAGACCGTGATTTTCGTCTCGGAATTTACGCCGCGGCGATGCCATTCCGACTGCAAGCTATAACGCTGTGACTCGCCACCGTCAGTCGGGTTCAGTGTGCCGTAGACACCAACCAGGGGCACGGCATCAACGGGGATTTGATCGCTCGAGTGCCATGTTCCACGGTAGGCGCGCGCCGTGATGCTGAAACCCTTATCGTCTCCACCCTGGCTGTAGGTTAGGAGGCCATTGTATTTGTAATAGTTATCCTCATGCGTCGTCCATGGGCCGTTATCGTGATACGCTTCTCCGCCGTACAGCAAACTGCCCTTGCCGAGCGTTTGCGACACGCCGAAAACGCTCCGCCCATAGCCAAACTTGCCGCCCTCGAGTTGGAGGAAGTTCTGGGGCAGCGTCTTGAAAAATTCCACATGGGCCGACGCAGCCGAGCTAAAGTTGCCGACATCCGCGTAATAAGGACCTTTCTCGTAATCCACTCCCTTCACGAACTCCGGGATGACGGTGTTCATGTCCGAGTACCCTTCGCCATGCGCGTGCGATGGCAGGTTCAGCGGCATGCCGTCTAAGAAAATGGCGATATCCGTGCCGTGGTCGAGATTGAAGCCGCGAAGGAAATATTGGTTGGCCTTGCCGCCGCCGGCGTGTTGCGTGATGATAACCCCGGGAACAGCCTCCAAAACTTCTCCCGAACGAAGAACCGGACGATCCTGGAGTTCCGTTTGGCCCACCGTTCCCTGGGTGGCGGAAGTGGCAATTCCGACGAGGTCATCCGCTCGGCCCTGCACCTCTACGGTGGTGCTCACCGAGCCCACAGCCAGAGAGATGCGCAGCGGAGCCGGCGCCTTGTTGGTCCCTATGGTGACGAGCACTTCTTTAGTTTCAAAACCGGATTTAGATACCACGAGCCGATAACTGCCAGCCGAGAGTCCAGAAACACTGAAGGAGCCGCTCGCGTCCGACTTTGTCGTGAAGTGTGCACTACTATCCGTGCTTCGAACCTGCACGATAGCCCCGGTAATCACCGCGCCAGATGCGTCAACCAAAGTTCCTGATAGCTGAGTGATTCCTTGGCCAAAAAGAAGGCTGGGAATAAGAAGCAACAGGAACAGCGCATATCTCCATTTCATTGCGGCAACATTCTCCTGCGACGCAAAGTGCAACCGGAATTCAAAAGCTGATCCGGACAGGCCCCGCGGACTGCTGCAGGAGCTTTCTGGTAATATTACGTTTTCTGTTTTCGTGCTACCGACATTAAATACCCATCGCAGCCCCGTGGCAATTACAAAAACGGAGTTGCGCCAAAAAATATTATGTTTCCCAGTTTCGTGCTACAGGCCTGAAAACCCAGTCCCCGCCGCCGTGGCAAACGAAAGCTCCCGCGGGTGCGGGAGCTTTGTCTGCAATCTCGCGGGCAGGCTGCAACCGGCCCGCGGTTTGGTTCATTCTGCTTTCGACCTAGCTGCGGCCCAGCAACATTGCCGGAATCATCGCCGGACAATTCTTCTGTCCGTCAAATTCGCCCGTTTCCGGATTGCCCGGATCGCAATAGGTAACCACGGCGGGCGCCGGAATTGTCGTCACATAGGTATTGACCGGGGTAGCCCCAATGGACGCCGCCGTAACCACCGCGGTGCCGTTGTACAGGTTCGGGCAGGTCATGGCGTTTTGTCCCGCAACGGAGGTGCAACCCGTGGCCAGGAATGGAAACGGGCTGGGAGGCGGAGTGGAAGTCGTGCCGCTGGCGGTGACCGTGTTGCCGTTCGCCCATGGATCGCCGTTCGGATCGCTGCAGTCCGTCGCCTTCACCTGGTAGTCGTAGCAGTAGTAGGTCGTGCTGGTCGTGGTGGTCGCGTAAACCTTGGCCAGGTCCGCCGAATTGCCACCGCGCGAAACCGCGACGCTGGTCACCGTGGGCGTTGTAACCTGCACCGGCACCGTGCCCGTAAACGGCCCCAGAACCTTGCCCGTCGTAGTGTCCGTGTAGGTGTAGGACAGGCTCGCGGTCACCGGGCTCTGAACCGTTCCGTTGTGCACCCCAACGGGAATCGTGGTCGTCGCATTCTGCGTGACCGCGCCCACGGCGAGTTGGCTGGTATTGATTCCGGCGATCTTGTCCGTGTTTCCCAGGCCAACGTAGGCCCAGCTTCCATCCCGCATCAGCGCCACGTTCGTCGGATACACACCGGCACTCAACTGCGCCGGGGTGATGGTTGCAATTGACGTGATCCACTTCAACGTTCCCGGGGTCGTCCCGTCCCACACACTCACCGTGCCGTCGGCGTGCAGAACCCAGACATGGTTGATCTGTGTGTTGGCCGTGGTGTCGTTGTAATTCGAGTCCTGCGCAATATCGATCGGCAGTGCGGAGGTTCCAGCCAGCGCGGTCGGCACCGTGTCCACCACCGTCTCCGCCTGTCCGTCGACGACCGAGATCGAGCCGCCGCCGTTGAGCACGTACACATAGTTGCCGTTGTTGCTCTGGGCCACTTTGAATGGGGAGACTCCCACTGGAATCGTGTTCGTCACCCTGTACTGGCTGGCGCTCACCACGTAAATCCTGTTCTCGGTCTTGTCCAGCACAAAGACCTTGGTCTGGTCGTGATAGATCCAGGCATAGACCGGCGTCTTGCCCACGCAAACGTTGGCCGTCACCTCGTCGCTGGCCTGTACCAGCACTCCCAGGGAGCCCGTTCCCGGACAGTTCGCCGTCTTGGTTCCCGAGTTCACCACAAAATCCTGGGTGTAGTTGCCGCCGTAGTACTGGAAGCTCATGCCGATTGGCTGCGAGCCGGCCGGAAGTGAAATCGTCGTGGTGTTGGCCGCAAATCCGGCCGTCGATGGGCTCAGCAAGATTTGGGTCACGGAGTCGGTGCTGGTATTCGCCGTGTACACCGAGGTGCGGCTGTAATCAAACTCCATCGGACTCGCCAGGCTTCCCGCCACCGGCCCGGTCACCGTTCCCACCTGGTTCGCCAGCGGCTTGTTGGCTGCGTTCGAGTCGCCGCTCACGTCGATCGACGTGAGCGTGCTGCCGGTCGTGGCGCCCGTGGAGGCCACGCACACGCTACCGCTGGGACATTGATTCAGAACCGCTTCCATCTCCGTGCCTGACGGATTCCCGGTGATAACCGGGGCGGGCGCTGCAATCGGGCGATAGGTGTCGCCGCATCCAATTTCAATGGTAGTTGCCGCTGTCAGGAACATAACCGCACACACGGCTTTCCACATGAGTTTCATTCGCGCTCCGGCCACCGACGCAAGATCGGCTGCTCTGTTCGGGTGCAGCTATTGTAAAGGATGGAAGTGCATCGCGGCCAATGTCTTCTCGCTCGCGCAAGATGCAATATTGCCCGCACCGCGCCGTTCCGCCCGCCTGCCCGCATTGCCAGGCCGGCTGTCACCGGGCTGCTCACCTGCCCCTCGCGGCTGTTTCGGAGTACGATGAGTTGGGCATGAATCTCTTTCAGAGCTGGCAGCTCGCCAACCCTCAACAGTTCCCCACCGCCGGCTTGGTGGTGGCCCTTGCGCTTCTTGCCTGGGGCCTGAACGCGGTGACCGTTGGCGCTGCCCTCACCGGTATTTTCCTCACCCTCGTTCTCTGTCTGGCGGCAGGCCCGGCGGCGCTGCTTCCGGTTTTCACCCTCTTTCTGCTCACCCTGGTTACCACCCACATCGGACGCCGCAAGAAGGAGCGCCTCGGTACGGCCGAAGGCCGCCACGGACGCGGCGTCCTGCAGATCCTCGCCAACGTCTCGGTAGCCGCCATCTGCGCCGCTCCTCTCATCTTCGTGCCGTATGCCCGCCACATTCTCCTGGCCGCGGCCTCGGCCGCCCTGGCGGAAGCTGCCGGAGACACCGTCAGCAGCGAACTCGGCCAGACCTTCGCCCCCCATCCGCGCCTCATCACCACCTGGCGGACTGTCCCGCCTGGCCAGAACGGCGGCGTCACCTTGGCCGGAACCATCTTTTCCCTCTGCGCCATTCTCATCGTCTGCGCCAGTTGCCGCTGGGCCAATCTCCTGCTTCCCCAGTTCCATGCCACCGTACTCGGCGCTGCATTCATGGGAACCATTGTCGATAGCCTGCTTGGAGCCACTCTCGAGCGTCCCGGACGCCTCGGCAACAACAGCGTCAACTTCACCAGCACCGCCTTCGCCGCCGCCCTCACCATCGCCATCCTCTTCGCCCAGCGCTGGCGCTGACATTGGCGTCCAAAGGAAAAGCCGGAGCTCCAGGCTCCGGCTACGCTCCATCTTACGCGGTGCGGACTTACTTCTCCGCCCTCACAAATTCCCACTTTCCTCGCCCGCAAAGATTCTTACAAACCGGCAGCGTCTCGCCTGCCTTGAACTTTACCGGCAGCTTACACACGCTGCACCAGTAAATACCCGTCTGCGGAGCTTCGCTCCCCTGCTCGTGCGCCATTCAAACCCTCCCTTGTGGATGTCTTTCATCCTAGGAGCCAGCCGGGCATCCCTCAGTGATGCCCGTCACGCCCCGGTGTTATCCAGCTTCGGCCTACAACCAGCGCGTCAGGTACACACGCCACAGGGTGTAGCTCAGCGCCTCGCGCGCCACGTGCAGCGACCGCGCCCAGATCCCCGGTTCAATCTCGGGTTTGCGCGGCGACAGATACACCACCTTCCCCTGCGCCTCCAGCAGTTGCTTGATCCGGAAAACATGGTAAGGATCGCTGACCGCGATGCAGGAGCGCATGTTGTTCGCGTCCATGATGTTGGCAATGCGCTCGGCGCTCTCCGCGCTGTTGTCGCTCTGGGTTTCAGCGATCAGGTGCCGGTCGCCGATGCCGCGCTCGATCAGGTAGTCGCGTCCCACCGCGCCTTCGGTGAACTGCTGTTCGCCGCCGCTGCCCCCGGTGGTAATTACCACCGGCGCCAGTTTGCGCTCGTAGAGCTCGAAGGCGTGGTCCAGCCGCGCCCGGTACACCGGCGATGGCTTGCCGAAATACTCCGCCGCGCCAAACACCACGATCGCGTCCGCTGGCTGTGCCTCGTCGCGGCCCGCCTGCGTCAGAATCCGGACGCAGGTCCAGGCAAAATAGCAGGCATAGGCGGCCAATAGCGCGGCGGCAATCCGGCCCGGCCCATGCCATCGCCCACCCTCGCCAGCCGTCATTGATCGCCCAGCAGGTCCTCGATCTCCGCCAGCGCGATGGCTCCCTCGCGCAGCAGTGACCATCGTCCGTCCTCGGTAAGATGAACGATGGTCGTCGGTACCGCGCGCGGCGTCGCGCCGCCGTCCACCAGCAGTTGCACGCGCTCGCCCATCTGCTGCACAACCGCTTGGGCGGTCGTGCATTCCAGCGCTCCGGCCAGGTTCGCCGAGGTGGCCGTGATCGGGCACTTCAACGCCCGAACCACCGCCAGTGCCACCGCCGAATCCGGCATGCGCACGGCGATGTTGCCCGAGTTCGCCGTCACCTTCAGCGGCAGCCGCGGAGCCGCCCGCAGAATAATCGTCAGCGGGCCAGGCCAGAACTTTTCCGCCAGCAGAAGGAACTCGTCGGACAGTTCCAGGGCCAGTTCCTCGGCCTGTTCCACGCTCTCAATCAGCAGGGAAAGCGGCTTGTTGCGGCCGCGCTCCTTGATCTCATACACGCGCTCCACGGCGTGCAAGTTATACGGATCGACCGCCAGGCCATAAAATGTGTCGGTTGGAACTCCAACCACACTGCCTTGGCGAATTCTGTCCGCCACGTAGTTCACCAGTGACGGCTCAGGTTCATTGGCATGTATGCGAATAATCTCCGGGCGCACCCGTTTTACCTCATCTTCCAGGCTCAAACCTGCGAACCTTAACGGCAAGTTGAAAGCAACGGACAAGGTTAACTCATAAGCACTCTCGTGCGGGAGGTTATCATGTCCCTGCTGGCACTCATGCATTCTACAATGCTTGAGCCCTGCCACCGGGGGAACATGTCCCAGGATTTTTCCAACCCGCCGAACGAGCGCCTCCGCCCCATCGCCAGCCGCCAGAATGCGCTGGTCAAGGATCTTCGCAAAGCTTTCGCCCAGGCCGCGCCGGCCGGCGACGGCACGGTCGCCATCGAGGGTGTCAAACTGGTCGAGGAGGCGATCCGCAGCGGCCTGCGCCTGCGCGCCGTCTTTTTCGCCCAGTCGGCGCGCGAGCGCGCCAACCGCCTGCTTCCCCAGCTCAGCCACGCCACCGAAACCATTCTCCTGCCCGACGACATCTTCCACAGTGCCGTTGCCAGCGAAACCCCGCAGGGCGTCGCCGCCCTGGTCCATCCCCTCGTCTCGACCCTCGACGCCCTGTTCCGCCCCGCGGCAGGTGGCCCACATCCACCTGCTTCTGGCGAATGTGGGAACGGCGCGCACCCACCCGCCGCCAATCCACTCATTCTCGGCTGCGCCGGCGTGCAGGATCCTGGCAACTTCGGCACCATCCTGCGCAGCTCGGAAGCCTTTGGCGCCAGCGGCGTCCTCGCCACAGAAGGCACGGTCTCGACCGCGAATCCCAAGGTCGCCCGAGCGTCGGCCGGATCGGTCTTCCGCCTTCCGGTCATCAAACTTTCCATCGCCCAGGCCCTTGCCGCCCTGAAGGAACATGGCGTCCGCCTCGCCGTCACCAGCTCCCACCAGGGCCGCCCCGTGCACGAGATCGACCTCCGCCCACCCACCGCCATCTTCATCGGCAGCGAAGGCCAGGGAGTCCCGCGCGCCCTGCTCGACGCCGCCACTGAAGCCATCCTCATCCCCCACTCCCCCAAAGTAGAGAGCCTCAACGCCGCCATCGCCGCCAGCATCCTCCTCTACGAGGCCCAGCGCCAAAGAAGCAAGTGACCTTGCAGCCGTTGGCGTGGCCGCCGCTCTCGGTGTTGGCGTTGGTGTCGGTGTTGGTTTTGCCGTTGGTGTTGGTTCTGTTTTTCTTGGAGTGTCATCCTGAGCGAAGCGAAGGACCCCAGCGCTGGTGGCAGTTCCGATGCCGTTCCAAGCTTTTCGGCCCGCCCAGCCCCCGCAGAAGATCGTGCATAATGTCAGCAGGAGCGCGCTATGGCCGACCTCAACAAATTGATTGAAGCCGCCCGCAAACTCGGCGGCCACAAGACCAAGAAAGCTGCCGTCACCGCCGCCCTCGACGAGTACATCCGCCGCCACAAGCGCGAGCAGGCTGTCCAGGCCTTCGGTACATTTGATTTCGACCCGTCCTACGACTACAAAGCCGGGCGCAGTGCGCGCCGCGACTGGCCCATCTTCACCCTCGACCACGAGTTCGATGGCTACGCCAAGTACCTGCCAATCAAAATATTCAGAGCGAAGTAACGCTAGCCACCAGCCCGCCCCGAGTGGAAAGCCTCAACGCCGCCATCGCCGCCAGCATGTTGCTGTATGAGGCGCAGCGGCAGAGAAGCAGGTAAATTGATAACAGTTTCGTTGTGACGTTGCTCTGGTTTCTCGGGTTCCAAGGAGTACACGCAAAAAACCGCCGAATCAGTGGATGTGGATGATGCCTTTGAGAGGCAATAGCCCTAGTGCAACCCACGCACCCACAAAACCGAACAACACCGAAAGCCCAGTACCGATTAGCCATATGTTGTCCGCTGGACCGTACGGCCGTTCCTGGGTGCTTCGCCATCTTGCTGCAACTTTTATAGCGAGCCAAACCCCGATCCACTGCCACACGCCGACATATATGGCCAGGGTATATAAGAACCTTTCTAACCATCCAACCTGCCTAGTTAGAGGAAACACCAACCAGCCAACCCGTTTAGTCAGAGGAAACACCGGTGGCGGCGGCAGATTGTGAACCTCATAAAATTTCGGCCACAAAAATAGATCTATAAGGTTGTGAAGAACCAGGTCTCCACCAACGACAGAGAATGCGAGTCCGAGAAAAACTAGGCACCAATCCATCGCCATCTCCTCTTTACATATGACCGAAATAGGATAGGCCCACGACAGGAAATGCAGAAAGGCTTTGCCGACATTGGACAAAGGGGGAGTTGGGTGAACACTGAGCCTACTCCCGCATCCGCTCCTTCTTAGCCTTCAACGCCGCCAGCCGTTCGCGAATCCTCTTTTCCACGCCCTCTTCCGTCGGGAAGTACCACTGCTTGCCCTTGAGGTTTTCCGGCAGACACTCCATGTCCGTGACCTTGTCTTCAAAGTCGTGCGCGTACTTATACCCCTCCCCGTACCCAAGCTCTTTCATCAGCCGTGTCGGAGCGTTCCTCAGGTGCAGCGGCACCGGGTCCGCCGAGGTCTCTTCCACGTCGCGTTTCACCGCGCCATAGGCCACGTACAGCGCGTTCGACTTGGGAGCGATCGCCAGGTACACCGCCGCGTGCGCCAGCGCCAACCCGCCCTCGGGCAGTCCCATAAAGTCCAGCGCGTCGCGCGCCGCAATACAAATCTCCAGCGCGTGCGGGTCGGCCAGTGAAATGTCTTCCACCGCCATGCGCACAATCCGCCGCGCCAGGTACATCGGGTCTTCGCCGCTCTCCAGCATCCGCACCAGCCAGTACAGCGCCGCGTCGGGATCGCTGTTGCGCACCGACTTGTGCAGCGCCGAGATCAGGTTGTAGTGTTCCTCGCCCGCCTTGTCATAGCGCAGAGTGCGGCGCTGCAGCGCGTCCTCCACCTGCGCCTTCCCAATCACCCTGACGCCCGTTGCCGACTCAGCGCCCGCGGCCGGCAGCGAAGCGTTACCCGACTCAGCGCCCGTGGCCGGCAGCAAAGCGTTACCCGACTCAGCGCCCGTGGCCGGCAGCAAAGCGTTACCCGACCCCGCGCCCGCGACTTCCATCGCCAACGTCGCGGCAATTTCCAACACGTTGTACGCCGCGCGCGCGTCGCCGCTGGAGTACGCCGCAATCCGCGCCAGCGCTTCGGGTTCGGCCGTCAGCTTCAGTGAGCCCAACCCGCGCTCCTCGTCCACCAGCGCGCGTCCCAGCAGTGTCACAATTTCGTCCTCGGTCAGCGGATTCAACACGTACACCCGCGAGCGCGACAGCAGCGCCGAGATCACCTCGAACGACGGATTCTCGGTCGTCGCCCCAATCAGCCGGATGTTGCCCCGCTCCACGTGCGGCAAAAACGCGTCCTGCTGGGCCCGGTTAAAGCGGTGAATCTCGTCGATGAAGACAATCGTGCGCGTGCCATATTGCCGCGCCCGCTCGGCCTCCACCATCACCTGCTTGATCTCCTTGATCCCGGCCATTACCGCCGAATATTCCACGAACTCCGCTTTCGTCCGCCGCGCAATGATCTTGGCCAGCGTCGTCTTCCCCACTCCCGGCGGTCCCCAGAACAGGATCGAGCCAATGTCGTCACGCTCAATCTGCACCCGCAGCGCCTTGCCCGGACCCAGAATGTGTTCCTGCCCCACGAACTCGTCCAGGTCGCGCGGACGCATCCGGTCGGCCAGTGGCCGTGTCGGGTCCGAAGCTTCGTCAATCGGATTGGAAAACAGATTCATCGCAGCAAGCCTAACACCGAAGGCCAGGTTTCAAGGTTTCGCAGGTTTCAAAGTTTCAAAGTTGCCATGCAGCTCCCGCTCCACAAGAAAACGCCCCGGAACCCGGCCGGGGCGTTCACGATCCAGAACTTAACCTTGAAACCTTGAAACCTGCGAAACCTTGAAACCTGGCCCTAGCTCTTTGCCCTCGCCGTCTTCTCATCGCCCGCAACTTTTCCGTCGCGGATGTGGATCACGCGATGCGCAAACTCCGCAATGTCGTGTTCGTGCGTCACCACCACAATTGTGTTTCCCTTGGCTTGCAACTCGTCCAGCAGCGCCATGATTTCGTTTCCGGTCTTCGAATCCAGGTTGCCCGTCGGCTCGTCGGCCAGGATGATCGAAGGCCGGTTCACCAGCGCGCGCGCAATCGCCACTCTTTGCCGCTGTCCGCCGGAAAGTTCATTCGGCTTGTGGCTCATGCGCTCGCCCATGCCCACGCTGATCAGTGTCTGCCGGGCGCGCTCCAGCCGCTCGGCGGACGGGATGCCCGCATAGATCAGCGGCAGCTCCACGTTGTGCAGCGCCGTCGCCCGCGCCAGCAGGTTGAAGGTCTGGAAGACAAAGCCGATTTCCTTGTTGCGAATCCGCGCCAGTTCGTCGTCGTCCAACTCGCTTACCAGTTGTCCGTTCAGCCAGTAAATACCCTTGGTCGGAGTATCCAGGCAGCCGATCAGGTTCATCAAGGTCGATTTCCCCGAGCCCGACGGTCCCATGATCGCCACGTACTCATTGCGATTGATGGCGATGTTGACGCCGCTCAGCGCATTCACCTGCTGCTCGCTGCCCATGTCGTAGGTTTTCCACAAATCCTGGGTGCAGATGATGCACTCTGGCGGCGGTGCTTTCATTTCCTCGGCCATGCCAGCGCTTTGTGTTGCCATCCTGTTTCGTCTCCCTCAATCTTTCTGGACGGTGCCCCACGCCTGCCGTTGTTGGCAAATGTGGGATGCCATGCTGCCATCTTCCATCCGCTCACCACGCCGCTTACGACTTTTCGTCTTCCTTCTTCGGCGTGCTGTTGTCGATCTTTACCGTCGTATCCGGTTTCAGCGTGCGCAGCACCTTGTAGCTTCCGGTCACAATCTCGTCGCCTTCCTTCAGTCCGTCCAGCACCTCGATGTCGGTCGTTCCCGTGATTCCCGTTTGCACGGCGGCAAACTGAGCCTTGCCGCTGCGGATCACGAACACGCCTTGCACCTCTTCTTTGGCCGCCTTCAGGTCGGCTGGCTTTTCCGCTGCCTGCACCGCGCTCGAGTCTTTCTTTTTCTTCTTCGGCACCAGGTCGCCCTTCTGCCGGATGGTCAGCGCCTGGATGGGAATCGACAGCACTGCCGTCTTGGTTGCCGTCGTGATCTTTGCCGTCGTCGAAAGTCCCGGCCGCAGATTATCCGGCACCTCGCTCAGCGTGACCACCACCTTGAAGTCTTTCGCCTCCTGGGTGCTGCCGGTCGATTGCGACGTCGCAACCCCGGTCGAACGCAGCAGCGCCTGGTCGCCAATCTCGGTCACCGTTCCCTTGAACTTTTTCTTCGGGATGGCGTCAATGCTCACCTCCGCCGGCTGTCCCAGCTTCACGTTCACAATGTCGGTCTCATCCACCTTCACCTCGGCGGTAATCACCGAAACATCGGCCAGTGTCATCAAAGTCGAGCCCGGCGCGTTCTGGATGCCGATCACCACGCTTTCGCCCTGGCGCACCGGCAGATTCGTCACCACCCCGTCGAACGGCGCCCGATACTCCGTCTTGCTCAGCACGTCGCTGTTGTGCACCAGGTTTGCTTTTTGCGCCGCAATGCGGTGTTTATACGCCTCGGCCTCGGCTCTGGCCTGTGCAATCTTCGTCTTGGCCTGGGCCATGTAGGAGACTGCCGACTCGTAGGCGTTCTTCGAGGCGTCGTAATCCTTCTTCGCAATCAGCTCATCTTTGTACAGACCTTCCGACCGCTTCCAGTCGTGCAGCTTCTGCTCCAGGTCGGCCTTGGCCCGGTCCATGTCGGCGATGGCGGTGTTCACCTGCTCCACCCCGGACTGGTAGTCCGCCTGCGCTGCCGTCAACTGCGCCTGGGTGGATTCCACGTCGGCGGCCGGCTGCACGTTCTCCAACTGCGCCAGCATCTGCCCTTTCACCACGTGGTCGCCTTCCTTCACGTACAGCTTCACGATTTTGCCGAACGCATTGGCGCCCACGTTCACAAACGTCTTGGGCCGGATCTCGCCTGAAGCCGTGACCTGCGACACCAGGTCCTGCCGCAACACCTTGCCCGTCTGCACCTCAACCACGCCTTTGCGGCTCTGCTGGATACTGAAGAAGATGATTCCTCCCAGCAGCGCCACACCACCGACAGCAAGCGAAACTTTTTTCCAGGTTTTCATCGGTCCTCGCTCATTGTGCGCCTTCACCGGAGACAGCAGCCGGGCCGTTCGGCGTTCCCGCGCTGCGGGATGCCCCTTTTGCTCCTGCCTGGGTTTTCATACGAACCGGGCGGATGGAAAGTTCCCAGCCAACGCACTTCCGTTCCACCCAGCGAGCTGCCTGTCCATCCCGCCGCTTTCGCCAGGGCCACGCCGGCTTCGCCATGCCCCGGCGTAAACGGCTCCTGCCTTTTCTCCACCAATATCTTGACCATGTGATTGTAACCCGCCGCTTCGATCCAAACCCTGCCGAAGGATTGCGCCCGTATTCCGGCCATATTCCGGCTTGCCATCCTGTTTTTCGAGCCGCCGGACCGATCGCCCCGCAGCCTCCCGCCTTGCCTTGACCCGGTCGAATACTTACAATCCTTGCAGCCCCAAAGGATTTCAGGAGCGAGACTGTCCATGCGGTTTTCTTCCCTACGTCATTTTTCCTTCATCCTGATGGCAGCCGCCGTCCTGGCGGCGCCGCTCCTGGCGCAGGACTCCGCTCCTGACCAGGATGCCGGTACTTCCCTCAAGGATTACAAAAAGCCCAGGAAAGAAGTCGAGGAGAAGAAAGAGCTCACCCCCGAGGAGCGCAAGCAACGCCTCAAAGCCTACAAGGAAGAGGTCGGCAAGTCCTACCACACCTGGCTCGATCAGGACGTGCGCTACATCATCTCCCCGGAGGAAGAAGAAGCCTTCAAACTCCTCGGCACCGATGACGAGCGCGATCAGTTCATCGAGCAGTTCTGGCTGCGCCGCGATCCCACTCCAGACACCGAGGAAAACGAATTTCGCGAAGAGCACTACCGCCGCATCCAGTACGCCAACGAGCACTTTGCCGCCGGCGTGCCCGGCTGGAGGACCGATCGCGGCCGCATCTACATCGTCTGGGGCCCACCCGATGAAATCGAGTCCCATGCCTCCGGCGGAACCTATCAGCGCGAGATGGCGCAAGGCGGCGGCACTTCCTCGTCCTATCCCTTCGAGCGCTGGCGTTACCGCTATCTCGAAGGCGTCGGCACTGAGGTCATCATCGAGTTCGTCGATACCTGCATGTGCAACGAGTACCGCTACTCAATGGATCCCGCGGAGAAAGACGCCCTGCGCGACACTCCCAACGGCGGCCCCAAGCTCAATCAGGGAATGGCCGGAGACCGTTCCACGATGGGCGGTGGCGCCACCATGGGGGGCAGCAAGGAGTTCGATAACCTCGAGCGCTACGCCAAGCTCACCGCGCCTCCGCCGATCAAATTCAAGGATCTCGAGGAGAAGGTCAACACCAAGATCCGCTACAATCTCCTGCCCTTTGACCTGCGCTCCGACTTTGTCAAAATCACCGCCGATACCGTCCTGGTTCCCATCACCATCCAGATCAAAACCAGGGACTTGACCTTCGTTCAAAAGGAAGGCATCCAGCGCGCCTCCGTCAATATCTTTGGTCGCGTCACCACCATCTCCGGACGCGTCGCCACGACCTTTGAAGACACCGTCACGGTCGACGAACCCAACGAATTACTGGAGAGGGCGTTGGCCACTTCGCAGCTCTACTGGAAGGCCGTTCCCCTCAAACCCGGAATGTACAAAATCGAAGTCGCCGCCAAAGATGTCAACGGCGACCGCACCGGAACCCTGGTCCGCTCCATCCGCGTGCCGGAGTTCGACGACGAAAAGCTGGCTTCTTCCTCCATCATCCTGGCCGATGTCATGGAGCACGTCCCGGCCAAAAGCATCGGCGCCGGCAGTTTCATCATCGGTGACACCAAGGTCCGTCCCCGGCTCGACGCCGCCGATGGCAAACCAGCCAGCTTCCGGCGCGGCCAGCGCCTCAATATCTGGCTCCAGATCTACAACTTGCAGCAAGACAAGCAAAGCCGCAAGACGCGCGCAACCATCAGCTACGACATCGTCAATATTCTCACCAACAAGTCCGTGCTGCACGCCGATGAATCCTCGGCCACGTACGGCAACACCGGCGAGCAGATTACCATCGAGAAGTCGATGGCGCTCGCCAACCTCGATCCCGGTTTGTACAATCTCAAGGTCACCGTCAATGACGACGTGACCAAACAAACCATCAATCCGAACGCCCGTTTTCAGGTCGAATAGGATAGAATTTTCAGTGCCGTCAAAGCGCGCCGTTCAGGCTCGCCAGTAGTGCTTGGAGTTGGATGTCAACGCAGTCGCGGCCAAACCCGCATTGCCTTACAGGATCGGCCCGTATCCCTGGGGAGGCTTTCATGACACGTAAGCTCGGAATTCTGGCGATTGCACTGTTTTGCTGCCTGGGCGCTTCTGCGGCCGTCAACCCAGGCGCCATCGGCGGGGTTGTGCGGGATACCGCGGGAGTGCCTCAGATGGGCGCCGTGGTCGAGGTCTTTGCCATCTCCGCGCCCCGCATCCAGAGCGTGCTTACCGACGCCAAGGGCGCTTTCTCCATCGCCGGCCTGCTGCCTGGCTTGTACACCGTCAAGGTCACCGCGCCCAGTTTCCTGCCCACCATCCGCGAGCGCGTCCGCTTGCAATCCGGCGCCAGCATGCTGCTCAACGTCACTCTCAACACCCTGTTTGAAGCCATCCAGCTCGTCCCTCGCCGCAAGGTCTCCGCCGATAGCGATGACGATTGGCGCTGGGCCTTGCGATCCATGGCCAACCGTCCCATCCTCCGCCTCGCCGATGACGATCCCCTGGTGGTCGTGCAAAGGGGCGGGGACGCGTCCGACCCCCAGCTCAAGGCGCGGGTCTCGTTTATTGCCGGCAGCGACGGCGAGGCCTTCGGCGGCTCCGGCGTTGACACCAATTTCCAGGTCGAGCAATCCATCTTCGGCAAGGGACGCTCGGCTCCCGCCCGCTGGTCGCTCAACGGCGGACTCGGCAGCAGCGCGGTCAACCCCAACGCCGTCATCCGCGCCACCTACGCGCGCCAATTTCCTGACGGCTCTTCTCCCGAGGTTGCCCTTTCGGCCAAGCGCTTTGCCACCCTCAACCCGGACCAGCCCGCCATCCAGGCCCTGGCGCTCTCCATCGCCAATTCCATGACCTTCGGCGAAACCATCGAACTCGACTACGGCGGCGAGACCCAGATGGTACAGTTCAAGGACCGCGCCACCACGTTCCGTCCCTCGGCTTCGCTCAGCGCTCATCCGGGCAAGAACACCGTCCTCGAATACCGTTACGCCACCAGCGTGCCGGACCTGCGCGCCGCCAAAGGCTTTGACACCGCGCCCGACGATCTCAGCGAAAGCAATCCGCGCCTCACCCTGACCCCTCAGGGCCAACGCATCCAGAACGCCACCCACAATGAAATATCCGTCTCCCAGCGCATGGGCGGCAACAAGGTGCAGCTTGCCCTGTTTTCTGACACCGTCCACAACACCGCCCTCACCGGAACCGGCGCCGGCTTCAACCAGGACACCGACGCCCTGATCGTCGATCCCTTTTCAGGAAATTTCGCCTACAACGGAGGCAATTTCCATACCCAGGGTGTGCGCGCCGTCTACTCCCACCCTCTCACCAGCGGACTTGACGCCACCTTCGACTACGCCTATGGCGGCGTGCTCACCTCTCCGGAAAGCCTCGTGCAACTCAGCCAGGCCTCCACTTCCCTGCTCAACGAGAAGCGCCACGCGGCCGCCGCCAAGCTCTCCGGAACCGTGCCCGCCACCAAGACCAGGATCATTGGCAGCTATCAATGGCTCAGCGGCAGCGGACTTACCCCGGTTGACATGTTCAACGCTTCCGCCGGCCAGACCGATCCCTACCTGAGCTTTTTCATTCGTCAGCCCATTCCGACCATGCATTTATTGCCCAGCGGATTGGAAGCTCTCATCGATGTGCGCAACCTGCTCGCCCAGGGATACCGCCCCGTGCTCAGCGCTGACGGCAGCACCGTTTATCTTGTCCAGGGAACCCGCGCCATCCGCGCCGGCCTCAGCATCAACTTCTAGCCCGCTCTCCGGCGCTTAGGTCTGCTTGGTCACGTTCCTGTTTTCAGGCAGGTACTCGCACGCCTCGCGGCACTCCAGGCAGTAGTAGCAGCCGTCCTCCACCAGGCGCACGTCGTTTTCGCCCAGGCAAAGATAGCAATACTTTTCGCATTCGCATTTTTCTTCCACCAGGTCGCAAACGTTGCACAGGAATCGTTGAGCCATGGGCGAACTCTAACGCGCATTTCCCCGGCGTGCAACTCCGTTTCGCCCCGCGCCGGATACGCGTTGCCTGCCTGGCTTCCGGCGTGCTAACTTTTAGGGTTCCATTGGCATCATTGTGGCCGTATGATTCCCCTGCCCGAGGTTTTGTCAATGCCGACGAATGACGCAGTCGCTCTCATCCGTAAAACCTCTCTCAATCCCGCCCATCGCCAACTTGGAGCCCGCATGGTGGACTTCAACGGCTGGGATATGCCGGTCGAGTATCCGGCCAACGCCATCCGCAAATCCGGCGGCCTCATCAGTGAACACATGGCCGTCCGCAACTCCGTCGGCTTGTTTGACGTCAGCCACATGGGCGACATCCGCCTGCACGGTCCCCAGGCGCTCCAGGCCGTCCAGCACATGACCCTCAATGACGCCGCGCGTCTTGCCGTCGGCCAGGCCCAGTACTCCGCCCTGCTCTATGCCAATGCAACCTTTGTCGATGACGTCATCGTCCACCGCTTTGCCGCCGATGATTTCCTGCTGGTCATCAACGCCGGCACCCGCGAGAAGGATTTCCTCTGGGTCCGGGACGCCGCCGCCAACTTCGACTGCGCTGTCGAAAACCTCAGCGACGCCTACACCCAGATCGCCATCCAGGGACCCAATGCCTGGCGCACCCTGCAAAAACTCACCGATGCCGATCTCACCCAGGTCCGGTTCTACTGGTTTACCCACGGCGCCGTCTGCGGATTGCCCAACACCCTGATCGCCCGCACCGGCTACACCGCCGAGGATGGCTTTGAGATCTACATCCCCAGCGACGAGGCCACCAGCGTCCGCGTCTGGTATCAGTTGCTCAACGCCGGGGAGGAATTCGGCATTCTGCCCTGCGGTCTCGGCGCCCGCAACACCCTGCGCCTGGAGGGCGCGCTCTCGCTCTACGGTCATGAGATTTCCGACGCCATCACCCCGTGGGAAGCGCGTCTGGACCGCTTCGTCAAGATGGACAAAGGTGATTTCATCGGCCACGCCGCCCTCGCCGAGCAGAAGCAGCGCGGCCTGGACCGCATCCTTGTCGGCCTCGAGGCCATCGAGCGCGGCATCCCGCGCGACGGTTACAGGGTCACCGCTCCTGACGGAGCCCCCATCGGCTACGTCACCAGCGGTTCGCCCGCGCCGTTCCTCAAGAAGAACATCGCTCTCGCCTACGTCCCCGTGCGTTATTCCGCCGAGGGCGCCGAACTGGGCGTGGAGGTGCGCAGTCAGATCGTAAAGTGCAAGGTGGTGCCGACGCCGTTCTACAAGCGCCCACGCCCCGCCAAGTCGTCGCAGTAGCCGGGCACCGGTGCCCCATCGCTGCCGCAGTCAGCAGATGGGAACGTAGCAGGGTGGCCACATCCGCCCGCAGTTGGCGAATGTGGGGAGAGGAAAGCAATGTCGCGAGCGGAGAAGTCCCGTAGACACCAGGTGCCCCATCTTATCGCCGCGTTTTTTGCGGCGATAAGATGGGAAGCCACCCCGTTCATCTCTCGACAGTCTTGCTGTTGCCGTTGATCTTGCCGTTGTCGTTGATCTTGCCGTTGTAGTTGCTCTTGCTGTTGCTTTTGATCTTTTAGAATACAATTTCGACGTTCACGTCTGTTATTCGTCGCCGCTTACCCCGGCGCGCAATCAATCTCTGGAGAGCACAATGGCCTACCCGCCGGAATTCAAGTACACCAAGGAACACGAGTGGCTCGCCGTCGATGGCGCCACCGGCACCATCGGCATCACCGACTTCGCGCAGAACTCTCTCGGCGACATCGTTTTTGTCGAGTTGCCCAAGGTCGGCGCTGCCCTTGCCGCCGGCAAAACCTTCGGCACCGTCGAATCGGTCAAGGCCGTAAGCGATCTTTACGCCCCGGCTTCCGGCACCGTCACGGCCGTCAACGAGGAGCTGGCCACCGCGCCCGAGAAGGTCAACAGCCAGCCCCACACCGCCTGGATGGTGAAGATCAACCTCGCCGATCCCGCCGAACTCGCCAGTCTGCTCTCCGTCGCCGAATACGAGAAGTTCATCTCCGAGGAGCGGTAGAACGCAGCAGGAGACATCATGCCAGGCCAGGCGCACGCGCCCAGTCCCAACACGGATGAAGTCTCAACCCGGATGAAGTCGCACTCTGACGGCTGCCTTCCACGCCGTCGTTCATGATTCGCGGCGTTTCGCCAGCCGCACTCAGGACGGATCATCATGCGTTATCTTCCCAAGTCTCCCGCCGAACGCGCTCACATGCTGAGCGCAATCGGCATCCAGTCCATCGACGAACTGTTCGCGCCCATCCCGGCCGAGTTTCGTCTCGACCGCGATCTCTGCATCCCGGCGGCGATGGCCGAGAGCGAAATCGTCGACTGGTTCCGCGCCTGCGCCGCCGAGAACGGCGCCGGCTATGACATTCTTCTCGGCGCCGGGGCTTACAACCACTACCGCCCGGTTTCGATCGACGCGCTCATCTCGCGCGGCGAGTGGTTCACCGCCTACACGCCTTATCAGCCGGAGATCGCCCAGGGCACCCTGCAGGCCATTTTCGAGTTCCAGACCATGATCTGCGAGCTGACCGGCATGGAGGTGGCCAACGCCTCCATGTATGACGGCTCCACCGGCACGGCCGAGGCCGTCATGATGGCCATCCGCATCACCGGCCGTCAGTCCGCCATCCTCGCCCGCAGCGTCCACCCCGAGTACCGCGAGGTCATCGCCACCTACGCCCGGTACCAGGGCTTGCCGCTCACCGAAATCGCCTTCACCGCCAACGGACGCGTCGATCTCGCCGCCCTCGACGCCGCCATCACCCCGCAGACTGCCTGCGTCCTAATCCAGTCGCCCAACTTCTTCGGAACCATCGAGGACGTGGCCGCCATCGCCGAGGTGGTCCACGCCAAGGGCGCGCTACTGGTCGTCGCCATCAATGAGGCGCTCTCGCTCGGCATCGTGCGCCCGCCCGCCGAGGCTGACATTATCTCGCTGGAAGCGCAATCCTTCGGCGTCCCGCTCAGCTTTGGCGGACCCTACGCCGGGGTCATCGCCACCCGCGAGAAGTTTATCCGCCAGATTCCCGGACGCCTCGTCGGCCAGACCACCGACCGCAACGGCAAGCGCGGCTTCGTGCTCACCCTTTCCACCCGCGAGCAGCACATCCGCCGCGAGAAGGCGACCTCCAACATCTGCACCAACCAGGCGCTGGTCGCGCTCATGGTCAACATCTACATGGACGTGTACGGCCGCGAAGGCATCCGCGAGCTGGCCGGGCAGAATCTTGCCAAGGCCGCCTACGCCCGCCAGGTGCTGGGAGCAAACGCCAAGGTCCTGTTCGACGGCGCGCCCCGTTTCAACGAATTCGTTCTCCAGACCGCAGGCGACGCCGACGAAATCTCGCACCGCCTAGCCGCCCGGAAAATCATCGGCGGCCTTCCCCTGCACAAGTTTTATCCCGAACTCGGCAACGCCTCCCTCTGGTGCGCCACCGAGCTCACATCCAGAAACGCCATGGACGCCGCCGCCAGCGAGGTGAACGTATGAGTAACCGAGCGCCTGCGGCCGGCAGCGTAGCGTTATCCGTCTCCCCAGTAGCCAGCGAGGTGAACGTATGAGCAACCGAGCGCCTGCGGCCGGCAGCGTAGCGTTATCCGTCTTTCCAGTAGCCAGCGAGGTGAACGTATGAGTAACCAGGACATCCGCAAGGTCAGCACTCACATCTCGCAGAACGAGGGCCTCATCTTCGAGCACTCTTCGCCCGGCAAAAAGGCCTATCGCCTGCGCGCGCTCGACGTGCCTCCCGTTGACGCCGCCGCCGAACTGGGCGACGCCCTGCGCTCTGCGCCCGCCGCGCTTCCTGAAGTCAGCGAGGTGGAAATCATCCGCCACTTCACCCGCCTCTCCACCTGGAATTACGCGGTCGATCACGGCATGTACCCGCTCGGCTCCTGCACCATGAAGTACAACCCGCGCGTCAATGAGGTTGTCGCCCGCCTCGACGGCATCGCCGGAGCCCATCCCTATCAACCCGAGCAGCTCGCCCAGGGCGCGCTGCGCATCATGAAGTCGCTGGCCGAGCAGCTCATCGAAATCACCGGCATGGACGCCATCACCCTCCAGCCTGCCGCCGGAGCCCATGGCGAGTTGACCGGCGTCCTCCTCATGCGCGCCTGCCTGGAATCGCGCGGCAACCCGCGCAAAAAAATTCTGATCCCGGACTCCGCCCACGGCACCAATCCCGCCACCGCAGCCATGGCCGGCTACCAGGTCGAAAATCTGCGCAGCAATGCCAGCGGCATGGTCGATCTGGGGGCGCTTGAGGCGCAGATGAACGAGGATGTCGCCGGCCTCATGCTCACCAACCCAAACACTCTCGGCATCTTCGACCAGCAGATTGCCGGCATTGCTGAAATCCTCCATCGCAAGGGCGGCCTGCTCTACATGGATGGCGCCAACATGAACGCCCTCGTGGGCAAGGCGCGGCCGGGCGACTTCGGCGTCGATGTCATGCACCTCAACCTGCACAAAACTTTTTCCACGCCGCACGGCGGAGGCGGTCCCGGCTCCGGCCCGGTTGCCTGCAAAGCGCAGCTCGAGCCATTCCTGCCCAGGCCCATCGTGGTTGAAACCGTTGTCGGCTCCCTACGCCTCGATTACGACCGTCCGCAATCCATCGGACGGGTGCGCGCCTTCTTCGGCAACTTCGGCATGCACGTGCGCGCTCTCGCCTACATCATGGCCAACGGCCCCGACGGTCTCCGCCTGACCACGGAAGACGCCGTGCTCAACGCCAACTATCTGCGCAAGCAGCTCGAAGGCACCTTCGATCTTCCCTACTCAACTCCCACCATGCATGAGGTCGTCTTCAGCGACAAGCTGCAGACCCCGCAAGGCATCAAGACCGGAGACATCGCCAAGCGCCTCATCGATTACGGATTCCATCCCTATACCGTCAGCTTCCCCATGGTCGTGCACGGAGCGCTGATGATCGAGCCCACCGAGAGCGAGCCCATCGAGGAACTCGACCTTTTCGTCGCCGCCATGAAGGCCATCGCGCAGGAAGCCATCGACACGCCGGAACTGGTGAAGGAAGCGCCGCACTCCACGCGCGTGTCGCGCCTGGACGAAACCGCTGCCGCCCGCAAACCAATCCTGCGCTGGAGGCCGGAGACAAAATAGCGGGTGCCCCCATCCGCCGCGGTCGGCAGATGGGGGTCTCTGCATCCGTCCGTGATCCTCTCGATTGACCATCCCACCTTCGCCGCCGCTTCTGCGGCTGAGGAGGGGTTGTTGATCCGTCTCTTGCAGTTGCTCTTTTCTGCTTTTGAATTTGATTTTGTTCTGCCATCGCAGAACCAGCCCGGATCGCGTTTCCGTCACCGCACCCAACCATTAATCTTTCAGTAAATCACTATTCGAGTTTCCTTATTCAACTCGTCAATCGTCTCGCACTTCGCGCAACGATTAACCAATCTGCCAAATTCGCTCTCCAAACGATTGCCTTCCTGGTCAATCGTCTCCGGCCCTGCTTCGGTTTCCGTCGCTAGCCGCGATGGCGAGCAAAGAGGTACTCTGAGACTATGCGAGTCGTAAGAGCGAGCCTCTGCCTCCTGTTTCTGCTGAGCCTGATGTGCGCTCCGCTGCCGGCCCAATCCGTATTCAAGGCGCTGTCCACCGGTGTTGCCGGCGCGCAGGCCGCGGTGCAAAACGTTGACCCGCTGGGCCGCACCAATCCTCGCGGCACCCTCATCGGCTTCATGCAGGCCGCGCAGGAAGGCGACAACGCGCGCGCCGCCGAATATCTCCAGATTCCCCGCGACGAAACTGAGATCAACTCCGACCGCATCGTCCGCGACCTGAAGGTGCTGCTCGACCACGCCTTCGTAGGCCGTCTCGGATCCATCACCAATAATTCCGAACTCGCCTTCGACCCGCAACTCGAACCCAATCATCAGCGCGTTGGCGAATTCACCGTCGACGGCAAGGAACTGCCGCTGCTGGTGGTGCGCGTGCCTGACGGCAACAGCGGGCATCTCTGGCTCATTGCCTGGTCCACGCTCAGTAAGACGGAAGATATCGCCAACGATGTGCGCTCGCATGAGGTGGAACAACATCTGCCGCACATACTCGTACGCAACAGCATTCTCTCCATTCCGCTCTGGGTCTGGCTGGCGTTCCTGTTGCTCATTCCGGTGGCGCTCGTAGCTGGAGTTGCCACCGTCGCCCTGGTGGGCGCATTCGCATGGTTGCTGGCCCGCATCAATCATCGCGTCGCGCAGTCCGAAGTCTGGGTCAACATTCGCGGTCCCGTGCTGCTGTTTGCAACCGCCGCCGCGCACGCTGTCGGCATGCACATGATCAGCGTGCCGCTGCTGTTCCGCGAGTACTACGGCAAGGTACAGGGCACCGCGCTGCTGGCCGCCGTGGCGTGGCTGCTGTGGGATTTTGTAACCGTGTGGACGCGCCGTACCCGCCGCCGCATCATCGCTCCGGCAGATCGCGGCATGCTTTCGCTCACCCTGCTGCTGCACCGCATGATGAAAGTTGCAATCGTCACCGTGGCGCTGTTCAGCATCTTGTATTTGGCCGGCCTCAATCTTTCCGCCGCACTCGCCGGATTGGGCATCGGCGGCATCGCCATCGCTCTGGCCGCGCAGAAAACCATCGAAAATCTTTTCGGCGGCATCAGCATCCTCACCGACCGCGTGATGCGCGTCGGCGATCTCTGCCGCGTGGGCGACACTCTCGGCACGGTGGAAGACATCGGCCTTCGTTCCACCCGCATTCGCACGTTCGAACGCGGCCTCATCTCGGTGCCAAACGGATCGCTGGCCACCGCCAACGTGGAGAACCTCAGCGCCCGCGACAAGATGCGCATCTTCGGCAAACTTGGTCTGCGTTATGAAACCAACCAGGAGCCGCTCAAGAAGGTGCTGGACCAGGTGGGCGTCATGCTGCGCGATCATCCCAGGGTCGAAACCTCAAGCGCATGGGTACGGCTGGCGAAGCTCGGCGACAGCGCCCTGGAACTGGAGATGCAGGCCTACGTGCTGACGCGCGATTACGACGACTACGCGGCCGTGCGTCAAGACCTGCTGCTGCGCATCATGGACATCGTGGAAAGCTGCGGGACCGCGCTCTCTTCTCCGTCGCAAACCGTCTACCTGGAACGCACACCCAAAGCGGCGGAACAGAAGACCGAAAGCGTTGCCAAGCGATGATGCTGCGCCGGTCACGCCGCCTTACCGCTTGCGCACCCGGTACAACAGGAGCGGACTCTCCTCGAACACTTTGTCCGCAACCTCACGGATGCCACGCTCGTAGCGATGGTCGCCGTAATCCCAGATGTAGTCGTAGTCGGCGGCGACGCGCGCCCAGTCGGGCTCCGCGTCTTCGCAGTGGGCCCAGTAGCCATCGGACATGTAAGGCTCCCAGGTAATGCGCATCGGCGTCTGTCCGGGAATGTCGAACAGGTACGGCGAGACGGCCCCGCGCCGGATCACCGCGTACGCCCAATAGTGCACGTAGTAGTAGTCAAGCGGGTCTTCGTCCTTGCAGGTATCCACCAGGGGAAAGATCCTGGCGTTGCGGGTGATCTGCTCGATGCCCCGATTCATCGCCGCGTTCCTCTGCGCTTCATCCTGGAAGCCTGTGCTGATATTGAAGACGCGCAGCATGGTCAGCGCCACGGCGAGCACGGCGATCCAGTTGGCGCGGCGTCCCACCTGCAACACGGCGAGGGTCAACAGGCAGAGCGGCGCCACCAGCCGCACGTCGAGATCCGAGCTGGCGCCCCATCCATACGGCAATAACAGAAAGACTCCGAAGAAGCCCACCAGGACCACCAGCCAGCGCCAGTTGACGCGAAGCTCGCGATTGCCCGCCACCGCCACGAGCAAACAGAGCGCGAGGCCGTACAGAAAAATCTGGTCGAGGTGCGGATCGTATCCCTGCGTGGTCAGGTTGCGCACCGCCTGCATCTTATCGATGAGGGGCCGCCACTCCAGGCGGTTGTTCTGGCCCGAGAGTCCGGGACGCGCCCACAGAAACAGCAGCGACGGCGGAGCCAGAAAGCAGGCAAGCCGCAGCCACTCGCGCCACCGCAGCGACGTCAGCTCATAGAAGACGAGGATGAATGCCGCCGCGGCAAAACCCAGCAGGTGCGCGAAGTAGGCGAGGAACATGACGACGACAAACAGCGCCGCGCGCAACCGCGATGGCCGCTGCCGGTACCACAGCCAGGTTCCCACCATCAGGAAGCAGAAACCTACGCTGAGGTGATAGGCGGTGAATCCCCAGAAAAACAGCACGTTGTAGGAGAGGGCGCAGGCCAGCAGCGAGAGCCGGATGGAGCCTCGATTCGCCTGCCAGAGAAACCAGGCGACGGAAAACGGCAGCAGTACGGTGGTCAGCATGAGCAGCAGTTTTCCGGCAATCTCGACCGGCAGGAAGCGCTGCAAGGCGAGCGCCAGCAGGTCCCACAGAACATAGGGATAGGGCTTCCAGTCGGCGCGGTAATACTGGTCAAACTGGTATGCGGGATCGTGGAGATGATGGAGAACGAAGGCACGCGCCAGGTGGTTGGCGTAGTCCAGCAGTGGAGGCTCGCTCACAAACAGGAACGGCAGCGCCAGAATGGCCGCCAGGAAAATAAAGAGGGCAATCCAGAGAACGTTGCGTCTCTGTTCGGGCGGCGTGGCTGGCGTGGGGCTCTCCTTCCGATTGCTCGATGTCTGGTGTGCTACAAGCAAGGTACTAGCTACAGCTCACGGCTTTCAAGAAAGAAGCCCGGGGTGGAAGTGCAAATCGTGGATTAGGACACGGCATGCGAACGAGCAGGGCATGCACGTGATCGCATCTCACTCCTGCGCGAACAGCACCCAGGAGGATTGCCAGAGCGCGGTAGGAATCTGTCCGCGGGCGCAGGCCGTGATGATGATGTTGTATTGTCCGCCTTCGGCGACGGTCGACAGGAACCCGGTGGACGCCAGCGGCATGGCGAGGGCGAGATATTCGAGAAAGGCGTACACATCCGCATCCGGAACAAGCCCTGGAGCGGCAAAGCTGAGCTCGGTATTTTCCTGAAAAAAATGCCATGCGACGGAGGCTGCCAGGTTGATGGCGCGCTCGTAATGCGGGGAGTCGATCACGCCGGGCGCGGGATTGTCGAAGATGATGCAGACTCGGCGTTCATCTTCGCGAGTGTATTCGCGCACCTTCAGTTCACCGGATTTCGCCGTGGCTTTCCAGTCCACATGGCGGGCGCTGTCCTCCGGTTCGTAATCGCGGATGCGGTAGAGATCCGAACCGCGGCCGCGCTGGTTGGTCTCCAACTCGCCGGTGATCATCGGCAATACTTCGAACATTTCATCGGTGGGCTCGACAGAGGGAAACACCAGCACCTCCTGGTCGAGCGCGATGACACGCGTCTTGATGAGGAAAGAAAACGGAAAGCGGGTGGAGATCCCGATGCCGCGCTGGGCATAGAGTCCGCGCTGCGGAAAGCGGAGATTCAACTCGGCGCTCTGGCGATGGCGGCCGGGAAGAAACGGGAAATACACGCTCTGCTCAAAGACGGGCGGCGGCTGGGGCGGCGGAGAGACTCTGGCGTAGGCAAAGTCGGGCCAGCGAACAATGGGCTTGCGTCCGCTGCGCGCTGGAGGATAAATGAATTCGGCGCGCTGCCAGCGCCACGCGGGGCGATCTGCTTTCTGCCGCGGCGGCACCACGGAGATGGAGAACACCGGCAGAAGACGGCGATTGCGGAGCAGCACCGCGCCGGCATAACTCTGGCCGGCAAAGACGTGGTGGGGAAGATGTAATGCGATCTCCAGCCCGCCGATCATGACCGCCGAAACGATGCCGCTGACCAGCACCGCTCCGAGCATGGCGGCCACTACGATGAACAGAAGATTATTCCCGGTGTTGAGCGCGGCAATGCCGATCAGCAGGGTAAGGAACAGGTAAACCAAACCCTCGCGGGTCACGTCATAATTGAGCGCGTCGCGAACCCGGCGCGCCACCACGCGGCGCGCCAGGTAAGGAACGGTCGAGACGGCAACCACCCCGGCCAGCAGTAGAGCCGACGAGGCAAAGACGGCGGTGGCCAGCGCGTCTCCAGCCTCGCGGGAGGCGGTGGAGAGCAGCGCAGATGCAAAAGCCAGCGCCAGCCCGAACATGGCAATGAAGAAACGCAGCCAGGCGCCGCGATCAACGCCGCGAAGCGCTTCCCCGAACTGCTGGCGCAAGCTCATCAGGTCATTATGACATCGACCACCTTGCCGGGCCGCAAGATGCGCGGCGCAGCCAGGCTGCTTACTTCTGCAGGAAGTGCAGCACGTGACGGTTGAATTCGCCGGGGGCTTCCTCGTAAGGCAGATGGCCCACGTCCGGCAGCACGAGGTATTCGACGTTGCGGAAGAACTCGCGCAACAGCAGCCCCGACGCCGCGGAAATCACGGGATCGTCTGCCCCCCAGAGCAAAAGGACGGGAATGGCGGAGATGGAGTGCAGCGCCGACTGGAGTTGCAGCATGTCCGGCTGCCAGGTCCGGATGACCTCCAGGGCGTACTCGTAGGAGCGCGCATCGTCAAGGTTCACCGCGTATCCAGCGCGTGTCTCCGCCGTGACCCGCGAGTCATCCGCGTACAGGCGGCCGACCGACTTGCCCCGCAGCGCCTTGCTGCGCCGGAGCACTCCGCGCAGAATCATCCGTCCGAACGGGGTACGGAAAAATGCCAGGCGGAGGCGGGCGTTCGTCATAAATGGATGCGCAGGCGCAACCAGCACCAGGCGGCGGATGATCGGCTCGGGATCGCGGCAATCCTGACTGGCAGCCAACATGGCTACGGCGCCACCATGCGAGGTGCCTACCAGATCAATCCGGGAATGCGGGAGCGAACGCAGGAACCCCAGCAAGCGGGTGGCGGCAGCGGCCAGGCCGAAATCCACCGCGCCTGTCAGCGGGCGGTCGGAGTGGCCGATGCCAAGCAGATCCACCGCATAGACGTCCCGATGCTGCGAGAAAAATTCGAGATTATGCCGCCAGCTGAAGCTATATCCCATCAGCCCGTGAACAAAGACAACGGCAGGCAGCAGACGCGGTGGGGGAGAGTAGGCGGGCACATGGAGATAGCGCATCCGGTATGTCCCAAACGGAAACCAGAATTCCCTCTCCTGCAAAAATCGATGGGATTCTTGCGAAGGCATCTCCCCCACCCCCGGTTTCTTCTCAGCCCCAACCTATGTAACCATATTGCGCGCCGCAGAATCAAAATGATTTTTCCGCATGATTTTTCCTCCTCTGTCGCTTTCCCTGGGAGGCTGCAAAGAGTCCGTTCTTTGCTTTCAGAACATCCCATTTATCATAGTCATGTTCGGAATTCAGAAGCACGAATGTTGTCTCGAACTGTATAGGCGACGAATATCCTTATAAAATGGACATTTAGGCGACCTATGATGAATGGGAAGGTGGCAACTGAGTTGCAAACAAAGCAGTGGACTCGCTCCGCGCTGGAATCAGACACCGCGCGCGAACCGGTGCGATCGCCGATGACCAAGGAAATTCAAGTCCGCTTTGTCGCAGTTGTCTTCACTCTGCTGACCGTGACAGCGGTGATATTTGCGTGGATCAATTTTCAAAAGGAGCATGAGTTTTCCACCCCCACGGATGGAGTCTGGTGGATGGAATCGCACGGCCAGTTAGTGGCGCAGCGGGTGGACCCGCTCGGACCTGGCGACCGCGGTGGCATCAAGGCTGGCGACGCGCTGGCGTCCGTCGGTGGCAACCCCGTACATAACAACGTGGACGTTGCCCGCCAGATGTATCGCTCGGGAGTCTGGACCAAGCTTTCCTATACCTTGGAGCGGGGCGACGTGAGCCTGGATGTTCCGGTGATTCTGCAGCCGGTGGACAAGAGCCTGAACCAGGGATTGCGGCTGATCGCGCTGGTCTACCTCGGGATCGGAATCTATGTGCTGTTCCGCCGCTGGACCGCACCCAAGGCTGGCCACTTTTACCTGTTCTGCCTGGTTTCGTTCATCTTTTACTCCTTCAAGTTCACCGGCAAGCTGAACCAGTTTGACTGGACCATCTACTGGTCGAACGTGGTTGCAGGAATGCTGCAACCGGCAATGTTCCTCCACTTCGCGCTGGCCTTTCCGGAGCGCAAGGCGTTTGTGCAGAAGCGGAGCTGGATTCTGCCGCTGGTGTATTTGCCGGGAATGCTGCTGCTGAGCGTGTGGGTGCTGCTGGTGAAGGCGGCTGAGCCCAGCGGGTTGCTGCTGTGGAACCTGGACCGGCTGCAGATGGGCTACGTGGCGGCCCTATTCCTGACCGCGACCTTTGTGCTCTGGCATACCTATGTGCACGCCCGCACTCCCATCCTGCGCCAGCAGATGAAGTGGGTCACGCGCGGCACCTTCCTGGCGGTCGTTCCCTTCACCATTTTTTACGTCGTCCCTTTCGTTTCCGGGCGGGGATCGTCGCTGGCAATGAAGATCAGCGTACTTTCGCTGGTTTTTCTGCCGCTCACCTTCGGCTACGCCATTGTGCGTTACCGGTTGATGGACGTGGATCTGATCTTCAAACGCGGCATGGCTTACACGGTCGCCGCCGGCACCATCGCCGCGGTGTACTTTGCAGCCGTCGGCGCCACCGCCGAGCTCTTCCACAAAAACTTTCCCAGCACCGGGCCGGGCGGGTTGGTCGTGGCCATCGTGGTTACCAGTCTTCTCTTCGACCCGATCAAAAACTGGACCCAGGAGCGGATCGACAAGTTTTTCTATCGCAAGCGTTACGACTACCGCAAGACGCTGATCGAGTTCGGCCGCGAGCTGAACTCCGAGCGCGACCTGGGCAAGATGCTGGAGGCGATCCTGGAGCGCATTCAGCGCACCTTGCTGGTGGACCGCATGGCGGTCTTTCTGGCCGACATGGACAGCCCTGGATTCGTGATGGTGCGCTCCAGTGGCATTGCGCCGGCCAGCGGGCTGGATCTCAGCTTCCTCAGCAGCCAGCGCCCGGAGTTCGCCGAAGGCCACCTGTTTTTCGACAACACCCACCAGGCAGTGCGCGAGGAACCGCGGGCGCAGGAAACCATTGCCACTCTCGACCTCAACTACTACATCCCCTGCACGGTGATGAACCGCACCATCGCCATGCTTGGCCTGGGCAAAACAAGCGAGGGCGACTTCCTCTCCAGCGAGGACGTGGAACTGCTGGAAACTCTGGCCGGCTACATCGGCATCGCGCTGCAGAACGCGCGGCTCTATGCATCGCTGGAGCAGAAGGCGCAGGAATACGAGCGCCTCAAGGAGTTCAACGAGAACATCGTTGAGTCGATCAACGTGGGCGTTTTCGCCGCCGACCTGCAGGACAAGATCGAGTCCTGGAACTCGCAGATGGAGGTGATGTACGCGCTGCCGCGCGCCAGCGCCATCGGTAAGTCGATTCTCGACGTTCTGCCGCCGGCTTTCTGCGAGGAGTTTTTCCGGGTGCGCGACAATCCCGGCATCCACAACCTCTACAAGTTCCGCCTGGGCACCACGGCCGGAGACACCAGGGTGGTCAACGCGGCCATTGCTCCCCTGGTGAGCAAGGACTACAGCGTGGTGGGACGGCTGGTCATCGTGGACGACATCACCGAGCGCATCGATCTGGAGGCGCAACTGGCGCAGGCCGACAAGATGTCCTCGATCGGATTACTGGCCGCCGGAGTGGCGCACGAAGTCAATACGCCGCTGGCCGTCATCAGTTCCTACGCGCAACTGCTGGCCAAACAGTTGCAGGGCGATGAGAAGCGCTCCGAGTTGCTGGACAAGATCACCAAGCAGACGTTTCGTGCCTCGGAGATCGTCAACAACCTGCTGAACTTCTCGCGCACCAGCGGCACCGAATTCGGCAACGTCGATTTGAATCGCATCGTGCATGACACGCTGGCCCTTCTGGATCACCAGTTCAAAACGTTGCGGATTCGCGTGGTGGGCGAGTTGCAGCCCGACCTGCCGCAGATCTACGGCAACCAGGGAAAGTTGCAACAGGTTTTCCTGAACCTGTTTCTGAACGCCAAGGACGCCATGCCCCATGGCGGCACTCTGACGGTTCGCACCCTGCACGACCACGGCGTGCGGGTGCATGTGATCGACACCGGAACCGGCATCGCCGCCGAGCACATTCATCGCATTTACGATCCGTTTTTTACCACCAAGACCCGGCCCAAGCAGGGAGGCAGCGGCGGCACCGGACTGGGACTGGCGGTGACCTACGGGATTATCCAGGAACACGCCGGCAAGATTCGCGTGGAGAGCCGCCCCGGCGAGGGTACGAGCTTCTTTATGGAGTTCCCCATGTCGAGAAAGGAAGTCCATGTCTGACCTGGTAGCAGTGAAGCGTAATTCCCCTCCGTCGGAGGCGTCCAATACGGGCAGGGTGCTGATTATCGACGACGAAGCCGCGATCCGCGAATCACTCCAGATTCTGCTGGAGGAAGACGGTTACGAGGTTGTGAACGCGCAGGATGGCGAAGAGGGACTAAGCCTGCTGGATACGCAGGCATTCGATCTCATTCTTCTGGATTTTCAGCTTCCCGGCCGCAACGGCCTGGAAGTCCTGAGCGAGATCCGCGAGCGCGATCCGGAGATGGCGGTCATCATGCTGACCGCTTACGCCACGCCGGAAAACGCCGTGGCCGCCATCCAGGGCGGCGCCGTAAACTTCATCGCCAAGCCGTGGACCAATGAGAAGTTGCAGGCCGACGTGCGCGCCGCCATCGGGCGCAAGCGGGTGCAAGAGGAAAACATCCAGCTCAAGCGCCAGCTCAAGCAGCGCTACAACTTTGAAAGCATCATCGGCAAAAGCGAGCTCATGCTGCGTACCTTTGACCTGGTGGCGCAGGTGGCTCCCTCGCGCTCCACCATCCTGCTGCAGGGCGAAAGTGGAACCGGCAAGGAACTGATCGCAAAAGCGATTCACGCCAACTCGCCGCGCAAAGACCGCCCCTTTGTCCCGGTCAACACCGGTTCCATGCCGAGCGACCTGCTGGATTCAACCCTGTTCGGCCACGTCAAGGGCGCCTTCACCAGCGCGGTCAGCGCCAAAAAAGGACTGTTCGAAATGGCCGACCGCGGCACCATCTTCCTGGACGAAATCGGCAACATGTCGATGGAGACGCAGGCCAAGCTGTTGAGGGTGCTGCAGGATAAGCGTTTCATGCACCTGGGCGGAGTCCAGGAAATCCAGGTGGACGTGCGCGTAATCGCCGCCACCAACAGCGAGTTGCGGCAGGCGGTCAAGGACGGCAGGTTTCGCGAGGATCTCTACTACCGCCTCAACGTCATCACCATCGACCTGCCGCCGCTGCGCCATCGCAAGGAAGACATTCCCCTGCTGGCCGACCACTTCCTCGACAAGTACTGCGCCGAAAATGAGAAACCTAAACGCAGTCTGGGGCCGGACGCGCTGCGTGCCCTGATGGACTACGCCTGGCCAGGCAACGTGCGCGAGTTGGAAAACGCCATCGAACGCGCCGTCGTGCTCTCGGCCCATCCGGTGATCACCGCCGACCTGTTTCCAGAAGACATCGTAAGCCGCCCGGACACCCTGCCGCTCATCGCCACCAAGCCCGATGCATCGCTGTTTGAAATTGTGGAGGACTGCGAGCGCCGCGTGATTGCGGCCATGCTGGAGCGCTGCGGTTGGAACCAGACCGAGGCTGCCGAGCGGTTCCACGTGCCCCTGTCCACCCTGAACCAGAAAATCAAGCGGCTGAATATCGAGATCAAGCGGCGTGGCCAAAGAGACTAGCCGGCCAGGTTCCGATAGATGTTTCCGCCGGCGTTTTGGTATAGTCGCTTCAGCGCCCCGCGCCATGCGAATCACCTGAGAGACAGCGTCCCGGACCGAATGGCATTCTCGCTTACCGAATACGCGAAAGACAGTGTTCTGGCGGTGCAGGAGTATTCCATCCTCTCCTGGCGCTCGCTCGCCAACCTGGCCAGCCATCCGCGCTACCCAGCCGATATTCTGCAGCAAATGGACATCATCGGCGTGGGCTCGTTGCCGATCGTGATCCTGACCGGATTCTTCACCGGCGCCGTGCTGGCCTTGCAGAGCGCAAACTCGCTGGCGCGCTTCGGTGCGCTTTCCTTTACCGGGCAACTGGTTTCCATGTCGATGGTGCGCGAGTTGGGGCCGGTGCTCACCAGCCTGATGGTGGCCGGACGCAACTCCAGCGGCATGGCCAGCGAACTGGGCTCCATGCAGGTGACGGAACAGATTGACGCCATGCGCGCCCTGGGTACCGATCCCATCCGCAAGCTGGTAACCCCGCGGCTGACGGCCACCATGTTCATGTTGTTTTTTCTCACCATCCTTTCCGACCTGGTGGGGCTGGCGGGCGGCTCCATGATTGCCAGCCTGCTGCTGCGCCTGGATCTGAACGAGTACTGGACCTCGGCCTGGCAGACGCTTCGTTACGCCGACGTCTTCATGGGACTGATCAAGCCGGTGCTGTTCGGCTTCATCATCGCCACCGTGGGCTGCTACTACGGGTTGAGCGCCAAGGGAGGCACCCAGGGCGTGGGCCGCGCCACCACCCAGGCCGTGGTCGCCGCCAGCGTCTTCATCCTGGCTGTCGATCTTGTCGTAACCCGCCTGCTGATGGTGCTGCTGGGGCCCCTGTAGACCATGAGCGCGACCAGCCAGAACGGGATGGCGAAGGCTGTGGTTTTCGAAGATGTGAGCCTGCGCTTTGACGAGCAGGTCGTCCTCGACGGGCTTTCGTTCGAGCTTGAACATGGCGCAACCAAGGTTCTGCTCGGGGTAGCAGGCTCCGGCAAAACAACCATTCTCAAACTCACCCTCGGACTGCTGCGTCCCGATAGCGGGCGCATCATCGTGCTGGGAGAGGAAGTGACGGCGATGCGCGAGGCGCAACTGTTCGAACTGCGCCGCCGCATCGGAATGGTCTTCCAGGAGTCGGCGCTGTTTGATTCGCTGCCGGTGGAAGACAACGTCGCGTTTCGCCTGAACGAGGAAAAGGTTCCGCAAGCCGAGATCCGGCAACGCGTTCTGGAAGCGCTGCGCTTCGTCGAAATGGAGCACAGCCTGAAGCTGTTTCCCGCCGAACTCTCCGGCGGCATGAGACGCCGGGTGGCAATCGCGCGCGCCATCGTTTCCAACCCCGAGGTGCTGCTCTACGACTCGCCCACCGCCGGACTGGACCCGGTCACTTCAACCACGATCGTGGAGTTGCTGGTGAAGCAGCGCGACGTGTATAAAACCAGCGCCCTGCTGGTAACCCACCGCCTGCAGGACGCCTTCACCATGGCGACGAATTACTTCGACAAGGAAAAGAACAAAATGGTCGAGGTGCCGCGCGGTTGGGACTGGGATTCGAAAACCAGCTTCCTGGTGCTGAAGGACGGCAAGAGCCTGTTCGAGGGAGACGCGGCTGAAATCGCCAACTCCCGCAGCGAATATATCCGCGAATACCTGGCGCTATAGCCGCTTCCCTGCCAATCTGAGCGCCATCTCCGCAATGTGGGCGGCAGCATCGGGATGCGCCATGGTGCGGGCCCTGGTGCCCATGGCCGCCATTTGCGCCGGAGCTTCCAACAGCGCTGCCACCTCGGTCACAAATCGCTGGGCGGTCAACTCGTTCTCCGGAATCAGCAGCGCGGCGCCGGCCTGCTCAAGCAATTCCGCATTGCGCAGTTGATGATCGTCGGCGGCTCCAGGAAATGGCACGAACAGGGCGCACTTGCCCGCGGCCGCGATCTCGGCAACCGTGGAGGCGCCGGCGCGGCAGACGATCAGATCGGCGTCCGCATAGCTCTGCGGCATATCGTCAATGTAGGAGCGCACGTCCACCTGAATCTGTTTCTTCTTGTAGTAGGCGCAGAGATCGAAGTACTCGCGGTTGCCGGTCTGGTGCACAATCTTCAGATCCGGGAAGCGCGCAAGCAACTCGGCAGCCGAGTCGCGGACGATTCGGTTCAGAGTGTGCGCTCCCTGGCTTCCGCCGAAAACCAGCAAACCTGGATTCCGGCTGCGCCGCGCGGGCAAGGAAAAGAAAGCTGGACGCACCGGAACTCCGGTCACTTCGAAGCGGCGGAAGCGTTTCCCCGTCTGTTCGAAGTGAACCGCGGCGTTGGCGGCAAAGCAGGCCACCACGCGGTTGGCGTAACCGGGGACCACGTTGGGTTCAAACAGCAATAGCGGGATGCGCAGCAGCACCGCCGCCATGGTTGCCGGAGCCGCCGCGTAACCGCCCACTCCGATGACGACTTGCGCCCGGAAGCGGCGCAGGATGAGCAGCGCGGTAAACACGGACCAGGGCAAACCCGCGAGGGTGCGCAAACGGGTGGCCAGGTTTACCCGGTTCAGGGCGCCGATCCTGACCAGAAACAGCGGAAAACCAGCCTTGGGAACCAGGCGTGTTTCCATGCCGCGCGCACTGCCCATAAAAGCGACTTCGTGTCCCCCATCGCGGAGCAGTTCCGCAATGGCAAGGGCCGGAATTACGTGACCCCCAGTGCCGCCTCCGGCGATCATGATTTTCATATCAGTCCGTTTGCTGGGTAATGTTGAGCAACACTCCCACGCTTGCCAGTGTGACAATGAGCGACGAACCACCGTAGGAAATAAACGGCAGCGGGATCCCCTTGGTGGGGAGCAGTCCGAGCACCACGCTGATGTTAAAGAAAGCCTGGATGCCAACCATGGCCGTGACGCCGGTGGCCAACAGGCGTGCGAAATTGTCGCGCGTATTCCAGGCCGCGCGCAATCCCCGGAAGCAAAAAAATGCAAATGCCGCCACGAAACAGACCGCTCCAATCAGTCCCAGCTCCTCGGAAACCACGGCAAAGATGAAGTCCGTCTGCGGTTCGGGCAGATAGAACAGCTTCTGCTTGCCCTCCATCAGACCCAACCCGGTCAGTCCCCCGGTGCCTACGGCAATCAGCGATTGGATGATGTGGAAGCCGGCGCCCTGTGGGTCCGCGAAAGGATTGACGAAGGCAACCATGCGGCGGGCGCGCCACGGCGTGCGGAAAAGCAGAAAGTAGAGCGGCACGGCTGCCAGCGCCAGTGCGTAGGCGTAGTATTTCCATTCCATGCCGCAGATGAACAGAATGGCGGCGGTAATGAACGCGCAGGTCATGGCGGTTCCCAAGTCCGGTTGAGCCACGATCAACAAGCAGAAGATGGCCGTGGGCGCAACCGCCGGTAACAGGGTATGGCGCAGGTCGGTTATCGAGCGCAGGCGGCTCTCCAGAAAGTGCGCCATGAAAAGAATGATCGCGGGCTTGGCGAATTCAGAGGGCTGAAAGGAGAGAATGCCGAGTTTGATCCAGCGATGGGTATTGTGGGAGCGGTCCAGGAAGAACACCGCCGCCAGAAACAGCGAGGTAACGCCCAAGGTGGTGAAGACCAGCGCCGAGCGATTCAGTTTGCGGTAGTCCAGCCTCATGAAACCGTACATGGCGCCCAGGCCGAGAAGAGCGTAAACAATCTGTTTGCGGAGGAATTCCGTCTCCGTGCCGAACTTTTCCTTGGCCACAATGGCGGAAGCGCTGAAGACCATGACAAGTCCGGCGAAGACCATCAGTACGGTCACGGCAAACAGCCACCGATCGACGCTGACCCGCTTGGCCACTAGCGTCCTCCGCCGCTGGGCGCGCCGGACTGCAAGGCTGCCAGGGATCGCACCAGTTCCTTGAAGACCCGTCCCCGGTGCTCGTAGCTGGGGAACTGGTCGAAGCTGGCGCAGGCCGGGGCCAGCAGCACAATATCGCCTGCGACCGCCTGGTCAGCGGCCTTGCGCACGGCCGACTCCAGCGTCTGCGCGCTGATGACCGGAGTTGACTTGCCGATCTGCGATTCGATCTTGGCCGCGGCGGCGCCGATGGTGTACACGCGCTTCACCCGCCCGGCGATCAGCGGGATCAGCACGCCGTAGTCGCTGCCCTTGTCCTTGCCGCCGAGGATCAGGTGAATGTTTGCGGAAAAAGATTCCAGAGCCTTGATCGTCGCGTCCACGTTGGTCGCCTTGGAATCGTTGTAATACTCCACCCCGCGCAGCGTGGCGACATACTCCAGGCGATGCTCCACGGCGCGAAAATCCTTGACCGCGCGGCGAATCGCCGAAGGTTCCACGCCGGCTGCCATGCCGATGGCGACGGCGGCCAGCACGTTTTCCACGTTGTGCGCGCCCTTCAGCGCAATCTCGGAGAGCGGCATGATTTCAACCTCTCCGCCGGCGCGGAAGACGATGGCGTCGTCGCGCACAAACGCGCCGCGCTCCACGGCGTGCCGGCGGCTGAACCAGAGCACCTGTGGCTTCAATCCCGAGGCCAGGCGGCGGGTGATTTCGTTATCGGCGTTGAGAACCGCGTAGTCCTCCGCCGTCTGGTTCTCGAAGATGCGCGCCTTGGCCGCAACGTAGTTTTCCATGGAGCCGTGCCGGTCGAGGTGGTCGGGAGTGACGTTGAGCACGGCCGAAATATGCGGCCGGAAGGTCTCAATGGACTCCAACTGGAAGCTGGAAATCTCCAGCACCACCCAGGTATCCGGCGAGGAGTGCTCGACAAAGGTGATCGCAGGCGTGCCGATGTTTCCCCCAACCAGTGTCTTGCGTCCGCCCGAAGCGATGATTTCGCCGGTCAGCGTGGTGGTGGTGGTCTTGCCATTGGAGCCCGTGATAGCCACGATTTTCCCTTGCAGGAAGCGTGCCGTCAGCTCGATTTCACCGATGACCGGGATGCCCAGGCGGCGGGCATGCTCCAGCGGGCCGACTTCGCTGGGAACTCCGGGGCTGACCACGATCAGTTCCTGGTCGCGGAAGGTGCGCTCGCCGTGCTTGCCGGTTTCCACCGTGATGCCGCGATCCAGCAGCGCGGGAATCTCATCGCGCAGTTGATCCTCGCTCTTGGCGTCGCTTACGGTGACGCGCGCGCCGCGCGACTCCAGGAACAGCGCCGAGGCCACGCCCGACTTGCCCAGCCCAACCACCAGAACTCGTTTGCCTTTGACTTCCATGGGTCCTTTCCTGCCTTCGAGCAGTCTGCCTTTCAACTTACCTCAATTTCAGCGTGGTGAGAGCGAACAAAGCGAAGATCAGCGAACCGATCCAGAATCTCACGATCACCTTGGACTCCGACCAGCCCAACTGCTCAAAGTGATGATGCAGTGGCGCCATCAGAAAAATTCGCTTGCCGCGCAGCTTGAATGAGCCCACCTGGAGAATGACCGAGAGCGCTTCCAGCACAAAGATTCCGCCGATAAAGGGCAGCAGCAACTCCTGCTTGATGATGACGGCAACCGTGCCGATGGCGCCACCCAGGGCCAGCGAGCCCACGTCGCCCATGAACACCTCCGCCGGATGCGTGTTGTACCACAGGAAGCCGATCGAGGCGCCAACCATGGCGCCGCAGAAGATCGTCAACTCGCCCACCTGCGGCATTTTCTGCAACTCAAGATAGTCGGAGAAAACCGCATTGCCGCTGAGGTAGGTAAGCACGGCCAGTGCGCCGGCGGCAATCAGCGTGCATCCGATGGCCAGTCCGTCGAGGCCGTCGGTAAGGTTGACCGCGTTGGTCGAGCCCACCAGTACGAAAACCACAAAGATAATGAAAGGCAGAAAGGCGATGGGCCACAGGTGCGGATTGACGGCCAGCGCGCCCACCACCAGGTCCGGCCGGATTCGCTTGAAAAACGGCACCATCAGGTGGGTGGAATACAGGCCCCGGGCCTGCAACAGAATCAGCGCCACGGCGATCACGAAAGCAACCAGGGTTTGCAACAGCAACTTGCTGCGTCCGTTCAGCCCCAGGTTCTGCTTGTGCACAACCTTCAGATAGTCATCCGAAAAACCAATGGCGCCGAATGCAAGGATGGATAACACCGCCAGCCAGACAAACTTGTTGGACAGGTCTGACCACAGCAGCGTGGGCAGCACAATGGAGACCACAATCAGCAGTCCTCCCATGGTCGGCGTGCCTGCTTTTTTCTGATGCGAACGCGGTCCGTCTTCCCTGATGTACTGGCCGATCTGGAATTCATGCAGGCGGCGGATCACCGAAGGTCCGATGATCAGCGCCATGAAGAGCGCGGTCAAACTGGCAAACGCCGTCCGGAACGTCAGGTAGCGGAAGATCCGGAATGGCCCCACGTTGAAGTGGCGAAAAATGTATTCGTACAAAAGCCAATAGAGCAATGGGTCCTCGATCATGGCGCGGGTTTGAGCCCGCCGTTGAACTAAGTTTTTTCCAGTGCCTCAAACACCGCCAGCGCACGCTCCAGGCCCACGCCCCGCGAAGCCTTCAGCAGCACCGCATCCCCTTCGCGCAGATTGCGCGCCAGCCACTCGCCCGCCTGCTCGGGAGTTTCCACAAACTCGGCAGCCACGCCGGACGAGGCCGCGCCGGCGGCGATGAACTCGCCGTTGCCGCGCACGCCCACCACGTAATCGGCCTTGAGCAAAGCCATCTGATGACCGCACGCGCGATGCAACTCCGGCGCGCCCGGCCCAAGTTCCAGCATCTCTCCGGCAATCACAATGCGCCGCCGCGCCGGTGTCTGCGCCAGAACTGCAACCATGCTGTCCAGGGCCTGGGGATTGGAATTGTAGCAGTCGTTGATGAGAATTGCGCCGCGCACTTCGCGCACCTGCCCGCGCTTGTCACCGGCGCTGAGCGAGGCCAAACTGGCCACCGCATCAAAGGGACTGACGCCATGCTCGGCAGCCACGGCAACCGCCGCCAGCGCATTGAGCAGGTTGTGACGCCCCATCAGCGGCATCATCGCAGCCTCCCGGAAGCCGGGGCCAACCACGTCAAACTCCGAACCCAGGACGCCGCGCAACGCAATACTCTGGGCGCGGTAGTCGCACGGATGCTGAATGCCGTAGAGCGTGACTTTGCCGTGAAAGTCGCGCCCGAACTGGCAGACATAGGGATCGTCGGCATTGAGAAACACGTGCCCCCCGGCGGGCAGCGCTTCGATCAACTCATACTTGGCGCGGGCGATGCCATCCTGGCTGCCGAAGTTCTGCAGGTGCGCCAGGCCGATGTTGGTCACCACGCCTTCGCTGGGCGCCGCAATCTGCGCCAGCCGGGTGATCTCTCCCGCGTGCGACATGCCCATCTCAATCACCGCCAGGTCGTGCTGGGCCTCCAGGCGCAACAACTGCATGGGCAGTCCAAAATGATTGTTGAGATTTCCCAGCGATTTCAAAACGTGGAATCGCGCGCCCAACACATGCGCAATGCAATCCTTGGTGGTGGTTTTGCCGGCCGAGCCGGTCACGCCGATCAGCTTCTTGCCCCACAACCGCCGCACCGCCGCGCCCAGATGCTGCAACGCCTGGGTGGTCTGGTCAACCACCAGCAACCGCGACGGATCGGCAAAACGGGAGAGCTGGTCGCGGGAAATCACCGCGGCCACGGCGCCCGCCTGCAGAGCGGCGGCCACGTACTCATGGCCATCCTGGCGCTCGCCCTTGACGGCGAAGAACAGGTCGCCGGGTTGCAACGTCCGCGTGTCGATGGAGTAACCCTCGGCAATCGCCGCCTGATCGAATTTGCCGCTCGCCTGGGTAAATTCCGCAATCCTGCTCAACGAAAGCTTCATGAGCGTGCGCCTCCTCGGCTGTATCCGATGCGGTTCAGTTCCTCGCTGGCCACCTGGTGATCGTCGAACGGGCAGACGCCTTCGCGCGTGGTCTGGGTACGCTCGTGTCCCTTGCCTGCCAGCAGAACGATGTCTCCCGCCTTTGCCTCCGCCAGGGCCAGCGCAATGGCCTTGCGGCGGTCGGGCTCGGCCACAAAGCGCGTGCTGGTTTGGCGCAGCCCCACAAGCGATTCCTGGATGATCGCCAACGGGTCTTCGCTGCGCGGATTATCCGAGGTGACGATGACGAAGTCACTTCCCTCTCCGGCGGCACGCCCCATCTTTGGCCGCTTGCCGCGGTCACGATCTCCGCCGCATCCGAACACGGTGATCACCCGCCCCTTGCCGCGCCGGGCAAAGTCGCGCGCCAGGCGGATCAGGTTCTCGAGCGCGTCGTCGGTGTGCGCGTAGTCCACCACAACCGCAAAAGGCTGCGCTTCGTCCACTCGCTCAAAGCGTCCGGGAACCCGGCTGATTCCCGCAATGCCGCGGGCGATCTGCTCCGGCGTGCAGCCGCGCGCATAGGCCGCCGCGCAGGCCGCCACCACGTTGTACACATTCACCCGGCCAACCAGCGGCGAGCGCAGTTCGATGGGACCATCCGGAGTCGCGAGCGCAAAACTGTTTCCCTGCGGCGTCATCTCCAGGTGCTCCGCGTGGAAGTCTCCGTGCTCAAGGCCGTAGCTGAACACCGCGGAGCGGCGGCGCGAAGACCGGGCGAGCTCGCGCCCGTACTCATCGTCCAGGTTCACCACCGCCGCGCGCGGTGGTTCGGTGCCGGAACCCTCAAACAGAATCCGCTTGGCGGCAAAATATTCCGCCATCGTGCCGTGATAGTCGAGGTGGTCCTGGGTCAGGTTGGTGAAGACGGCAACGTCAAATGGAATGCAGAAAACGCGCCCCTGTTGCAGCGCGTGTGAGGAAACCTCCATCACCGCCTCGCTGGCGCCGCGGGCCAGCGCGCGGGCGAAGATCTGGTTGAGTTCCAGGGACTCCGGCGTCGTGTGCGGCGCGGCAAGAATCTCCCCCGGCAGGTGATACTCGACGGTGCCAACCAGCGCGTTCTTGCGCCCGGCTGAGGCCAGAATCGACTCCACGATGAATGTGGTCGTGGTCTTGCCATTGGTTCCCGTAATGCCGGTTACGCGCAGCCGCTCCCCGGGGCGCTTGTAGAAATTCGCGCTCAATCGCGCCAGCGCCCGCCGTCCGTGCGACACCACCGCCCAGGCCACGCCAGCGCGCGGCAACTCGTCCGCGGAATCCGTAACCACCGCCACGGCGCCCGCCGCAATCGAGGCGTCAATATAACGATTGCCATCCGTGCTTTCTCCCTTCATGGCGACAAAGGTCCAGCCGGGCAGCACCCGGCGGGAGTCGTAGTCCAGCCCCTTCACCGGGCAATCGCCGCTCAGGGAGAGCACCTCTGCGCCGTCGAGAAGATCCAGAAAATTCATCAAAGCAAGCCGTCCCATGCCTGCACCGGCGCTTGCGGCCGGAGCGGTTTCTGTTGCCGCATACCCGGCCGCGAAGCCCGGCAGGCGATTTCTAGCGCGAAAAACGAACTGCAATCTTCGAGCCCGGCGGCAGATAGGCGCCCGCCGGCGGTTGCTGCTCGCGTGCCGTTCCGCTGCCCACAATCTGCAACTCGAATCCCGCTTTACGCGCCGACTCGATGGCCCCCCGCATGGAAAGGCCCAGCAGTGATGGTACCGTGGAACCACCTCTCACATCGAGTACCACAGTGCCGCCACGGGCATCAATCTGCGCCGGAGCGGGCGGCCGCAAGGCCTGCGCGGCGGACCCTGGAGCTTGCGGCGGCGCCGGCTTCTCCGCGGCAGAAGCGGTTTCCGGGGCAGCCGCGTTTTCCAGCTCCAGCGTCTGCCCGGGCGAGTGTGGCTGTGCATCTTCGGTATCGCCCTCGGCGGCGTGAGCCACCAGCAGGCGCCGCGCCGGACTGTTCTTCGGTTCCACGTCGTGCGGCACGCCCCAGTAGGCCAGCACCTGTTCGGCAACCCGTTTGAACACCGGCGCCGAAACCTGCCCGCCCTGGTGCAGCCCGCGCGGCGAATCCAGAATCACCGCAATCGTCAGCGCGGGATTGTTGACCGGAGCAAAACCCACAAAGCTGGCAACGTAATCCGTCTTTGAATAGGCGTGGGTGCGCGGGTCGATCTTCTCCGCCGTACCCGTCTTTCCCGCCGAAGTGTAGCCATCGAGAATGGCACGGCGTGCGGTACCCTCCAACACCACCTCTTCGGTCAGACGCCGCATGATGGCCGCGGTGTAGGACGACAGGACGCGGCGCTGCGACTGGGGATGAAACTCGATGCGCTGGTATCCCTGGTTGGGCGGGGTGACGCCGGCGACAATGCGCGGCACCGAGTAAAGCCCGTCGTTGGCAACCGAAGACATCATGGACACCACCTGCAGCGGCGTGACCCCGATCTCCTGCCCAATGGCCATCGAGCCAATCGACGAGGCCGCCCATTTGCTGGGATTGCGCACCAGTCCGCGCGTCTCGCCCGGCAGTTCCACGTTCGTAAGCTGTCCAAAACCGTACAACTGCATATGTTTGTAGAAGCGCTCCGGACCAAGGCGCAAGGCCATCTTCACCGCGCCCACGTCGCTGGACTGCGCGTACGCCTTTTCCAGGGTAACCGTGCCGATGTGGTGCGAATCGCGGATGCGGATTCCGCCTACGATGATGTAGCCGGGATCGCAGTTGATGACCTCTTCCGGGCTGGCCAGCTTTTCCTCGAAGGCCGAGGAAAAGGTGACCGTCTTGAAAACCGAGCCCGGCTCATAGACGTCGCTCAGGGCATGGTTCTTCAACTTTTCCGGCGTAATTTCGTGGGTGAGATTCGGATTGAACGATGGCGCATTGGCCAGGGCAAGAATTTCTCCGGTGCGCGGGTTCTGCACCACCACCGTGCCGCTGACCGCCTTGGTATCCTCCATCGCCTGCTCCAGTTCCTTTTCGGCGATGAACTGGATTTTTTCGTCGATGGTCAGCACCACGTTCGAACCCGGCTCGGGCGGATGTTCCATGTGGCCAAACCATTTGCGCCGCGCGTCCATGGTGATCACCACGCGACCCTTCACCCCATTCAACTGGTTCTGGTAGAGGTGCTCGATACCGGCCAGGCCCGTGTCTTCCATGCCCACGTAGCCAAGCACCTGGGCGGCCAGCCCACGCTTGGGATAGAAGCGCTTCAGTTCCTTCTGAAAATAAATCCCGTGCAGCCCCAGCGATTTAATGCGCTCGGAGGTGTCGCCATCCACCTTGCGGGCAATCCAGGCAAAGTTTTTCTGTGACTGCATGCGCTCCAGCACGCTGTCCGGGTCTTCGCCGATCACCTTTCCCAGCAATTCCGCGGTGGTCTTCTGGTCGTGGATTTCGCTGGGCACGGCAAAGACCGAATCGACCTGCACGGTCATGGCCAGTTCCTGTCCGTTACGGTCGTAGATGATGCCGCGTTGCGGCGAGACTTCCACGGTGCGTTGTTGCTGGCGCTGCGCCCGCTGCACCCATTCTCCATAGTGCATCACCTGCAGAATGATCAGCCGCGCGACGATGATGACTGCCCAGACAAACAGGAATACGCCAAACTTGAGGAGGCGCGACTTGATGTTGATTGGAGCCTTGCCGCCTGCCGCCATCGCTTACACCCGCACCGCAGGGGAGCCTGTATCCTCCCCTGCGCAAGAACTGGAAATGCCGGCTAAACCGGAGCCACGAAGAGATCTCCAGAAAGCTGGAACCAGGCGCTGGACGCGCCGGAATACTGGAGGAATGACAGAAGACTGCACCTGTCCAAGGTATAACAGCGATGACGGCCCGTACAGGCGCTGGTTGTGCAAAACCCGCACCAAAGCCGTCATGCACCGTAACCCGGATTCGAGCCTGTATTTAGTTGGGAACCGAAACAACTGAAATGTTATTGGCGCGAGCCATCACCGGAGCTCCGCTATCCATCGCACCCGTCTCGTCCATCCGCTGCACCTGTCCAACCGAAGGCAGAGCCATTCCCATGTCGAGCGCCAGGGCATGGATTCTCTCCGGATCCTTCAGCGTGGCTTCCTCCAGCTTCAGGGTGCGGTTGACATCGGCCATCTGGTCGCGCCGGGCGCGCAGATCCTCGATCTTATAGCCGTACTCAATTGAGCTGCAGTGCTGGAACAGATAGACCAGCGCCATCAGGAAGCAAACCACCACGGCCGTGGTAAAAAAACGCATTTCGCGTTTCCGCGCCGGATCGGCCGAGCGCACCAGGCGCGAGTTGTCGATCGCCTTGTGAAAGTAAATCTCGGGGGCCCCGGGCATGTACCGGCGCGGGGCGGCCGGAGGCGTGTTCTGCAACGTTCGGTTCATCCTTTGCGGCAGTGCCGCTGCCCAGATCGCCATGTCCCACTCCCTGCTATTTCAAAAGTTCTCCACAGCATGCACAGGTTTTTCCACATGATGTTAAGAACAATTACAAAAAATCTATCTTTTCCCAGCGCGCCCGCGAACTTCCATACGCACGGCCGCGCGCAACTTCGCCGAACGCGCCCGCCAGTTTTCCGCAGTCTCTTCCGCGGAGGCAATTACCGGCTTCCTGGTCAGCGGTTCCCAAACGCCATCGCGGGCTCCGTCCCGCATGGCGTCCTTCACCAGGCGGTCTTCCAGCGAGTGGAAGCTGATCACCACCAGCCTTCCACCCGGCTTTACCACCTGGGGCGCGCTCTGCAGCAGCGTCCGCAAGTCCTCCAGTTCGCGATTCACGTAAATCCGGATAGCCTGGAAAGTCAGGGTCGCGGGATGAATGCCTTTGCTTCGGGTTTGATTCATTGGCCGGGCGGCGGCCGATATGACTTGTGCTAGATGAGCGGTCGACTTAATCGGCCGTGCCCGTACAATGGCTCTGGCAATCCTCCGTGACCTCCTTTCCTCACCGAATTCGTAAATCAAGTCAGCGAGATTGCTCTCGCCGAACTGGTTTACCACTTGATCGGCGGACAATTCGGCATGCGGGTTCATGCGCATATCGAGCGGACCATCCGCCTGAAAACTGAATCCTCGGCCGGCATCGTCAAACTGCATCGAACTGACGCCCAGATCGGCAAGTACGCCATCGGCGCTGCCGGACGCTACCAGCTTTGCCATCTCGGCGTAGGACGCGTGGTGCAGCGTGATCTCGGGCCAGTCCTGCTCGCGCCCCACCGGGGCCGTCAGCCGTTGCCGTGCCATCTCCAGCGCGCTGGTGTCTTTATCGAAGCCGGTCAGCCTGCCCTCGGGACCCAGCAGTGCGGCGATGGCCGCACTATGTCCGGCTAATCCAACCGTGGCATCGATATAGCTTCCTCCGCGCTGAATGGCCAGGAAGTCGATTACCTCATTTAAAAGAACTGGTGCATGGCTGAATTGTCTCTTGCCACGCGCGCCCGTCAGGGCGCCTTCGTTGTCTTCAGACTCCCTACCGCTGTCCAAGCGTTACGTCCTCGGCCGCAAAAGCTCGTCCAGCTCTTCCGGCGTAAGTGGATTTGCCTCCACTGCCGCGCTGAAGTCTTTCATGTTCCGGATCTCGATGTGTTCCAGTTTCCCAATCACTGCAACCTCGTCCTTCAACCCAAACTTGTTGCGCAGGCGTTCGGCAATCGTCAGACGGCCCTGGCTATCCATCTCCACTTCCTGCCCGTAATAACTGGTCACATCCAGGAACTTCTGCAGTCTCTGGTGTGAAGTCGACTGGCTTTTGATCTGCCCTTCAAACAGTACCCACTCCTGTAGGGGATACAGTTGAATAACAGCGCCGTCAAAACTAGTGATGTAGAATTTCCCATCATAACTCCTGTCGATTTCATGCTTGAAATCGGCAGGCATCTTGAGGCGGCCCTTTTCATCCAGTCGGGTTGGGCAGTTGCCTCGGAACATTGAAAAGCCCCTCATGGGCCGGACTATCAATCTGGCTGAGCCAGGAGAAAGGTTGAAGTTAAACTCGGAGCCGGATGTAAGTGAGATTGATCCACTTCAGTCCTTTTTGCTCCACTTCGGTCCAGTCTATCCCCATTCCAACGTCTGTCAAGAGCCAAATTACTTTTTGGAAATTATTTTGTACTAATCGTTCTAAGACCTTAAGTTTGAAAGAGCTGGCCGAGTTGCGGCCGGCGGAGACTTGAACTCCTCCGGAAGCGTCGCGAGTTTAGCGGCGTGTTTCAGAGCGATTCATCGGAACTGCGATCAGGTTGGGGTTCAAGATTGGGTGTCGCTGGGCGGGAAATCCTACTGCGGCAATGCTTTGTCTTGTCTGTAGGCGGAAAATCTTCGAGCGGACCCGGCTCTAGCGGAGAGCGGGCAGCAACCATCGTAACAAGGAATTAGCAGCATCCCTTGGATATTTGATCAAGGTGCGGCCGCTGTCTCCTGGACCTGCGGGCGGTCCCGCGTCTGGTTGGGCCGGGCGGCCCGACCGGTTGCCGGCGCGGATGGTGCCGTGCCGCGCACCACTGGAGACATGGCCGGAAGAATCCTCCGGCTGCGATTTCACACGCGCACTTCCTTGTCCCGGATCAAGCTGTCAATGGTGCGCGGCTGACTCTGATGTCTTTCCGCAAGCAACGTCTGGGGATGACGCTCGCGAAGCGGGGCCGCCGCCTTCACCGGGATGATCCAGCCGGTGGCATCGCCTCTGGAGCGGAGGCGATCCAGCCAGCAGCAAAGCCGCGCAAGCGTGAGGCCTGCCAACGCCAGGGACACGAGCAGGGCGCGGGTGATGCGCGCCCGCCGGAATCGCTTATACTGGAAGAATTCTACCGCGAGCCTCTTAAGCCTTCTGGACTAAGCGCATCGCATTCAGGAAAGAACTCATGTCCGCAAGTGCGGCAGCAGCAATGGTGACAGTTGACGATGTGCGAAAAGCCTACGCGAGAATTCACGACTCGCTTTTCCTTTCGCCGTGTTCGTATTCGGAGACTTTTTCCGAGCTCTCCGGCAACAAGGTGTATCTAAAGCTGGAAAACCTCCAGATGACCGGTGCGTACAAGGAGCGCGGCGCCCTCAACAAGATTCTGGAGTTGACGCCCGAGGAGCGGGATCGCGGATTGATTGCGGCTTCGGCCGGCAACCACGCCCAAGCCGTCTCCTACCACGCCAGCAAGCGCGGCATTGCAGCCCAGATCGTAATGCCGATGGCCACGCCGCTGAACAAGGTCATGGCCACCCGCCGCTTCGGCGGCGAGGTCGTGCTGCACGGCGCCAACTACGACGAAGCCTGCGACGAGGCCAAACGCCGCGCCACGGAATCCGGCCTCACCTTTATCCATGCCTTCGACGACGATGCCGTGATCGCCGGACAGGGCACGCTCGGCCTGGAATTGCTCAGCCAGTCTCCCGACATCGATATCGTCATCACGGCCATTGGCGGCGGAGGCCTCATCAGCGGCATGGCTTGCGCGCTCAAGGAGATCAATCCGCGCATCCAGGTCATCGGCGTGCAAAGCTCGCGCCTGCCTTCCATGAAGGCCGCCATCGAAGCCGGACAACTGGTCACCTTGCCGGTGGCATCAACTTTGGCCGACGGCATCGCCGTGCGCCGCGCCGGCGAACGTACCTTTCCCATGGTGCAAAAGTACGTGGACGATATTGTCACCGTCGAAGAGGAAGAGATTGCCAGCGCGATTCTGCTTCTGCTGGAGCGCGAAAAGACGGTTGCCGAAGGCGCCGGAGCGGCTGCCGTCGCCGCCATCCTGCATCACAAGATCAACTGCACTGGCAAGCGCATCGCCGCCATCATCAGCGGCGGTAATATCGACGTTGGCATTCTCTCGCGCATCATCGAGCGCGGCCTGGCCAAGGACGGACGCCTCATCCGCCTGCGCATTCATCTGCCAGACTACCCCGGCGCTCTGCACGTCCTGACCGGAGTCCTGGCCGACCACCGCGCCAACATCGTGGAAACCTCTTACGACCGCAAGTTCGGCGTCGATCTCGGCTACTCGGCCATCGATATGACGATGGAAACCCGCGGCAACGAGCACGTTGAAACCCTGCTCACCGCGCTGGCTGCCTCCGGCTACCAGTTCGAGCGCGTTCAGTAGACCGCTGAATTTCGATCTGCGATGGTTTGAAATGTCGATGCCTGGTATGCCGTCCTCGGCTTTACCGCCGGGCAAAAGCTATCCCTTGCGCCGGCCGGGCGGGGTGCACATCTGGTAAACCGTCGGGCGGCGAGGGCAAAAAAGTTGCCTGCGCCGCCCAGTCTCCCATATGGGAGTAATGAGGATCATGGCAAAATATTTCCGTTCGAGCGGCCCGGACGAGGTATAAGCTTTCGTCACACTTATATGTGCGTAGTTGGGACCGCGCATCACGTATAGGAGGTTCCCATGGGCCCTATGCAAGACGCGACTGCGGATCCTAACGGCAGACCTCGATGGGCGAATTATCTTTTGGCGACCGCGGCCGTTGCTCTCGCCAACTTCGCTGCCCTTACCTCCGGCTCTGTTGCGCGGGAAACGCCCTTCCTTTTTTTCCTTCCCGTAGTGTTGTTCTCGCTTGCGGTCGGCGGCTTTCGCGTCGCAATCTTTTCCACCATTCTTTCGGGCTTAGTGGTTGATTTCTATTTCCTCACACCAACCCACAGCTTCAGATTGACTCGCCAAGGCCTGATCAAGGAGATTTTCTTCGTCGCCACGATGATTGCCGCTGCCTGGGTTTACGAGCGTCATCGAAGCCGCACCGAAGACTTCCTCCGGTTGCAGCGCAAGCTGCTCGAAAGCGCCGCTGAATCCATCCTGATCACCGATGCGGACCACCGCGTAGTTTATTGGAATCAAGGAGCAGAGCGGCTTTACGGTTGGTCCGCAGCCGAGGCCATCGGCAAGTATCCGCGGGAGCTTCTTGAATCAACCGGCCCAGAGATGTCATTGGAAGACATCGACCGCCAACTCAAGCAAAACGGACGCTGGCATGGCCGCCTGTTGCGGAAGTGCAAAGATGGCCGCAGCGTCGTAGTTGAAAGTTCCTGGGCTATCGACGAGAAATCCGGACTCATGCTCCAAACGGACCTGGATGTGACCAAACAGAGCATCACGGAAAGCGAGTTGAAGCGCGCAAACCGCGCCCTGAACACACTCAGCAGTGTCAACCAGGTGCTGATGCATGCCTCCAGCGAAGCCGAACTGTTGCAGCGGACCGTGGAAGTCATCGTCATGAGCGGCGGTTATCCTCTGGCTTGGGTTGCCATCCGCGTGGATGATCCGGAGCACAGCGTGCGGGTTGGGGCCAGTGCCGGCGAGGCCAGCGAGTATTTGTCCGGAATCGATCTGAGTTGGGCGGAGGATAAGCCTTCCGGGCGCGGGCCCTGCGGAACCACCTTGCGCGAAGGCCAGACCAGTGTGTATAACGACTTCCTTGCCGCTGAAGAATGTTCTCCGTGGTGGGACCTCGCCAGGAAATTTGGACTCCGCTCCACCGTGTGTATTCCCCTGCTTGTGCAAGGCGAGAGCCAGGCTGCCCTCTTCGTTTACGCCGGCGAAGTAAATGCATTCCACGACCAGGAATTCACTCTCGTCTTCGAGGTGGCCGGCGATCTGGCATTTGCCTGGACGTCCCTCCGCCTTCGCGAGCAGGCCGAGGAGGAACGAAAGTCCCGGCTCGTGCTGGAGGATCAACTCCGCCAGGCGCAGAAGATGGAGGCCATTGGCCGCCTTGCGGGCGGAATTTCACACGACTTCAACAATCTGCTGATGGTGATCATGGCCCAGACCGAACTGCTGGCCATGCATCTCGAAGGCCCCGCCCTGGCAAGAACGGAAAGCGTAATGAAGTCTGCCCGGCGGGCGGCTGAACTGACGCACCAGCTTCTCGCCTTCAGCCGTAAGCAGGTCGTTCAACCGGCAATCCTTTCGCTGAATCCGATCCTGGCTGAGATCACGAACATGGCGGCGCACGTGGTAGGCGAGGACGTCGAGATCACAACCGCGTTCAGCGATGGGCTGTGGACGGTAAAGGTGGACCGCTCGCAGATTGAGCAGGTTATCATGAATCTCATCGTAAATGCCCGCGACGCCATGCCCAACGGAGGCAAGCTCTTGCTGGAGACCGCCAACATCGAGCTCACCACGGAATACGTTGCAACGCATCCGCTCGTCTCCCCCGGCAGATACGTCCGCCTGGTGGTTTCCGACACGGGCGTGGGCATGAGCGACGAAACCAAGGCCAGGCTGTTCGAGCCGTTCTTCACCACCAAGCCGCCCGGCAAGGGAACCGGCCTCGGACTCTCCATGGTTTACGGCATCGTCAAGCAGAGCCAGGGTTTCGTCTGGTACTACAGCGAACTCGGGAAGGGCACCAGCTTCAAGATCTATCTGCCCGCAGCCGAGCCCATGCAATCCGCCGGGAAGACAGAACTCAGGCACGAAACCGTTCCCGCCAAGGTTCACCCAATGGTTCTCCTGGTGGAGGACGAGCAATCGCTGCGCGATGTCATCTCCGAATTTCTGGAATCTGCCGGTTACCGGGTCATCGCCGCGGAATCAGACGAGGATGCATTAGTACTCGCGGCGGAACATGTGGGCGAGATCGATCTTCTTCTGACCGATGTCCTGCTAAGGGGACGAAACGGCAAGGAACTGGCCGACGACCTCCGCGCCAAAGGCTGCAAATTCAAGGTCATCTTCATGTCCGGCTATACGGCGAATGCGATCGTTCATGGCGGCGTGCTGGAGGAATCAATCCCGTTTCTGCAGAAGCCGTTCACTCGCGCCACTCTTCTCGCCAAGGTTCACGAGGCGCTCGACCTCTGAGGCGGTTGGCTCTCACTTCTCCGGATCCTTTATTTTCTCCCGGGCATTTCCTGTGCGCTTCGCGGTAACATTCTCCTATGGCTCTAGTCTGGCTGGTTGAATGCAAAATCTGCGCGTTGCGCTTCGCTCTGCTGCCGCGCGAGGCCGTGGCGGGAAAAAGCACCGGCGCGCTCGTCCGCAACACCGAGGTGGGACGCTTCGAGTGCCCCCACTGCCATGAGTTTCAGGATTACTCGACCGACGACTTCATCCCCGGCGAAGGCCGGATCGTTGCCCGGCGCCAGCCTGAGCAATGATCCATGCATGCAGAAGGCCGGCGTCGAGTCACCGGCCCTGGCATGGTCGAATCAAATGGCCTAGCGCCGGAGCACCGTGCAGACGGAAGCGCAAATGGCGCCGCCGATGTTTAACGTCGCGGCCACTTTCGGATTCTTCATCTGCAAACCATCCGGCATGCGCCCCATCAATTGGGTAAAGCAGGTGCCCAGCATGGCCACGCCGGTTGCGCCAATCGGATGGCCCTTGGCGATCAGTCCTCCGGAGAGATTGATGCCGCACTCGCCATCCACCCCAGCCTTGCCGTCGCCCCAGTACTTTGCGCCCTCGCCCACCTTCGCCTTGCCAATCACCTCGGCGCCGATCGCACCCATCACCGAAAAGCAGTCATGCACCTCCGCCACATTCACATCCTCGGGCGTCAGTCCGGCCATTTCGTAGGCGCGCTTCATCGCCCGGTTGGCTCCGGCAGGACGCAATATGTCGCGGCCTGCTTTCATCAGCGGGTCGGTGGCCTGCGCAAATCCGGCGATCTCCACCGCGTCGGCCCTCCGAACGCCGAGCTTCGCCATTCCTTCTTCGGTCGCCAGAATCATTGCCGCGTAGCCATCGCTAATTTGCGAGCAGTCGTAGGTTTTTAGCGGCAGTCCCTCGACAATGTAGCGATTCCTGTCATCGATCCTGGTCGCGTCTTCCAGCGTAATCTTCACCTTGTTCATCTGCGCCAGCGGATTCTTGTTGGCATTGGCATACTCTTGCACGGCAATTTCGGCCAGCTCGGCCTCCGTTACCTTATGTTCCCGGATGTAGGCTTCCATGATTTCCGCGAACAGGTGGGGGAAGATGTAAGTCTTGCCGGCGCGCTCATCCGGGTGCGAGTAAAATCCCAGCGCCCTGGCAACGAGTTTGCCGTCCATCTTGCCCTCGGCGTCGCGCATTTTCTCATAGCCCATGGCAAATCCGGTCTCGCCCCAGCCGGCCTGCAGTTTAAGAATCGTGGAGAGCACGGCCTGGCCGCCGGAGGCACAGGCGTTTTCCACGCTCTCAATCGGTTTGCCGGCCAACCCCGGAACCGCTGCCGCCAGGCCCGACACCAGCCCTTGCTCATTGAGCGCGATGTTGCACACCGCCGCCACCGCACCCACATCCAGCATCGAGGCGTCCGTGTTGATCTCCCTACAGACACTTTCGATCGAGTTCTTCACGATTTCCGGGACAGTCATGCCCAGCAACTTGCCGAACTTCGACTGGTGATAAGCAACAATGTAGACACGTTTCATCTGGTTCTCCAATGAAAGGATGCCCTCGAGCAGGGGTAAGATTCCGGACGCCGGCGTTCTCGGAACACGGTCGCCCGGCGCGCTGGATTTTACTGCAATTGGAGGAAAAGGGGAAAACAACCCTAGCGGTGCAACTCCGCGCCCAGGCTCGCCAGGTTCACCAGCAGGCGCAGCGCGCCCGGCACGCCACCAGCAAGCTGGCGGGAAAATGAGAGTCCGGTATACACCACGTAGCCACGCCCATAGCGGGCTTTGAGCAGCGATCCTTCCTGTAACGGCTGGCCCGCATCGCCCATGCGCAGCAGCGCCTCAAAGCGCGCATCCCAGCGCTCGGCAAAGGATTGGCCGCGCTCTTCAATCCAGCCCCGGAACTCCTCGCCGCCAACCTGGTTCGGATTCCAGAAGACATCGTCGTGTTCTTCCATCAATTCCACGGCGGACGCCGCGTTGGTCACCCGTGCCGTCCCCAGTTCCAGTGGATACGGAACCGGAGCGTCGCGGGAAAAGCGCGCTGCGTCCGACTGCGCCATGACCAGCACTACCCCTCCCTGCTCGGCGTAGCGCAGCAGGTTGGCGCGCGCTTCCGCCAGCTCTGCGCGCTCATCCACCGCATGGGCTCCCACCAGGATGGCCCAGTATTTTCCGAGCTGCCCAGCGTCAGCGACCGGCAGCGCAGAGTTACCCGCCTCTCCGGCTGTCAACTCGCCGGGCTCGAGCTGGGCAACCTTCACGTGGATGTCACCGAGCACCGCCGGTATCGGATCGCCCGCCACGCCCACGTATCCAACTTCGAGATTCTCCGGCACCTCCACGCTGGCCGACACCAGAGATCCATGGGACGGCCGGTAGTCGAACCCAACCTGGTCACCGGGGCCGTGCACAATCGTATAACCCTGATCGAAAACCATCCCTCCCCAGCGCACCACGGCGCGTACTGGAATCGTTCCCTCCCCGCCGCGCTCTTGCACCAGGAAAAAGCGATACGTGTGTTCCTCACCGCGCCCCTCGATGTCCAGAACCTCATGCTCGGGTTCAGCCCGCCAACCGCTCGCAGGATGAACCGAGAGCATCGCGTTTTGCAGCCTTGGGAGGTTGCTGCGCACCCGCACCTCGATCTCGTCATAGGCAAAGTTCGTGCGCCGGTTCCAGTGCGTGCGCGGCTCCACGATCACCGACACCGGAGGCGCCACGACCACCGTCCGCGGCATTGCACCAGTCTCCTCTGCCTGCACCGGCACGCTGGCCCGCACCAGCTCGCCCGCCAACTCCAGTTCCACCACCGCCTCCAGCGCCGCGGGTGGCAAGGGACGAGTGGCGTTGCGCTCGTCCAGAATTCTGTAGGTACCATCTTCTTCGCTCTCCAGCAGGAACTGCGGCCGCGTAAACGGCGCGTCCAGAGGAACCCGTCCGCGAAACACCGCATGAGTCTCACCGGCATTCCACTCCCGCCGCGGCGTCCAGCGTCCGCCCTCCGGCTTCAACTCCATGCTCACCACGCGAATGCCCGCGCCCTGTACCTGCACTTGAACCGAAAAGGCCGCGCCCGGAACTAGTACGTATGCGGCCCCGTCCTGGGGATCGCCGGTCAGGCGGGCTTCGGCGCGCACATCCGCTGCCAGCAGCAGCGCGCGCTCAGCCTGTTTGCGTTTCGCCGCAAGCTCGGCGCGCAGCCACGCCGGCGGGTGCGATCCCAAAATCCGGTCCTCCACTCCGCGCAGTTGGCGGAGATATTCCCCGAGTTGCGCAATGCAGTGGGCGCGATCTTCCACGCTCTGCCCGGCAACAGCGGCGGCAGTGCGCATGGCCTGCAAACGCGAGCGCACTGGCGACGTCTCGTCCGCGCCCAGTCCGGGGATGCCGGACAATGACTCCAGTCCGGAGTTCAATCCCCTGGCAAAGTCCGCCGATTCCTTATCAGCCGCGTTGCCCGGCACGGATTCAATCAGCCGGTAGCGGCGTATCGTCTCGCGCGGCCCGTGCCACAGGCCTTCCTGTGAATGTTGCTCGGCAAGTGCCTCGTCGGCCAGCTGTTGCCAGGTCAGATGTTCGCCTGCTCCCGTTCCGGCAGCGTTGAAGGTCACGGAATATGCGCCGGAGCGCGCCAGCGCAAAGAGCCGCTTCGCCTGCCATGGCTCCGCTCCGTCCCAGAGTTGTTCGGGAAATCTCCTGGCGTCGGCGGCGGCCCGGAAAGCCTCGCGTGCAAGCAGCGCGGTGGCCGCATGTTGACCGTTCCCGTCCGGCAAGCTCGCATCGTACGGAGTAATGATCAGGTCCGGATGGGTTTCGCGTATCACCCGCACCATGTCGCCAAGGGCGGCGTTGTGTCCTCCCCAGCGGTCGAAGACCTCGTCCGCGCTGCGCGCAAAGCCAAAATCCACGACCCGCGTAAAGCGCTGTTCCACCCCATAGAGCGCATCGCTGGCGAGTTGTTCCATGGTGCGCTGCAACCCCTGTTCGCTGGGTTCCAGGATGGCGTGGCGATTCTCGCCGCGCTCGCCGCGGGTCAAGGTCAGCAAGGTGACCTCGGCCCCCAGGCCGCGAGCCAGGTAGAGCAAAAGCGCGCCGTCCTCGTCGCCCGGATGCGCCGTGATCTCAAGCACCCGCAGGGTGCTGCCGAGGGCGCGAATCTGCTGCCGCAGTCCGGCGTCCGCCGCAGCCGCCTGGCCATGCGCGCCAGAGCCCAGCAGCAGGGCAATGCAGAGCCCGGCGATGAAGCGAACTCTCACCGCTTTCCTTGTATCCGTTCCACCGCGCCCAACGCAACCCGCCAACGCAAAAAGGCCGGAGAGCGTAACTTCCCGGCCGGGTGCCGCGGCCGAAGCAGCGGTTTATGCCGCATGCCGGCTGTGAAGCGTACTGCGCGACTCCTCAGGCGGAAACCAGCTCGCCCGATTTCACCGCGGCCAGCTTTTCCTCCAGCCACTTCATCCACTCGTCCAGCCCGTCGCCCTTGCTTGAGGTTTCGATGATCCGGATTCCCGGATGCACCGACCTGGCGTTGCTCTTCGCCAGCTCGGCGCTGAACGGAACGTAGGGCAGCAGATCCACCTTGCTCAGAATCATCAGCTCGCTCTTGACAAAGATCGAAGGGTACTTCAGCGGCTTGTCTTCGCCCTCGGTCACACTCAAAATCACGATCTTGAAGTGCTCGCCAAGATCGTAGCTGGTCGGGCACACCAGGTTGCCCACGTTTTCGATGATGAGCATGTCGAAGCTTTCCAGCGGCCAGGCCGCCAGGTGCTTCTCGATCATCTTTGCGTCCAGATGGCAGGTGCCGCCGGTGATGATCTGCTTGACCGGGAAACCCCATTGCGCCAGTCGCGTGGCGTCGTTTTCCGTCTGCAGATCGCCGGTCAGCAGCACCACGCGTTTGTTCTTGTCCAGCCGCTCCAGGGTGCGCTCCAGCAGGGTCGTCTTGCCCGAACCCGGCGCGCTGATAAGGTTCAACACCAGGATTTTGTGCTGGCGAAACTTCTCGCGCAATTCGGCGGCAAGCTTCTGATTTTCGTTTAGTACCTTCTTCTCAACCACAATCTGGCTCATTCTTCCACCTCGACGTACGCGATCTGGAGTTCTTCTCCAGCGATGGTGATGGTTGCGGCCTCGCCGCATTGCGGGCAAGCCGTGGCCCAGTTCTCCGCCTGGAATTCGGCGTTGCACCCCGGACATCGTTGCCGCCGCGCCACCTGCTCAATTTCCAGTGCCAGCTCCGCCCAGTGCGTATCCTTCACCACGCACTCAAAGCCAAAGCGCAGACAGTCCACGTCCACCCCGGCCAGCTCTCCCACCCTCAATCCAACCTTGGAGAACCGTGCGCCCTCGTGCTCTTTCTGCAACTCATCAAGCTGGTCGAGAACGGAAGATACGATGGATAGCTCGTGCATCCAAACCCCTGAATCCAAAACGCCCGCGGCCGGCAGCGTAGCGTTACCCAGCGCCAGCGGCCGGCGCCCGTAGCCGCCATCTGGCCCTGTTGCGATTCTCATCTTCTCATAAACTCCCTGGCTGTGATGGCGCTCACAGGTTCACCCGATGTTTCCGCTCCTGTAAGATTGAGCTTTCCGGAGCAATCATGTCCAATCCTCTTACGTCCGATTCCAATCTGCCCGATCCCAACGACCCGCAAGCCTGGGCGCGCTACGTGGAAGACTTTCGCCGTTCCGCGCACGCCAGCGTGGAGTGGGTCGCCGGCTACCTTGCCAACATTCGCAGCTATCCCGTCCTGCCCACGGTCAAGCCAGGCGAACTGGTCGACGCGCTTCCCGCCCGCGCGCCCGAGCAGGGCGAGAGCTTTGACGCCATACTCGAAGATTTTCGCAGCACCATTCTTCCCGCCGTAACCCAGTGGAATCATCCCGGTTTCATGGCTTACTTCGGTACCTCGGCCTCCACTCCGGGAATCCTCGCAGAGATGCTGATCGCCGCCATGAACACCAACGGCCTGCACTGGAAGACCTCGCCCGCCGTGGCCGAACTGGAACAGGTGGCCATGGGATGGCTTCGCCAATGGCTCGGTTTGCCGCCGGAGTTTTTCGGCATCATCTACGACACCGCCTCCACCAGCACCATGCACGCCCTCATCTGCGCCCGCGAATTTGCCCAGCCGGAGAGCCGCGTCGAGGGGTATCGCGGCAACCTCGTCGTCTATACCTCCGAGCAGGCGCACTCCTCGGTGGAGAAAGGCGCCATGGCCATCGGTATCGGCCAGAACTTTGTGCGCAAGGTGCCAACCGACCCCGAGTTCCGCATGAGACCCGATGCGCTGCGCACCCTTATCGAGACGGACCTCGCTAACGGACTGCAACCCGGCTGCATTGTGGCCACCATCGGCACCACGTCCTCCACCTCGGTAGACCCGGTTGCCGAGTGCGCCGCGCTGGCCGAGGAGTTCAACCTCTGGCTGCACGTCGATTGCGCCTACGCCGGCCCGTGCGCCCTGCTGCCCGAGTGCGCAGCGCACTTCGCCGGCCTCGCGCGCGCCCACTCCGTGGTCACCAACCCGCACAAGTGGCTGATGACCCAGATGGACCTCAGCGCCTTTTACACCCGCAAGCCGGAAATCCTCCGCCAGGCCCTTTCGCTGGTGCCTGAGTACCTGCGCGCTTCGGAGGACCCGCGGGCCGTGCACCTGATGGACTACGGCGTGCCGCTCGGCCATCGCTTCCGTGGACTCAAACTGTGGTTCATCCTGCGCTACTTCGGGCGTGAGGGCGTCATGCAATTTCTGCGCCGCCACATGCAACTGGCACGAGAGTTCGCCGGATGGGTGGATGGCGACCCGCGCTTCGAGCGCGTCGCGCCAGTTCCCTTCTCCACCGTCTGCTTCCGCCTGCGCGGCAGCGACGAGCGGAACAAGGCGCTACTGGAAAAAGTAAACGAGAGTGGAACCACTTTCCTCTCGCATACGGCGCTCAACGGCCAGTACGTCATCCGCATCGCCATCGGCAACATCGCCACTGGCCTCGCCGACGTGGAACTGGCCTGGAAGCTGATTCTGGATGCCGCGGAACTGATCGCTATGGCATAGGCAAATTTCCACCTAGTGTTATACTTCGATTCCTATGAACCCTGAACGGCGTAACGACTACAAGGAAAAGCTCTATGAGCTGGTTCCAGAGGACGGCAGGCCTGTTTCAAACAAGGAGGTCCGGGCACGACTGGCGGACGCCTTCCCCGAGGAGAATTTCATCCAGGATGATTACTGGGACTTGCGCCGGCCACTTATCGAGGACGGTAGGTTAGCGATGGGTAGGGGATACAGCGGAACTGTTCGCCGTGTCCCGTCAGTTGTGCCGCTCACCACCGGGACGGCCCCGGATGGGAACGCGCCGACAGTGCTGCAGACTACTCCACAGGCCCAGCAGCCCCCCTCTGAAGCCTCTCTCTACGAGCCATTCCAGAAGGCTATCCAGACCGGGTACGTACAGCAGAACAACCTCGAGACCTTGGCATGCGAAATAACCGCCTTTCAGGGACGGCGTAATACCGGCGGTCTCTACACACGGCCCGATCTAACGTTGATAGTGATACAAACTTTCGTGTATTACCCCGGGAAGAACTTCGAGGTCATAACGTTCGAACTCAAACCTAGCATTGAAACTGCTTTGGCGGGGGTATACGAGGCAGCAGCACACTCTGCCTTTGCGCACAGGAGCTATCTAGCATTTCCCGACTCTGATGAATACGAAGATAGCCCCCTCTTCGACCGCATTCGAGACGAATGCGAGCGTTTCGAACTCGGCCTAATCCTCTTCAAAGACGTTAATGATTGGGACTCCTATAGCTTTGAGGTGAGCGCCGGGCGAAGGGATGCGGATGCGGAAACCGTGGACGATTTCATCAAGGACCAAATCAGCGAGAAAGGCAAAGAGAACATCCAGCGCAGATTCAAGTAGTTCGCACGACTCGATAGACCAAGATAAGCCATCGGCACCCATCGCTGCTATCCTTACGCGGGCTCCCTGTTTACGCACAGAACGTCCTATCCAGCGTCCGGTACTGGATCGCCTCGGCGATGTGCTTGGCTTCTAGGTGTTCGGCACCTTCCAACTCGGGCGCCGCGCGGAAAACTTTCAGGATTCGGGCGTCCGCTCACTCCCCGCTGCTTTAGCAACGCGACAAGATAAACACAAGAACGGCAACAGCCAGCAGAATTCCAATCACCCAATCACTCAAGTGCCCGCGCGCCCCCTGGGAGGGCGAAGCATCAACCAGCGCGGCAAGTGCAAAATCCGACTGGGCTGCATGTTGAAGCGTGAGTCTTTGTGCCGCGCGAATCCGGTTCGTGTACTGCTCGAACCACGATGCTGGCGCGCCAGTCAGTCCCGGAACCGTCCGCTCGGCCTGGAGGAGGATCAACGAAGCATCGCTATGAATGGAGCGGCCACTCTCGCGGAAAAAATCATGCAGCGTTGCGGCCAGTTGTTCCAGGTTCTCAGGGTCGCCCGCCACCAGCGTATCCCGGAGATTCGGAACGCTGCGCAGGGCGGAGGCAATCTCCCCGGCGGAGAATCCCGCTTCGCTCAGCAATCGCAGCCGCTCTTCCGGCACACCGGAATCACGCAGTTCGGCAAGGCACTGGGTCAGCCGCGAAACGATCATCTCCTTTGCCGTCTCAGGATCGCCGTCCTTTAGGGCGTCGAGCACGCCGGGGCTGGCGTACATCGCGTCGGCGATATCCTCGACCGGCAATCCCGCATTCACCAGTTGCCGAATTCCGCCCAGCAGCGCGGCAATCTGATCCGGCGAAGTGTGGCCACCAAATTCCGCCACCAGGATTGACAGTGTCTGCCCAAGTTGCGGCCTGCCGCCGGGGCCGGTGGGCGCGCTCGCGCCTCCGCTTGGAATGGATTGCCCGTCACGCGGGCCGCCGGAATTGCCGATGGAAAGACTCATGTCCCTTGTTCCTCCGCTTTCTACGCCCAGAACGTCCGATCCAGGGTGCGGTACTGGATCGCCTCGGCGATGTGCTTGGCCTCCAGGTGTTCCGCGCCCTCCAGGTCGGCCACCGTGCGCGAGACTTTCAGGATGCGGTCGTGGGCGCGCGCGCTCAGTCCCTGTTGCGTCATGGCGCGTTCCAGCAAGCGTTCGCAATCGGCGGAAAGCTCGCAGAAGGTGCGTATCTGGCGCGAACCCATTTGTGCGTTGGCAAAAAACTTTTCCCCAGCAGCGCGGAAGCGCTTCAACTGCCGGCCACGCGCCAGCAGCACGCGCTCGCGGATCGCCGCCGATGGCTCGGCAGCCACGTTTGAGCGCAGTTCCTTGTAGTTTACCGCCGGAACGTCGATGTGAATGTCGATGCGGTCCAGCAGCGGTCCGCTGATCTTCGAGACATAGCGCTGGATCATCGGCGGCGTGCATTTGCATTCCCGCGCGCGGTCGTTGAAAAAGCCGCAGGGACACGGGTTCATGGCAGCCGCCAGCATGAAGCGCGCCGGGAAGGTCAGCGACATGGCGGCGCGGGCAATCGAAACCGTGCCGTCTTCCAGGGGCTGCCGCATCACCTCCAGCACGTTGCGCGGGAACTCCGGCAACTCGTCGAGAAATAGCACGCCGTTGTGCGCCAGCGAGACCTCTCCGGGACGCGGCACCGCGCCGCCGCCGATCAATCCCGCGTCGCTGATGGTGTGGTGCGGGGCGCGGAACGGCCGCACGCCCACCAGTCCATTGGCCGCGTCCAGCACTCCGGCCACGCTGTGAATCTTGGTCGTCTCCAGCGCTTCTTCAAACGTCAGCGGTGGAAGGATGGTCGGCATGCGCTTGGTAAGCATCGTCTTGCCGCCGCCCGGAGGTCCGATCATCAGGATGTTGTGTCCGCCCGCGCAGGCCACTTCCATGGCCCGCTTGGCCGTGTGCTGGCCGCGCACATCCTTGAAGTCCACGGGAAAGTGCTCGACCTGGTTTAGCAGAGCCTGGCTGTCCACCACCAGCGGCTCGGGTCCGACTCCGGTGTTGATGAGGCGCACCACATCGAGCAGGCTCTTCATCGGGAAAACCTTGACGCCCTCCACCACCGCGGCCTCACGTGCGTTTTGTTCCGGCACCAGCAGATTCGGAATCTTGCGCGCGCGCGCGGCCACGGCAATCGGCAGCGCACCGCGCACCGGGCGCAGTCCGCCGTCGAGCGAAAGTTCGCCGACGATGACGAACTCGCCGAGATCCTGCTTTTTCAGCCCGCCGTAGGCGCCCAGGATTCCCAGGGCCATCGGCAGATCGAAGCCCGAACCTTCTTTCTTCAAATCCGCCGGTGCCAGGTTGATGGTGATGTGGGTGGGAGGAATGTCATAGCCGCAATTTTTCAGGGCCGCGCGAATGCGCTCGCGGCTTTCGCGCACCGCCGTGTCCGGCAGACCGACGGTGGTGAAGTGGTCCTCGTTCATCTTGACGCCGGAGACGTCGACTTCCACGTCGATCAGGTTTGCGTCGATGCCGTACACGGCTGCGCTCAGGGTCTTGAAGAGCATGAAAATTCCGCCTTCATGCGGGAGGCAATGGCGCCTGCCCGCGAATGGCTGGTGCGATAAGAGTGCGCTGGTAATTCTACGGCATGTCCCCGGCCTGCCGCAGCGACTCTCAACCATTGACCTTGTGATGAATGGTTCCAGTGGGGGGAAGTAACTGCAAAGGCAATGGTTTGCACACCCGCCGAAGGATTGCTTAATTCGCCAACCTGTGGGGGTGCAACGATTAACCACTCCGGCAATCGTTTGAAGGTGAGTTTCAGAGTTTCAAGTTCTCAAAGTTGCAACCGTTGGGAGCGGAGTTCAACTTTCAGAACGCACGGCGCGGCCGCGTGATGGGATCACCATCGCAAACTTGAGCCGACTTTGCTAAACTTGAGGTAGTTCCCTTATGCCAGGGCGGGCCTGCAGCCCGCATCGCAGATGAAGCTGCTGCATCTAAATGGAATGACCGCTCCTGGAGGGACACATTCGCCGGGAGATTGGTGAGGTGTTTGCAATGGCAACCATCGGCAGACGTGAGCAGGAGATTTTGACGGCCATCGTCGAGACCTACATCTCGACCGGTGAACCCGTTGGCTCGCGCACCCTGTCGCGGCGCAACAGCGAAGGACTGAGCGCGGCAACCATTCGCAACGTGATGGCCGACCTGGCCGAAGCCGGGTTGCTGGCGCAGCCGCATACTTCGTCGGGACGGGTTCCCTCGGTAGAGGGTTATCGCTACTACGCCGAGAAGCTCTCGGACCAGGTGAGCCTGAAGCCGGATGACGAACAAAACATTCAGCGCTACTTCCAGGGAGTTAATGAAGTTCAGGAATTCATGGAGCGTACCTCGCACGTGCTCTCGATGATCTCCTCGGGAGTGGGCGTGGCGGTGACCTCGACCGGCCCGCGCAAGGCGCTTGAGCATGTTCACTTCCAGCGACTGGCCGAGCAGCGCGTTCTAGCCATCGTGGTCACCCGCAGCGGCGTGGTGCACGACCGCGTGCTGCGTCTGCCTCGCGTGGTGGAGCAAGCCGAATTGGACCTGGCGGCGCGCTACATCAATGACAATTTCCGCGGCTGGATGATCGAGGAGGTGCGCCGCGAACTGGAGCGGCGGATCGAACAGGAGCGCAGCGAGTACGACCGGCTGATGGGCTCGGTTGCCCAGCTTTACCAGAGTGGCGCGCTGGCGACCAAGGATGAAGACGCCGAAGTCTTTGTGGAAGGCACGGCCAACCTGGTGCGCAACGAGAACGACACCGAGCGCCTGCGCCAGTTGCTGAAGACCCTGGAAGAGAAGACGCGCATCGTCGAGCTGCTCTCTTCCTATGTGGACGCGCGCCAGGAAGCGGTGCGCGTGATCATTGGCCTGGAGGATACGATGCCGGATTTGAGCAGCTTCGTGCTCATCGGCGCGCCCGCCCGCAGCGGGCAGGAGATCCTTGGACGGTTGGCCGTCATCGGCCCCACGCGCATGGATTATCAGCACACCATTACTGCCGTGTCCTACATTGCGCGGCTTTTCGACAAGCTGTTAAATGACCCGGAATAAGCAAACTATCATGACAAACGAAGAAGTGCAGAACCCTCCACTGAACCTGGAGCACGAACTTCCCGAGGGCGGCGCCAGTGATGAATCAAGCACTGCGGAGCCGTCCGAGGTGGAGAAATTAAAATCAGAAAATGCACTGTACCTGGATCGCCTGGCACGTCTGCAAGCGGAGTTTGAAAACTTCCGCAAGCGCAGTGTGCGCGAGCAGCAGGAGTACCGCGACTACGCGCTCAGCGATTCTCTGAAGCAGATGCTTCCGATCCTGGACAGCCTGGATCGCGCCCTGAAGTTGGAAAACGTCTCCGCCGAAGATTTCCATTCCGGCGTGGAGTTGATCGACCGCCAGTTCCACGACGTTTTGGCGCGTCTAGGAGTGGAACCGATTGCAGCCCAGGGACAGTTGTTCGACCCAAGCCTGCACCAGGCCATTCAGATGGTGGAGACCGAGGAAGTTCCCGACCACCACGTGATCGATGAACTGCAGCGCGGCTACCGCCTGCGCGACCGGGTACTGCGCGCCGCCATGGTTCGCGTGGCCCAGAACCCGAAGCGATAAACCGGCGCACGAATGCGCCATGGAGGACGACCGCCCCGGCGGTCCTTTTAAACACTGGCTACCAATGTCAAACGCGATTACTACGAGGTTCTCGGCGTCTCCCGCAACGCGGCCGATGCCGAGATCAAGAGCGCCTATCGCAAGATGGCGCTGCAATTCCACCCGGACCGCAACCCCGGCGACCATGAATCCGAGGAACGCTTCAAGGAGTGCAGCGAGGCCTACTCCGTGCTCAGCGACCAGCAGAAGCGCGCCACCTACGACCGCTTCGGCCATGAAGCTTTCAGCAATGGCGGCGGACAGGGGCAGGGCGGTTTCCAGCAGGTGGATCTCAGCGACCTGTTCGGCGAGATGTTCGGCTTTGGCGACCTGTTCGGCAGCGCGGGAGGCCGCGGTGGACGGCGCGGCCGTGCGCAACAGGGCGCCGACATCCGCGAAGACCTCACCATTACGTTTGAAGACGCGGCCTTCGGCGTGGAAAAGCAAGTCAACGTCCGGCGCCAGGAGTCGTGCGACTCCTGCCGTGGCACCGGCGCGGCCGGCGGCAAAGCGCCCAGCCGGTGCCGCCAGTGCGACGGTCACGGCCAGGTTCGCTACCAGCAGGGATTCTTCAGCGTAGCCCGCACCTGCCCGGTCTGCCAGGGCACCGGCGCCATGATAGAGAATCCATGCAGCGCCTGCAGGGGTCAGCGCCTGGTGAACCGCACCCACACGCTGCAAGTAAAGGTGCCCGCGGGCGTGGAGGACGGAACCCGCATCCTCTACACCGGGCATGGCAATGCCGGACTCGACGGCGGTCCCGCCGGCGACGTTTACATTGTGCTGCATGTCGCCGAGCATCCTTTCTTCGAGCGCGACGGCAAGGATTTGCACTGCGCCATCCCCATCTCCATCGCCCAGGCCACCCTGGGCGCGACCGTCAAGATTCCAACCCTGGAAGGCGAGGCGACGCTGGTGATTCCCGAAGGCACCCAGACCGGAAGCCGCTTCCGCATGCGTAAAAAGGGTGTACCAGGGCTCAACAGCAACGGGCGCGGCGACCTGTACGTGGAAGTGAAGGTCACAATTCCAGACAAGCTCACCCGGCAGCAGCGTGAGTTGATGGAGCAACTGGCGGCCACACTGGGCCAGGAAAACAATCCGCAGAAACGCAGCCTGCTGAATAAAATGAAAGACATCTTCAGCTAGCGCGGCCGGGTGCATCGCGTGCGCCTCCGGTTGCCGGCGCTGGCGGCCGGAGGAGCGCGAGGTTCGGTGGCTGGCCCGCTTCTCGGGACGCGCTCGACGTTTTGATTTCGCCGGGATTGCTCGCATCGTCCAGAATGAGACTCCCTGCTTTGTACGAATCCCTCCCGCATGATTCCTTTTTGAACCCCGGGCCTGCTTGCTTTAGGCTGGAGACATGACACGCCGCCGCTGGATTGCCGACGAATTCTCCGATCAACGGGCCTGGCTGCTGGGACAAAACGCGGCCCATCTGGCGCGCGTGCTGCGGGCGCGAGTGGGGCAGGAGTTCGACATTGCCTGCGGCGGACTGGTGCGCCTGGGCACGATCGTATCCGTCTCCGGCGAGCGGGTGGAATTTGCCCTGGGCGATGCTCTCGGAGGCGGATGGGAGCGCGAGTTGGTGCTGGTGGCGGCCATTTACAAGTTTGACCGGCTGGAGTGGGCTATTGAAAAATGCACGGAGCTGGGCGTCACGCGAATCATTCCAGTGATTGCGCGGCGCACCGAAGCCCACCTGGCGGAGGCAGCCGTCAAGCGGATGGAACGCTGGCGGCGCATTGCGCATGAAGCCTCGCAGCAGTCGCGGCGAGAGCGTCCGCCGCAGATCGACGAAGTGGTCAAACTGAAATCCGCGCTGCGTCTTGAGGCTCCCACACGTCTGCTGCTGAATGAAAATGAACAGAGCGAAAATCTTCGCGAGGCGCTCACCGCAGCCGCGCTGCCGATCGCTTTTGCGGTGGGGCCGGAAGGCGGATGGTCGCCCGAAGAGGTGACGGAGTTCCGCGATGCAGGCTGGCGCAGCGTGACCCTGGGCCGAACGATTCTGCGTGCCGAGACCGCGGCGATTGCCGCCCTGGCGGCTGCGGGGGCGATTCTCGATTGATCCTCAGATCCTGCATTAACCCGCAAAACACTAAGGGGAACGCTCGCGCGCTCCCCTATCGTGTAGCCTATTCGTTGAAAGTTACTACTTTTTCTTTGCGGCCTTCTTCGCGGGCTTCTTTGCGGCCTTCTTTGCAGCTTTCTTCGTTGCCATGACCATTCTCCCTTTGAACAATCTTGGAATGTAATTACAACGCAAACGTTGCAATTGAATAGTTGTATATGTTGATTACAAAATCATGTCAAGTGAAAAACGAAAACGTGAGCATATCTTTCACCTTCACGTCTCTGATTCCGCCTTATCGAGCGGTCTAACGCAACGCTCGCAGCAGCAATCCGGAGATCGTATCCTGCAGGGTGTGCGCCATCATGGCCGGTCGCAGGCTGTGCCGCAGCAGGCTCATGATGCCCAGGGCAAGACCAAGCAGAGCGATCAGCGCCATGCGCTGCGGCCCTTCGTAGCCATGACCGAGGCCGAACAGAATACTCACCACCACCAGCGCAATCCATCGGCTGCGCAGCAGGCGCGTAAACTGCTTCTGAAAATATCCGCGGAAGATCACCTCCTCGCAGAATCCCGCGGTGGCGCTGAGGCAGACCCATAAAACGATTTCCAGTGCGCTCTGCGGCGCCAGAAAACCAATTTGCCTGCGGGCCTCGTCGAGGTTGCCGGCCTGGTTCATGCCCATGGCCAGGGCTGCCATGGCCAGCACCAGCAGCGTGGCGAACCAGCCGCCGGCCGCGATGGCAATGTCGAGGAGAAAATCTTCTACGCTCTGCCAGCGTCCGCCGACCAGCTCGCGAAGAGTTCCTCCGGCGCGGCGCAGCCCCCACCAGACATAGGCCGTGAGCAGCCACTCGTAGACAATCGTCGACAGGTAAAGGCGCACGTGAAAATTTGCGGCGCGTGCCAGGTGATCGGTCTTGGCGTTTATCAGGCTTAAGACGGCGAACACCAGGACCAGCGCGGCTGTGTGCCAGTAGGGAATGACGCGGCGATTCTCAGGCGGCAACGCGTCGTTAAGCGCCGAGCCGGGGGGCGCAGAGCCGCTATCCGCAGAGCCAGGGAACGCGGGTCCAGGGGGCACAGAACTGGGCGTGGGGTCCTCCATGCTTCTCCTTGCGCGCTGGCGGGGAACTAGTCGATGCTGAGAATGCTGCCGCCGCCGCTGTCCTTCACGGCTTCCACCCGCTGCAGAACTTTGCGGGCGAAGGCGAAGAGGCTCTTGGCATTGTTAGCCTGCTCACCGGCCAGCACCACCGGATGACCGGAGTCTCCACCCTCACGAATCGCGGGATCCAATTCGATGCGTCCGAGGAAGGGCACGTTGACCTGCTTTGCCGTGCGCTCACCGCCGCCGGTGGAGAAAATATCGATCTCGTGATTGCAGTGCGGGCAGACGAAGTAACTCATGTTCTCGACAATGCCAAGGATTTCGATGCGCACCTGGTTGAACATCTCGATGGCCTTGCGCGCATCCTGCAAGGAAACGTCGGAAGGCGTGGTGACGACAATCGCGCCGGTCAGCGGTACCGTCTGGGCCAGCGAAATGACCACGTCGCCGGTGCCGGGAGGCAGATCGACGACCAGGTAGTCGAGTTCGCCCCACGCGACCTGCCCGAGAAACTGTTTGATGACCCCATGCAACATGGGACCGCGCCACACCAGCGGCTTGTCGCCTGGATTCAGGTAGCCGACCGAAATGACGCGCACGCCGTGGCGCTCGGCGGGAACGATGAGGTTGTCCGGGGTCAACTCGGGCTCGCCGGTCGCGCCCAGCATCAGGGGAACGTTGGGCCCGTAGATGTCGGCGTCCAGCAGCCCGACCTTGAAGCCGAGGCGCGCCATGGCCAGGGCAAGATTGACGGCGAGAGTGGTTTTGCCGACTCCGCCCTTGCCGGAACCGACCGCGATGATTGAGCTGACGCCAGGAATCGCCTGCGGCCCTTCGGCCTGTGGACCGCTTGAATGTGCATGCATGGGAAAGGGTATCGTCCTTACAAATCGTGATGTGTAACTTTTGATTATACCGGGAAGGCGCGCCGGGGCGAGTCACAGAGAATTCGCCCGGCGTACGCTAGAATGAGCCGCAGCAGGAGAGGCCATGGCAAGAAGAGTGGTTGCAATTGTCGGAAGCTACCGCAAGGGCGGCAACGTGGACACCCTGGTGGATGCCGTGCTGGACGGCGCACGCGAGCAAGGGGCGGAGACGAGCAAAATCTACCTGATCGACAAGCACATTGAATACTGCCGCAACTGTCGCTCGTGCACCCAGCAGGAAAGTCCAGTGCGTGGCGAATGCACAATTCACGATGACATGATGGCGGTGCTCACCGAGGTCCACAGAGCCGAAGCCGTGGTGCTTGGCTCGCCAGTAAATTTCTATAACGTGACGGCAGTCTTCCGCACTTTCCTGGAGCGGCTTGTGGGTTCCGTTTATTGGCCCTGGGGACAGTGGTCTCCGAAGCCACGATGGGAAAAGCCGTGGCGCAAGGCGGTGCTGATCGCTGCATCGGCGGCGCCGGGAATCTTCCTTCCGTTTTCCACGGGAGCCGCGAAGGCACTGCGAGTGGCGGCCAAGTGCCTGGGCGCAAGGCCGGTGGCAAAGCTGTGGGTGGGATTGGCGGCGCAGGGCGCGACGCAACAGCTCTCCGACCACGCGCTGCGGCGCGCGCACAGGATTGGAGAGAAGCTCTAAGCGCGCAGCCAACGGGCGCGACCCTGCATGCAAAGCGCCCAGCCGGGGCCGGGCGCTTCTTCCTGCGAAAACCCTGCGAAAACGGATTGCTACAAGCTGCTCATGTTGGAGAGGAAGTCACTGTTGGCGCGCGTCTTGCTCAGCTTGTCGATGAGCAACTCCATGGCCTCGACGGGCGAGAGCGGATTGAGGACGCGGCGCAGAACCCAGATGCGCTGCAGGTCTTCCTTGACCTGGAGCAGCTCTTCCTTGCGGGTGCCGGAGCGCTGAATGTCGATCGCCGGAAAGACTCGCTTGTCGCTGAGCTTGCGGTCGAGGATGACTTCCATATTGCCGGTGCCCTTGAACTCTTCGAAGATCACGTCATCCATGCGGCTGCCGGTTTCGATGAGCGCGGTGGCGATGATGGTAAGCGAGCCGCCTTCCTCAATATTGCGGGCGGCGCCGAAGAAACGTTTGGGGCGCTGCAGGGCGTTCGAGTCCACGCCGCCGGAAAGCACTTTGCCGGAGGGCGGAACGATGGTGTTGTAGGCGCGCGCCAGGCGGGTGATGGAATCCAGCAGAATCACGACGTCGCGCTTGTGTTCGACCAGGCGCTTGGCCTTTTCGATCACCATCTCGGCAACCTGCACGTGGCGTGCGGCGGGCTCGTCAAAGGTGGAGCTGATGACCTCGCCCTTGACCGAGCGCTGCATGTCCGTGACTTCTTCCGGACGCTCGTCGATGAGCAGCACGATCAGCACAACCTCCGGATGATTGGCGGTGATGGAGTTGGCGATATTCTGCAGCAGCATGGTTTTGCCGGTGCGGGGCGGAGCCACGATCAGTCCGCGCTGGCCCTTGCCGATGGGAATCAGCATGTCCATGACGCGGGCGCTCATGTTTTCGCGCACGGTTTCCAACTTCAGGCGCTCCTGAGGATAAAGCGGCGTCAGGTTGTCGAAGAGAATCTTGTTGCGGGCCTCGTCAGGTGACTCGAAGTTGACCGCCTCGATCTTGACCAGGGCAAAATATTTTTCGCCCTCGTGCGGAGGACGAACCTGTCCGCTGACGGTGTCGCCGGTCTTGAGGTCGAACTTGCGGATCTGCGAGGGCGAAACATAGATGTCGTCGGGACCGGGCAGGTAGTTGTAATCCGGCGAACGTAGAAAGCCGTAGCCGTCGGGAAGAATTTCCAGAACGCCTTCGGCAAAGATGTGGCCTTCCTTTTCGCTTTGCGCCTGCAGGATCTTGAAGATAAGGTCCTGCTTGCGCAGGCCGCTCGCACCGGGGAGGTCGAGCTCGCGAGCGATCTTGGTCAGCTCGGTGATGTTTTTTTCTTTCAGTTCAGCAATCGTCATGTCCACCTACGGAATGTTTATCGAGAGGAAGGAATCAGGTGCGCCGCAAAGCGCCGGGAATGTGGTTACCGTAAATCTGGCTCGGCTATCTCAAAGCAACCATTTGGATGGGAAACCGGCCTGGAGCCCTTGGTGACCGGATGGGTGGTTCACGGCTGAAACTGCGAACTGGCTGTTCCCTTGCGTAATCTTTTGAAACCGCTCCCTCGCGGCTGCCGCGTATGCGGCGGCCACAAGGTGAAATGACTGAAAATTTTCCGCCCTTACGCCGCGCGACGCTGCGCGTCTTTTGCATTCACCGGATCGGCCATTACGTTGGCGCGCTCGTTATCGGAGATGCGGTTCAGAACGTCGTTCGTGGTGTCCTGAATGCGGGTATTCGGTTTGTGGAACTTACGAGTGGCCTTGGAAGCGATCTGGCAGAGCATATAACGATTCTGCAAGGTGTGTAAAGCTTCAAAGACTTTGTCTGAACGCATAACTTCTCCTTTTGCATCAACCCTGCCGGCACTCAACACCGTTCCGAAGTCAATGTCGCCGGCTGTGATTTCCCTGAACTTGACTGCCAGACTCTGCCCGAGCGGCCGAACCTCGACCCGTCTCGTTCCCCAACGGCTTCGCTCTCCCGTCTCTTCAGTAGATGCGATGCCGTTCCGTTCGTTGCTCAATTTGGGGCGGAACTGCATCTCCACCTGAGTCACGAATTGAGCCAGCCTACCTGATCCCATGCACCCGGCGGTCGGGGGCGCGACAAGGTCTAAACCTCCACCCACAACAGCTTGTTTTGCTTGGAGGACCCTGCCTTGGCCCGCGTTATTCCAGGCCCGAGATGAACGGCTCACCGGTCTCATTGATCTACGGTACCGCCGACAGGTTGTACATTAAAACTTTGTACCGCCGAGGTCAACATTCTTTTTTGCTAAGTTAACCTATTGATTCTTATGGAATCCAGAAAGGAACGGGCCTGATTCTGAAACCTTTCGATACCGGCGCACGAGTCCCTGAAGCTGATAGCCCGAAGACAAACGTAAGTACCGGGAGACTTTTGCGAAGAGCTCGTTCACTCCTGCGAGGGAGCAGCGTCTAGGAAAACTTCTGATTTATGATAGCACGTTCCCGGCGAACGGCGCTACTGGCGGGCATGCGAGGGGTCAGCCAGGCGCGCCGAATTGAGGTCGAGATGCAGCGCCTGCCCGGTGCTTGTCCCCGGCGGATAGCAGTTGCCGTCGGGGTTGTAGGTTGCGGCACAGGCGGCGGCAATATTCCGGCGCAGCGGCGATTGCGCGAACTGCCAGACCTCGGCGAACGGGGCTCCGCTGGCCTGCGGTGGCGGGGGCAGCTTGGAAAAGCCGCAGCCGGGCGAGGGCGGACAGGCATCATTGGCGACCCAGAAAACAAGCTCGTGCCCCGCTGCCGATTCATACAGGTCGCGCGCCGTGCTGATGACGGTTCCATCCGGTTCGGTGACCTCGATACCCGAACAGTAGACCCCGGGACGGAATCCTGCCTGCCTGAGAGCATCGGCCCAGGCGAAAACATATTGCTTCTGCTCGTCGAGCATGCGCCCACCCTCTTCCTGATCGAGAAAGATCACGCTACCTTCTCGGAAACCTTCGGCCCTGGCGGCCTTGGCGGCGGCGGCGGCATCGGATGCGCCTGGATTGGAGGTGGATTTCAACTCGGCATCGGCGCGCCCGTTGAAGAGCAGGAGAAAGCCGAAGCCGGCGCGCTGGATGGTCCGTCGCTTGCCCTGCCAGGAGTTGGCGCTGGCGCCGGGCGGATTGTTGAGCCAGTAGCCGGTATAGGCAAAGCTCTGGCGCAGAAGCTGGAGGCTCTGGTCGCCGGGATATTCGTTGCGGTCGAATCCGAGATAGGTTGCGGGCGAATGGTAGCGCTGGAAGGCGGCAGCCGAGATCAGGGCGGCGAGCACGATCAGCATCAGCAGAGCCGCGTACAGCTTCTTCATATAGTTAGTGTAAGACATCGAACCCAGAGGGCGGCACGGCACCGGAGGCATCCTGTTGTTTGCATCCAGCGCACCGGGCGTTGTGCAAGATGGAGAAGACGCCGCAATAAAAAGAGTTACAGAATGTTCATCGTCCTTTTACACCACATTTCCACATTCATGTTGAAAACCTGTCTGAAATTGGCTTCTGCGCGGCTTGACATTAGAAGACAGATGAGCGAATTGGAAAACCATGAATCGCACGGCAAGGTAATAGTTCTGTCACAACCGCGCCCAGCTTCGCCAATCCGGCTGCGGCCATTGCTCCCGGCGCTCGGCACCGTTTAAACTTCGATGCGGCGGTCCGTCGCAACCTGCCGGATCCATTCATCCAAGCCTGCCCAATTTCCCGTGCGCGAATGGTTCCAATCGACGACATTGGCTCCAATGCGCGCCAGGTCTTGGGATGGGCGATTATACGGAGAACAACCAGGAGATGCTTTTTGCTGTACCTCCACGCGCTTGGACACTTTCATCCTGAGACGGTGCTCGACAATCATTTTCTTACTTCCCTGGACATTGGGGTTGACGTGAAATGGATTGAGGACCGGGTGGGCATCATTGAACGGCACACCACGCTGCCGCTGGAGTACCTGCGCCATACGCGCAACCATGACCCCCGCGCCGCCGCCGAAGCGGCCCACACCACACCCACCGAGATGAGCGTCCGCGCCACCCGGATGGCGCTGGAGCGCGCCGGGCTCGAGGCCAGCCAGTTGGGCATGATCGTCTCCGGCGGGTGCTCGCCCGAGATGCAGATTCCGGCCGACTCCAGCCGCATTGCCAATGCCATGGGAATCAGTCCAACCTGCTTTGATCTACAATCGGCCTGCTCCAGCTTTGCTTCGCAAATTCACTTCCTGGACCTGATGCGTCCCGAGGCGCTGCCCGACTTCGTGCTGGTGGTGAACAGCGAGACGTTTACCCGCAGCATCGACTACCGCGACCGCCGTCAGGCCGTGCTGTTTGGCGATGCGGCCTCGGCCGCCATCGTTTCCTCGCGCGTGCCGGCGCCGGCGGTGATCTCCGATACCAGCTTTGGCAGCGACCCGCGCGGCCAGCACCAGATCACCATTCCCACCGGGGGACACTTCGCGCAGGAAGGCCACGCGGTACAGGTCTTCGCCATCCGCACCACGACCGACGTGGTGAAGAAGTTGCAGGAATCCGTGCCCGCGACGGAAACGCGCCGCCAGGTCTTCATCGGCCATCAGGCCAACCTGCGCATGCTGGAAAACGTCTGCAAGCGCCGCTGCATTGAGTTAGGCGATCACTACGCCAACGTCGCCTGGTTCGGCAACTGCGGCGCGGCGGGCGCGCCCACCGTGCTCTCGCAACACTGGGACGACCTGCGCCCCGCGGTCATCCACATGGCGGTGGTGGGATCGGGACTGGCCTGGGGCGGCATGCGGATTTCGCGCGATTAATGGAGCACGCCGCTTAAGCTTCTCCCTTCTGCAGCCGATAGAACCAAAGCAGGGCGAGGAGCTTGTCCGAAAATGATCGCAGCCATCAACTCAACTATGCCGCCGCAGGCGCCCACGGAAAGCACTCCAATTGCAAAAGAAAAACCGTTACCTTTCACGGTTGATGACCGCGTGAGCCTTAGCGGCGCCAGAGATAAAGAGCCCGGTGGCGAGAGCGAACCGGCGCCGCTCTAAAGCAAGACAGTCCCAAGGGCCTGAGCCCATGGGACTGCCAACCGCCGGCGCAGGTGTAATTCTCCCCCGGCTAAACCTTGGGAGCCACTGCCTCGCCGATTGGCGTAGTCGGCAGCGCCTGCGCCTCCTTGCGCAGTTCCTCAAAAAGAATAGTACTCAGGTAGCGCTCGCCAAAGCTGGGAACGATGGCAACGATCAGTTTGCCTGCATTCTCCGGACGCCGCGCAACCTTTGCCGCCGCAAACACAGCGGCTCCGGCGGAGATGCCGACCAGCAGACCTTCCTCCTTGGGAAGGCGGCGCGCGTAGTCGAGGGCCTCATCGTTGGAGACCTGGATCACCTCGTCGATCAAGCTCGTATCCAGCACGCCGGGGACAAAGCCGGCGCCGATTCCCTGGATCTTGTGCGGTCCCGGCTTGCCGCCAGAGAGCACCGGGCTGTCCGTCGGTTCCACCGCGATTGCCTTGAACGACGGCTTCTTCGACTTGATGTAGCGGGCGATGCCGGTGAGGGTTCCACCCGTACCGACGCCGGAAATCAGGATATCGACCTTGCCGTCGGTGTCATTCCAAATCTCCGGGCCGGTGGTGGCGAAGTGAATCTCGGGATTGGCGGGGTTGTTGAACTGCTGGAGGATGTAGCCGTTGGGGGTTGTGGCGAGTATTTCCTCGGCTTTGGCCACGGCACCCTTCATGCCGTTGGGACCGGGAGTGAGGACGATTTTGGCTCCGAAGGCCAGCAGGAGCACGCGGCGTTCCAGGCTCATCGTCTCCGGCATGGTAAGGATCAACTCGTATCCCTTGACTGCGGCGACAAAAGCCAGCGCGATTCCGGTGTTGCCGCTGGTTGGCTCGATCAGTACCGTCTTACCGGGATGAATCAGGCCGTCGCGCTCGGCTGCCTCGATGAGGGCGACACCGATGCGATCCTTGACGCTGGCGAGCGGATTCTGGCTCTCCAGCTTGACGGCGACTTTGGCCGAGGCGCCCGCGGTGATCTTGTTGAGGTAGAGTAGCGGCGTTTTTCCAATCAGCTCAGTGATGCTGTTTGCAATAGGCATTTCATCTCCATCCGGCCCGCGATCGGCGAACCACGAAAGTTTACGGCTCCGGGATGCGGCAGTTGCTTACAAGCCGCACGGCGGGAAATCTGTGCGAGATCCTCACTTGATCCGATGCGCCAATCTCTCATTCCGGCAAAAGAAAAAACCCACCGGCCGTAGTTACTGGCGGTGGGTTCGTGAAAATTCCTCTAGTATAAGTTCTAGCTCACGATCTCATTTTCGCCAGCAAGCCGCAACCTGCAACAACAGCAGGCCAAGGTGCGGCAGATCTGGCAGGAGAAGATCATAATGACTTCGTTTATAGCCTGCTTTTTATCCCGGAGTCAACAGCCAACCGCGCACAAAATCGCTTCCCGTGTTTTCCAGCGGCATTCCCAGCACCTTCGCGGCACACGGCGTCATCCAATTATTGCATTCGTAAGGAAGCCAAAGGTGATGCCTGCGTTGCGTTTGGTTTCGAGCAGTCGCATTCTAATATTGATAAAGAAAGGAACTGGAAACGGCCGCACCTGGCCACTCCAGTGACAAGGTTGAGAAAGACTTCCATGGCAAAAATAAATTCCTGGGCGGCGCAAGGCGCCAAGCAAAAGCTAGCTCCCTATGAGTTCGATCCCGGTCCGATTGGGCCTGAAGAAGTTGAGGTCGCGGTCGAGCACTGTGGTTTGTGCCACTCCGATCTGTCGCTGCTCAATAACGACTGGGGCAGATCGCAGTACCCGCTGGTTCCCGGCCATGAAGTGATTGGGCGGGTGGTTGCGGCAGGCGAGCAGGCCAAGGGGGTGAAGGTCGGCGACCATGTCGGCGTCGGCTGGACCGCTGGAAGCTGTATGCACTGCACCTACTGCCTCTCGGGAAACCAGCACCTGTGCCGGTCCGCTCAGCGTACCATCATCGGCCACGCCGGCGGGTTCGCCGACCGGGTTCGCGCCCACTGGGCATGGACGATTCCTCTACCTGCGGAACTGGACACCAGTACGGCTGGTCCTTTGCTCTGCGGCGGCATCACGGTCTTCAATCCTTTTGTGCTGCACTCCATCAGTCCCACCGCGCGCGTCGGTGTGATTGGTATTGGCGGATTGGGCCATCTGGCGCTGAAGTTTGCCAACGCCTGGGGCTGCGAGGTCACGGCGTTCACCTCAAGCGAATCGAAGTTCGACGAGGCCAAGGCCATGGGAGCGCATCACGTAGCTTCCAGCCGCGATGTGAAGTCGATCAAGGCCCTGGCGCTTTCGCTGGACTTCCTGCTGGTCACCGCCAATGTGCCGCTGGAGTGGGGAGCGCTCATCGCTACGCTCAAGCCCAAGGGACGTATGCACTTCGTCGGCGTTGTGCTGGAGCCGATTCCGCTGCACGCCCACGACCTGATTGGCGGAGAGCGTGAGATCTCCGGCTCACCCACCGGTTCTCCGGTGGCCATCGCAAGAATGCTGGACTTTGCCGTGCGCCACAAGATCGCACCCACGGTCGAGCGTTTCCCGATGAGCCAGATCAACGAAGCACTGGCGCGGTTGGACAGCGGCAAGGCGCGTTATCGGATCATCCTCGACGCCGACTTCAAGTAACCCGCAGGAGCATCGCAGAGCCCCGTTCAGAATTGCCTGGGCGGGGCTTTTCGTCCGGCATCGCCATTTTGCCTGAGCTTGCAGCGGACCTGGCGGGAATCCTCGTGGACATCTAATGACTGATCCCGTCGCTCTGGCGCAGCCGGACGTGCGGGGCGCATCGAGCGGAGTGGTAGCAATGCCGGCAGGGAGAAGATAGATCGACATGAATCTACGAAGCGGGAGCCGGATCAGCGCCAGGGCCGCGCAGTTCACCGAAAGTGTCATTCGCGAAATGACGCGCCAGGCGATGCGTCACAATGCCATCAACCTGGCCCAAGGTTTTCCGGATTTTCCCGCGCCCGAAGAACTCAAGCGCGCCGCACAGCAGGCCATCGCCGAAGACATCAATCAATACTCCATCACCTGGGGGGCGCGCGACCTGAGGGAAGGCATTGCCGCCAAGACCGCCCAGTGGCAGGGGCTGACAATCGACCCGGAAACCGAGATCACCGTCTGCTGCGGCGCTACCGAGGCCATGATCGCCAGCCTGCTGGCAACCGTGAATCCCGGCGATGAGGTCATCGTGTTCGAGCCCTTCTATGAGAATTACGGCGCTGACGCAATCCTTTCCGGGGCCACCCCGCGATATGTTTCGCTGCACCCGCCGGAGACACCCGACGGCGAGTGGTGCTTCGATCCGGCCCAGCTTCGGGCGGCCTTCAACAGGAACACCCGCGCCATCATTCTCAACACTCCAAACAATCCCACCGGCAAGGTTTTCACCCGCGCCGAGTTGGAATTGATCCGCGACCTCTGCGTCGATTTCGACGCCATCGCCATCACGGATGAAATTTACGAGCACATCCTGTACGACGGCGCACGGCACATCTCTCCGGCCACTATCGAAGGCATGGCCGGACGCACCATCACCATCAGCGGAATGTCGAAGACTTACAGCGTCACGGGATGGCGGGTGGGTTGGGCCATCGCCCCCGCCGATCTGACGGCGGCGATTCGCAAGGTGCACGATTTCCTCACGGTGGGCGCGGCAGCTCCGCTGCAGGCTGCCGGAGCGGTCGCGCTGGGCCTGGACCGCAGCTACTACCAGCATCTGGCCGACGATTACCGGGTGCGCCGCGACCAACTGCTGGGAGCTCTGCGCGGCGCGGGACTGACGGCTTACCGCCCGTACGGCGCCTACTACATCATGACCGACATCGCCGGATTCAACTTCGGCGACGACCTGGAATTCACCCGTCACCTGATTGCCGAGATCGGCGTTGCCGCCGTGCCCGGTTCCAGCTTTTACCACAGCACGCTGGGTTCGCAGCAGGTCCGCTTCGCATTCTGCAAACGGCCGGAGACCTTGGGGGCAGCGGCCGAGCGGTTGCGACGGCTCACGCCGCGCTGATGCGGCGTGAGCCGCCGGCTGAACCGCAGCCTTCCCGCCTCCCGCGATGCGGCAGGCGTTCCGGCTCGAAGAGGTACTCATCAAGAGAGTGGGCGTGATGTTGCGGGCACTGGGAGGAAAATGTGGAACTGGCTTTCCAGATGGACCCGCGAGCGGCCTGGAGGCTCGCCGGCGGGTTACACTGCGTCGCGCCGCGAACGCGGATCCCGGTTAGAAATCGTTGAAGTCGAGCGCGATCGGCTGGCCGTCCTCGTCATACTGGATGACCGGCTCACCGCTGCGTTCGACCGGCTCGGCTAGCTTTTCCTGCTTGCGCTGCTCCATTTTCTGTGACTTCTCCACCCGCTTTTCCTGGCGAGCCCGCTCTTTCGAGCGCTTGGTGAACGTAGTTCTTGAGTTTCCTGCCATTCATACTCCAATCCGTAGATATGTATTTCGAGCCGATCTAAGTTTTCCCGCAGCCTTCCCTTGCCTGCCGGCATTGGCATTCCCGCCACGGGCACAGAACAGCAATTGCCGCCGGGATCAAACGCTCCACCGCGGGCCGGATCTTCCAAATCTGTAACCCGCCTGCCAAACGGCGCCGCTTCCCTGGCACGGCGCGGTGCCCCCACGCTTGCATGTCGCTCCGCCGGGCCAGAAACCATGGAATCGACGCACGCTGGAACGCTGCCACACCATCCGAGCCTAGCCGTGGCTGGTGCGGCATTCGACTCCCGTGCAAGAAAACTTATCCCATCTCATTGTAGTCCTTCCGCGCGATTTCGTTTTCCTCAGCCCCAGCGCCATGGGGTGCAGCGCGCAAGGTGCGCAGGCGGCTCCCCGGCAATCGAAGATGGAAAAACCCCGCGATTTCGCAGGGGCCGTTGCACGGGCACAGGTTTTCAGATTCGCCCGGCCTACCACTCCAGAATAGGATGCAAGTCCAGCCGCTCTATCCCCGCGAGCAGGTACGCCTCCGCCAAGGAGCGAACTACGTGCACCCGGTTGCGGGTGGCGCTTCCCAGCATTTCAAACATGCGCGTCATCCCGAAAACCTCATCCTGGGGCGCTACCACAATGCGTAGATAGTCATCTGGAACCAGGGGCGCGTTCGCTGCCAACTGGGTGACTCCGTGGGCGGTAACCTCGCAGGAATCGGTCTGCCTGAAGTCGGAGATGCTGGAATAGAATCCGTGGCCGGCGATCCACTCGCGCACGGTCTCATAGCGCTCCAGGAGCACGCGATCGGTAACAACGCCTTCAAATCGAATAAACAGAACTCCCTGCAATTCGTCCAAACTCAAAAACGTTCCCATCGACGCATCCTACCCAATCCATCCCAAGACCGGCATCATCTGACCCGATTGTAGCAGGAACTGCCGTTGCGCCCTGTAGCGCGAAATTGCAACCCGGTTGGCGGGAAAGGTGATCGCCAAGGGTGAGCGAGGCAGTGGCGCAAGGGCAGGCCAGATGCCGAATCCTGGGGTGCGCGCCTGGCGCAGGGTGGCTGGCGCGCGGTTTCAGGGATGGCGCCTGCGATTGGCTGCGAAACTTTTTCGGCCGTGCGGGTTTTCAACCAGTACAGAGCATCGAGGTCTGGAACATGATGAAGAAAATGGTATTCGCGCTATTCGGTCTGGTGATTGCACTTGCCCTGGCTGCACCACCCGCGGCAAGCGCGCAGGTAAGAGTTGGTGTTGGCGTTGGTGTTCCCTACGGCGGATACGTCGTCGGGTGCGACCCTTACTACTACCCGGCGGGCTGTTACGCTGGGTACGGCTACTGGGGCTATCCGTATGTCGGCTTGGGTTGGGGTGGTTACGGCTGGCGCGGTTATGGCTACCGGGGAGGTTATGGCTACCGGGGTGGCGGTTACGGCTACCGGGGCGGCGGCTATAGGGGCGGCGGCTTTGCCGGAGGACGCGGTGGTGGCGGCGGGCACGCCGGCTTTGCCGGAGGACACGGTGGTGGCGGCGGAGGACGTGGTGGTGGTGGCGGACACCGCTAACCACTCGCTTCAATCCTTCTTTCCTGCCCCTTCAACCCACCGGGTTGGAGGGGTTTTCCATTGTGGCCCCGGCCAGGCCGGTTCCGCGGAAGATGTAGTTCGGCAACCAAAGGCAGTTCGAGACCAAAATGCCTCTGGAGCGTAGTTTGAGACTGGAACGGCGCAAGGTTTCTCGCCGCGCCTGGAAGGAAAGCTCCTGGAAAGATGCATCAACCCCAGGTACGCGGCATGCAAAGGGATACGACAACTCTGTAAGTACTTTAGAGCAATCCTCCTGTCTGCAGAGTGAGCGAGCTGAGTGCCAATTCGAGCTTTACGATGGCTTCCTCCAGTTCCGGGTGCTGTCCCACCCGCTGCTGCAGGGTCTTCAAGAGCCGGTGAGCGTCGGCAACGTTCTGTGCCGCCTGGTCCGGGAATGCTTCGGGTGTGGGTGCGTCAGTCGGATTCATTCGTCACTCTCCATCTCGGCTCCTATTATCCTGCCAAAAGGCCTCTCACTTCTCATTTTGTTATGCGGGGTTGAGCGGGGCGGGGTGGTGCGGAGCGGGACATAGCCTCGACGGACTGGAAGCAAGGTCAACGGCAAGAGGCAGCCTAGCACTCATGGATGTCTACCTGCCGAGCTTCTCATATTCCTGCTTGGCTTGGATCAGGAGCGGAATCTCCGGATCTGCGTTCTTCCATGCTTCGAGAAAAGCTCTGTATTCGTCACGCGCCTGGCCGGGTTTATTCTGCAGGACCAGCACACGGGCCAGGCCGAGGTGCGAGATGGAATATAAAGGCGCAATTGGGTCCACCCCGGGATTGTTGAGGATGAGGCGATAGTCGCCGGCGGCGTCTTCCGGCCGATTGGCCTCCGTCTCGGCCTGGGCGCGCAGGTAAGGGACTCTGAAGTCGCGCAACTGATAGATGCGGGCCGGTTCAAGCAGTTGTACCGCCGCCTCGGCTTTGTGCCCCTTGAGGGCCAGCAGAGCGCGGACCAGGGGCAAATCACAATAAGCATTGAGGGTGTTGCTTTTTCTACCGGGACTTGCCGTGCCTATGAAATGCTGCGCTGGGGCCAGGTCGCCGGTCTGGGCGCGGAGAAAGATGAGACGTCCCGGGTCACCCCCGTCGCCGCTCATCTGCTTCAGAACGGCTGCGGCCCGGGAGGGTTCGCCAAAGTCCACCAGGATGTTGGCAAGGTCGATCAAGGTTGCATCCGCAAAGTCCTCGTCTCCATCCTGCAAGGATTCGGTGCGGGCCCGCGCCAGGATGTCGCTTGCCTCGCGGAGCCTTCCCCCGGTCGCCGCGGCGAGAGCAAGATCGTCCAGCATCAGGTGGTTCGGATGTGCGAGTTCCCACTCGCCTTCCGACTTGATTCTGGCCTTGTCGTGCTCGGCATAGGCAATCTGAAACAGGATGCTATGAATGCCGTAGGAATCTTTTCCCGCGGCGACGGTTGCATCGGCTACGGCCTTGGCCTCGGCAAAGCGGTTTGCCCGCTTGTAGGCGCGGGCCAGAACCACCGAGGCGAAGCCGGAGTGGGGATCCAGATGCAGCGCCTGCTGCCCGGCGGCGATCGCCTGGGGATACTCGCCCAATTGGGTGTAGAGATTGCAGAGATTGCCCCAACTGTTGGCGCTGTCGGGATAGATCTGGGTAAAGAGTTGCAGGCTGCGGATTGCCTCTTCGTAGTCAAAGATTCCTCCGCTGTAGTAGGCGATCTCAATGGATAGCCGTTCGCGCTCGGTGGTTCGTTCGCGCAGATCAAAGGCTTTTTTGTAGAAAACCGCCGCCTGGCTGAAATCGGCGCGGTTGTAGTATGTATTGCCGAGGGAGCGGTAAGCGGAGGCAAAGCTGGGATCCAGCGCAATGGCGTGTTCGAGCAGAGTTTGTGAGGCTTTCAGGTCGCCATGTTCGAAGCTCTCCGCAGCCTGCGAGTAGGCGCGCAGGGCGTCGAGCGAGGGCGTGGTGGCCTGGGCAATGGGCACCTGGAAACGCTCGCGGGAGGCGGCAGACTCGCCCATCTGCTTGCGCACGTGGCCCACGGTCCTGTCCAATGCAGCCAACACTGCTTCTTTTGAGGGGACCTGGGCTTTGTAGCTTGCGAGTTGATTGCCGCTGGCGCAGGCTTCCGCTTCAAGGATGAGCACGTAATCGGTTCCAACTTTTGAAATCGTGCCAGACAACATGGCTTGGGCGTTGTTGCGTTCGCAAACCTCGCGGGCCAGCGCGGGAGTAAGCGGTTCGCTAGGCTTGCGCTGCATCTCGGCCAGCGTCTCCTGAACCCTGGAGCGGGTCAGCAGATTCAAGAACGGCGATTGCTCCAGATCAATTTGAAGCGCCTTTCTTAGAATGTGGTCGAACTCCGCCTCGCCGGTGCTGTTCTCAAAATCAGCCACTACGACTTTTACGGCTGGCGGGTTGGGGTGGAAATGCCTCCAGGCTAGGCTTCCCGCCAGGGCAACTCCCGCGACGACGGCCAAGGCGGCCAGAGTGGCCGTCACCCGCCGCCGGGAAACCAGAGATGGCCGAGGGTCTTTCTCTTCCGTGATAACGCTGGTCCGGATGGTGCGCTGCTGCAGAAATATCTCATTGGAGGCGCCCATGCCCTCGCCTGACAGCGCCGGGAGAAGAGTTCCGCTGGGCGGGGTGACGACCTCAACCGGGGAGATGAACTGGTAGCCGCGACCGGGCAAGGTCACAATGTAGTTATTCTCGCCCGGCTTTTCCTCCAGCGCCTTGCGCAGCACCGAGATGCTCTGCGCCAAACTGTTCTCATCCACAAAAGCATCGGGCCAAACGTTCTTCAGCAGTTCGTCCTTGCTCAGAACCCGTCCGGGATCGTGAACAAAGTAAAGCAGCACATCAAAGGCCCGGCGATTGAGGGGAATCAGCGTGTCCTGGCGCCGCACGGTGCGCGCCAGGACATCGACCTGAAAGTCTCCAAATCGAAATATTCCACCTTTTTTCATTGGCATGGCGGCAACTTAAAACTTATGAAGACCTATAAAACCCGATCACTGAAGTTACCGTCCATATGCCTGCGCAGTTCGCGGCCGCGGAGCGGTTCGAAATCTGACGAAAAAACTCTATCAATGGCTGCCAATGCAGGCAACCTCATAACCCACTCAAAAGGCCGATCCTGGCACCTGTCCGATCATCCGGGGACCGATCATCTTTGACGCGTGTTCAGCTTGTCGATGGCGCGCTTCAACTGTTCCAGTTTCTGGCCAGCCTCGCCGAGTTTACCCTCCGCCGTCAGGCGCTGGTAGTCGGCAAGGTTCCTGGCGGCTTCCCCGATGAGGGAGTTGAGATCGGTTGCGGGCGGTGGCGCGCCGCCCGGTGCTGGAGCGGCTCGCGCCGGCTCCGCGGTGGCAGCCGTGGCGGTGGTGGATGAAACCGCTCCGCCGAAAAGTCCCGCCATAGCCGATTCAAACGTCGGTCCGTAGGCGAGCCGATCCTGCAGGGCGAGCACAACCAGGCGCAATTCCGGCATCGGGCTCCGCTCGGCCTGGAGGTAGATGGGCTCAGCGTACAGCAGCGCCCGGCCGGTCGGAATCACCAGCAGGGTGCCGCGACGCACATGCGAGCCTTGCTGATTCCACAACGTCAACTGTCCCGAAAGCTGCGCGTTCTGATCAATGCGCGCCTCGATCTGCAACGGTCCGTCCACCAGCTTGGTTTTAGGAAAGTCGTAGACCACCGCCGTGCCGTAGTGTGCGCCGTCGCTTCGCCCGGCGATCCAGCCGATCAGATTGTTCCGGTTCGCCGGCGTGAAGGGCAGGATTTCGGCGAATTCCATGCCAACTTCATCCGGCAATTTCATCAGCACGAAATTCGGCTGCATTGTCAGTGTCGTTTGCTCGCCACCCTCACCCACGCCGACTTCGCTGGCTACCGTCCAGAGGTCTTCCCGGTTGTAGAATGCTCCTTCATTCGTCATGTGATACAGGCCATAGACTTCTGCCTGCAGCTTGAGCAGCATCTCGGGGTAGCGCACGTGTTTGCGCAGTCCGGCCGGCATGGCGGATGCGTCCTTGAACAGGTTCGGAAAGATGCGGCGGTAGGCTGCAATGACCGGATCCTCCGTATCAAACACGTAAAACGTTGTTGTGCCGTCGTAGGCGTCGATGACCACCTTTACGCTGTTCCGCATGTAGTTGATGGGTTCGCGGTCGAGGCGGTAATGGGTCGAGTAGGGGTAGCTGTCTGAAACCGTAAAGGCATCCATGATCCACGACAGCCGACCATCGTCGCCCAGCACGATGTAGGGATCGGTATCGTACCTGAGGAATGGCGCCAATGTGGTGACGCGTTCGCGCACGTTGCGGCGCATCAGCAGGCGGCTCCCGCTGTTCACATCGTCGCTGAACGGCAACTTGGCGAGGTCGCCGCGCTCCAGCGCGATGATGATGCGGCGCAGGAAACCTCCCAAAACGATGCCGCCGGTGCCCTCGTAGGAGGTGAGGCTGTTGCTTGGGCCTTGCGGGTAGTCGAATTCCTTCTGCTGCGTCTTCACATACACGTCGGTGTTGGTCAGCTCGCCGAAATAGATCTCCGGGCGGGCGACGTTGAGACCGCGCACCGTGCTCTGGACCGGCATGTTGGCCAGCATCAGCGTCGGCAGGCCCTCCGGCGTGAACCCGTTTACGGGGTTCATGGTAACGCCGTAGCCGTGGGTGTAGATCAGCTTCTCGTTGATCCAGTTGCGGCTGCTTTCCGGCAGTTTGTCGACGTTCAGCTCGCGCGCGGCAAGCATCACCTCGCGGGTCGTGCCGTCGATTTCATAGCGGTCGATGTCAATGTCGGGAAAGTCGTAGTAGGTTCGGATTTCCTGAATCTGACGCAGCGTGTCCTGCAGCGCACGCCAGTCCCACAACCGGATGTTCTGGAGGGTAGGCTGATTGTTGGCGGCGTCGGCAGCCTCGACGGTTGTCTCGGCGGGAAACTCGCGCTGGGAGAAGCGGTCCAACCCGAAGGCCTGCCGCGTCAGTTCAATATTGTGGGCAATGTAGGGTTGCTCGCGAACCAGCTCATTGGGTTTGACGATAAAACTGGCAACATACCAGCCGACTGCCTGGAGCGCAAAGTAACAGACTACGGCAGGAAGAACCGCCACCACCAGCCTGCGCCCGCTGGGCAGCACCGCCATGGCGTTGACGCCCGCCAGCACCGCGCCCAGAACCAGCGCCGCGCATACCACAAGCATGCCGGTAAGCAGGACGTGAACGTCCACATAGGTCGCCCCGCCGAAGATGGTGTGATCCTCAAACAACTGCTCGAAGCGGCTGACGTAAAAGCGCACCGCGGCGAGAAGCAACAGGAACGCAAAAGCGATGGAGAACCCGCGCCAGGGTAATGGGACATAGCGGTCACGGCGTGCGGCGAGCACGCGCGTGCCGCCGGTGATAAGGATAAAGAAAACGGCGAGCATGCAGGCAATCACCGCCAGCGATAGCAACCAGCCGACGATAAGCTGCCAGGCGGGCAGGGCGAACAGATAGAAGTTCAGGGGCCGGCCAAAGATGGGGTCCACCACGCTGCCCGTGGCGCGGGGCGCGTACCAGTAGAGAGCGAGCGTGGGCCATTCCGTCATCATCCCTGTGCCGGTCACGGCGGCGATGAACAGCGCAGCGCCGGGCCCGATCAGGCGCAGAACGGATTCGACCGGCAGGTTCACTGGCTGTCCGGCGATGAGAATGGTGTGACTGCTCGGCAGGTCGGCGAAGCACGCCCGCTTCAAAGCCAGAAAGGATCCATAGAGGATGATGAAAGTGGCCGCAGCAAACGCCGCAAATATTGCCCACCGCATGCCCAGGGTCCTGCCAAACACGTTGCCATAGCCGAGGGACCGGTACCAGAGCGCGTCGACGTAATACGACAGCGCCGTCCGTCCGCCAGTCACGACGACGACTAAGGCAACAAGAAGCAGGAAAAAGCGCCGTCTCCGCCGCGGCGGAGGTGGCTTTGGCCAGTCGATCGAGTTGGGCATGACCCTACCCCGTTTTCAAGTTCAATTTCGTATCGGAATCTCAGGAGACCGTATTGTACCGTGCTGCGGAGAAGAGTTACTAACTGGCGGCTTTTGCGCGCCGGCCCCGGCAATTTTGCGAACTGCAACTTTGGTCTTGTTCGGCGCATCCAACCGCGAAATCCGCAAACGGCGGGCTCGATAGGCGCCGAGCGGCCCCGCCTGAAGCTGCCGCCGGACGGGCAGAGCCTCGGGCACTCGTCCCGGACAACCCAAGCGGCATTTGTCCGGGCACAGCAGGAATGCAGCGGTCAGGATGGCTCCACGGAGTCCACACCGTAGGAACCGAGCACGTCGTGCAGGGTTACAATGCCTTCCAGTTTGCGGATGTTTGCCCGGTTGACCACCGGCAAAATGTCAAGATGAGCTTTGCTCATGCGTTCCAGCGCCAGCGTAAGTGGATGATCCGGGTGGACATGCGGAAACTCTAGGCTCTCGCAGAGGCGCATCAGGTTTTCCCCGGCTCTACCGCCTGCAAGGGCGCTCTCAACGGTGCCTTCGCTCAAAACGCCAACGATCTCTCCCGCGTCCTCGACGAGCCAGGTGCGGAATTCGCTCGATTGCATCCGTTCCGCCGCATCGTGAACGCTCATCTTTGCCGGCAGGAGCTGCGGTGCGTCCCGCATAACCTGCCGCACAGTATGCCGGCCGAATTCCTCCCGCGTCTTAGGGCTTGGCAGATGAATGCCGTCCTGCCGCGCCAGAGCCTCATAAATGGGTTCCTTCTGGAAGCGGGTGGAAATGAAGAGACTTGCCAGGTTGGCGATCATCAGGGGCACGATGACCGCATAATCGCGGGTCATCTCGAAGATCATCAGGACAGAGGTCATGGGAGCGCGCACGATACCGGCGAACAGCGCACCCATGCCCACCAGAGCGTAGGCTCCAGGCGCCGCCGTGTAGGCCGGCAGGAAATGATGGGCCACGGTGCCGATGGCGCCTCCCAGCATGGCACCAAGAAACAGGGCTGGACCGAAAATTCCGCCAGCGTTACCGGAGGCATAGCAGGTGGTGATGGCAAACAGTTTGAGAACGATCAGCAGAACCATCAACTTGAATGCCATGGTTCCGTCGAGAGCAAGACCGACGTAGCTGTAACCCACGCCCAGCACCTGAGGCACAAACCAACCCATCAGGCCGACCATCACGCCACCAGCGACCGGCTGCAACCAGCGCGTGTTTCTGGGCAATTGCAAGAAGCGCTGACGCATTCCCAACAGGAGCTTGGTGAAGGCTACGGACAGGAAACCGCCAGTGATGCCCAGCACGGCATAGATACCGAACTCCATCGGGTGGACCAGTTCGTAGGAGGGGACGCGAAACAATGGGTTGTTGCCGAGCAGCAGACGCAACACCGCCCAGGAAGTGGCGGAGGCCAACACCACGGATCCGAGGACCGGCGCGTGAAGATCTCCAACGACCTCTTCGAGAGCAAACACCACGGCCGCCATGGGTGTGTTGAAGGCGGCGGCAATGGCCGCGGCCGCACCCACGGGAATGAGAGCTTTCACCCGCTCCGGAGGCAGTCCCAGGCGGCGGCCGAGGACTGAGGCGATGCCGGCGCCGACTTGCACCGACGGACCCTCGCGGCCGAGCGGAATTCCACTGGCTAGAGTGGCCGCCGTGCAGCCGAACTTGCCCAGGACGGTGCGCAGCGAGATGTTTCCGTCGCGCGCGTAGAGGGCCGCCTTTGTCTGGGGAACGCCGCTGCCCCGCGCGTCCGGAAAATAGCGGTACAGCAGGTAGCCCATTGCCAGAGAGCCCGCCACCGGCATCATGACGCGCCTCCATGCCGGACTTCCTACCGGATAGATGCGCATTCCGAGGCGCTCGGTCAGGACGATGAACGCGACCACGCTGAGTCCGGCAAGGGCGCCAATCAGCAGCGACAGGACCAGAAAAACCTGCTCCTCCCTTTCCCGGACAAAAGAAGTCACGCACGACCAGAGAAAGGCTCTCCAACTGGTCTCTGGATGCTCCTGGCGGCCGGGTTCAATAGGCATGGAATAAGGTTACTCGAAAAGACCTCTCTGGCACAGATTGGGTAGCTTCGATGCGCTGGGGCGAGTCCGCTCGGAGCGCGGGCGGCGCACGCATGCCCTGGGCGCAGGCAACCCAGTCCGTGGCTGGAATCAAACGAAGTAGGAGCCATCGACTCTGGATACAGCAAAGTCCCCGAAAACTCGAGGACTTTGCCAGCAATCCAAGTTCCGCGATCCTTTGCCGGGCTTCTGCTTCCAATTTGCTGCGCGGTCTCTTGATGACATTGCGGGGTCGGCTACCCGGGAAGGTGGTTCGGGGGCTCACAGTGAGCCACAATTGCCACGATTCACGCTCCTGAATACTTCTATTTAGAAAGCGGCTACGCCCGCTTCGGCAACCTCAACGTCCTGTACCTCCGAACCGGAACTGACACCGATTGCGCCAACGATCTTGCCGCTGCGCTTCAAGGGAATGCCGCCGGCGAAGATCATGATCTTGCCTATATTCGATACATGGATTCCGTAGAACTGGCCTCCTGGCTGCGAGTTCGCACCGAGTTCCTTGGTGGTGCAATTAAAAGCCCGGGCAGTGTATGCCTTGTGGAGCGAGATATCGACGGAGCCAAGGCATCCTCCGTCCATGCGAACATGCTGAACCATGTTGCCACCTTCGTCGACGACGGCGATGCACATGGGCTGTTTGATTTCTTCAGCTTTCTTGATAGCGGCTGCAATGACGCGGTTTGCATCTGCGAGAGTTACCATAAAGAAGTCCTCCTTAATCCCCGGTTGCCGTTGACAACGGGAGATTTAAGTAACTTGCGTCGCGGCTGCGAAAACTCGTCCTGCCGGGGGGCGGGCGCCACGCATGCGTCTGTGCATGCAAAAAGCCGCCCTCCACAGTGCCGGATGCACCACGAAGAGCGGCTTTGTCTAAGAGCTTTCTCTGCCGCGTTGCGTATTTTATGCAGAACTCCCCTTTTCAGCAACACAATTTATCGAACACTTTTTCTACCGGAATGACGGAGCCTGGCGGGTCCGTACTTTTGGAGCCGGCCTCCTGATTATGCCCAGGCGACAGCGGCGGCCCGGGCGGCCTCCGGTTGGTAGAGGCTGCGGCTCGCAGGGCTGCGGGATGGAGCAGGGATAATGTCGCCAATTTTTCCCCTCGCGCCCGGCGGGCGGGGATTCCCAAGTGAGGAAGTGACCCAGGAGCAAAGAAATCTATTGATGAGTGGAGCCGTTATGTGTACAGTACCCTGTGCGGCATAGACAACTTTAGAAAAAGCCGCCTTCCGAATTGCGATCTGCAACCTTTGGGGGCGGCTTTTCGCATGCGAATTTATAGGGTTTGGCACCGCCGCACCGCATGAGAGTCCCAGGATGGTGATACCCGCGTTGGCTCGCAAAGTGAGCTCGTTGCGACAGAGCTGAAGCTTTGTGGATGCATCCGGGGGTATCAGGAAGAAGAGCGGTTCTGCGTGGAAACCTTTTAAGACGAGGCAAAGGTGATGCCTAAGAAGATACTGAGTCAGTCCGATGTTGAGCATGCCGTGCTGACCATGGCACGCGTGTCATTTGATAACGAAAAGTACTTTGGCGATCTGGATGGAGAGATGGGCGATGCCGATTTTGGGCACTCCCTGGCTAGCGGCTTCCGGGCAATCCAGGCTGAGTTCGACAAGATGGACCATTCCGACATTGGGACCTTGCTGCTGAAATGCGGGATGGTCTTTGCAGCCAATGTCGGGGGCTGCTCTGGCCCGATCTGGGGAACGGCGTTCATGCGAGCTGGCATGACCGCCAAAGGGAAAACCACGCTGACACTGGCTGACGTGGTGGCGATGGGAAGAAACGCAGTCCAGGGAATGATGGCGCGCGGATCGGCTTCCCAGGGCGACAAGACGTTACTCGATGCCGTAATCCCCGCAATCGATAAGGTTGAAGAACTCGCACGGACGAATCCAGAAGACATCCTGGGTGCGTTCACGGCTGCATCCATCGCAGCCAACGCAGCAATTGAGGGAACACGGAGTTGGGTAGCAAAGCGTGGCAGGGCTTCCTACGCAGGTGACAGGACCATTGGGACACTCGACCCCGGAATTGTTGCCGTCGCGACCATGGCGTCGGCCATTGTGAAGGAGTTGGAGGCCCAGGATAAACCAGTTTCCGCCAATCTGTAAGTTGCCCTCGCATGGGGGCGAGAACAAACCAAACCAGAATTCGGAATAAGAGGGAACGTTTGCTATGAACAAGTTCATGAATGACCCTGCAAACTTTGTGCCCGAAATGCTGGAAGGTATCTATCTGGCGAACCCGGGCAAGTTGAAGTACCTCGCGAAGTACAACTGCATCTACCGTGCCGACCGTCCGAATGACGATTTTGTATCCATCATCCAGGGATCCGGCAGCGGCCACGAACCGGCTCACGTGATGGCCGTCGGCGCGGGCATGCTGGATGCTGCCTGTCCGGGTAACGTGTTTGCCGCGCCTCCGGCGGAGTTTCCCTTCGAGGTCACCAAGCTGATGAACTCGAAAAAGGGCGTGCTGCACATTGTCAACAACTACTCGGGCGACCGCATGGTGTGGGACATGGCGCACGAGATGGCGGAAGCCGAAGGCATCAAGGTCGGCGTGGTTCTGATGGACGACGATGTTGCCGTCGTCAACAGCACATGGACCGTCGGCCGCCGCGGCGTTGCCGGGAACTTCTTCTCCATCAAGTGCTGCGGCGCTGCCAATGCCGAAGGCGCTTCCCTGGAAAAACTGGTTGAAATCGGCAAGAAGGTGAACAGCCAGGTTCGCACCATGGGCGTTGCCATCACCGGCTGTACGCCTCCGGGCAAGGACGCCCCGATCTTCAGTCTGGCACAGGGCGAAATGGAGTTTGGCGTCGGCATCCATGGTGAAAAGGGCCGCCGCCGCGCTCCGCTCCCGAACGCCGATGCCGTGGTCGACGAGCTGTTTGATGCCGTCGCCGGCGATCTTCCCTTCGAGAAGGGCGACAATGTCGGCCTCATGATCAACGGTCTGGGCGGTACTCCTCCCAGCGAACTATTCCTGCTCTATCGCCGTGCGGCAATCCGCTGCAATGAACGCGGCTTGAACGTTGTGCACAACTATGTTGGAAATTACTGCACCTCGCTGGAGATGGCGGGCTTCTCGCTCACGCTGATCCGGCTTGATGCTGAATTAAAGCGTCTGATCGAAGCGCCAGCCGATATCGCGTGGCGCGTCTTTTAGACGTCTTCAGCCTCGTTTGTCTATCTGGGGGGCCTGGCTGCAACATGCGGCAAGGCCTCCTCTAAGGAGTTGGAATCATGCCCATTGTGTCTATGCCTGAAATACTCGGCTCGGCGTTCGAGAAGCGCTACGGTGTGGGAGCGTTCAACATTGTGAACGACCTCACCATGCTCGCAGTCCTCGACGCCGCCGCACAAACAGAATCGCCGGTAATTATTCAGGTATCGGTGAAGACGGTCAAACTCTACGGCGCCAAGCTGATTCAGCGGATGTTCGAGGAACTGGCATCGCACTCGCCCATTCCAGCGACGCTTCACCTGGATCATTGTCCTGACGTGAAGATGATCAAGACGTGCCTCGACGCCGGCTGGAATTCGGTTCTGTTCGATGCCTCCAACCTGAGCTATGAGGACAACCTGCGGCAGACCAAGGAAGTGGTCGCAATGGCGCGCAAGTGCGGAGCCGCCGTCGAGGGAGAGCTGGAAGCGGTTCGCGGCGTGGAGGATGGGGTCGGCAGTGAACACGAAGGCGACCTGGTGCCACTGGAAAAATGTGTGGAGTTCTTGCAGCAGACAGGCATCGATTCGTTTGCTCCCGCGATTGGAACCGCGCACGGGCTCTATAAGTCAGCGCCCAAGATCGATTTCGAGCGGGTTCGCAAAATTGTAGCAGCACATCCAACTCCCATTGTTCTGCACGGCGGCACCGGACTTTCCGATGACGTTTTCAAACGCCTCATCGCGGAAGGCTGCGCCAAGGTGAACATCTCAACCATGTTGAAGATCACCTATTGCGACACCTATCGCGATTATCTGAACGCAAAACCGCAAGAACACGATCCCCTGAAGGTGATGATCAACGTCCGCGAGAAATTGGTCACCATGGCCAAAGGCTTCATGGAAACCTTTGGCAGCGTTGGCAAGGCAAGCACGGTCAGCGTGTCAGGGAAAAACCATGGATAGAGCACTGATCTTTGATTGCGACGGCGTTCTGGGCGACACGGAGCTTTACGGGCATCTGTCCGCATTCAACCAGATGTGGCAGAAATTGGGGGTTCCGTGGCAGTGGTCCGAACGACAGTATGGCGAGAAGCTGAAGATCGGCGGCGGCAAGGAGCGTATGGCAAGCCTCTTTGCCGATGCCGATTTTCGCGCGCTCGTCACCGTGCCGGAAGACGCGGAAGAGCGCAAAGCCCTGATTGCGCGCTGGCACAAGGAAAAAACAGCGATCTACGAGGGCATCATAAGCTCGGGTCAGGTTCCGGCTCGTCCCGGCATCAAGCGTCTTTCCGAAGAGGCGCTCGGCGCGGGATGGAAGCTGGGGGTGGCTTCCACCTCAGCGCCGGCTGCAGTGTCGGCCATGCTGCGGCGCGCCGTGGGAGAAAAACTGGAGCGCGAGTTCCTGGTGCTTTCCGGCGACATCGTCGCGGCCAAGAAGCCCGCGCCCGACATCTACAATCTCGCTCTCGAACGGCTCCAGTTGCCGGCGGCCAATTGTATCGCCATCGAGGATTCTCGTAATGGGATGCTGGCCGCCTACGCTGCCCATATTCCCGTCCTGGTGACGCTCAGCTCGTACACAAAGGAGGAAAACTTCCGCGAGGCTGCGGTCGTTGTCGATTCACTCGGGGATCCTGGTGGCCCGGCAACAACCGTGGTCGAGAGCCACTTGGCAAACCACATTGCGGACTATGTGAAGATTGAGGATCTTGCCGGAATCGTGAAGGCCGCGGCGGCCTCGAACCTTCAACATCGTTAGCACGGCTTGAGTCGAGGATGAATCCTTTGGTGCGGAGAGCCGAAAGCCGGGCTCGCCGCACCTTTCTTGTACGGCTGCCAATGCGCGAGGAGAGTGTTGCGTGTACAGTGGTAGAGGAAGCTGCTCGTTCACGCGAGACGCGAGCAAACCCAACTCTCGCGGCACCGCCTGGAGAGGTTAACCGTGATGTACAAGTCGACCGAACGGGAGAAGACCGGGTCTCGCTTCGGCAGCGAAGAACTCTTGAGCTGGCTGGAGCAATCGCGCGTGATTCCTTCCGTTCGGATCGCGGAAAACATTCCCGCGGCCTGCGCTTCTCCGGCGAAAATCGTCTTTCTCCTCTTCGGAACGCCGATGACCATCGGCACCCTCGCCAGGCGGCTCACCGATGCCGGCAAGATGCCGGTCGCCAACCTGGACCTGCTCTCCGGCTTTGCCCGCGACACGGCAGCCATCGAGTTTCTCGCAAACTCGGGAGTGGCAGGCGTAATTTCCACCCACCAGGACTCGCTGCGCGCCGCTCGTGCGCAAGGTCTGCTGGCCTTGCAAAGGACGTTTGCACTCGACTCGGTGGCCATGGCGAACAGCATTCGAACCCTGGAACATTTTGCTCCGGATGTGATCGAATTGCTGCCCGCCATCGCAGCTCCCATCACGATTCCCATGGTGCGATCCGTACGCCCGAATCTGCCCGTGATCGGATGCGGCCTGATACGCACACTGATTCAGATTGACGAACTGGTGCGCCAAGGCGTGTCCGCGGTTTCGGTCAGCGATCCCTCCCTCTGGATTGTGTAGTTGCGGTCTGCCCGCGGCCGCTACTTCTGTCCTTTGGCAGCATTCAAGAAGCGCCTCTGGTATGAAATCACCTGGTTACAACTTGTAAATTGCGCCAGGTAATTCGGCTCGGCTGTCACCACAACCCGGTCCATCATGTCCTCGTACTCTTTGTCGGCAAGCAGGGCGTCGATGTCCGGGAAATTGTTCTCACCCTCCATGCTGCAAATGATCAGGCGGGTATCGGGAAGGTTTACATTTCGCAGAAGCCGCAGATTGTGCCTGACGGCATCGAGCCCATCGCTTCCCTCCGCCGAATCAACCTTCCTGTAACGTACAATGTTCTCCGCCATGCGCTTTACTTCCAGCAGATCCAGACCGCTTGCATCAGGTGGGAGATAGTCCTTTTCCACCATCATCGTCCGCAGTTCTTCCAGGAACTTAGGCTCTCCGGTTGCGGCAAACAGCTTGAGCGCGCGCTGCATAATTTTGCTTTGCATGCCGCGATGACGAATGAAGCTGTTGATGAAGTATGGCCTGGCCTGCAGCGCAAGAATCGCCTGATAAGGCTCAAACATGAGCGTGAAGTTGACGCGGAACCCATGATCGCGCAGCAGTAGTGCAAGGTTGTGCCCACGGAAGGCGTCTTTGGTTTCAACCTGGTCGTAACGTTTGCCGAACCGCTTGCTGCCCGTAAGCAGTTGCTCCATGTTTTCCGAGTTGACCGGACCGGTGTGAGGAACCTTGATCACGACTCTGTATTCGGAGAGCATCTCGCGGAAGTGGTATACCTCATCGAGAATTGCCTGCTCGGACTCGGCGAATGGGTTGTTGAGTTCCACGCTGATATCGCAACCCGGCCCCAGGATCTTTCCCAACTCCTCCATTACTTCGTCGCGCGTGTTGAAGCGATGGCCGGCGTTGGCCTTGGGATTGTTGATGAAAAGATCGTAGATGATGCCGGGATTGCAGGTCAGGTTGGCGACGATTCCCTTGATCGATTCCACCTCGTAAGGGTTCGCCGTGTCAGCCGAAAAAAGAACATTCGTCGGGCGCCGGATGCTGTTCTTGCCATAGGAGATGTCGCGCGCCAGATGCACCCGCAGTGCACGGTCCGGTTCAAGGCAAAGTTCGACACGGAATCCAGCCGGAAGTTCGTCCTCCGGAACATGGAAGTAGTCAATCACCTTGCGGAACTCAGCGGTCACGCCAATGTGGCGTATCGACGCGAGCAACCCGCTGTAAGTCTCAAATGAAAGCGGGAATCCATAAGCCCTGCGAACGTAGGACTCGTCAGCCGCAATGACCGCAATGCTTCCATTCGTGGTGGAAGCGCCCGCCAGGCTGGACAGATTGCACCGAACTTCACCCTGGGCTCGGGCCCACCGGGTTGCCGGCTGCCTGAATGCGGCAAAATTGCCAGCAGCATGCAGACCTGCTTGCTTGTCCTCTGATTCAACCGCGCGCGTACGGGCGGAAGAAGCAATTTCAGACGCAACTACTGAGGTGTCAGGCATACACTTATCCCTTCTTCGTCCAACGGCAGACGGCCGCGTGGAGCCACAATGCCGGTGTTGCACGCACAAAAAAACCGCACGCTCCGGATGCATCGAACTGCGTCCGGGGCGCGCGGTTTTGGACGAGTGCTCTACCGCACGAATGAAAATGCCACTTGTCTGTCTACTTGTCAAGTAATGAATATGCAATGAATGAGCGTGCGGAATCCTTCCCTTGGAAGTAATATTGTCCTCCGTGGCCGGGTCGATCACGAGGACTTGGAAGGGGTCAATGCACGGCATAACGGTGTTGCTGTGGAACACTGAGGGAAAGTTGTTGCTGGCTCCAGCAGCGGGAGGGAAGCTGCGACCGATGCCGCTAAAAAGCAATCGGGACCGGCTCGCAGGCGAAGCATCGGACGCGAACCTCGTGTATCTGTATCGAGCGAGCCATATTCTGACGCGACTTTATGAGGTGAACCGAATGACCGGGTGGGGCCTCACAGATTTTTACGTTGTAGACGAACTGAAATGAAGCAATGACTGGCGCGCTCACCGTGACGATGGCGCGGTTGACGATGGGAATTCAATCCGTTGAGTCCGGCTGCTCAGAGGGTCGCTTACGGTGTGACCTCGGAAAGGGTCAGAAGCCAAGTTATCTGCACAAAGCCTTAAGAGTTGGCGTCAGAGCAATCGCGCGGTTAAGTGCTGCGGAACTGACTGGCTGTGTTTTGCTGCCCGAGCCATGGGCGTAACGACGGCCCAGCCTTGAATCGGGGAATTGTTGAGTTTTAGAAGTACTCCTGACAAGTATTCGAAACCGGAAAGCTGAGTCTTCTCCAGCTTTCCACCACGGAGAGGATCCGGGCGGCCTTTGGTAAGGCGTGTGCGCCAACGACACGCCGTGCATTTCACATGGCTTGCAAGCGCGCTTCTCGCGCCTAGTTACCCGCACGAAGTGCTTCGCCAGCCCCAAGTCCAACAGCGTCAGTTGCGCATCAGAGAGTTTCCCGCTACGCGGAACAGCCTACGCAATCCGCTGCATTCACAAACTCTTTCCAGCACACGCATCTTTAACTCAGCATACTGCAGCTTGTTTTGTCATACTAAAACTGTATTCTGCATAGTACTGACCTGGTCATCCATCATCATCAACGGCAGTTAACACACGCGGAATGACAATCTCTCAGTGTCACCACCTTCACAATCACCGGCAGCGCCCGCCCGCCTTAATTTCACCCTTCCGTGCAAAAACAAAAATGGAGCTTCGACTTCGATCAAAATGAGTTGTTCGCCGTAAACACGCGTTCGTACAACTCCTTTCGTTCCGCGATGAAAGTCACCTATTCCCTAAAGTTGGTCTATCTAGCTCAATAACTTCGAGCAAAAAACTCGATACTCATAATTACTTTCCGGCGCTTTACTTTTGGCTTGAGAATCTCTCGCTATCCAGAATCGTCAGAGAAGCGGATTCCCAATCCTCGAAGCAACCTCTTTATAGTACTTAACCCATGCGGGTTAAGCAGTAATGAATTTGACTTAGCCGCAAAGGAATCTGTCCCATTGCACAAGGCTCGCTAAGCGTACTCAAGCTGACTTTACTGGCGCTGCGACTTCGAATCGAAGGGTGGACGCGGCACCATATCTGTAATCGAGCTAGATCAACTGTCCCTCGACACGCATGCAAAGCGGGACCAGAAACTCAAGACTTGGATGTACATGCCCTCCTGGTATCTAGACGCACCTCCGGAGAGATGAGACAAACGTTCTTAAGCGAATAAAAACAAAGCCACCGTTGTCTTTTGCAGCGCCCGGTAGCAACAGTGCCCGTCATCTCGTTTGACCACGAGATGCATTGGGAGTTCCTTGCAACATGGCGTCTTCAAGAAGGAGTTGTGTTGTGAAAGTACTCATCAATCTGTTGTGCTCAATTATCTTGTTATCAATCACCCCACTTTGCTGGGCAGCCTCCGGCTGCGATGGCGCCGGCAATTGCTACGTTCGCGCGGGCGCGCTCGGCGCCGCCAACGGAACTGATTGGACGAACGCCTATACCGCTCTCCCCTCATCCCTGACCCGCGGAGTTACCTACTACGTGGCGGCCGGCTCTTACCCCAATCACGTATTTCAGGACGCGGACTCAGGTTCAACCTTGATTACAATTCAAGCTCCGACCAGCGCTGTCCACGGCACCAATACCGGCTGGAGCAGCGCCTATCAAGGGCAGGCCGTATTTAGCTGCACGTCAGGCTGCGGAAGCGTCTTGCAGTTTGCCACAGATTATTACGTTTTTAGCGGCAGTTACTGTACGCCGTTAACCGGAGCCAGTGTGTGCACCAGCGGCTATGGATTCAAGGTGAATAACAGCAACGCCTACGCCGGCGCGGACATCCAGGGTGGACTCGGATACAACGGGCCACCTGACTATGACCATGACATTACCGTGCAATATGTCGAAGTGAACGGAGCGCATCCCACCAGTGACTCTTCCACCCTGGATACCCAGCTCGACTTTGAAGGCGGAAGTTACAACCTGTTGTTCGATCATCTTTATGTGCATGATGGCTGGGTTCCTTTCTTTTTGAAAGGAAGTCACGCGAATCAGAACGGTGGCGGGTATGTGTTCGGCACCGGAAATAACATCACCATTCAGTACTCCTACGTGGCGCACAACTACAGCTCCAGTACCTACCATAGCGAGGGATGTTCCTGTTCCGAAGGACTGACGGACTTCACCATTCGTTACAACTACTGGGTTGACATGATCGGGACGGCCTACCTTGCGACACCTTCGGGCGCCGATTACAACAACGGTAACGGTCCCAACGGCCCATGGTATATCTATGGGAACGTCTTCATGGCGACGGCGGCGGGAATCTC
>Ga0181520_10000322_pt1 | contig 105840 bp, 83 predicted proteins | sample PEATcosm2014_Bin_29_FD_132451 | JGI IMG/M metagenome (GOLD analysis project Ga0181520, IMG submission 132451) | Peatland microbial communities from MTU Mesocosm Facility, Houghton, MI, USA - PEATcosm2014_Bin02_30_metaG | ecosystem: Environmental > Terrestrial > Soil > Wetlands > Peat | place...
CAACCCTGAACGAAGGCGGCAGCGCGAGCCCCTTCGATATTGGGCGTTGAATGTGGAATGTTGGATGTTTCTTTTGCGGTTCAGGGGTTCAATGCGCGAACGCTTTCGGGGAATTCTCACCCCCGGGGGGGCAAGTTGCCGGCGGCAGCCGCCATTGACTTGATCCCTTTCGCTACTTCAGTTTTTTTCGCAGCCAGCCTCTTACCGGTTCATCGTATAACTTTGAACTGGCATAGGCCAACACAATGGCTCCTGAAAATGTGAGCAGTGCGTGTGGCCAAGCCTGCCGCAAGGTAATCCCGCTGTGATTGCTTACCCAGGCCACGTAAAAATAGACCAGCACATAATGTGTCATGTATAAGGGATAAGAAAGATTGCCGAGGAACTTGCAAATCTTGTCTTCCGTTTGACCACGCACCACCCCGCTGGCACCAATATATACAATCAGCGGAAAAATAATGATGATGCAAAACGCTTCATACAAACCATTCATCCAGAGATGGTTTGCCCCGCCTATTCTTGGCATAAGCAAAACCGCCGCAACCAGCAGGCTGCACCAAAAGAAAGCATTTTTGATGCAGGCCGGCCGCAATACCCGTGATAGAAGCAAGCCGGCGAAAAACGGGAACAAGGCGCGCGTTATCCCGACGCGCAGCTGTTCCGCATTCAGGGTCCAGCCACCGGTGACGTCTCCGTTCGGGTTGGTGACCGCAAAATGCAAAAGCAGTGCGCCGGTCAGCACGACGAAACAAGCCAGGGCTTTATTTGGTAATTTCCTCAGACCCAGCGCGTAAAGAATATTAGCTATATACTCGAAAAACAATGACCAGCCGACACTGTTGAGAGGATGCATTTCTTGCCAGCCACGTATATCCATGGAAAGCGGGATGGGTATGATCGTATATCCTATCAGCATGACGACGATCAGCTTCCATGCCGGAACTGTATGAATGAGCGGCCATATGGTTGAGTCGGTAAAGTAAAAACCTATGGCGCCAAGCGTCATGCCCAATACAACGAGTGGTTGCAGCCGCTCCAACCGGCGCCGAAAAAAGCCGCCAAAGGTCAATTTGTCCCACCGGTCGTCGTAAGCGTAACCAATTACATACCCGGATAGGAGAAAGAAAAAATCAACGGCCAGGTAACCGTGGTTGACCACATTGTCAAGGTGGCTGCTGGAAAGCGGCTCGGCAAGGTGGAAGAATACCACGATGATAGCCGCCACCCCCCGAAGTCCGTCTAATATGTGATAATGCGGCTTTGTGCCGAGTTTGTTATTGTTCATAACTGGTGACTAATATTACTGCGCAAGCCCTGTTTTATGATTTTAGGCGTATCAACATTTACTTTGAGAGGGCCGGGGTGAGAGTTCCCCAACTGACATCGCCTGCTTTTCCGGTTTATGGGAGGAGGTGCGGGAAACCGGCGGTCCCGCTCAGGCCTTCGGCAGGGTTTCGTCCACCATTTCGCACAGCGCGTGATAGAGCACCTTCTGGCCCTCCTGGATGCGCGCGGTCGAGGTGCCCGGCACGATGAGGTCCACGGTGGCCAGGCCCTTGGTGAAACCGCCATCGCGGCCGAGGAAGGCGATGCTCTCGACGCCCTTCCGCCGGGCCTCTTCGAGGGCGCGGACGACATTCCGGGATTTGCCGCTGGTGGTGATCACCAAGAGCACGTCGCCTTTTTCGGCCAGGCCCCAGATCTGCCGCGCAAAGATTTCGTCGGCATGATAATCATTGCACACGGCGGTCATGAATTCGCCATTGGCGGTGAGGGAAATGGCCGGGTAGGGCCGGCGGTCGTCCTTGAAGCGGCAGAGAAATTCGGTGGCCAGGTGGGTGGCGTCGGAGGCGCTGCCGCCGTTGCCGCAGACAAGCAGCTTTTTGCCGGAAAGCAGGGACCGGGAGATAAGTTGCGCCGCGCGTTGCAGGGGTTCCTCCAGCGGCGCCAAGCTGTGCAGCGTGACGATGGACTCCTGAATGGCGCGTTGCAGATGGCTCATGCGCGTGGAGACGGGGTCACGGTTCGGCCAGGATTGCCGCGCGCTGCTGATGGTATTCTTCGGGGGTAATCTGGTCGGCCTTGTATTTGGCCAGCAAGGCCTGCAAACGATCGGCCTTGGTGGCGCTGATGGGCAGCGCGGGGCCGGCAATCGGTTTCATGCCCAGATCCCTGCCCGCGAGCGCGGCGTCAGCGGTCGGACCGGCTTGCGACGGAACGGCGGTGGGCGGCATGGCCAAAGCGGCTTTCTCCGCGGCGGCCTTTTGGCTCTCCGGGGAATTGACCGCGGCCGGGGCCGGGTTCGTGGCTGGCGACTGGCTGGCCACGGTCTTGCTGGCTTTGGTCTTGGCCTTGGCTTCCTTGCTGCTCGTGGCCGGCGCCGCGGCATTGGTGGCGGCCATGGCCGGGGCGTTGTTGGTGGCCGCGTTCAGCTCGAACAATTGCTTGGCCAGCGCGATGCGGGCGGCAGCTTGGGCGGGATTGTCGTCGGCGCGAACCGTGACGCAGGTTGCGCCCAGGGCGAACGCGCAAACAGCGGGCAGCAGCTTCGAAATTGTCATCCCCATTTTTTTACGCGAAATCGGCGGCGGAAGCAACAGCTTTTGCGCCGGGGTGGTATAATTGGCGCCACAGAAACGGAATGGGACAGGCGAGCGTGGAGCGGGCCAGGAGCGCATACACTTCCGGGCGCGAGACCTTGACCCGCCGGCGCAGCGCGGCGATGTCCGCCGCGCGCACTTTTTCAACGGTCTTGACGCCCAGCAACAGCGGCCAGACGCAGGCCAGACGCACGCGGAATTGTCCGAATGGCAGCGCCTGGTTGTAGCGCCAGCCCGCCGCCAGGTGCGCTTCGGCCAGGTCCAGGTGGGCGCGGAAGACGCGCAGAAATGCGGTCGCCTGCTCCGGTTGCCACAGGTTCTCCGGCGTCAACCCCGCCGCCGCCAGCTTCTCCCGCGGCAGATAACATCGTCCCTGCCGCCAATCCGCCGGCACATCGCGCAAGATGTTCACCAGTTGCAGGCCCTGGCCGAACCGGATGCCATCGGCGATCAGTTGGTTGTCATCCAGCCTGGCTTTCGGGAAGAGGTGCGCGCGGCACAGCCGGGTCCAGAACTCGCCCACGCAGCCGGCCACGCGATAGGTGTAATCGTCCAGTTCGGCGGCGGTTTGCAGGGCCACGACGGACTTTCCGTCGGCGGCGCCGTCCGCCGCCGCGCCCGTGAACCGCTGCAAATCCAGTTCCTGCCCGCTGATGATCACGTCCAGGACATCTTGGATGAGCTTTTGATCCATCGCCGAAAAGCCCCTGAGCGCGGCCAAGCTTTCCTCGCTGCGTTCCAGCAGGAGCTTTTCCGCGGGGGAACCCTGTTTTTGCGGCAGGTCCCCCACGGCCAGCGGCCCCCCTCCGTCGCCCAAAAGGCGCTGGCGGAACCGATGCAGGGCGTCCAACCGCTGCGCCACCGGGACAATTTCGGTGTCGGCGATGGTATCGGCGGTGCGGGCCAGAAGGTAGGCCAAGCCGATCTGGGTGCGCACCCGGCCGGGCAGCACGCGGAGGGTAAGATAAAACGAGCGTGCGGTCGCCTGGAGCAGATCGTCAGTGCTTGCGGCCATGGGGGGAACAGCATAAAGCTTCCCGGCGGCCGCGCCAGTGAAAGTCTCCATAAAAAAAGGCGCCCTTGCGGGCGCCTTTGTGCAGTGGAAAAATATCGTGATTACGGCATGAAGTTCACAGCCTCTTCAACCGCACTGTTGGTGCTGTTGGCCAGATAGTTATGCAAACCCGAGATCGTGGCGTTCTGGCAGCTACCGTCAGCCATGCCGAGGTTGCCCGATTTCTGATGGAAATCATTGGCCGTCCAAGACCAAGGAGACCCAGCCGAAGCGAAAGCCACCGATGTAATTCCCGCGCAGGTGCTGACGCTGGCCGCCGCGACGGTCGTCGAGGTGGAACTCGCCCCAAACCGGTAGGTGGCGGCCGCGGTCCCGCCGCTGGTACCACTGTTGCCGATGTTGTCATCGCCGGTCATGATGTCCTGGGGATTCTGCTCTTGGGCGTCAGCATTGATAAAATAACTAACCTTGGAGTTGCCGCCACTTGGCTCACCCTGCTGAGCCGTCGTAAGTTTGGTGTTGACTGGAGTGGCCGCAATGCACAGCAGGTCTTGATAGGTAAAGTTGGTGGCGTAGCCACTGTTCGCGGTGTGATAATTGTCCGAGGGGCAATACAGGATCTTGGCAGTGGACAATTCATTGGACATCACCATGTAAATCATGCCCGGGGCATATGCGCTCGGAGTGGTCAGAGCGCCACCGATGGTGGTGCCGGAATGGGCCACGAATTCACTCGCGCCGCCCGAAGTGGTGCTTACTGCCATGGGATATTTGTCGTTATTGTCCCCTTCCCAGATGCGGAAAGCCAAGCCGACCTGCTTGAGATTGTTGGTGCAACTGATCTTTTGGGCCTTCCTCTTGGCGGCCGCCAGGGCCGGCAGGAGCATGGCCGCCAGAATCGCGATGATCGCGATGACGACGAGCAGTTCGATGAGCGTAAACGCTTTCTTCTGTTGTTTCATAGTTTCTTGGTTTGTGTTGTTGTCTCTAGTTCCGGGGACAGGCGGCGAAGCTTAGCGCAAGCGCGGCGACTGTCAAACGGATTACTAAAATTTGTTAAGCAAACCCGGTGCCAACGGCTGAAATTATCAAAAAAGCTCAAAACCTCAATGATTTGCCTCCCCTCCATCCGGCCTCTTTTCACGCAGATTGCCCGATGCGTGAATTTTTCACGCAAGATGCGTGAATTTCACGCATCCAGAAAAAGTTGTTCACATTGGACGACAACGCTTTACGGCGGCCGGGCACCCCGGGCCAACCAGTTCATCGCCTGCGGGTGTGAGACAAAACTCCATTCCTTCGAAATCACAACGGGAATTTGAGCTGCAACGCCCGTTTGCCGCCACGGGGAGGCGGTTTAGCGGGGCAGCAGAAACTGGGTGAGGAGGGTGGGCGCGCAGCCGAGGAGGACGACCAGCGCGGCGAGCAGCACCAAGGCGAACAGGGTGAGGGCGGGAATCTGGATGGCGGGGGCATCCGCAGGGGCATCCTCCACGTAAGCCTGCTTGAGCACGCGGAGGTAGTAGTAGAACGAGACGGCGCTCATGGCGATGGCGAGGATGACGAGCCAGAGCAGGCCGAGATTCCGTTCATCGGCAGCGACGGTGGCGCTAAAAAGGAAGAATTTTCCGATGAAACCGGCGAGCGGCGGAATGCCGGCGAGCGACAGGAGGAAAACGAGCAGGCACAGGGACAGGGCCGGCGAGCGGCGGCTGAGGCCGGCGAAGTTTTGCAGGGCGTCGCCGCCGGTGGCTGCCTCGACGACGGTCACCACGCCGAAGGCGCCCACGACGGTGAGGCCGTAGGTGATGACGTAGAACATAAGGGCGGACCGGCTGTCCGCGGTGTTGGAGAGGACGCCGAGGAGCATGTAGCCGGCATGGGCGATGGCGGAATAGGCGAGCAGGCGCTTGACGCTGGATTGGACGATGGCGGTGAGGTTACCGAGAACCATGGAGAGGGCGGCGACGACGGCGACCACGGGGGTCCAACCGGCGACGTAGCCGTGCCAGACGGCGCTGCCTTCAATACCGGCGAAACCGACGCTGAGAATCTTGGCCAGAATGAAAAAGCTGGCGACCTTGGAACCGGCGGCGATAAAGGCGGAGCTGGGGGTGGGCGCGCCTTCATAGGCGTCGGGCGCCCACAAGTGGAAGGGCACGGCGGCCACCTTGAAACCGAAGCCGATGATGGTCATCACCAGGGCGACGAGCAGGAGGGGATCGAGTCCCTTGCCGGGGAGGTGGCGGGCGATTTCGATGAGATTGGTGGACCCGGACACGCCGTAGAGGAGGCTGAAGCCGAAGAGCAGGAACGCGGCGGACATGCCGCCGAAAAGGAAATACTTGAGGGCCGCCTCGCTGGAACGGGCGTTGCGCTTGTTGAACGCGGTGAGAATGTAGAGCGTGAGGCTGGCGAGCTCGAGCGAAACAAAGATCATCAGCAGGTCGCCGGCGCTGACGAGGAACAGGAGGCCGATGGTGCCGAGAAGAATCAGCGACAGGTATTCGCCGACATGGTCGGTGAATTTGCCGGCGGTGGAAATCAGGATGGTGAATACCGTGAGGAGCAGGATGGCCACCTTGACGAAATCGGTCAGCGGGTCAACGACGATCATGCCGTTAAGGAGATCGAACGACTCGTGGCGGGTAAAGGCGAAGGCCGCCGCGGAGAGGCAGCCAAGGACGGAGAGCGCACCGCCGACCTGGAACCGCGCCGCGAGGGATTTGCCGCGCAGGATGGAGAGGTCGGCGCCGAGCACGACGAGAACCGTGAGCGTGACGATGGCCTCGGGGGCGGCGCAGCGGAGGAGGTCGAAATAGTCGCCGGAGTTCATTGCGGGCCTCCGTTCAGCAAGCGGGCGAAGAGCGGGGATTTCAGGCAGGGTTCAATCCAGTTCATTAACAGGGTCGGGAACAATCCCACCACCAGGGAGGCGGCGATGAGGAGCACGGCGCCGGCGCGTTCCGGGAGGGTGATGGGCGGGAGCGAATGGGCCTCGGGACTGTGGGGGGCGGGCGGCGGGGTGTCCGAGTAAAAGGCCATTTGCACCGCCCGCAAGGTGTAGGCCACGCCCAGGATGATGCCGAGGCCGGTGAGGACGGCGGTGATGGGGAACACCTTCCACGCGCCGATGAGGATCTGGAATTCCGCGACGAAGCCGCTGAAGCCGGGCAGGCCCATGGAGGCGACGCCGGCGATGACGAAGGTGACACCGGCAAAGGGGAGCACCTTGCCGAGGTTCAGGCGTTCGAGGTCGTGCAAATCGCGGGTATGGGTGCGGTCATAAACCATGCGGCCCACGACGGCGAACAGGAGGCCGGCGATGATGCCGTGGGAGAACATTTGCAAGACGGCGCCGCACAGGCCGATGGCATTGAGGGTGGCGAGGCCGAGCAGGACGAAGCCCATGTGGCTGACGCTGGAATAGCCGATGACGAATTTGAAGTCGCGCTGCACCAGGGCGACGCCGGCGCCGTAGATGATGCCGATGACGGCGAGTGCGGCGATGACGCCCTGCCATTCGCGGGCGCCCTCGGGGAAGAGCACCATGGCGACGCGGAGGCAGCCGTAGGCGCCGAGTTTCATGACCACGCCGGCGAGCAGCATGGAGCCGGCGGTGGGTGCGGCCACGTGGCCGGTGGGCGCCCAAGTGTGAAAGGGCCACAGGCCGGCGAGGATGGCGAAGCCGACGAACACGAGGGGAAAGACCCAGTGTTGAAAACCGGCGGGAAAATTGATCTGCGAGAGAAGCTGCAGGTTCAGGGTGGCATGGCCGGTCTGGGCGCGGGCGACGACCCAGGTGGCGACGAGGCCGATGAGCACGAGGTGGCTGCCGACAAACGAGTACAAGGCGAGCTTCATGGCGCCGTATTCCTTGCGGGTGCTGCCCCAGCGCGCGATGAGGAAATATTTCGGGATGATCGTCAGCTCGTAAAACACGAACAGCAGCAGGACGTCGAAACTGAGGAAGACGCCATACACGCCGCCGATGAGGACCAGGTAGAAGGCGAAGAATTCCTTGGTGCGCTTTTCAATGTTCCAGGAGAACAGGATGCCGGCGACGGCGGCGAGACCGGTGAGGACGACGAGCACGAGGCTGATGCCGTCGGCGGCGAGGTAGTAAGTGGCGCCGAGGGCGGGGATCCACGCGGCTTGGGCGATGGGCGTGACGTCGCCGAGGTTGGTCTGGCGGGCCTGCAGGATGGCGCCCGCGAAGGCGAGGGCACAGCCGGCGATGGCGGTGAACAGGGCGACCCAGCGGGCCGCGCGGGCGGCGTCGCGCGGCAGGAGCATGAGCACCACGACGCCGATGAATGAAGTATAAATGGTCCAGGCCAGCATTTTAGTTCCCCAAGGGCCGCAGGCCGGAAGCCGGCGCGGCAAAAATGAATGTGTGTAAGGTGGCGTTCATCGGCGGTCAAATGGAAATTTGGCGCACCAGGGCCATCACGGTGGTGTCAATCGTGCCGAGGATGAGTTGGGGCCAGATGCCCAGGATGAACATGAGGGCGATGCTGGGCAGGACGAGAAAACGTTCAGCGGTGGAGAGATCGGGCAGTTTGGCCCAGCGCTCGTTCAAGGGTCCGCAAAAGACGCGCTGGATGAGGGTCAGGAGGAAAATGGCGGTGACGAGGAGGCCGATGATGGAGACGGCGGCGGCCCACGGGGCGAGCGGGAAGACGCCCTTGAAGAGGAGAAATTCGCCGACGAAGCCGTTAAGGCCGGGGAGTCCGAGGGAGGAGAAAATCGCGATGCCCATGAGGCCGGTGAACACGGGGACAACCTGGCGCAGGCCGCCGAAATCGTCGAGGCCGCGGAAGCCGTGGCTGCGTTTTTCGATGAGGGCGACGAAGAGAAACAGGGCGGAGGCGGTGAGGCCGTGATTGAACATTTGCAGGAGGACGCCATCGAGGGCGGCGGCTTTCTGGAGGTCGGGCTGGGCGACGTTGGCGCCAGCGGCGCCGACGGCCACGAACATGGCCAGGAGGCAGTAGCCGAGATGGTTGACGGAGGAATAGGCGATCATCCGCTTGAGGTCGCGCTGGGCGAAGGCGGCGCAGGCGGAGAGCACGATGGTGGCGATGGCCAGCCAGATGAGCGGCGTGAGCACGAGGCGGATTTGGTCGGGGAAGATCGGCAGGAGGATGCGCAGGAAGCCATAGACGCCCATCTTGGACATGACGCCGGTGAGGAGCATGGTGACGGGGCTGGGGGCCTCCGCATAGGCGGCGGGGAGCCAGGTGTGGAACGGCACGATCGGCACCTTGACGGCAAAGCCGAGGAAGGCGCCGAAGAAGACGAGCAAAGTGATGTGCGGCCAGTGAAAAGTGTGCTGCAAGTTCTGGGCGAGCACGCCCGCCCTGGCCTGTTTCGCCAGTTCGATGAAATCAAAGCTGCCGGTGGCCAGGCGGAGGGCGAGGAAGCTCAGGAGCAGGGCCGCGCTGCCGGCCATGGTGTAGATGAAAAACTGGGTGGCGGCGGGGCCGCGATTGGGTCCGCCCCAGAGTTTGATGAGGAAGAAAGCGGGGATGAGACCAAGTTCCCAGAACATGAACCAGTGGAAAAAATTGAGCGCGGTGAACGTGCCGAAGAGGCCGGCCTGCAGCCAGAGAATGAGCGCGTGGTAAACGTGCACGCGGTCGTTCATGGACCAGGAAACCAGGATGGCCAGGGGGGTGACGATGGCCGTGAGCATGACCATGAGCAGGCCCAAGCCGTCCACGCCGAGATAATATTGGATGCCGAGCGTGGGCGCCCAGTCGAATTGCTCGACGAACTGGAGCCGGTCGGACGCGGTGTCAAAATGGGTCCACAGGCAGACGGCGCCGATGAGGGTGACGAGGCTGGAGGCCAGGGCCAGGCCGCGGACGAGGTTTTTGCGTTCGGCGCCGAGGCAGGCCACCATGAGGCCGACGACAAACGGGACGGCGGTGAGGATGGAAAGAGAATGATTCATGCCTTGCCCCAAATCAGGAAAATGATGAGCAGCACCAAGGCGACGCCGATGATGCGCAGGTAAGTTTGCACGCGGCCGGTGTGCAGCCGGGAGAGGCCGCCGCCGGTGCTGCGGAGGGACTCGCAGCCGGCGTCGAAGCCGCCGTTGACGAATTTTTCATCCAGGGTGCGGGAAAGCCAGGAGCAGCCGAGGGCGGCGTAGGAAACGAGCAGCACGAGGCCGCCGAAAATCCAGGTATCCAGGAAAGCGCAGGCGCGGGCGGCGAAGGCGTTGAAGCGAATGACCGTGTGTTCGTAAAGCTCGTCAATGTAATACTTGTTCTGGAGGAGCTTGAACACGGCGGGCTGGGCGGCTTCGAGGACGTCTTTTTCCCCGACGGTTTTGCGCTGGCGGCGGCCGTAGAGGAACCAGCCGAGGGCCAGGCCGGTCAGCACGATCACCGAGGAGGCGACCATCAGGGCGGCAGTGTCGCCGAACTTGGTCCAGTCCAGCACGGTGGCCTCGCCCCGCATATAGCCGGCGAACCAGGGCCAGGCGGGCGTGCCGATGACGCCGAGGAGAATGGCGAAGACCGCGAGGAGGATGAGCGGAACGGTCATGACGGCGGGACTTTCGTGGGGCGCACCGTGGGCGGCGGATTCGGGATTGCCGTGGAGGCGGGCTTCGGCGTGCGAATCGGCGGAGTGGCCGCGATATTGGCCGAAGAACACCAGGGCGACCTGGCGCGTCATGTAAAACGCGGTGAACAGGGCGCCGGCGCAGCCGAGATAAAAGGGAATTTGCGATACGGACCATTCGTGGGCGTGATGGAGAATATCGTCCTTGCTCCAGAAACCGGAGAAGAAGAGCGGGAACCCGGCGAGGGCGAGCATGCCGATGGCGTACACGACGAAAGTGACGGGCATGAATTTTCGGAGGCCGCCCATTTTGCGGACGTCCTGCTCGTCATGGCAGCCATGGATGACGGAGCCGGAACCAAGGAACAGGAGGGCCTTGAAAAACGCGTGGGTGATGAGGTGGAACATGCCCACCGCGACGCCGCCCACGCCGAGTCCGATCATCATGTAGCCGAGCTGGGAGACGGTGGAATAGGCCAGGATGCGTTTGATGTCGTTTTGGGCGACGGCGATGGTGGCGGCGAAGATGGCGGTGATGGCGCCGACCCAGGTGACGACCGTCAGCGCGGTGGTGACCGGCGCGCCATGGGCGAGGACCGGGGCCCCGGCGGCCATGAGCGGATAAACGCGGGCGACCAGGAAGACGCCGGCGGCGACCATCGTGGCGGCGTGGATGAGGGCGCTGACGGGCGTGGGGCCTTCCATGGCGTCGGGCAGCCAGACATGGAGGGGGACCTGGCCGGATTTGCCGACGGCGCCCAGGAAAATCAGGAGACCGATGAAGGTGGAAACCGCCATACCGCCGACGGTGACATCGGTGGCCATCTGGGTGAGCGCGTCGGTTTCGAGGCAGCCGTGGCCGTGGTCATAAAAGTTCAGGGTGCCGGTCTGGGCATAGAGCCAGACCATGCCGAGCAGCAGGCCGAGGTCGCCGATGCGGGTGGTGATAAAGGCCTTTTTGGCGGCGGCGGCGGCGCTGGGCCGGTGATACCAGAAACCGATGAGCAGGTAGCTGGTGAGGCCGACGATTTCCCAGGAAACGAAGAGGAGGAAGAGGTTGTTGGCGATAACGACGCCGAGCATGCCGGAGGCGAACAGGGCCAGGAAACAGAAGAACCGCATGAAATTGCGGTCATGCTCCATGTAGCCGATGCTGAAGATGAAGATCAGCATGCCGACGAAAGTAACCATGACGAGCATGATGGCGGTGAGGGGATCGAGCACCCAGCCGAGGTCCATCCATTCGCCGCCGAATTTGATCCAGTGGAAGCTGAAGACTTCGTGAACGACGCCAGCCGTGTGGCCCAAGGTGGCGCTGAAGGCGCAAAGGGACAGGAGGAAGCCGACGGCCAGGGAGCCGATGGCAAGGGTGGCGGCGAGCTTGCGCCGCGGCTGCTTGTTGACGGCGATGATGCCCGCGGCGAACAACGGCAGGGCGGGAATCAGCCAGAGATTTTTAACGATCCAGATCATCCCTTCAGCTCCTTCACTTCATCGAGGTTGGAAGTTTTTTTATGGCGGTAAATGGCGATGACGAGGGCGAGGCCCACGGCAGCTTCCGCGGCCGCCAGGGCCATGGAAAAGAGGACGAAGATGAAACCGGTGAGAGCCTCGGGATGGGGGCCGAAGCGCCAGAAAGCGATGAGGTTCAGGTTGGCGGAATTGAGCATCAGCTCAATGCCGACGAGCACGAGGATGGCGTGGCGGCGCGTGACGGCGCCGGCGAAGCCGATGGAGAACAGGAGCGCGGAAACGAGCAGACAGAATTGGAGCGGGTTCATGCGGCACCGGCTTTCTTAAAGGCGCCGGCGGGGGCGGGGACGGGCGCGGCGGGATGGCCGGCGGGCGTCGGGGGGCGGCTGGTTTTGGCGGCCGGGGAAACGGCCGGGGCCGGGGCCGCTTCCTTGCAAGCGATGACGACGGCGCCGATCATGGCGACCGTGAGAACGAGGCCGACGATTTCGAGCGGCAGGACGTATTGGGTCATCAACTCCAGGCCGATGTCCCTGACGGTGACCCGGGGCGGAGCGGCGGGGGCGGCGGGCAGGGCGGAACTGCTCAAGACGGCCCAGCCCAGGAGCGTAAAGAGCAGGGCCGTGACGGCGATGCCGGCCAGCCAGCCGGAAGTGAGCACGCTGTGTTCCGGCGTTTCACCGCTGCGGGTGAGCAAGATGGCCATGACGATGAGGATGGCGATGGCGCCGACATAGACGAGGATCTCGGTGAAGCCAACGAATTCGGCATTGAGCTGCAAATAAATGGCGGCGATGCCGGAGAAGGAAACGGCCAGCATGAGGGCGGAATGCACGAGGTTGCGCAGGCTCATGGCGGCGACGGCGGCCAGGAGCGTGACCACGGCAGTGATGACGAGGAAGAGAGTCATGGTTTAATCCGCGAAACGGTAAATGCGTTTGCCGAGTTTTTGGCGCCGCATCAGGGTGTGGCCCAGGGCCACATAGGCGGCGGCGAGAATGGCGGCGCAGACCAGCCAGCGCAACGCGCCGGCGCCGAGGAAATGCCAGAGGCCGGCGACCACGACGTTGACGAGCGCCAGGGGCAGGAGGAATTTCCAGGCAAAGTTCATCAATTGATCCATGCGCAGGCGCGGGAGCGTGCCGCGAATCCAAATGAAGACAAACACGATGGCCAGCAGCTTGGTGAGAAACCAGACATAGGAAGGAATCCAGGCGAGCCAGGAGACCGGGGACGTCCAGCCGCCGAGGAAGAGGGTGATGCCCAGGCCGCAGATGGCGAACATGCCGAGGTATTCCCCGAGGAAGAAGAGGGCGAACTTGAAGCCGGAATATTCGGTGAAATAACCGGCGATGATTTCGGATTCGGCTTCCGGCAGGTCGAACGGGCTGCGGTTGGACTCGGCGAGCGAGGCGATGAAGAAGATGATGAAGCCGACCAGGCCCCAAGGGGTGAAGACATGCCAATGGGCGATGCCAAACGTGTATTGGTTCTGGTGGCTGACGATGTCCAAGAGGTTGAGCGAGCCGACGATCATGACGACGGAGACGGCGCTGAGGATGAGGGGGATTTCGTAGCTGAGCATCTGCGCGATGGCGCGCATGGCGCCCAGGAGCGAGTATTTATTGCGGCTGGACCAGCCGGCCATGAAGATGGAGAGTTCGACGGCGCCGCCCACGGCGAAGAAGAAGAGGAGCCCGGCATCGTAATCAGCGACGGACATGTTGCGGCCGAAGGGCAGCACCGCATACGCCAGGAGAACGGGGATCAGCAGGACGACGGGCGCCAGAAAATGCACCACGTGGTCGGCGGCGCGGGGCACGATGTCCTCTTTGATGAGGGCCTTGATGCCGTCGGCGGCGAATTGGAGAAAGCCGAAGGGCCCGACACGGTTGGGACCGTAGCGATTTTGGATGCGGCCGAGGCCTTTGCGCTCGATGACGGTGACGATGGCAAAGAGACCGGGAAACACCATAATGATGAACCCCACGCAAAGCAACGAGCTGGCCAACGACCGCCAGGCGACGGGGAGAAAACCCACGAGCCAGTGGAGCGCGGTCACAAAGATTTGGTCGAGCTGGTCGAACATTCTGTCCTTATTTGGTGGTCGTGGGTTGCGGGGCGGCGGGGGCCGGAGCCGGTTGGGCCGGGGCGGCCGGCGCGGCGGCATTGAGGGGAGCCGGGGCGGCGGCGGCAGCGGCCTTGGCTTTGGCTTCAGCGGCGGCCTTGGCCTTGGCTTCGGCCTTGGCTTTTTCGCCAGCCAGGACGGCGTCGGATTCGGCGGCGTCCTCGGGATGCACCTGATGATAATACTCGTTGGACTTGGCCAGGTCCTGCTTGTGCAGGAGCAGCGTCTCGAACCGGTTGTCCGTGCTCAACTCGAAGGCGGTGTTCATCTTGATGGACTCGAAGGGGCAGACTTCGGCGCAAATGGAGCAGCTCATGCAGACGGAGACATCAATGTCGAACACCGCGGGATAGAGCTGGGGCTGGCCCTTGTAATCGGGCTTTTTGTCCTTGCTCTTGACGATGTAGATGCATTGCGGCGGGCATTCCTTCTCGCAAATCGTGCAGGCGACGCAGCGCAGGCCTTTTTCCGGGTCGCCATCATAGACGAGCATGGGGAACTGGCGGGTGTTGTGCAACTGCGGCAGGCGCTCCTCGGGATACTGGACGGTGGTGAGGCGTTCCTTCGAGACGTAGCTCCCGAAGAAATTCCTGGCCGTGACGACCATGCCTTTGATGATTTGCTCGCCTAACATGGTGCGGTGGGAGTTTGAAGGTTCATCGGTCCACCTCGCCCAAAACAATGTCCACGCTGCCGAGGATGACGATGGCGTCCGCGATTTTCTGGCCCAGGCACATGTCTTCCAGGATGGTGAGGTTGATGAGACTGGGGGGGCGGACGCGAAAGCGATAGGGGTTCGGCGAGCCCTCGCTGATGATGTAGAAACCGAGTTCGCCCTTGGGGCCCTCGATGCGGCCATAGACTTCGCCGGCCTTGGGGCGGAAGCCGCGAAGCTTGGCCTTGGGATCCATGAACGGGCCGGCGGGAATGTCGCGGAGGGCCTGCTGCAAGATCTTGAGGCTCTCGCGCATTTCGAGCACGCGGACCAGATAGCGGTCGTAGATGTCGCCGTGGTCGCCGAGGGGCACCTGGAAATCGAAGCGGCCATAGATGCCGTAGTGGTCCACCTTGCGCAGGTCGTAGTTGACGCCGGAGGCGCGGAGCAGCGGGCCGGTGACGGAGGCGTTGATGGCGAGCTCGCGGGAGAGGACGCCGACGCCCTGCGTCCGGGCCAGGAGAATTTCGTTCTGGGTGAGGAAGGCCTCGAATTCGTCGAGAAACTTGCCGTAGTCGCCGGTGATTTTCCGGGCGTGGGCGAGCCAGGCTTCGTCCACATCCACGCGCACGCCGCCGAAGCGCATGTAGTTGCACATCATGCGGGCGCCGCTGACGGCCTCGAAAAGGTCGAGGATTTTTTCGCGTTCGCGGAAGGCATACATCATGGGGGTGCCGAGGGCGCCCATGTCCTGGAGGAAAAAGCCGATGAGGCACGTATGATTCTGCAGGCGGGTGAGTTCCGCCATGATGACACGGATGAATTCGGCGCGTTCGGGGACAGCGAGGCCGGCGAGCTTCTCGATGGTCAGGGCGTAGGCCCAGTTATTGGTCATCGAACAGAAATAATCCAGCCGGTCGGTGTACGGCATGGCGGAGAGGTAGGAGATGCCCTCGGCGATCTTCTCGTGGTTGCGGTGGAGATAGCCGAACACCGGCTTGAGCTTCACCACCTGCTCGCCATCCAGTACGACATCCATGCGGAAGACGCCGTGGGTGGAGGGATGATGGGGTCCCATGGAGACTTCGAGCAATTCGCCGAGCGGTTCGCCGGCGGCGTTGAGCCGGGGCGTGACCGCGAAGTTTTTGGGCGGCATTTCCGCGACGGCGCTCATGCGGGTTCCTCCGCGGGATAATGTTTTTTGGCCGCTTCGAGGACTTTGTCGTGCGGGGTGGGCTCGTATTCGAAATCGTCGGGGGCGACGTAGTCCTTGCGCATGGGGAAACCAACGAATTCGTCCCACATCAAGAGGCGGCGGAGGTCGGGATGGCCCTCGAAGATGACGCCGTAGAGATCAAAGATCTCGCGTTCCTGGAATTCGGCACCGCGCCAGAGGGGGGTGAGCGAGGGAAGGCGGGTATGATCGGCGCGGTTTTCGGTGCACAGGCGGAGGACCACCGGGCCGTGCTTCAACGCCATGGAGTAGAGGTGATAAACCACTTCCAAATGGCCGGAGCGGAGGGTTTCGATGGTTTCCTCGATTTCCTTTTCGACGCCGGCGACGAGGACCTTTTTTTTGACTTTGGTTTTGACGGTGGCTTGGGGCCAGTCAATGCCGGTGACGTTGGAGCAATAATCGAGCTTGAGCTGGGGGTCATCGCGGAGGAAGCGGGCGACGGCGAAAGCGCTGACGGCGTCCACGCGCAACGAACGTTCACCGGCGGGACAGTCGTTGGGGACGATGTCGAGCTTGGTGACGGGCATCGTCTTCTCGAGACGAGCTTTGATTTGTTCGAGGGTTTCCACGGTTCAGCGCTTGATCAAGGGCGGATGCCAGATTTGGGGATTTTTCGAGGGCTCCAAGTCGTGTTCGCCATAGGCGGGGACGGGGAACTCGCCGGGGACGGCGGCATTCAGGCAGCCGGGGCGGTCGGGGCCGGTCAGTTTTTGGGCGAGGATCTTCTGCTGCAATGTCATGAGGGCGTGGATGAGGGCCTCCGGGCGGGGCGGGCAACCGGGGATGGAGACATCCACGGGCAGATAGCGGTCAATGCCTTTGAGGACGTTGTAGCCCTGCTTGAAGGGGCCGCCGGAAATGGCGCAGGAGCCCATGGCGATGACGTATTTGGGCTCGGGCATCTGGTTATAGAGGCGGACGACCAGGGGGGCCATTTTTTTGGTGACCGTGCCGGCGACGATCATGAGGTCGGCCTGGCGGGGGGAAGGGCGGAAGACTTCGGCGCCGAAGCGGGCGAGGTCGAAGCGGGCCATGGAGGCGGCCATCATTTCGATGGCGCAGCAAGCCAGGCCGAAGGTGAGGGGCCAGATGGAATTGGCGCGGCCCCAGTTATAGAGATCCTCGAGGGTGGTGACGTAAACGCCCTGTTTCTGGAGCTCGCTTTTGAGGCCTTCTTCAATCATGGCAAATCCCTTCGGTTTATTTCCAGACGAGGAAGCCCTTTCGCCAGGCCCAAACGAGACCTTCGAGGAGGAGGAGGAGAAAAACGAGGATGGCGACGAAGGCGCCCGCCGAGAGGCTGGTAAAGGCCACCGCAAAGGGCAGGAGGAAAATGGTTTCCACATCAAAAACCAGGAAGATGATGGCGTACAGGTAGTATTCGGAGCGGAATTGGATCCAGGCATCGCCTTTGGATTCGAGGCCGCATTCGTAAATGCCGTTTTTGTCCTTGCCGGGCTTGGCGGGCGAATAGAACCTGGCCCAGGCCCAGGCGGCGGCGAGGGGACCGAGCGCAAAGGCCACGGCGGCGGCCATTAGCAGGGCGAGCACCAGATACGGATGTTGATTCGCGTCCATCTACTCTGTTAGTTTGCCCCGCACCCCCAGGGGTGGCTTTGCAAAAATTGGCAATTACTTAACAAAAAAAGTCTCACAACTTCACAGCGGTATATAAAAAATATGAAAAATGGCCCGGAAACACAAGCACACCCGTCGCCGGCGCCTCACAGGGAAAGAGTATCAGGTTGGGCGGGAAACCGCAAACCCGGACCGGTGCGCCGGGCAGACGGCGGGCGGCCGGGCGGCGGGGCTGAAGGGCGTTCGTGCGGCCGGGACTTCAGAGGGCCGGGGAGGATTTGAAAACTACGAAAACGAAGGCCGGTTTGGGGCGATTAGGCCTTGCAGAAAGTGGCGGCTGACCTATGGTACAAGCACCTGCGGCAGTGCCATGACGGCGACCGCCGGGCACACGCGTATGAACCAAAAGCAGCAGCATTTTCAGGGACTGAGCCGCCGGGATTTTCTCAAGGTGGGCGCCGCGGGCACGACGGGCATGGCCCTGACCGGGCTGGGGGCGTTGACCGCCCGGGCGGACGCCACCGCCACCGGCAAGCTGCCGCGCCGCCGCTACGGGCGCACGGGGCTGGAGCTGAGCGTGCTGGTGGGGGCCTCGGACTGGAGCCGCGACGTGATTCCCATGGCGGTGGACCTGGGGGTGAATTACTGGCACAAGGCGCATCGGTGGACGGCCGAAACCATGCCGGACGCCATCAAAAGCCAGCCGCGCGAGTCCTATTATCTGGAAGTGGTGGTGGACCGGGTGGGGGGCGACCACGTGCACGGGCACATTGACGAGGAGCAGCATTATCAATATGTGAAGCAGTGCGTGGCCAAGTCGGGGGTGGGCTATTACGACGTGTTCAAGTTCCATTTTGGCTACCACTCGGTGGAGGAGGCGAAGACGGAGCCGGGCGTGGTGCGGGCGTATGAGCGGCTGAAGAAGGAGGGGTTGGTGAAGCACCTGGCGCTGTCGCAGCACCACTACAACAATATCGGCGGCGACATGGCCTACGACATTGTGAGCTACCTGATAGACCATTCGCCGTATGAAGCCGCGCAGTTTTTCTACACCTACGGCGACAAGAAGGAACTGCAGGACGTGCTGGCGCTGGCCAAGCAGAAGGATTTCGGCACGATTGCGATGAAGACGATGGGCGGGGTGGGCCGGGCGGCGACGGATGCGAAATTCCAGAAGCTGCTGGCCGAACCGCGCTACCAGGGAAGTTCGCCCGCGACGGCGATGGTGAAATGGCTGATGTCCAATCCCAACCTGACGGCCGCGGTCATCGCCACGAACAATTTTGACCAGCTACAGGAAAACGCGACCGCCGCCAGGCAAAGCCGGGTGAGTTCGGCGGACCGGGAGACGCTGGGGTTGCTGGCCGCGTACAACAAGGGGCTGACGTGCCTGTTGTGCGCCGACTGCGTGTCGCGGTGTCCGGAACACATCGCCATCGCGGACATTCTGCGTTACGAGCGCTACGCGCGCGACTACCACGATCTGGAACGGGCGCGGGCGGAGTACAAGATTCTCACCAAGAACGGCACGTCCTGCATTGCCTGCGGCGACTGCCTGCCGGCCTGCGGGGCGGACATCAACATCATTGCGAAGCTAAAGGAAGCGCACAATCTGCTGGCCTGAAACGGCGGCATGCCGGGGGCCGGAGCAGGCACGGGAGGAGCGATCACTTCGCCGGGGCCGGCGGATCATAAACGCACGCGAGGTCCATGATTTGCCCGCAAGGGCATTGGATGCGCAGATGGGTGATGCGGTCGCCATCGCGCTGGATGGTGACCCGGGGCTCGCCGATTCTTTTCTCCCCTCCGCCGGACTGCATGAGGGCGGGACGCTGGGAGGCGAGCGACTGGAAACCCTCCGGCTTGACCGTGCCCTCACCACTGCCATGACTGTGGCCGCCATTACCGGCGGCCGGGTCGTGCCCGTTGAGGACGGCCACGCGGAACTCCCGGGGGGCGGCCGGGGCGGCCGCGGCGGTGAGGGGGACGAAGGAGTCGGGCGGAGTCATTTGACGATGTCGGAGGAAATGGTTTCCGGCAGGTTATCCACCGTATCGCGGACCTTGACCTGCACGGTGACGCGGCGGTTGATCTCGTCGGCGGGATCGGTCTCGGGCATGGGGACGGTATCGGCGAAGCCGGACACCTTGCAAATTTGGGCGGGACTGACGCCGCCCCCGGTGATGCGGCGGCGGGCGGCATTGGCGCGCTCGGTGGCGAGCTCCCATTTGTGGAGCGATTCGGCGTTGGTGAGGATGGTGGTTTCGGTGTGGCCTTCGAGCTCGATCCGGAAATGGCTGTAGCGGGCGATTTCCCAGGCGAGGGTATCGAAGACCCAGGCGCCGTAGTCGGTGAAGACGTCGGTGCCGGGATTGAAAACGGGTTTTTGGGAGCGGTCAAAGACATTGATGCTGAGGCCCTCGGAGGTGACATCAATTTTGATGCTGGACTCGCCGGGGCTTTGGTCCTTGAAGAGCCTGGCGAGGTCCTCATTGAGATGGTGCATGGCCTCCATTTCCAAGGCGGAGATGGAGGAAAACTTGCCCTGCTGGCGGTAGGTGCTGGAGGCTTCCTTGTTGGGGATGAGGCCGGTGGATTCCTTGGTGACGGAGGAGAAGGGGTTGCGGAAGGCGCGCTCGACGGCGTCCTTGATTTTCTGGTCTTGGGAAGTGAGCCAGAGGCAGAGGAACAGGGCCATCATGGCGGTGGTGAAGTCGGCGTAGGCGACCTTCCAGGAACCGCCGTGGGGCGCGTCATATTTTTTGGCCATGGCGTGAACTTATTTGCCGGCTTTCATGGCGCGGAACATCTGTTCCAGCTCATCGGCCGACGGGCGGAACTCGCGGCTGAGGCCGCGGCGGCCGAGTTCGACGGCGGTGACGGGGGCCATGCCGTTGGCGAAGCCGGTGACGCAGGCGGCGATGCAGCGGGTGAAATCGAGCTCGGACTCGCCGATGAATTCCATGTTGGTAGCCAGGGGGCCCATGAAACCGTAGGCCAGCAGGATGCCCAGGAACGTGCCCACCAGCGCGGCGGCCACATGGGTGCCGATGTCCTCGACGGCGCCGCCGATGGAGGCCATGGTGATGACGATGCCCAGCACGGCGGCGACAATGCCGAAGCCGGGCATGGCGTCGCCCGTTTTCTGCAAGACGGAAACGGGGGCGTGGTGCTCGATTTCCATGCGCTCAATTTCGGCATCCAAGAGAAGGCGGAGCTGGTCGGGCTTGATTTTACCGTCAATGATGGGGCGCAAGGCGCCGCAGAGGAATTCGACGGCAGGGCGGTTGCTGGAGAAGCGGGGATATTTGCGGAACACGGCGCTTTTTTCGGGTTCGAGGACGTGTTCCTCAAGGGCGATCATGCCGTTGCGGCGGCCGAGCAGGAAGAGTTCGTAGAGGACCTTGAGCAGGTCCTCGTAGGAGGCGCGGTTGTGGGGGGTGCCCTTGAGGCAGGCGCCGAGGCCGAGGCCGATGTCCAGGAGGACGCGTTTGGGGGACATGATGATGAGCGCGCCAACGGCGCCGCCGGCGATGATGAGGATCTCGTTGACGAAGGCCCCAACCAGGACGGTGATGTGGCCGCCTTCGAGGACGAATCCCCCGAAGACGCAGAGGACCACGATGAGGGCCCCGGCGATGACAATCATGGGCGCCGAGCGGTTGTGGCCCGCCGGGACAGGCCGGTTTCGAAGCGCTGGAGGTAGGCGCGGATGGACAGAATAGCCTGCGCATGGATCTGGCAGATGCGCGATTCCGTGAGTTTGAAGACTTCGGCGATTTCGCGGAGGTGCATGTCTTCGAGGTAATACAGGGCCAGGACCTTCCGCTGCATTTCCGGCAGCTCCTTGAGCCGCTCGAAGATCACCTGCTTGAGTTCGTTGTTGGAGACCTTTTCCACGGGGCCTTCGTGCATTTGATCGGCGATGACCTCGTAAAGCGGGCCGCTATCGCCATCTTCGGAAGCGCTGACGGCGTCGAGGCAGACGAAGGCGGCGGGGCGGACCTCATCCAGCAACTGCTCGTATTCCCGGACGGAGAGCTTCATGGCCTTGGCCATCTGCGTCTCGGTGGGAGTCTTGCCGAGTTTCTGTTCGAGTCCGGCGAGGACTTCCTTGATGCGGCGGGCCTTTTCGTGAATGGTGCGGGGCACCCAGTCCATGCGGCGGAGTTCGTCGAGCATGGCGCCGCGGATGCGGACGCGGGCGTAGGTTTCGAAGGAGGTGCCGCAGGCGGGGTTGTAGTTGCGGAGGGCCTGGAGGAGGCCGATGAGGCCGACGCTGTAAAGGTCGTCGTGGTCCACGTGTTCGGGGAGGGTCATCGCGAGGCGATTGACGACGGCCGAGACGAGAGGCAGGTATTTTTGGACGAGGGCGTTCTCGGTATCGCCGCGGGCGGCGGAGTTTTGCTGGTGGTAGCGTTGCCAGAGCTCCTGCGCGAGCAGGGGCGGGGGCATGACCGGCGTGGCGGTTTCCATGGCATCCGCGGGAGGGGCGGTGAGGGTGCTCATACTTTAGCGGAGGATTTCTTTTCTGCGGCCCGGGCGCCCGCGCGGTGTTTTTCTTCCACGGCGTCGGCCAATCCGGCGAGCCAGACACGGCCGCACCAGCGGGCCAGAATCCCGCCCACCAAGGCGGTGACGCTGGCGTGCCAAAAGACCGTGGAACCAGTGCAATCGCCGGCCAGACTGCTGGCGGCGCCCAAGACGAACCCCGTCATTGCGCCTAGAATCATCATGGACTTCATGCTCGTTTTTGGTTGGGTAGCAAAAGCTTTGCCACCCGGGAATGCGGGGGGACTGAAATGAGAAATCGCCAATGTTTACCGCAGTTTTTTGTGTGGGAACAACAGCGAGGATTCGGCGCGGTGGAATTCACCCGGAATTTTTTGCCCGCCGCCCAGCCAGCCCAGGGAGCAATTTGTGCCCAACACGAAATTCCAGAGTTTCACGCGCCGATGCTCCTCGTCCAGATGGGTGAAGATGAGGTCTTCGGGCATGAGGGGGGCGAACCAGTTGAACTGCTCAAAGAGGAGCAGCGTTTCATAGGCGGCGCTGAGGACCAGATGGACGTGCGGGGCGGGGAGCGAGGACAGGACTTCGCGGAGCGCCTGCAGGCCGGCGGCGTTGTGGCATTCCACGCCGGGGACGTCCACGAACCAGAGGTCTTCGGAGCCGGCCGCGCCGTCCCAAAAGCGTTCGACGGGCACGCCGACCATCTCGCAATGGAGGGAGAGAAATTCGGCGGTGTTGGCGGTTTCGCCGTCGAGGCGCCAGACGCGGGCGCGGTGTTCGCCGCGCAGGACGGCGGTGGTGAGCCATTTGCACAGGGCGGTGGTCTTGCCGGAGCCGGGCGGCCCGATGAACACATGCGGCCGGCCCGGGGCGGCATCGGCGGGCGGCGCGGGGCGCCAGAAGCCGGCGAGCGAGTCACGCACGGCGGCCCATTCGGTGATGGGCATTTTGGGGGGGCAGGTGCCGTAATCGGTGCGGAGTTTCAATTCGAGCCGGTCGGCGAATTCGGGCAGCAGGCCGAGCGATTCAAGCCAGGCGATGCTGCGCCAGCGATGGGCGGCGCGGGCCGGGGCGGGCGGCGGTTCCGGGGCTTCGTTCTCGCCGAAGGGCACATAGGCATCCACGCCCTCGGGCACGACGTGGCGCGGTTTTTCGGGCACGCAGGCCAGCACTTCGATCTGGCCGGGGCGCTGGAGCAGGCGGGCAATGCCGGAGGCTGGCAGCTTGCGGACGCTCATGATGACCGCCTCGGGCCCGAGGTTATCCTGGACCAACCGCACGGCGGCGGTGGCGTTTTCAGCGGTAAAAGCGGTTAATTTCATTCAAAAAAAGGCAAAAGGCGCCGGGGCCGCGCGAGAAACCGGTGGGAGTGGGTCATGGGTCGGGAAGGGTGCGCCTAGAGCGGGTCAAGACCGGGGATGACGGCCGCGTTTTGCACCTGGACGCGGGGCGGAATTTCCGCATAGGACAAGACGGCGAGGTCGGTGAAGGTGTTTTCAAAGAAGCGGCGGAACGCCAAGCGCAGGGCCGGGGTGCACAAGACCACTGGTTGCTGGCCGGCCGCCATCATCTGCTGGATGAACCGTGACAGGGAATCCACCACATGCCGCGCGAGCCGGGGCTCGATGACGAGGGCGACCTCGTTGGCGGATTGGCGCACGCCCTGGGCGAGCTGGGCCTCGAGCTTGGGATCTATGGTGATGGCGCGGACGCTGCCGTTCTCGGTCTGGAAGGGACGGGACAATTGCGGTCCCAGCGCGCGGCGGGCGTGCTCGGAGAGTTCATCCGGATTCTTGGTAAAGGCGGCGTAATCGCCCACTTTTTCGAGGATGCCGGCGAGGTTGCGGATGGAGATGCCCTCGGCGAGGAGGTTTTGCAAGATGTGCTGGACCTGGCCGATGCTCAAGAGGCCGGGGACCAATTCGTTCACGACGGCCGGGTGGGTTTGCTTCAGATTATCCAGCAGCACCTGGACGTCCTGGCGCGTCAAAATCTCATGGCAGTGGCGGCGGATGGTTTCGGAGAGATGGGTGATGAGAACCGACGGGGCGTCCACGACGGTAAAGCCGCTGACTTCGGCGTTTTTGCGCTCGACCTCGGCGACCCAGGTGGCGGGGAGTTGGAACACGGGTTCGACGGTGGGGACGCCCTTGAGGGCCACCTTGCTGTTGGTGGCGTTCATGGCCAGCCAGTGGCCGGGCATGAGCTGGCTGTTGGCGATGGGATTGCCCTTTAAAACAAAGCGATATTCGTTGTTGCCGAGCTGGAGGTTGTCGCGCAGGCGGATGGGCGGCACGAGCACGCCCATGTCTGAGGCGAAGGTGCGGCGCACGCCGGTGACGCGGTCCAGGAGGTCGCCACCCTTGCCCTTGTCGGCCATGGGAATGAGGCCGAAGCCGAGCTCGATCTGCAAGGTGTCCAGGGCCAGCAGATTTTCCAGTTTATCGTTGGCCTTGGCCTCCGCGGCCGTGGCGGCCCCGCCGCCGGCATTCTTGCCGTCAGCCGTCTTGGCGCCCGCGCCGCCGGCCCTGGCCTCGGCCGCGGCGGTGGCGGCGTCGGGCATGCCATTTTTATGCAACGTGTAGGAGAGGAGCCCGACCACCGCGGACATGGTGAGAAAGGGCAGCGTGGGCAGGCCCGGCACCAGCGCCAGAAAGCCCATCATAACGGCCAGAATCGTGAGCGCCTTGGGATAGAACAGCAATTGGCGGCTCAATTCGCGGCCGAGGTCGTTCTTCGAGGTGGCCCGGGTCACCAAAATGCCCGCCGCCACGGAGGTGATCAGCGCGGGGACTTGCGACACAAGGCCGTCGCCGATGGAGAGCATCGTGAAGCGGGACAAGGCTTCGTTGATGGACATGCCCTTTTGCAGGATGCCGATGGCGAAGCCGCCGATGATGTTGATGAGGGTGATGAGAATGGCGGCGATGGCGTCGCCGCGGACGAATTTGCTGGCCCCGTCCATGGCCCCGTAGAAATCGGCCTCTTCCTCGACGCTGCGGCGGCGGGCGCGGGCCTCGGATTCATTAATGAGGCCGGCGTTGAGTTCGGCGTCAATGGCCATCTGTTTGCCGGGCATGGCGTCCAAGGTGAAGCGCGCGGCAACTTCGGCGATACGGCCGGCGCCCTTGGTGATGACGATGAAATTGATGAGGACCAGGATGCAAAAGACGACGAGTCCCACGACGTAATTGCCGCGCACGACGAAATTGCCGAAGGCCTCGATGATGTGCCCGGCATAGCCGTCCAGGAGAATGAGGCGCGTGGACGCCACGTTGAGGGCGAGGCGGTAGAGGGTGATGAACAGCAGCAGGGTGGGGAAACCGGTAAATTCTGCCGGAGTGCGCAGGTAAAGAATGACCAGCAGGGTGAGCAGCGACAACCCGATGCTGAGCGTGAGCAGCAGGTCCAGCAGGAACGGCGGAATGGGCAGGATCAGCAGCAGAATGGTGCCGAAAAGCCCAAAAATCAGCCACAAATCGCCGTGGCGAAGCAGCTTTCGCATCCTGTCACTCAGGGCACCCATGGAAATAATTCAGTCAATTGTGTCGGCCGCCGAACCGGCGGCCGGGGCGGCAATATTGTGCCGCGGGAGAGTGTTAAGCAGGAACTTCGCCAGCCGAATTTAAGAATGGCGGGGGGAGGGGAAATTACCGGGGCGGGCGGCGGGACGGTTTGGCGCATTTTTAGGGTTGACCAAGGGCGACCAAGGTTGACTCGAGTCCGGAGCGCAGCCGGCGGAATGGCGGTGGCGAAGCGCGGTGTTGTGCCAGCCGCCTCAAAGGCTTGCAGGCGCGAAAACAGCGGGAAACCCGGCCAGCGGACGGAACTTTCCGGCGGGAGCTTGGTCAAAAGGTTAAAGAAAAGCCACTGGCCCGGGAAATCACATTGACGCAATCGGCATGGTTCCGGTATGCTGCACGACTCGTTTAACTCATATTTTACCGTGAACGTATCCGTTGAAAATTTGGCCCCGTGCAAAAAGCTGGTGCGGGTGGAACTGGACGCTGCGACCGTGGACGCGGCATTTGACGCCGTGACCAAGGATTACCAGAAGCAGGCGGTGTTGCCGGGCTTCCGTCCGGGCAAGGCGCCGCGCGCCATGGTGGCCAAGAAGTACGACACGGACATCAAGGCGGAGGTCAAGCGCAAGCTCATCGGCGAGCACTACCGCAAGGCCATCGAGGAAAACAAGCTGAACGTGGTGGGCTACCCGGACGTCGAGGAAGTGCAATTTGAGCGCGGCCAGGCGCTGCAATTCACCGCCACGGTGGAAACCGCGCCGGACTTCCCGCTGCCGGAATACAAGGGCCTGCCCGCGATGCTGGAGATGAAGACCGTGACGGAGGCGGACGTGACGCGCGCGCTGGACCTGCTGCGCGGCCAGCACACCCAATTTGAGACCGTCCAGCGGCCGCTGGCCGGCGGCGACATCGCCGTGGTGAATTACACCGGCACCTGCGAGGGCAAGCCCATCACGGAGCTGGCGCCCACGGCCAAGGGCCTCACCGAGCAGAAGAATTTCTGGGTGGACACGGCCGAGGGCTCGTTCATTCCCGGTTTTGGCGCCCAGCTCATCGGCGCGCAGGCCGGCGAGAAACGCACCGTCAACGTGGATTTCCCGGCCGATTTTGTGACGCCGGAGCTGCAGGGCAAGAAGGGCGTCTATGAGACGGAGTTGGTGGAGGTGAAGGAGAAGAAGCTTCCGCCGCTGGACGACGCGCTGGCCAAGAAGTTCGGCGCCGAGAACCTGGAGAAGCTCCAGACGGGCGTTCGCGCGGATTTGGAAAACGAGCTGCGGTATTCGCGGTCCCGGGCCGTGCGCAACCAGGTGGTGCGCGCGCTGCTGGGCCGGGTGAATTTTGACCTGCCGGAAACGGCCGTGGCCGCCGAAACGCGGAACGTGGTCTATGACATCGTGCGCCAGAACACGCAGCGCGGCGTGGGCCGCGAGCTGATCGAAAAGCAGAAGGACGAAATCTATTCCGCCGCCTCGGTGAGCGCGAAGGACCGGGTGAAGCTGGCCTTCCTGGTGCAGCGGATCGCCGACCAGGAGAAGATCACCGTCTCGCAGGACGACGCGCTGAAAAAGGCGCAGCAACTGGCGGCGATGTACCAGATGCCGTTCGACCAGTTCCTGAAGGACCTGCAAAAACGCGAAGGCGTCCCCGAGCTGTACGACCAGGTGCTGCACGAAAAGGTGCTGGACCTGCTGGAAAAGAATGCGGTAATTTCAGAAGGCACGCCGCCTAAATAAGTTTCGTTACTTTGCAACCGGCGGCGGCGTCTGTATTCTCAATACCCGGTTCAACCAGGATTTTGCCTGGCCCGGGCGTTTTGCCGGGAGCGGCCCGGCCTCCGGTCAGCCAGGTTGGCTGACACCACGAAATGAAAAAAATCGGTGCCATCTTGTTTCTGGCCGGCCTGGTGTCGGCGGCCGGCGCCCAGACCAACACGCCCGCGTCGCGCACCATGTCGTTGCAGGATTGCGTCGCCGAGGCGCTGAAGCACAACTTTGATGTGCGCGTGGAACGGTACCAGCCGCTGATCGCCCGTCTGGGGCTGGACGAGGCGTACGCCGGCTATGACCCCAGCTTCAGCTTTCAAGGCACCCATTCGCACAACAACGCCGGCGGCCAGGACGGCACGAACGGCGTCGTCCTTACCGAAAACAATTCCTTCAGTTCCGGCCTGGGCGGCACGCTGCCGTCCGGCGCCACCTACAATCTCTTCGGCAACGTGGGCGACTCCTACGTGCCGGCCCCCGAGTATTCCAGCGGCCAGGCGGGCGTGAACTTCACGCAGCCGCTGCTGCAAAATCTCTGGATTGATAGCACCCGGCTGGGCATTTCCGCCGCCAAGAACCAGGTCAAATACACCGCACAGGGCCTGCGCCAGCAACTCATCACCACCATCTCGGCCGTGGAAAACGCCTACTACGAGCTGATCTACGCCCGCGAGAACCTCAAGGTCGCGGAGGAGGCCCTCAACGAGGCGCAAACGCAATTGGACGAGGACCAGCAGCGCGTGCAGATCGGCACCATCGCCGAGCGCGCCGGCACCCTCGAACAGGACGAGGCGCAGGTGGCGCAGGACAAGGCGAATTTGATCAGCGCCCAGTACACTCTCGAAGCGGATCAAAACGCGCTCAAGAACCTGATCACCGACAATTACCTGCAATGGCACGACCAGGACATCACGCCGGCGGAGTCGCTGGTGGCGGTGCAGCAGGTGTTTGACGTGCAGTTTAGCTGGACCAAGGGCCTGGCGGCGCGGCCGGACCTGTTGCAAGCCAAATTGAACCTGGAGCAGCAGGGCATCCAGTTGAAGTACGATTGGAACCAGATTTTTCCGCAGGTGAACCTGCAGGCCACTTACGGGTACAACGGCGCCGGCTCGGGCTACGGCGACACCTTCGGCGAAGTTCAGGCGGGCAACCGGCCCTTCTATGACATTGGCGGCGAAATTATCATGCCGCTGAGCAATCTCAAGGCCCGGAGCACGTACAAGTCGGACAAGGCGGTGGAGCAGCAGGATTTGCTCAAGCTCAAGCAGACCGAACAAAATGTCATGGTGCAGATTGACAACGCGGTGAAGCAGGCGCAGTCCTACTGGGAGAGCGTGGGCGCCACCAAGCAGGCGCGCATTTATGCCGAGGCGGCGCTGGACGCCGAGGAGAAAAAATACGCCGTGGGCAAGAGCACCACGTTCACCGTGCTGCAACTGCAAAACAACCTCACCGCCGCCCGCGGGCAGGAAATCCGCGCGCTGGCCAACTACCAGGAGGGGCTCACGGCCCTGGCCCAGCAGGAAGGCTCCACGCTGGAACGGCGCAACGTCGAAGTGACCGGCCATTAACCCGGATTATCAGGGCTAAAACCGGCCCCGCACCGGTGCCGTTCGGTGATGGTTTTGATTTCATCCGTAGGTTTATGTTATCTGCCAATACGCTGCGGGCTGGCTGGGTCGGGCTCTGTGCGGTGCTCGCCTTGATCGCGAGCGTGGCCGTGGCCACGCCGCCGGCGCTGGACGTGGGCGCCATTGACCGCGCCCGCATTTTGCGGGCGGCCGACGCGGCGCTGCAACAGGCGCCGGTGACGATCACCGCTTTTCCGGCCAAGTTGAGCGAGGGCGGCCCGCATGATTTCTATTCCAGCGGCGATTATTGGTGGCCCAATTCCAAGACCACCAACGGCCTGCCCTACGTGGAGCACGACGGCCTGACCAACCCGGCCAATTTCATCGCGCACCGGCAGGCCGTCCGGCGGCTGGCCGACGCCGTGGCCACGCTCGGCGCCGCCTATAAGCTCACCGGCGACGACCGGTACGCGCAAAAGGCGGCGGCCTTGTTGCAGGTCTTCTTTCTCGATCCCCCAACGCGGATGAATCCCAGCCTGAATTTTGCGCAGGCCGTGCCGGGCGTTTCCAAGGGCCGGAGCTGGGGCATCATAGACACGCTGCACCTCATCGAGGTGCCCAAGGCGGTGGAGGCGATGGAAAAGTCGCCGGCGTTCACGCCGGAGATTTCCGGCGGCTTGAAACACTGGTTCGCCGATTACCTCACCTGGCTGCGAACCAGCCGGAACGGTCAGGACGAGGCGAAGGCCAAGAACAATCATGCCGTGGCCTACTGGCTCCAGGTGGCCGTGTTCGCCGAATTCACCGGCGACCAGGCGGAACTCGCCGAATGTCGGCGGCGGGTCCGGGAGGTCTTCCTGCCGGAGCAAATGGCGGCGGACGGCAGTTTTCCGGCCGAGCTGCACCGCACCAAACCGTACGGCTACTCCATTTTCCAGCTCGATAATATGGCGACGCTTTGCCAGGTGCTGTCCACCCGGGACGACGATTTGTGGACCTTCACGCTGCCGGACGGGCGGGGCATGCGCCGCGCGCTGGAGTTCATGTACCCGTACTTGGCGGACAAGTCCAAGTGGCCGCAGAAGCCGGACGTGAACGCCTGGGCGGGCTGGCCGGCGCGCCAGCCGTCGCTGCTGTTTGCGGGACTGGCCTTTGGGGACGAGCGGTATCTCGCGCTGTGGCGGAAGCTGCCGGCGGACCCGGCGGACGAGGAAGTCCGGCGCAACATTGCCATCACGCAGCCGGTGCTTTGGATCAAGTAGCTGCGGGCCAGTGGTTTGGATTGGTTTTTCCCAGCCCCGCCCCCCGGACGGGATTTGCAAAACTCCCCGTCTGTGCTAGTATCGTTTCAACTGAAATATGCAGGCTGATAACTTATCGGCGGGCGGTGAGGAGCCGCCCGCAGGCCACCGGGGCCTATCATTGAAAACCTTCAAATCGGCCGGCCGGGGTTTCTGGCACGATGTTTCCACCAGCGAATGGAATGACTGGCACTGGCAGTTGAAACATCGCATCACCACCGTGGAGCAGTTGCAGCGGTTTCTGCCCACGCTCACGCCGGAGGAGCTGGCCGGGGCGCAACTGGCCAACCACAAGCTGGCCCTCGCCATCACGCCCTACTTTTTTAACCTCATAGACCCGGCAGATGAAAACTGTCCGGTGCGGCGCCAGGTCGTGCCGCGGCTCGAAGAAACCCACACCGCGCCGTGGGAAATGAGCGACCCCTGCGGCGAGGATGCGCATTCGCCCGTCCCGGGCCTGGTGCACCGCTATCCCGACCGCGTGCTGTTCCTGGTGACGGACCGCTGCGCGAGTTACTGCCGCTATTGCACGCGCTCGCGGCTGGTGAGCAACGCCAGCGGCTACGATTTTCATCCGGCCTTCGACCGGCAGATCGCCTACATCGCTGCCCATCCGGAAGTGCGCGACGTGTTGTTGAGCGGCGGTGACCCGCTGCTGCTGAACGACGAGAAGCTTGAGGACCTCTTGAGCCGGCTGCGGGCCATCCCGCACGTCGAGTTTCTGCGCATCGGCACGCGCATTCCCATCTTTCTGCCGCAGCGCATCACCCCGGAGCTGTGCGCCATGCTCAAGCAGTTTCATCCGCTCTTCGTGAGCGTGCACGTGAACCATCCCCGCGAACTCACCACCGAAGTCCGCGACGCGCTGGGCCGCCTGGCGGACGCGGGCATTCCGCTGGGCAATCAGAGCGTGCTGCTCAAGCATGTCAACGATGACGCGGACGTGATGACCGCGCTGGTGCAGAAGCTGTTGATGTGCCGGGTGAAACCGTATTATCTCTACCAGTGCGATCTCATCGCCGGCTCCGCGCACCTGCGCGCGCCGGTGGCCAAGGGCATCGAGATCATGGACAAACTGCGCGGCTTCACCAGCGGCTACGCGGTGCCCACGTATGTGATTGACGCCCCCGGCGGCGGCGGCAAAGTGCCGATCAATCCCGAATACGTCCTGTGCCGCAACGCGGGCCGCGTGCTCATCCGCAATTTCGAGGGCAAAGTCTTCGAGTACCCGGAGGCCGCCGGCAAACCCTGCGGCCAGCCGCCCAAAACCCGCGACGAACCGGAGCTGGTTTGAATCATGGCTGGGGGACGTGACGCAGCCCGAAAAGTGCGCCATAGGCTGACGTGACGTTGCCCCAAAAATGATTTGTTTCGCTCAAGACGTGGTCATTCGGCCAGGCCGATGTTCCGATGGAGCACTTGGGATCCTCACCAACGCGCCCAATCGTGTAGCTGCCGCCGAGCGGACATTTTGGAAGATTTCCAGTTGAATCAAGTTTGATATAGGGCTTGATGTCATTGTCAGTCACAAGATCACCATTGGCCTTTCCGCGGTCCAACGCCCATTCTTCCTTGGCGGCTTCAATTTGACGGAGATTGTTGATGCAGGGGTTCGCCGCCCTGGAAAGGGTGGCGGCCACAAATTCGGGAACGACCACGAGCGCCAGGAACCCGACTAGCAAGCAAGTGACGAGAACCATCGCCTTTCTAGTTCGGCCGGCCAGGGGCATGTTCCGTTTTGCAATCAAGAAACCACTGACGCCGATCAAGCCAAGGCCGCAAATTGCACACGGCGAATCAAAGTAAAACGTCAACTCCCCCAAGGCCAGCAATCCGGGGATAAGGGCCAGCATCAGGCAGATGACGCCAAGGAGAAACTTCAGGGTTCGCATTCGATTCAGTTCGGATATCAATTCAACACCAGATCGGCCATTCGGTTGTGGTTAGCGGCGGCGCGAGATTTCCCAACGCATTCCGCGCACTGAACCTCTGAACCGTAGTGGATCCAGCGCGAGCATATTGCCGATTCGCGGAAACGAGTTCTCCCTCTCCCCAGCAACGGGAGAGGGCCGGGGTGAGGGCAAGCGTTAAACTGTTTACCGCAAGATGGTTCCAGTTCTCCAAAGCTTTAAACTCGGAACGGAGGTTCATGGAAACAGGAATTAACAATCTCACTGGGCCGAATAAAGTTTGCTTGGCGCGCGTCCCGGGAAGGGCTAGCCTTTTTCGGCGCGCCTTCAGGAGCCCGCGCCATCACTTATGAGCCACACATGGAAATTCTTCCGCGCCGGCGGTTTTGACCAGGTCAAATTGGAATCCGGTGCCGACCTCGCCCACCTCGATGAGCTAGACCAGAAGCTCTGGGTCGCCCTGGCATGTCCCACCCGCGGCCTGGAGTTCGACAGCCGCACGCTCGACCTGATTGACACGGACAAGGATGGCCGGGTGCGTGCGCCGGAAGTGATCGCCGCCGCCCGCTGGGCCACCAGCCTGCTCAAAAACCCGGACGACCTGCTGCGCGGCTCGCCCACGCTGGCCCTTGCCGCCATCAACGACACCGGGCCGGAAGGGAAGCAAGTCCTCGCGTCCGCCCGGCAGATTCTCACCAACCTCGGCAAGCCGGCCGCCGATGCCATTGACCTGACCGACACCGCCGACACCGCCAAAATTTTTGCCGCCACGAATTTCAACGGCGACGGCATCATTCCCGCCGAAGCTGCGGCGGACGAGGCCATCAAGTTGGTGATCCTGGACGTGATTGCCTGCCTGGGGTCCGAGCCGGACCGGAGCGGCAAGCCGGGCATCAGCCAGGTGAAAGCGGACACGTTCTTTGCCGAGGCGCAGGCCTACGCCAACTGGTGGCGCCAGGCCGAAGGCGACCAGACGATTTTGCCGCTGGGTGATGCCACCGCCGCCGCCGCCGCCGCGGTGAAAGCCGTGCGGCCCAAGGTGGACGATTTCTTCACCCGCTGCCGGCTGGCGGCTTTCGACGCGCGCGCCCTGCCGGCGTTGAACCGCCTGGAGACGGAATACCTGCCGCTGGGCGCCCGGGAGCTGACAATGACCGCGCCGGAGATCGCCGCCTTTCCCCTGGCGCAGGTGGCGGCGGGCAAGCCGCTGCCGCTGGCGGCAGCCGTGAACCCCGCGTGGGCCGGCGCGCTGGCGGTCCTGCAAGCCGCCGCCGTCACGCCCCTGCTGGGCGCGCGCGACGCGCTGACGGAGGCGGAGTGGAGCACGTTGTGCGCCCGGCTGGCGCCGTTCGAGACCTGGTCCACCAGCAAGGTGGGGACGGTGGTCGAAAAACTGGGACTCAAACGCGTGCGGGAAATTTTGGCCAGCGATGCCAAGGCCCAGATTGACGCGCTCCTCGCCCGCGACAAGGCGCTGGAGCCGGAGGCCAACGCCATCGAGGCGGTGGAAAAGCTGGTTCGCTTCAACCGCGACCTCTACACGCTGTGCGTCAATTTCGTGAATTTCAAGAATTTCTACAGCCGCCAGGTGCCGGCGATTTTTCAAGCCGGGCGGCTGTACCTGGACCAGCGGAGCTGCGACTTGTGCCTCACGGTGGAGGCGCCGGCGAAGCACGCCGCCATGGCCGGCCTGGCGGGCGCCTACCTGGCCTACCTGGACTGCGTGCGCAAGGGCACGACCGACAAGCTCGGCATCCTTGCCGTGTTCTCGCAGGGCGACGACGACAATCTCATGGTGGGGCGCAACGGGGTTTTCTACGACCGCAAGGGCAATGATTACGACGCCACGATCACCAACATCGTGGCCAACCCGATCAGCCTTCGGCAGGCGTTTTGGGCGCCGTACAAAAAAATCGTCCGCTTCATCGAGGAACAGGTGGCCAAGCACGCCGCCACCGCCGATGCCGCCGCCACGGCGAACCTGCAGACGGCGCCCGCGAAGATTGACACCGGCACGCTGGCGGCCATCGGCCTGGTGCTCTCCACGTTGGTGGGCGCGTTGGGCGTCATCTTCACCAAGATTTTCGGCCTGCCCGCGTGGAAAATTCCGCTGGTGATCGCCGGCTTGCTGGTGGCCATCTCGCTGCCGTCGGTCATCATGGCGTGGCTGCAATTGCGCAAGCGGAACCTCGGCCCCATCCTCGATGCGAATGGCTGGGCGGTGAACGCCCGCGCGCGCATGAACGTGCCGTTCGGCGCCAGCCTCACGCAAATCGCCGCGCTGCCGCCCGGTGCGCCGCTGGACCGCGTGGACCCGTTCGCGGAAAAGAAAAGCCCCTGGCCGGGCCTCATTGCGGCCGTCGTGGTGCTGCTCGCGGTCGTTTTTGGCCTGTGGTATTTCCGCAAGCTGGACAGTTATCTTCCGCCCGCCTGGCAGCCGACCGCGCCCGGTTTCTTCGGCACCAATGCGTGGCATTACGCGCCGCCCCCGCCTTCCCCTCCGGCCGCCACGAATTCACCGCCAGCCAAATGAACCTTTGAACCACTCGCAAACCCAGCGTCGCGCCACCGCCGAGACGCGGAAAGTGGTTTTCCCTCTCCTCGGGGGAGAGAATTCCCCGAAAGCGTTCGCGCATTGAACCCCTGAACCCCAAAAGAAACATTCGACATTCAACGCCCAATATCGAAGGGGCTCGCGCTGCTGCCTTCGTTCAGCGTTGGAAGTTGAATGTCAAAGGTTGAATGTTTTCCAGGTTCATGGAAAGGGCGAGCTTCCCCTCATACTAACATTGCCTTCTTGAGTGCGCCCCCACGTGTCTCTTCCCCCCCTTCCGGCTTTTTATTTGGCCGGAATCTGGCAACCTTCCCCGGATGCCACGCGAACGCACCGCCGATAAAATCACCCGCACGCGGGAAATCATTTCCGCGCTGACGGCCGCTTATCCAAACGCGCACTGCGAGCTGGATTTCGCCAGCCCGCTCGAGCTGCTCATCGCCACGATTCTTTCCGCCCAGTGCACGGACAAGCGCGTCAATATCGTCACCGCCGCCCTGTTTAAAAAATATCGCAGCGCGCAGGATTTTGCCCGCGCCAACCTCGCCGAACTGGAAACCGACATCCGCTCGACCGGCTTTTACAAAAACAAGGCGCGCAATATCAAGTCCGCCTGTGCCGACATCGTGGCCAAGCACGGCGGACGCGTGCCGCAATCCATGGAGGAACTCGTGCAACTCGGCGGCGTGGGGCGCAAGACCGCCAACGTCGTCCTGGGAAACGCCTTCGACATCAACGTTGGCGTGGTCGTGGACACCCACATCGGCCGGCTGTCGCATCGGCTCGGCCTGACGCCGCACCGCGCGCCCGAAAAGATCGAGCCGGACCTGATGGGTCTCGTGCCGCAGCCCCAGTGGACGTTCTTCAGCCATCTGCTCATCTGGCACGGCCGCCGGCGCTGCTCCGCCCGCAAGCCGGATTGCGCCCATTGCGAAGTGCTCGCGCTCTGTCCGCGCGTGGGCGTGAAGGAAAAATTGCCGCGCAAATGAATTTCCCGCCTGTGCAAAATCTTAATCAGCTGGCGCCCGCGCGCGATCCCCGTGGCTGTGGACGTGAGTCCACGGCAAACCTCCCCCAGCCGGCGCCCGCGCGCAATTCCGGCGCCATGAACGATTGGTACTTCCTCAATTCAGGCCGGTGCGACCCGGCGTTCAACATGGCCTTGGACGAGGCGCTGCTGGAACACGCCGCGCGCCTGGGCCGCCCGGTGCTGCGCTGCTATGGCTGGACGGAGCCGGCGGCCACGTTCGGTTATTTCCAGAAAATCGCCGACGTCGAGCGCACCACGCCATTGCGTCCGCTCATCCGGCGGCCCACCGGCGGCGGCATCGTGCCGCACGATGCGGACTGGACCTACAGCGCGGCGTTTCCGCCGGACCACGCCTGGCACGCGCTCGCCGCCGAGGAAAGCTACCGGCGCATTCACGACTGGTTGCGGCTGGCGTTCGCGGAATTGCACGTGGCCACCGGACTGGCCCCCTGCGCCAAAAAATCCCTGCCGGGCCAGTGCTTCGTGGGCCATGAAAAATCCGACCTGCTCTGGCAGGGGAAAAAAATCGCCGGCGCCGCGCAGCGCCGGAACCGGCTGGGGCTGCTGATCCAGGGCTCGGTGCAACCGCCGCCGGTGCCGCTGGAGCGCGCGGCGTTTGAAGCGGCCCTGTGCGCGGTCGCCGTTCGGGAATTCGCGACGGCCTGGACGGACCTCGCGCCGGACGCCGCCCTGCGCGCGCGGGCGGAGGCCCTGCGCGCGGAAAAATTCTCGCAGCCGGCCCACAACCGCAAGCGATAGCCCAAACCGCTTGAGTTGCCTTTAACGGTCCTCAATTTGCGGCGCGGGCGTTTTCGCGCGCATGCGCGAGCCGCGAGTCTGTGAAGACCGTCGTCCGAGCGAAAGCGGCGTGGCGCTTCCCGCCGCAGTCCATGACGCCCCGCGCCCGGACCGCGGCTGTGTCGCAGACCAGCCGCAGCAGCTTCGCAGGGATGACCGCGTCGGAAATACTCAACACGGCTTGCGAGCCCGACGCGCTGCGGCTGATTCCGCGCCGCGCGGAACACAGCCGCGCTCCAAGACGCTCCGCGCAATGACGACGCGCCTGGCAATCTCGCTCGCGTCATGGACTGCGCCGGCAAAGCGCCAGCGTTCCGACCTGTCGGAATTTCGCCCGCACGCGCGAGCTGCGAGCTTTCGAGAACCCTTGCCCGCACGAAAGCGGCGTGGCGCTTCGCTTCCCGCCACGCTCTCCAAAAGTTGCCCCGCGACAAGTGATAAATTTAAATCAGGACTTAACCGAGCTGTTTCGTCTTCTTTTTTGGCTTCAGCCTGCTAGACTGTCGGGCTTATGATTCGGGTGGTCCTGTTTGACATTGACGGCACGCTCGTTCACACGGGCGGGGCCGGCACCAAGGCGTTTTCGCAGACGTTCCGCCACGTCTTCGGCCTCAAGGACGGCGTCGAGCGGATGAAATTCGCCGGGCGCACGGACGTGAGCCTGGTGCGGGAGTTTCTCCAGATCCACCGATTGCCCGCGTCGCCGGAAAATTTCCGCCGCTTTTTCGACAATTACGTTTTCTGGCTGGAGCACATCGTGGCGCAAAGCCACGGCGGCGAATGCCGGGGCATCACGCCCTTCCTGCGCGGCCTCCTGGCGCTGCCCCAGCCGCCCCTGCTCGGCCTCCTCACCGGCAACATCCGGCTCGGGGCCGAAATCAAGCTGCGCCGGTTCGGCTTGTGGAATTTCTTCGTCATGGGCGGCTTTGCCGACGACAGCGAGGACCGGGATCAGATCGCCGTGGCCGCGCTGGCTCGCGCGCGCCGCGTGCTGGACGTGGACTTGGATCCGCAGGAGGCCGTGGTCGTGGGCGACACGCCCTTCGACGTGCGCTGCGGCAAATTCATCGGCGCCAAAACGCTCGCCGTCGCCACCGGCGGCTCGTCCTATGCGGATTTGCTCCGCCAGGGGGCCGATTGGACCGTGGAAGACGTGACGCGCATTGACGTCCGGGAGATTTGCCCCCGCTGATTCCGGCCGCCGCCGGAAAAATCAATGGCACCCGCAGGCGCCGCCGCAGCAATGGCCGCCGCCGCCCTCGGAGCAATGGCCGGCCGCCGGGGCGGTCGCCGCCGCCGCCGCAAACGTCGAGAATTTTTTGTCCAGCTTGGCCGACCCGCAGTGCGGGCACTTGGTTCCCTTCCAGTTCGCCGAGCGCACCAGCACTTCGCTGTCGCGCCCGCACTTCCCACAATGAAATTCGTAGATTGGCATGCGCCCAAGATAGCGATCCCGCCGGGAAATCTCAAGCCGCGCCAAGCCGGAACCATGCAGTGGAATGAATTAACCACAGATGAACCCAGACGGACACAGATCCGGAAACACTTCAGGACTCGGGAAACGCTGCGTACTAATCAGTGACCGATGCCAATCAAGGAAAACAGCCCTGTTCCCTGTCCTCATCTGTGGTTGAACTGAATCGTTCCGGCTACGAGACCGCGGTTTCTTTTTGCATTCCAGCCGGGTGCGGTTAGGCTGAATCAAATCCCACGGCAGCCGCATCGCACCGGCGTGCCGCGGGCCATCTGGAATTCGGAGTGTAACTATGAAACCAAGGTCACTCTTTTCTGCCAACGCGCTGCGGCTTGCGCTCGTCTGCCTGCTGGCGTTATTCACCCGTCCCCTCGCGGCCCAGTCCTGGACCAACTCCGCGCTCCCCGCCGGCCAGCGGGCCGCTCTGCTGCTCAGCGCCATGAATTTCGGCGACAAGGTGACGCTCATCGCCGGGGCCAACGGGTCTTACGTGGGCAACATTCCCGCCAACTCGCGCCTGGGCATCCCCGCCATGAATTTGCAGGACGGACCGGCCGGCATTGCCGACGGCACGACCGCCGTGACGGCTTTTCCCGCGCCCATCAACATTGGCGCCAGTTGGGACCCCGCGCTGGCGCGCCAGTACGGCGCCATGCTTGGGGCGGAGGCCGCCGCCAAGGGCGTCTCCGTGCTCCTGGGCCCCATGATCAATATGTCCCGCGCCTACCAGGACGGCCGTAATTTTGAGGGCTACGGCGAAGACCCTTATCTCACCGCCGCCCTGGGCGCGGCGGAAGTGCCCGGCATCCAAAGCCAGGGCGTCATCGCCACCACCAAGCATTTCGTTTGTTATGAGGAGGAAGCCAACCGCACCCTGATGAGCGCGGACGTGGACGAGCGCACGCGCCGGGAAATTTATGAGCTGCCGTTCTGGCGCTGCGTGCAGGCCGGTTCCGGCGCCGTCATGGCCTCTTACAACCGCCTTAACAGCCGCCACGCCTGCGAGACCGAAGACCTTGACCTCGTGCTTAAAAAACAATCCGGCTTCAACGGCTGGGTGATGAGCGACTGGGGCGCGACCTTCAGCGTGGTCGCCGGCATGAACAACGGCATGGATATGGACATGTACTGCGGCTACTACACCTCCAACGCCGTCAACAGCGCCATCCAATCGGGCCTCGTGCCGTCGGCGGAACTGGACGGCATGGTCCAGCGCATTCTCACCACGATGTTCCAGTTCGGTTTGTTTGATCATCCCCAGACCGGCAACCTCGGTGCCACGGCCACCAATGCGGCACACCTCCAATTCGCGCGGTCGGCCGCGGCCGAAAGCATGGTGCTGCTGCAAAACAACAACCAGTTGCTGCCGCTGGGCCCGGGCATCCATTCCATCGCCGTCATCGGCTCGGCGGCAAGCGTCTCGCCCATTTCCACCGGGGCCGGTTCCGCGGGCGTGGTGCTGCCGTACAATATCACGCCGCTGGCGGGCCTCACCAGCCGCGCCGGCGCCGGCGTGACCGTTAGTTACGCGCAGGGCGACGGCGCCAGCCTCTCGGCGGCCACGTCGCTGGCCGCCGCCTCGCAAGTGGCCATCGTCTGCGTGGGCCAGCAAACCAGCGAAGGCAGCGACCGTTCGAGCCTTTCGCTGCCCAACGGCGAAGACGCCCTCATCAGCGCCGTGGCTGCGGTCAATTCCCACACGATTGTAGTGGTCTATTGTTCCTCGGCCACGCTCATGCCTTGGGCGGGGCAGGTCGGCGCCATCCTGGAAGCGTGGTATCCGGGCCAGGAAAACGGCAACGCGCTGGCCCAAGTGCTATTCGGCGACGTGAACCCGTCCGGGAAATTGCCCATCTCCATCCCGGCTCTCGCCAGCCAGGTGCCCGCCACCACCGCCGCCCAATTCCCCGGCATCCTCGGCCACACCACCTATGCCGAGCGGCTCCAAATCGGCTATCGCTGGTACGACGCGAACGCCGTGGCGCCGTTGTTCCCGTTCGGGCGGGGCCTGTCTTACACCACGTTCGGCTACAGCAACCTTGTCGTCGGCGCCGTCAGCCCCTCAGGCCAGGTGCAGATCGGCTTCGACTTGACCAATCTCGGCTCGGTGGCCGGCGCCGAAGTGCCGCAGCTCTACCTGGGCTTTCCGGCCGCGGCCGGCGAACCGCCCAAACTCCTCAAGGGCTTTCAACGCGTGGTCCTCGCGCCCGGCCAGCAGCAGCACGTCACCTTTAACCTGGCTTGGGAAGACCTCGCCAATTGGGACGCCACCGCGCGCGGCTGGCTGGTCACGCCGGGGACTTTTTCGGTGTTCGTGGGCGCCTCCTCGCGCGACCTCCGCCTGACCGGCACCTTGGCCGTGCCCGCCGGGATTCCCGCGAGCGACCTCGCGAACGCGGCGCTGCTTCAGCCGGCCGCGGCTTCGTCCGTGGCCGCCACAAACTTCTCCGCCGCCGCGGCGGTGGATGGCGACACCAATTCCCTGTGGGTGTCGCTGGCGGCCGACCCGCAGTGGCTTTCCGTGGATCTCGGCGTGACGAAGGACCTTTCCCGCGTGCGCCTCTTCTGGGGCACCAACTACGGCGTGCGGTATCAAATTCAAATCTCGCCGGACAACACGAATTGGACGGCGGTTTACACCAACAACGCGGGCGCCGGCGGCGTGGAGGACCTTCTGGTCCAGGGCCGCGGCCGCTACCTGCGGCTCTACGGCACGCAGCGGGCCGGCCCCGGCGGCTACACGCTGGCGGAGTTGGATGTGTTCGCGCCGCCGCAACAGCCTTATGGCGGCACCGTGGCTGCCCTTCCCGGCATTGTCCAAGCGGCCAACTACGATACCGGCGGCCAGGGCGTGGCCTATGGCAATCCGGAATCGGGCAACCCCGGCGGCGCCTACCGGACGGACGACGTGGGCATCGAGGCGACCACCGACCCTGGCGGCGGTTACGACGTCGGCTGGCTCAACAATGGCGAATGGCTCGAGTACACGGTGAATCCGCCTGATGCATCGGCGCTTTATAATATCAACGTGCGGGTGGCCGCGAACGGCTCGGGCGGCTTGCTGCGCGTGCGCCTGGACGGCGCCGTGCTGGGAACGTTCGCCGTGCCCAACACCGGCGGCTGGCAAAATTGGCAGACGCTCACCCTCACGAATATTTCCATCGCGGGCGGTGCCGACAGCCAGGCGCTGCGGCTCGAGGTGGTGAACGCCGGGTTCAACATCCACTGGATTCAGCTCAACCGGGTCCAGCTCTGCGGCACCAACAACATCGCCTTCAACCAGCCCGTATCCGCCTCGTCGCTCCAATCTTCCAGTTATCCAGCTGCGGCCGCCTGCGATGGCGATCCCACCACCCGCTGGTCGTCCGCCTCCAGCGACCCGCAATGGCTCGAAGTGGACCTCGGCTCCGAGCAGACCGTCACCCGCACGCGGCTGCTGTGGGAGAACGCCTACGCCCTGGCCTACAGCGTGCAGCTTTCCAGCGACAACACCAATTGGACCACCGTGTACAGCACCACCAACAGCCCCGGCAGCGTGGATGATCTCGGCACCCCGGGCTCCGGCCGCTATGTGCGCGTGTATGCCACCCAACGCGCCACCGCATACGGCGATTCGCTCTGGGAATTCGAGGTCTATCCCACGCCGCAGCCGGCCACGCTCAGCGGGCTCAGCCCCACCGGGGGCAGCGTCTTCGTGGACCCGTCCAATCCGTTCACCTTCACCGCCGGCTCCGTCACCAACATCGCCACCAACGCCGTGCAGGTGATCCTCAACGGCATTGACGTCTCCGGCCTGCTGGTCTTTACCGGGACGTCGAACAACTGGACCGTCTCCTTCCCGTACTTGGCGACCAATTGCATCTATTCCTACACCGTCCGGTTCACCGACGCCGCCGGCAACGTCGTCACCTCCTCCGCCACCAACGCCTTCGACACGTTCAGCCAGGACAACTTCACCATCGAGGCGGAGGATTTTGATTTCGGCGCGGACGGGTTCATTGACAACCCCGTGCCCACCGCGGTGCCGGCGGCGGACAGCTATTACATGGAAGCCACCGCCGCCATTGTGGGCATTGACCTGACCACGCCCAACAACATCAGCGGCGAGACGTTTGCCTACCGCAACGATTCTTGCGGCACGCAGGTCGCGTCGGATTTCCTGCGGCAGAAATTCATTGCCGCCGGCGTCTCCGATTACAATGTGGGCTGGTGGTACACCGGGGCGTGGCTGAATTACACGCGCACCTTCCCCGCCAATAGCTATTATCTCTACGGTCGCCTAGCGGGCGGCGGCGGCGCCTATGGCGCGGGCGCCAGCCTGGTGACCGCCGGCCGCGGTACCTCCACCCAAACCACGCAGGCGCTGGGCACGTTTTCAGGCGTGGACAATAACTGGCAGGGCTGGCAGTGGGTGCCGCTGCTGAATGCTATCGGCGGGTTGGCGGTGGTGAACCTCGCCGGCGTGCAGACCTTGAAAATGACCAGCAGCAACAGCCTGAACGCAAATTTCTACCTGTTCGTGCCCGCGCCCACCGCCGGTAAATTGAACGCCCTTTTGCAGCAGGCCGCCCCGGAAATTTCGTTCCCCACCCAGGCCGGTTTCAATTACCTGGTGGTGTACAAGAACGAGCTGACGGATCAATATTGGAAGGCGCTGGCGGTGGTGAACGGAGACGGCACCACGAAGATCGTCGGCAACCTGGCCGGCCCGGCACATCGCTTCTACCAAGTGGTGGTACCGTGACGCCGAGCCGGGTCACCGAATGCTGCGCACGGCTTTCACCAGCGCGCCGCCTCGGCGAGCGTGCCAATGGTGATGCGGAGGAAATTCCACCTCCGGCGCCGCAAACCAGCGCAAAAGCACTTTTCAAGCGAACGGAAAACCGGACGGAGCGGACCCTGACCCTGCGCTGCTGCTATGGGGAAAATGGTTTGTGTCGTCTTGGCCCCTTCCCCATACTGCATTGGTTAATTGACTAATTTCACCGAACGTGCAACCTGAGCATAAGCACGCCGGACTTTTGGCCTGCCCGGGGCGGGCGAGGCGGCCAATGATCAGAAGGACAAGCGAATCAGTCTCATCTTGAATGCGAATTGGAATAAACCTATGAAAAGCAGTCCGGTTGTTATTGGCGTTTGCATCCTCTGGCTGGTTTTTGGTTCTGCCCCGATTGTTTTTTCCTGTCCGCCGTTTCCGGCCACCCATTTCTTCCAAGGGCATCCACTCTGCCATATGCTGGGCAGAGACCTGCTGGCCGGGTTGCTGGCCTTGGCGGTGCGGTTGATCTGGCAGTGGGATGCCGGCGGCAAACGGGGCAAGTTGGTGCGCTACTTCGGCTTTGCCCTGTTGGCGGGATTGCTAACCGACCTTCATTATTTCATGGTGGATATGGATCCTGATAAATTCCAATGGCAGACCGACCAGTGGGTTGGCATCTTCCAGCACACCTATCTGCCGCCGGACCAGTACCGATTTCTGTCCCAAGGGACCCTCTGGTGGATGACGCTTACAAATTCGGATTTTGATTTTTCGTATTATGCCTTTCGTTTCTTTTTCACCTTGCTCCTCTGTCTTGCCATCTACCGCCTCGCGCGGCTGTACCTGCCGACCCAAGCCAGCGTGTTGATCGTTTTTCTATACGGAGCCTTTTACTCGCTGTCGATTCGGTTCTATTGCGGCAACCTGTGCGATCCCATGTCCCATCTGATCATGTTGACCGCCCTGTACTATTGCCGGCTGCGCCAGTTCTGGAGTTTCTTCTGGCTCTTTATCCTGGGGGTTTTCACCAAGGAAACCATGCTGTTGCTGGCCCCCTGCTATTATCTGATGAATTTGGAACACACCCGCCTGCGGCAGGAACAAAACTGGCAGCGCATGATTTTGCTGGGTTTGGCTGGCTTCGCCGCGTTCTTTGCGTGCCGCCTTCCCTTTCACTTTGCCTTTAGCTACCAGTGCTTGAACCGCACCACGGCGCCCATGATCTGGTCTAATTTGGGCATTGGCCATCCTCCCGTGGACAGCTTTGTGCCGGTGTTCCTGCGTTATCTGCACCCGATATTGTTTATCTTCATGTGGCTGCCGCTGATCCTCATCCACCGCCGGCGGTTGCCTGATTCCCTATTCTGGACCAGCCTCTATCTCGCGGCCGGCCTCTACGCCACTAACACGTGGTGCGGCTGGAACTACGAATCCAGAAACTTCGTCCCGGGCCTGATTTTGCTGCTGATCTGCACCATGGTCATTCTGCGCGAATGGGTGCATGAAGACCCCGCTGAGGCGCCAGAGGAAGGTGCTTACCACCCCCCGTTAAAGGGGCAAGCTTAGAAAACTGACAGTTTGGCGCTTTCGCGGTTTAACGGCCTGACTTGCGGGCCGGAAGATCATCGAGCCTATAACCGACCGCCCCGTCACCGTCCGTCAAAACTCGCAAAAATTCACGTCATTCGCGTCCAAACTTTTGTTTTTATCCGTGCCCATCTGTGATTGAACTGAATTGTTTCGGCTGAAACCCGGCCGCGGGCCGGCTCCTTATCGGATGGCGCGCACGGCTTTCACCAGTGCCGCCGCCTCGACGGGCGTGCCGATGGTGATGCGGAGAAAATTCCTCACCTCCGGCGCCGCGAACCAGCGCACCAGCACTTTCCGCTCGCGCAGCTTTTGCAGCCATTCCTCCGCTGGAAATTCCGGCGGCTCCGCCAGGATGAAATTGGTCTGGCTCGGCAGCACGCGGAAACCCAGCGCCGTCAGCTCGCCCGTCAGCCATTCCCGCGTGGCGATGATTTTTTTGAAGTTCGCGCGGTAATATCCCAAGTCGTCCAGCGTGGCCTCCGCCGCGACCTGGCCCAGGCCGTTGACGTTGTAGCTGTCGCGGATCTTGTGCAGCGCGGCGATGAGGTCCGCGTGGCCCACCAGGTAGCCCACGCGCTGGAAGCACAGCGAGTAGGCCTTGGAAAATGTCCGCGCCACCAGCACGTGCGGAAGTTTCAGCGCCAGCTTCAGTGCATTGGCGTCGGCAAAATCCACATAGGCCTCGTCCAGCACCACCACGCCGCGCTGCGCGTGGCATAATTTCTCCAGGTCCGCCGTGGGGTAGCCGCGGCCGCTGGGAGCGTTGGGCGTGGTCACCAGCGTCAGGGCCGCCTGGAAATCCCAGTGGCGTCCCCGCCGCAGCTCGGCGACGCCCGGCAGCGAAAAATCCGGGTTCAGCGCCACGGGGTTCCTCGCCGCGCTGTGAATATCCGCCAGCACGGGATACAGCGAGTAGCTCGGCGTGAAATATTGCACCACGGCCTTGGCCGGCCGGCTGTTCCGGAACTTGAACGTCGAATTCTGGAACGGCTCCACGAAGCCGCGCACCGCCAGCGCCAGCACTTCATCCGAGCCGTTGCCCACCAGGAGGTTCTCCGGCGCGCAGCCGTGCAGCGCGGCCAGTTTGCCGCGCAGCTTCTCGGCCGAGGGATTGGGATACAGCCGCAGCCGGCCGTCCACCGCCGCCCGCACCGCCGCGAGCACGCGCGGCGAGGGCGGATAGGGGTTTTCGTTCGTGTTGAGTTTGACCAGGCCCTTGATCTTGGGCTGTTCGCCGGGCACGTAGGCCTGGAGTTTCTGGAGGAGCGGGCGGATGAATCGAGAGGTGGACATCACAAAAGCGAAATCATTTGGCGGCCGGGTTTTCAACCAATTTCACGCCCGGATGTTATTCCATCGCCCCCCCAATTGCAATTGTCGCAAATCGGCTCGCCACGCCGCCGGTTTGCTGCAAAACTGCCCCCATGCGAATCCTCGCCCTCGATCATGGGACCCGGCGCATCGGCGTGGCGGTCAGCGATGAAACCAAAACGATCGCCCAGCCCTTGGAGTACATTCCCGCCGAGCCGTTTGCCGCCTTCCTGGAGCGCCTGAAAAAGCTCCTGGAGGAGAAGGAGGTGGATTGCATTCTGCTCGGCATGCCCCGCAACATGGATGGCAGCTACGGCCCCGCCGCGCAAAAGGTCGAAACCTTCGCGGCCGTCCTGCGCTCCGCCCTCACCGTGCCCATCAAGATGTGGGACGAGCGGCTGACTTCCACCATCGCCAACCGCCTGCTCATCCAAGGCCGCGTCCGCCGGGACAAGCGCAAGGAGAAGGTGGACAAAATGGCGGCGGCCATCCTGCTGCAAAGCTACCTGGACGTCCAATCTTGACGCCCGTGGCGTCCCCGGCCGGTCGCCCCGCGCCTCCCCCCATGAAATTCAAACTGGTCATCGCCTACGACGGCACGGCATATCAAGGCTGGCAGGTGCAAAAGATCGGTACCGGCGTGCAGCAGATTGTCGAGGCGGCGCTGGCCCGGCTCTTTCCCAGCGGCCCCCGCCTGCACAGCTCCAGCCGCACGGATACCGGCGTGCATGCGCTCGCCATGGTGGCGCACTTCGAGGTGCCGCCCGCCGAGGCCCGCCTCTCCGCCCGCCGGCTCCTCGGGGCAATCAACGCCCATTTGCCGGCGGACGTCCGCGTGGTCTCCGCCGCCCGTGCGCCCGCGGCCTTTCACGCGCGCTTCGATGCCGCCGGCAAGCAGTACCGCTATTTCGTCTGGAACCATCCCGCGATGAACCCCCTCCGGCGCCATACCGCCTGGCACGTTCCCCGCCGGCTCGATCCGCGCCTCATGCGCGCCGCCGCCCGCCTCTTCCTCGGCCGCCACGATTTCCAATCCTTTTCCTCCAATCCCGGTTACCGGCGCCAGACCACCGTCCGCACGCTCACCCGCTGCGATGTGAAAAAATCCGGCCCGCAATTCACCTTCATTATCGAAGGCGACGGCTTCCTGTACAAGATGGTCCGCGGCGTCGTGGGCACCATCGTCCAGGCCGGCCAGGGTAAATTCCCGCCGGAGGACGTTAAGATGATGCTCGCCAAAGCCGACCGCCGCGTGGCCGGCATGACCGCCCCCGCGCACGGCCTGGTGCTGTGGAAGGTGTTTTACCGCTCCGCGAGCCGCCCGCGCCCCGCGAAGCGTGAGCGCCTGCCCGCGCCCGCGGCCGCGCCCGCGCGCTGAATTTAAAATGAACGTCGTCCTCGTTGAACCGGAAATCCCCCCCAACACCGGCAACGTGGCGCGCCTCTGCGCCGCCACCCGGTCCACCTTGCACCTGATCGAGCCGTTCGGCTTCAAGCTGGACGACGCCCAGCTCAAACGCGCCGGCATGGATTACTGGCGGCACGTGGCCTGGCACCGCTGGCCCAACTGGCGCGCCTTCGCCGGCTCCCTCCCGGCCGGCGCCCGGCTCTGGTTCGTGGAATCCCACGGCCCCACCCGGTACAGCGACGCGCAATTCGCGCCGGCGGATTACCTGGTCTTCGGCCGCGAGACGGCCGGCCTGCCGCCGGCCCTGCTGGCCGAAAATCCCGCGCGCTGGCTCCGCATCCCCATGTTCAACCCGCCCGCGCGCTCGCTGAACCTCTCCAACTGCGTGGCGCTGGTCCTCTTTGAGGCCCTCCGCCAGCAGGGATTCCCGGGCGAAATCCCCTGACCGGGAAAAAGCCGCGCGGCGAAATCCGGTGGCTGTTCACCGCACTTCGCCGCGCTCAGAAACCCTTTCGCCGGACGATTCGTTACGCCGCCGCGTTGGCGGTTTTGTTATCCTCGATCTTCCACGCGTCAATTTTCTCGATGCGATGACGGCGCTTGGTGCCCTGCAGTTCCACTTCCACTTCTTCGCCCACCTTGCGGTTGACGAGCGCCATGGCCACGGGCGTCAGATAGCTGATGATGCCGTGGTCGGGATCCGAATCCCAGGCCCCGAGGATCGTGAACCGTTCCCTCTGGTTGTTGCCCAAGTCGGTCACCTCGACCACCGTCCCCGGTCCCACCACATCGGTCCGGGCATTGGCAAAACTCATGGCGCGGGCGCGGTTGAACTGGGATTCCAGCTCGTCCTTGCGGTGGAGCAGCACTTTCTGCATTTCCTTGGCCGCCTTGTACTCGTGGTTTTCCCGCAGGTCGCCGTAGCTGCGGGCCACCGCGATTTCCTTGGAATTGGCCGGGATCCGCTTGTCCACCAGCTCGCGGTATTCCGCCTGCCGCCGGTCGAGGCTCTCCCACGACACCAGCAGCGCCGAGTCCTGCCGCTGCTGGTCGCCCGTGATGAGCGATTGCACGCCCGGATGCGCCTTCACCAACCGCGCCAGCAGCGAGCGCTTGTCCATGTCGTCAAACACCGGCGACAGTTGCAGCGCCCGCGTGAGGTCCTTGATCACCTCGATGTCCGCGATGGACGTCAGCTCGGCGATCAGTTGCTGGTCTTCGAGAATGAAATCGCGCAGCCGGTTCGAGCGCTTTTCGTTGAACTGGTCGCGCTCCATGGCCGTGAGCATCGCCCGGAACACTTCCGGGCCCAGGATGTCCACAAAATCCTCCGTGCGCTCCTTGCCGAACCAGAGCAGCAGCTCGCTGCTCGCGGCGTGCTGGTTGATCAGGCGCGCCACCGTCTCCTTGAGCTCCGCCAGCTTGCCGCTGTGGTTCAGGATCGCCGCAATCTCCTTGGCCAGCTTGGCCGGCACGCTGTTCAGCGTGCGCAACAGCACCTCGTGCCAGTTGTCCGGGTTCGCCTTCCGGTACGATTCCAGGGCCTTGTGATGCTTGGAGGACGGCAGCGCCTCCAGCAGGGCGCCGAATTTGACCCCGTCCTGCAGCCATACCTGCGACTCCGTCACCTCCTCCGCCACGGGTGGCAGCCCCACGGCCTCGCGCAGTTCGTCGCGCACAAAAATCGCCTCCAGCGCCACCGCCGGCTGCGTCCGCTGGTACGACAGGATGTCCGGCGTCATCGCCGCAATCACCTCGTTGGCCGCCGCCGTCCGGTCCTTCAGGTCCGCCACCGACTTGATCAATTCCGAGACCACCGCCACGCGCGCCTTCAAACCCTTGGCCGCGCGAAAATCCTGCAGCAGGCGGTCCTGCAACGACGTCTCCTGCGCCTGGTAAACCACCGCCTCCGACTTCTTCGAAGGCACGATGAAATGCCCGTCCTTCTTCATCTCGCGCCGGGCCACTTCCCACCACTTCTTCCAGTCGTCGCTGATCACGTCCGGCACCAGCATCTGCTGGATCTGGTCCGCCGTGGCCTTGCCGCCAAAGCTGTTCAGCACGATTTTCACCAGCTCGATATGGTGCGCCGCCAGGTGGCGCACCGCGTCCAGGTCCGCCGCCTTGCGGGCCAGGATGTGGTCCTTGGCCACCGGCTTGAGCGATTCGGCGGCAAACGCCAGGTCCATCGGATGGCCGGGCTTGCCTTGAAAATCAATGGTAAAGCGCGCGAAAACCGTATCCACGGTCTTGATGCGCCCAAAACCCCAACTCCGGTGTATGCAACAGCCGCTTTCGGCCAGTTGCGTTAGTGCCGCGACATGCCGTCCCTCGATTTTTCCGGCCGCCGCCAATTTCTCGAATTCTTCTTTCATAAAATTTTAGTCTCGCTCCCGCAAACGGAATCTCTTAATTAAAATTGTTGAACAACCAAAATCCAAGACAAATTGCGGCGCGCGTTCTTTCGCAAAGGCTGTCCGCCGGCGAGTTTACCGAAAATCTGCTCGATACCGCCCTGGCCGCCAGCCGGCTTTCGCCCGCCGACCGCGGCCTCTGCCATGAACTTGTCTGCGGCGTCGTCCGCTGGCAAAACACCCTCGACTGCCTGATCGCCCGCAAGACCGATCCCGCCCGCCAGCAGCGCCCCGCGCTCCAAAACCTGCTGCGCCTCGGCCTCTACCAGATCTTCTGGCTCGACCGCATTCCCCCCCACGCCGCCGTCCATGAGACCGTCGAGCTCGCCAAGCAGTCCGGCTATGGCGCCCAGGCCGGCTTCATCAACGCCGTCCTTCGCGCCTATTTGCGCGAGGCCGACGAAATCAAAAAAATCCTGGCCGACATGAAAATCTCCCAGCCCGCGCTCGGCTGGTCCCATCCCGAATGGCTGGTCCAAAAATGGCGCCAGCAGTTCGGCGATAAGAGTGTACACAATCTGCTGGCCTGGAACAATACCCCTCCTGCAACCTTCGCGCGCGTCAATGCCCTCAAGTTCCAATTCCTCCCGCCGGCCGCCGCCCCCGGCCCCAAATTCACCGACGCCGGCGACCTCCTCGCCCGCTGGCGCGAGGAGCAGGTGGAGTACGATTTCTGCACCCGCGACTGGACCGGTGAGAACCTGGCCTTTGAATTGAAGGCCCATCCCCCGCTCGCCCGCCTCGGCAGCTTCCGCGACGGCTGGTTCTATGTGCAAGACCCGAGTACGCTCCTCGCGCCCGTGGTGCTCGATCCCGAACCGGGCGATTCCGTGCTGGATCTCTGTGCCGCGCCCGGCGGCAAAACCACCTTCATCGCCCAATTGATGCGCAACCGGGGCAAAATCACCGCCTGCGACCTCGACCCCACCCGTCTGAAGCTCCTGCGCGACAACTGCGCCCGCCTGGGCGTGCAGATCGTCGAGACCACCCTGCCCGACGGCCCCGCCCTGCAGGCCGCCACCTTCGACCGCATCCTCGTGGACGCGCCCTGTTCCAACACCGGCGTGCTCCGCCGCCGCGTGGATTTGCGCTGGCGCATCCAAGCGGCCGAGATCGAGCGCCTCCGCATCGCGCAGTTGGCGCTCCTCAACCGCGCCGCCCCGCGCCTGCGCCCCGGCGGCGTCTTGGTTTACAGCACCTGCAGCCTCGAACCCGAGGAAAACACCGACGTCGTCCAGCGCTTCCTCGCCGCCCAACCCGCCTTCCGCCTCGAAACCCAGCGGCAATTGCTCCCCTTTGCCGACCAGGTGGATGGCGCGTATGTTGCGCGGCTGACCAAACTGGCTTAATGGTCTGGAGTCAATTTATGGAACTCGACCTGGAAAAAGAATTCGCCGACCGCGCCTATCCCTTGCTGGCCAGCCTCGTCACGCCGCGGCCCATCGCCCTGGTGACCACCCTCAGCCCTGACGGCCGCATCAACGCCGCGCCGTTCAGCTTCTTCAACCTGCTCGGCGCCAACCCGCCCATCTGCGCCTTCGCCCCCGGCGACCGCGACGACGGCTCGCCCAAGGACACCCCGCGCAACATCCGCGCCACGCACGAGTTCGTTGTCAATCTCGTGGATGAGCCCATCGCCGAGGCCATGAACCAGTGCGCCGCCGCGCTGCCCTATGGCGAAAACGAATTGCAGCGCGCCGGTCTCACCGCCGCGTCGTCGTCTCTCGTCAAGCCGCCCCGCATCGCCGAAGCCCCCGCCAGCCTCGAATGCGTCGAGTGGGGCACGCTCCAGATCGGGGGCAACCGCGTCGTCATCGGCCTCATCAAGCGCCTGCATTTGCGCGACGAACTCTACGATGCCGAAAAGCGCCGCGTGCGTTCGGAAAAACTGCTCACCATCGGCCGCATGGCCTCGCCCCACTGGTATTGCCGCACGCGCGACCGTTTCGAAATGATCCGCCCGGCCTGAACCGCGCCGAAGCCGGAACGGAATTGCCGGGTGCGACGTATTGCGCGGCGCGTCATGGACCGCGGCTGTGTCCCGCGCGGCGCGGGATCAGCCGCAGCGCGTCGGGGTCTCCAGCCGGGTTGAGTGTTTCCGACGCGGTTATTCCTGCGAAGCTGCTGCGGCTGGTCTGCGACACAGCCGCGGTCCGGGCGCCGGTCTAGCAACGGACTGCGGCGGGAAGCGTTCTCATCAGTTTCATCAGACGGCGGGAATTTGTTTGTAGCGGATACTCGAATTCTTTATTGCGATTATATGAAATCTGGAAGTGCGCTTCTGCTTTCCCTGTTCGCGGTCTGTGTTGTTGCCGCGTGCGCCACTCGGCGCCAGCCGACTGCGAAAGAACCCACTTATCAAGATCGGTGTTTGAGCGAGTGGCTGCGGGACTTTGATGCACCACAGGTACCGCAAAAGGAGGCATTGGCCGCTGACGCCTTACGACCCATCGGGGACGCCGCAATGCCATTGCTGATTGATTACTTGAGCGCAGACCGGAACGGGCGGTATAAACAGGAACTGGAGAAATGGCAAAGAACGCGAACGAGCGATCTCTCCAGCCTGCCGCCATCCTCGCCAAGACATGAGGCGCTGGCCGCTTTGGACGCGCTGGCACCCGTGGCGAAAGACGCCTTGCCCGCCCTCCAGCGGATATTGCACGAGGACCCGCAAGACCCAGCGGTGCTCTACGTTGTTGCGCGGATGGGATTGGATGGAGTGCCGCTGCTGACCAGCACGCTGAACAGCACCAATAAATTCCTGCGGACGGAAGCGCGCGTCTGTCTGGACCTCATGAATTCGCATTCGGAAGTGCTTTACCCGGCGATACCCGTTGGGCCAGACGCGCCGAGTTTTGTCCAGCGGACGTGTCGGCTCAATTTGGAAATCATGAAAGCCGCCTCCGAGACTTACCGGGCAGAACATCCGCGTCCCGATTTCCCCGATAACGGACTGGAGACGCTGCCGCCTCCGGTCCTGCCAAAGTAGAGTGATGTCTTAGCTACGCCTCCGTCCACTGCCCCCAGAAATTCTCGAAGCTCTGCCGGGGCCGCGCCATTCGCAGGCCCGCTTCGTCGTGCCACCACACCGCCGTGTGCCCGTGCGAAAAACGCGTCTCCCACGAAATGTGATACGCCCCCGCGTCCAGCCACACCAGGTGGTCGCCCGCGCGCAGCGCCCGCGGCAGCGGAATCCGCGCGAGCTGGTCGAAAGCCATGCAGGTCGGCCCGTGGACGGCCGTGAGCGTCTGCGCCCCGCCGCGCGCGGGCAGCGCCAGCAGGCGGTGTTGCTCCCAGAGCGACGTCAGCGCGTGCAGCGTGCGGCCGCCGTCGCAGATGAGCTGCCGCAGGCCGCGGCGCTCCTTGACGTCCAGGATTTTCACCACCAGCACGCCGCCCCCGGCGCTCACGAACCGGCCGTTCTCCAGCCAGATTTCGCGCAGGCCGGGAAAATTCTTCGCCGCCAGCCGCAGCCGCTCCGCGAACGCCCGCAGCCCGAATTCGCCATCAAACACCTTGCCCCCGCGCGTCAGCACGTGCCGCACCGGCAGCCCCCCGCCGATGTCCAGGAACCGCGGCTGGAACCGCGCCGACCGGCAGAGGCCCGCCGCCTCGGCCAGCGCGCGCTCGTACACCCCCACCGCCGACACGTTCGTGCGTAGATGAAAACTCACGGTCTCCACGCGGGCCTTGGCCCGGCGCAGCTTTCTCAGTGCCGCCACGGCCTCCGCCGCCGTGAAGCCAAACTGCGTCGGAAACTCCGGATTCTCCGGATCGAATTCCTCCCCGGTGTGGAGGCGCACGCCGCAGCGCCAGTTCGCCTGCACCGCCCGGGGCAGCAGCGCCGCCAGTTCGGCGGGCGAATCAAAGTTCACCGCCAGTCCGGGCAGGTCGTGGCGCGCCAGCCAGTGGTGCTTGGCCGGGCCGTTGACGAGGATGTCCGGCACCGCGAAGCCCTCCGCCAGCGCCGCGCGCAATTCAAATTCGCTCACCACCTCGATGCCGCGTCCCTGCTGGCGCCACCAGCGCAGCAGCGGCGCCACCGGCTGGGTCTTGCACGACAGCCAGTGGCGGCAGGTGATTTTTTCGGGCCGGCTGCCGGCCGCCGTTGGGCCCGGAGATTCCATGGACACACCTGTAGCGCAGACTTCCAAGTCTGCTGTATCGCGGGTTTCCAAACCCGCAGACGCCGCGCAATTGCGACACCCTGCCGATTTGGAAATCGGCGATACAGCAGGTTGGGAAACCTGCGCTACGCCGGTATTGCCCGCGCCCGTCAAAGCAGCTGTGGATTGTCCCGTCTGGAACCCGGCCGCGCCCAACGCGGCGTCCAGATCGCCGATCCGCTCCGCCAGCGGCCGGGCGGAAAATATAAAGAACGGCGTGGCCGGAGAAAGCGAAAGCGCCTCGCGGACGAGGCGCTGCCAAAAGACGATCGTTTCGGGGGAATGGCCGAAATCCGGTATGGCTGGCTTGGTCCGCTGGCGGCTCACATGCCCATGATCTGGTAGCCGCAGTCCACGTACAGCACCTGCCCGGTGATCGCGGCCGCCCCGTCGCTGGCCAGGAAGACGCCGGTGGCGCCGAGCTCCTCGGGCAGCACGTTGCGCTTCAGCGGCGAATGCGCCTCGTAATGCTTCAGCACTTCCCCGAACCCGCTGATGCCGCGCGCGGCCAGCGTGTTCACCGGCCCGGCGCTGATGCAGTTCACCCGGATTTTCTTCGGACCCAAATCGTAGGCCAGGTACCGCGTGCCCGCCTCCAGCGCCGCCTTGGCCACGCCCATCACGTTGTAGTGCGGCACCACCTTCCGGGACCCGTAATAGCTCATCGCCACGATGCTCCCGCCGTCGGTCATCCGCGGCGCCGCCGCGCGGGTCAGCGCCACCAGCGAGTACGCGCTCACGTCCATCGCCACCCGGTACGCCTCCCGGCCCGTGTTCAGAAATTCGCCCTCCAGCGCGTCCTTTGGCGCATACGCCACCGAGTGCAGCATCAGGTTCAATTTGCCAAACTTTTTGTCCACCGCCTCAAAGACGTCCGCGATGTCCTGGTCCTTCGTCACGTCGCACGGCAGGATCAGCGTGTCCGCCCCGAAGGTGCCGGCCAGTTCCTCCACGTTTTCCTTCACCCGTTCGCCTTGGTACGTAAAAATCAGCCGGGCGCCTTCCGCCGCCCACGCCTGCGCGATGGCCCATGCAATGGACCGTTTGTTGGCCACACCAAAGACAATTCCAGTTTTTCCGGCTAGTAATGACATAAATTAGTTCAAGACTATAAGAAAACCCCCGCCCCGCGTCCAGCCTCGACTCGCCGTCATTCCCCGGCTAAATTACCGCCGTAATGGACATTGCCGACGGTCTCATCCAATATCTGATGCTCGTCTCGCTGCTGACCTTCCATGAATTCGCCCATGCATGGACCGCCGGCAAGTGCGGGGACGACACCGCCCGCCTGCAAGGCCGGCTCTCCCTGAACCCGGTCGTGCATATTGACCCCATCGGCACGGTGATGCTGCCGCTGCTGACGCTGTTCCTGCCCGGCGCCGCCCGCTTTCTGATCGGCTGGGCCAAGCCGGTGCCCTTCAATTACCATAACCTCGGCAATCCCCAACGCGACGAGGTGCTCATCGCCATGGCCGGCCCCGGCATGAACCTCCTGCTGGCCGTCGCGCTGGTCGTCGCCGCGCGCGTGCTCGAGGCGGCGGGCGCCGGGCAGGTGGTTGGCCTCTGCTTGCAGGCCGCCACGCTGAGCCTCGTCCTGTGCTTCTTCAACCTCATTCCCGTCCCGCCCCTCGACGGCTCGCACGTCCTTCGCGTGGCCGCCAACATGAGCTTTGAGGCCTACGCCCAGTTCGCCCGCTTCGGCTTCCTCATCGTCATCGTCCTCCTCCAGTTCGGCATCGTCCGCCAGGTGTTGTCCAACGTCACTTACAGCACGCTGTTCCTGCTGCTCCGCCTGGCCGGCGTGCCCACCGGCGTCCCGTGAACCTGCTCGAAATCAAGAATCTCACCATGGATTTCGGCGCCGGCGCCGGCGCCGTCCGCGCCATTGACGGCTTCTCCCTCGCCCTCGCCGCCGGCGAAACCCTCTGCCTCGTCGGCGAAAGCGGCTGCGGCAAAAGCGTCACCGCCCAGTCCATCGCCCGGCTGGTGCCCGCGCCCCCCGCCCATTACATCGCCGGCGAAATCTGGCTCGCCGGCCGCGATACCCTCAAAATGTCCGCCCGCGAACTCTGCGGCATCCGCGGCGGCGTGGTCAGCTACGTTTTCCAGGAACCCGGCGCCGCCCTCAACCCCGTCTTCCGCATCGGCCCCCAGATCCGCGAGTCCCTCCAGCTCCACCGGCCCGAAAAAGCCAGTGACGCCGAGGTCGTCCGCCTCCTGCGGTTGGTCGGCATCCCCGCCCCCGAGGCCCGCGCCCGGAATTATCCCTTTGAGCTGTCCGGCGGCATGCAGCAGCGGGTCATGATTGCCATGGCCCTCGCCAGCGAACCCCGGCTCCTGGTGGCCGACGAGCCCACCACCGCCCTGGACGTCACCATCCAGGCGCAGATCCTCGACCTGTTGGGCGACGTCAAGCGGCGCCTGGGCATGGCCATCCTGCTCATCACCCACAACCTCGGCATTGTCGGCGACATGGCCGACCGCGTGGCCGTGATGTACGCCGGCCAACTGGTCGAGCTGGCCCCCGCGCGCGAACTCCTGCGCCGCCCGCTCCATCCCTACACCCGCGCCCTCATGAATTCCGTGCCCAAGCTCCACGGCACGGCCGACCGCCTGTCCGCCATCCCCGGCAGCGTCCCGCGCCTGGGCGACTTCCCCCCCGGCTGCCGTTTCGCCCCGCGCTGTCCCGTGGCCCGCCCCGAATGTTCCCAATCCCTCCCCGAACTGCGCGAAGTCCAGCCCGGCCGCTGGGTCCGCTGCCCCTTCTGGGAACAGGAGTGAAACCCGTTTTCTTGTCTTTCCTTACCGTGGGATTCTGTTAAAAAACTTTTGTGTACCTTGAGTTCTATGGCCTGAAGGCCGCCCCGTTCGACATTACGCCGAACCCGCACTTCTTGTTTCACAGCACCAAGCATCGCGAAGCGTTCAATCATTTGCTTTACGGAATTCGTGAGCGCAAGGGCTTTGTCCAGCTCACCGGCGAGGTCGGCGCCGGCAAAACCACCCTCTGCCGCGCCCTGCTGGAACAGCTCGACGGCCATTATTCCACCGCCCTCATTCTCAATCCCGTCCTGAACGCCGATGAACTCATGCGCGCCATCGCCACGGAGTTCGGCCTGAAGGTCCGCGGCCTGGACCGCTCGGAAACCAACGCCGCCATCAGCGACTTCTTGCTCCGGCAAACCCAGGCCGGCAAGGAAACCGTGCTGATCGTGGATGAAGCCCAGAATCTCACCGAGGACCTCCTGGAACAGGTGCGCCTGATTTCCAACATCGAGACCGATGACCGCAAGCTCTTGCAGATCGTGCTCATGGGGCAGCCGGAGTTGCGCGACCGCCTCAACAGCCAAAAGCTCAGGCAATTGCGCCAGCGCATCACCGTGCGCTATCATCTGAATCCATTGACGCGCAACGAGGTGGGCCAGTATATTCACCACCGGCTGGCCTTGGCGGGATCGCCCGGGGTGCCCACGTTCACCGGGCCGGCCATCTGGCGCGTGTTCCACTATAGCAAAGGCATTCCGCGACTGGTCAACGCCCTGTGCGACAAGGCCCTGTTGGCCGGCTTTGTGGAGCGCAGTTATCGGATCAACTTCCGGATGGTGGGCCGCGCCATCCGTGAATTGGAGGGAGATATCCACGTATGAGCCTCATCAACGAAGCGTTAAAACAGGCCCGCAAGGCGCCCCCGCGAAATCTGCCCAGCTCCCTGCCGCCACTGCCCCCGGCAGCCGAAGAATCGTGGTCGCTCCCCGGCTGGTTCCTGCCCGCCGTGGCCGTCATTCTTATAATCGCCGCCATCTTCTTCATCGGCTGGGCCTCGGCCCGTCACAGCGTCCGCAAGGCGGCCCAGGTCCCGACCGAAACCGTCGAAACCCCGCCGCCCGCTGCCGCCGCCCCGCCTGCCGCCGCCACCCCGCCTCCGGCCGAGGTCTCCGCGCCCGCCGTGAATCCGCCGGACGCCCCCAAATTGCAGGGCATCTTCTATTCGCCCACCGATCCCTCCGCCATCATTGACGGCAAAACCGTCCGGCTCGGCGATCCGTTCCGCCAATACCACGTCAAAGCCATTTCCAAATACACCGTCACCCTCGTGGGCCCCGACCACAAGGAAATGCAGATCGGCATGGAAAACTGACGCGATGCTGCGAAAACTTCTCTCCAGCTCGGCAGCCATGCCCCGCGTGGCGCCGTTCGTCGTCTTCCTGTTGCTCACCGCCGGCCAGGGCTGTTTTGGCCCCGCCTCCGCCTATTGGTTTTATCTCGCCAAAACGGTCGTCGGCCTGTGGCTCCTCCTGGAAATCTGGCCGCTCGTCCCCGAAATGCGCTGGGCCCTTTCGTGGGAAGCCGTGGCCGTCGGCGTGGCCGTGTTTGTCATGTGGGTTGGCATTGATTCCTGGTACCCCAAGCTCACGCTCTCGAAAGCCGTCGCCGCCAATTCCAATCCCAATCTCGTCTTCGGCCCCAACTCCCCGCTCACCTGGTTCTTCCTCCTCGTGCACATTTTCGGCATGACCGTCGTGGTGCCGCCCTTGGAGGAAGTCTTCTATCGCTCGTTTTTCTACCGGTTCATCGCCCAATCCAATTTTCTGGCGGTGCCGCTGAACCGCTTCCTGCCCCTGTCCTTTTTCGGCACCTCCATCCTCTTCGGTTTCGAGCACAGCCAGTGGCTCGCCGGCGTTCTCTGCGGCTTCGCCTTTCAATGGCTCGTCCTCCGCAAAAACCGGATCGGCGACGCCATGACCGCCCACGCCCTCACCAATCTCCTCCTCGGCCTCTGGATCGTCTGGCGCGGCGCGTGGAATTTCTGGTGAGGAGCGCCCGCCCGTTCACATTCTGCCGTGCTGCCGCGGCGCCGCGGCTTGCGGGGCGGATGGTCGCGCGGAGGCTTCCTTGGCCGCCGACTGGGAGGGTTGCAGCGCCGTTTGCAGCGCCGCGCCCACCGCGCTGCCCCGGCCCGTGCAGGCGTTCCACCCCGCCGTCACCGGGTAGCCCGTCACGCCGTTGAACGAATTGTTCGCCGGCCCCGGCGGACTCGTGATGCCCCGGAACGTGCCTGCCGCCGCGCTGTAAAGTCGGGGATTGATGAAACCCACCGGGCGGCCCAGGTTCGCATTGATCCGCGCCAGCAACCCCGCGTACAGCGGCGCCACCGCGCTCGTGCCGCCCACCGGCTCGGCCCGCCCGTTGATGAATTGCGGATAGCCGCTGAACGGGCTCGCGTTGCCCGCAAGGTCCGGCACGCCGCGCCCGGGTTTCTTCGTGCCGTTTCGCTTGGGCACCCCCGCCTTGGCTTGGTACGCCGGCACCGGGAACCGCGCGCTCACCCCGCCTCCGGTCGCCCCGCCCTTCGCCCCGTCGTTCCACGCGAATTCCTCAAAGCTCATCCCGTGAATGTTCCCGAGGGACGTGCCCCCGCACGAAATCACCCACGGCTCCGTCGAGGGATAACTCGTTTGCGCCTGCTTCGGGCTCGCCACGAACGCCCCCGAATCGCCCGACGACACCAGCACCGTGAGGTTCAGGTTCGCCGCATCCTGGAACAACTGCCCCAGTTGCGCGTACTCCTGGTTTGAAAAACTCCCCGCCGATTCGTCGTCCGGCCCCCAGCCGTAGCTGATGGAGATGATGTCCGGCTGCGGATCGCCCTCGCCCGGATGGATCATCCGCTCCAGGGCGTGCAGGATGTTCTGGGTGGTGCCGCCGGTGAAATACACCGCCAGCTTCGCCGCCGGCGCAATCGCGCCCGCCACCGTAATGTCCAGCCCCGTCTCGCCGTCCGAAACGCCCGAGTTCGCCACGCCGTCCACCGAGACGTCAATCGGCGCCGGCGTCCTCAGCCCGCCCCCGAACGCCTCCATCGTGCGCGCCAAGTCCTCCTTGGCATAGCCGGGCGCGCCTTCGCTCGTGGCCATCTCGTAGATCCCGATGGTCTGCCCCGCGCCGTCCCCGGGCGGAAAATTGTAAAGCTGCGCCACTTGTTGCGGCGTCAGCGGCGCTGCGCCCGCCGGGTCCGTCGGACCCTGTCGCCGCGTCACCCAGTGCTTGGCCGGCACCGGGCGCTCGTGCAGCCCGATGACCGCCTCCACCACCTTCGCCATCGCCGCCGGCAAATGCGCCGGGCCGCCGGGGCTCCGGTACCGCCCCAGCGGCGATGAATAATCGTTCACCGCCACGCCAAAGGCCTTGCTGATGGCGCTCACCGGCCCCCGCACCACCACCGACCGCCGCGCCTGGTGCGTTTCCAGGACCGCCAGCCCGTTTGCTTCCGCAAAGTCCACCACCTGCTTCATCTCCCCGGCGTCGGCCCCGTGCTTCGCCGCAAACTCCGCCCGCGTGCCCGCCGGCCCGTTCAACCCCGGCTGCACGGAAAACTCCTTCAGCCCCTTCAACGCCGCCCCGGCCGGCCGGCGGCGCAGGATCAGCGTCACCGTCATCGGCTCGCCTTCCGCCGAGGGTTTTAACTTTTTGTCGCCCGTGACCAGGGCGTGTTCGCTGCCTTTTAGCGCCAAATAACCTTTGGGTGCCTTCATGGCTCAATACCTTTCCTTGATGAATTGATTGCTGTTTTGGCTTCTCCTAGTGTAGGCCGATCCTAGTTATTAACTTGGATCAATGCAAGCTTTTTCACTTATCTATCGTATTAGCAGCGCATTTTTGTTTTTGAACCAAGCAGCGAGCGAAACGGGTAAGAACCATGTCACTTCCGCAACCCCTCTTTTGACGGGGTTGTTCAAATTGCAAATCCCTGCTTCCCTTTCCCTGTGCACACGGCTTTATCCCGGTTCCTCGCGCTGGCGGCCTGCCTGTTGGGCGCGTTCGCCCCGCCCGCCCGCGGCGGCCTGGTCCTGAATTTTAACGCCGACTGGCGCTTCACCCGGTCGGATCCCGCGAACGCCGCCAGCCCCGCCTTCAACGATGCCGCTTGGACCACCGTCTCCCTGCCCCACACGTTCAACGACACCGACACCTTCAACCACTTCGCCCTCCCCGGCATGCGCGGCGAGCAAGCCCAGTGGAGCGGACGCACTTGGTATCGCAAGACCTTCACCGCACCCGCAGGCTGGCGCGGAAAGAAAATCTACGTCGAGTTCCAGGGCGTGCGGCAGTTCGGCGAGGTCTATCTCAACGGCCACCGCCTGGGCATTTCCCAAAACGGCTTTCTCCCCTTCGGCTTCGACCTCACGCCGCAGATCCAACCCGGCGCCACCAACGTCCTCGCCGTCATGTGCGACAACCGGTTCATGTTCAACGCCCTGCCCGGGGGCGTCAGCGATGCCCCCGGCCATTCCCTCGCCGCCTACGAAGCCACCGTCAATGCCCAGATCCCCGACGACGTCGCCGCCATCCGGGCCGACCAGATCCCGTGGAACAATCCCCAATGGCATCCCGCCCAAGGGGGCATTTATCGCGACGTCAACCTCTACGTTACCGATCCCCTCCACATTTCCCTCCCGCTCTACGAATTTCTTCAAACGGAAGGCCCCTATATCTACACAACCGAGGTCTCCACGAATGCCGCCACCATCGGCGTCGAAATTCCCGTCGAGAACGGCCGCGATTCCGACCAGTCCGTCGAGACCGGCGTCCGCATTCTCGATGCCAATGGCCAGGTCGTCGCCACCCTCGCGCAAACCGCCACCCTCGCCGCCGGTGCGTCCGCCAAAACCCTATTGCACCTTGTCCTGCCGCATCCCGTCCTCTGGGAACCCGATTATCCCTGCCTCTATCGCGCCGTCTGCTCCGTGCGCGTCGGCGGCGCGCTGGTGGATTCCCAGGAAATTCCCTTCGGCATTCGCACCGCGCGCTGGGACGCCGCCGCCGGCTTTTTCCTCAACGGCCGGCATCTCCGCCTCCACGGCTGGGGCCAGAAACCCACCGACGAATGGCCCGGCCTCGGCGACGCCCAGCCCGACTGGCTCCATTTCTACACGCTCGACCTGATGAAAACCGCCGGCGCCAACTGGGTGCGCTGGGGACATTGCGCCGCCGGCCCCGCCCCCATTGCCGCCTGCGACCAGCTCGGCCTCCTCGTCGAGCAGCCCGGCGTGGATGGCGAATCCGACACCGTCGGCGCCGCTTGGAAGATCCGCGCCGCCGCCTTTCGCGACCTCGTCATTTATTACCGCAACCACCCCTCCATCGTCATCTGGGAGGGCGGCAACCAAAAAGTCACCGCCGCCCACGCCCGCGAATTGCGCGGCCTCATGGACCGTTATGATCCCCACGGCGGACGCGCCTACGCCCATCGCCGCGCCAGCGCCGCGGACGCCCAATTCATGGATGTCGGCATCGGCACCGAAGGCGGCCGCGAAATCGCCGCCCTCCCCGTCGTCGAGGGCGAATACGACCGCGAAGAATCGCCCCGCCGCGTGTGGGACGATTTTTCGCCGCCGGACTTTGGTGCATCGGGCGCCCGTGGCCAGACTTACCAGCTCACTTCCGAGCAATACGCCGTCAATCAGGTGGCTCAATACGTCACCAAGACCTTTCGCCCCGGCCACGCCGGCGGCGCCAACTGGATCTTCTCCGACACCACCAGCGGCGGCCGCAACACCAATGAAGTCTCCCGCGCCAGCGGCGAAGTGGACGGCGTGCGCCTGCCCAAGGAGGCGTACTACGTTTGTCAGGCCATGTTCCGCGACGATCCGCAGGTGCACATCATCGGCCATTGGAATTATCCGCCCGGCACGCGCAAAACCGTTTACGTGGCCTCAAATTGCGGCGAGGTGAAACTGTTCGTCAACGGCCGGCCGGCCGGTCCCGGCGCCAATTTCCACCACTTCCTCTTCACCTTTCCCGGCGTCGCGTTTGCGCCCGGGGAAATCACGGCCGTGGCCTTCTTCCACGGCCGCCCCGTGGCCACCAACTCTATTTGCACGACCGGCGACCCCGTCGCGCTGCGGTTGACGCCCCTCACCGGCCCGTGCGGATTCCAGGCCGACGGCGCCGACGTGGCGCTGGTGGATGTCGAAGCCGTGGACGCCGCCGGCCGGCGCTGCCCCACGTTCCAGCAACGCGTGGATTTCACCTGCACCGGCCCCGCCGTCTGGCGCGGCGGCTACAACAGCGGCCGCCCCGGCTCCATCAACCAGTCGTTCCTCGATCTCGAATGCGGCATCAACCGCGTGGCCGTGCGCTCCACCTTGCGGCCCGGCACGGTCACCGTCTCCGCCGCCTGCGCCGGCCTCAAATCCGCCGCCGTCTCCCTTCCCGCCCTGCCCGTGGCCGCCACGGACGGCTTCCTCACCGCCCCGCCGCCGCTGCCCGCCGTCGCCTTGCGCCGGCCCGATTATTTGCGCGTCAGCATCGAGCCCACCGCCGCGGACGCCGCGCCGTTGGCGCCCACCGCGGTCGGACGCTATCTCGTTTCCTTCTCCTATTCCGGTCCCACCGGGACCGTCCACGTGGAAACCAACGCCGCCGACGGCAAAGCCGTTTTCGCCGACCGCCCGCTGCGGTTTTCCGGCCTGCCGCCCGAACTCGCCGGCGCCGACTGGGTGCAGGGCGCCGAGGCCGACAGCGCCTACAGCGCCGTGGACCTGATGCAGATCGCCGTCGCGGCCGCCGCGCTCGTCACTGTGGCCCACGACGATCGCCTGCCGCCGCCCGCCTGGCTCACCCGCGAATTCCTGCGCACGGACAAACATTTCCAAGTGGACGGCCAGGCCATGACCCTGTTCCAGCATCGCGCCGCCCGCGATGAGAGCCTCACCCTCGGCTCCAATGCCGACGACCCCGCCGCAAACGCCGCCCATTCCTACATCGTCTTCGTCTCCGCTCCGTAGCGGCGAACTGGCGTTCGCCGCCATCTAAAAAAACCGCGGCGGATCTAGTGCGAGCATATTGCCGATTCGCGGAAACCGTTTCTCCCTCTCCCCAGGGGAGAGGGCCGGGGTGAGGGTAAGCGTTAAACTGTTTAGCTCACGGTGTTTCCAGTCTTTCACAACTTTAGATTTGGAACGGAAGTTCATGGCAGGGCGGGCTTCCCCCTCGTGGCCGCGAACGTGAGTCCGCGGCAAACTGAAAGCCACCGCCCCAGCCCTCCTCCTTCCCCTTGCCTCCCGGCCCCGGGCCGCGTATCTTGCCGCTCAAATTTATGAGCAACGTTCCCTCTGATTTGAAATACGCCAAGTCACACGAATGGGTCCGCGCCGACGGCACCACCGCCACCGTGGGCATCACTGACCACGCCCAGCAGGAACTCACCGACATCGTCTTCGTGGAACTCCCCGCCGTGGGCCGCCAGGTCAAGGCCGGCGAAGCCTGCGCCGTCGTCGAATCCGTCAAGACCGCCAGCGACATCTATTCCCCCGTCACCGGCGAAATCACCGCCGTCAACACCGCTTTGGCCGACAATCCCGCCCTCGTCAACACCGCCCCCCACGCCGACGGCTGGCTTTTCCGGCTCAAGCTGGCCAAACCCGCCGAGCTGGACGCGCTCTTGTCCCCCGCCCAATACGAGGCCCAAATCAAGGGCTGACCGCCCGGCCACCGCGCAGCGGCGAACTGGTCCACCCTCCGCGGTACTGCTACGGACGACGGGCGTTCACCGCCAACTTTCTCTCCAAAAACAATCAGGAAGACCGAGCCGGCATCAGTGTCATAATGAGCTGAATCATGGGAACGCTGGCACAAATCCAGCCCAATAACCGGCGGCGGCGGGAAATGTAAAACGACCAGGCGAATCAAGCCGGACAAGATCCAGAGACCCAAAAGAGCGAAGCCAGATGTATCGCTGGATGGAGTCGCAACCAATGCGCAAACCAATGTGAACACCGGCAGAGAGAGAATAAGATTCTTCGACGCTCGTAATGGGAAAAGGGAGTTGTCGCGCAGCGACATTGGATATAAGCCAGCTACGAAGTGGCTGGTCTCGCGCCAAAGGAATTAATTCGCCCTGAAGGGACGCTGGATTTTTCGTCCCCTGGGGCCATTGACGATCCTCAAAACATGCTAAGCTGGCGTGGCGGGACCTGCCTCCCGCTGTGATATGAGCAAGAAGAACGGCAGCGAAGTCGGCAAGGCGGCAACCCTCCGTCAGCGCTCCCTTGTGGCTGCTTGTCTCGCCATCGGCTCGCGCACCGGCTGGCGCGCAACCCGGGCCGCGGCCGCGCCGGTCAACCCTGGTCAACCTTCGTCAACCCTGAAAAGCTCCCCTTTAACCCGGATATTTCATTGTCAAACCTGTAGCGCAGACTTCCAAGTCTGCTGTATCGCCGATTTCCAAATCGGCAGGGCGTCAAATCTGCGAGACGTCTGCGGGTTTGGAAACCCGCGACCCAGCAGGTTTGGAAACCTGCGCTACGAGGGTTTTGCCCGCTAAAACGCCCCCCCATGGCTCCCAGCGAATCCCTTCCCCCGCCGCCGCGCAGCGCGTGGTTTTGGGTGCCCAGCCTCTATTTTGCCCAAGGCATCCCGTACGTCATCGTCATGACCATGTCCGTGATCATGTACAAGCGGCTCGGCATCTCCAACACGGACATCGCCCTGTACACGAGCTGGCTCTATCTGCCGTGGGTTATCAAGCCCCTCTGGAGCCCGTTGGTGGACATTACGCGCACCAAGCGCCTCTGGGTGGTGGCCATGCAATTCCTCGTGTCGTTCGCCCTCGCGCTGGTGGCCTTCTCCATCCGCGGCTCCGCCTTCTTCCACTGGTCGCTCTTTCTGTTTTGGATCATGGCTTTCGCCTCGGCCACGCACGACATCGCGGCGGATGGCTTTTACATGCTCAGCATGTCCAAGCATGAGCAGGCCTGGTGGGTGGGCCTGCGCAGCACGTTCTATCGCACCGCCATGATCGTCGGCAGCGGCCTGCTGGTGGTGCTGGCCGGCGTTTTGGAAGGCAAAAACGGCCTGCCGCCCGTGGCCATTCCTGTCTCCGCCCGGCTCGACGCGCCAGTCGTCACCAATTGGAATCCGTCGGCCATCACCTTCGCCTCCGAGCCTGGCCCCGTCCGGGTGCTCGCGCAACCGGCCACGCTCGCCATTGCCCCGGCCCAGCGCAGCCCCGTCGAAGCCGCCGCCGTCATCGCCCAGGCCCGCGACTGGAACGCGCAGCATGGCTTTGTCCCCGTGGCTGTGGACGTGAGTCCACGGCTGACATCAACCAATGTTTCCGCGTGGACGCGCCACGTCTCCGGCCCGCTGCGCGATTTTCTCACCGCCCATTTCCCGAAGCCCCGCCGAACCGAGCCGGCCGCCACCGCGGGCAATCTCGGCGTGATCTATTTCGCCCTCTCGCAGCCGCCGCCGCCCGGCCAGGTCCTCGCCGTCAACTTCGCCCGCCGCCCCGCCGGCCTCGAATACCTCGGCTTTGGAAAAAGCGACCGGGGCTTCCATTTGCTCGCCGGCGAACGATTTGTCTTTGCCGCCACCAACTGGAACCAGCCCGCCATGGCGGTCATCCAGCTCGATCCCAAGCTGCACGCGGACGCCGCCGTGGTATTCCAGACCACTTCCGGCGACATTCCGCTGGCCTGGAGTCTCACGCTGTTTTTCGTGGCCGCGATTTTCCTGGCCTTCAGTTGCTGGCACGCTGTGATGCTGCCGCGCCCGCCCGGCGACGGCCCGGTGGTGACGCATCACAGCCTGCTCGGTGAGTTTTTTGCCACGCTGGGGTCCTTCTTTCAAAAGCCCGGCATTCTCCTCGCGCTGGCGTTCATCCTGTTCTATCGCTTCGACGAGGCGCAATTGAGCAAGGTCATTTCCCCCTTTCTGCTGGACAGCCGCGCGGCCGGCGGCCTGGGCCTGGCCACCAGCCTGGTGGGCCTGGCCTACGGCACCTTCGGCGTGCTCGCGCTCACTTGCGGCGGCCTGCTGGGCGGCTTCCTCGCCGCGCGGTTCGGCCTCAAAAAAATGCTGCCCGTCATGATCGGCGCCATGTATTTGCCCAAGCTCACCTTCCTGGCGCTGGCGCTGGCGCAGCCGGAAAATTTCCTCGTCGTCTGCGGCGCGGTGGCGGTGGAACAATTCGGCTACGGCTTCGGTTTCACCGCCTTCATGCTCTACCTGCTCTATTTCGCGGACGGCCCCCACAGGACGGCGCACTACGCCATCTGCACCGGCTTCATGGCGCTGGGCATGATGATCCCCGGCCTGTGGAGCGGCTGGCTGGCGGATCTCGTGGGCTACCGGCATTTCTTCGTCTGGGTGCTCTGCTCCACCCTGCCGGGCCTGGTACTCGCCCTGCAATTGAAGATTGATCCCCAGTTCGGCAAGCGCCTTCCCAAAAAGGCTGAAGGCTAAAAAATCATGAAGGCATCGCGCTCCATTTCCCGATTTCAGCGGCCGGCTCCGGTCCTTTATTTTGCGGAGGCGCGCAGCACCGGCACGTAAAACAGCCGCAGCGATTTTCCGCCCGCCTTCGCCTCGTAGCGATACAGCCCGAACAGGCAGGAGACCTTGTCGCGGCCCGGCGCCGAGTCGCGCCGGAACAGGTTCCACAACAGCGACCGGCTGGTGGCGCCGGTCTGCGCGTTGTTTTCCGCGCGCCAGAGCGCCCAGAGCGGCGACCAGTTCCGTTCGATGCGCGGATTGTCCGGCACGAACGGCTCCAGGATCGAGAGAATCTGCAGCCGCTCGTTGCCATTGAAATCATGGTGCCAGGTGAAGAACGGCCACATGTCCAACCGCACGCGCTCGTGCCCTGTCTCGGTGTTTTTGACCGACAGCCGCGAATACAGGTAAAACAGCCAGCGCGTGCGCTGCTGGTCCAGCGGATCGGCATGCGTGCGCGTGTACACGTACAGCGGCCAGACATAGGAATCCCATTCCTTGGTGTCGTTGTGCGATTCGCTGAAGAACGGCCACACGCGCGACGTGTGCTCGCCCCCGCCGTCCGCGAAAATCACAATCGGCCAGGGTTCCTGCCGCTCGTGATATTTCCGCACGCGGTCGTCAATCGTCGTGTAGAACGGCCACAGCACCGTGGTGAGATCGCGCTCCGCGGACCGGTCTTGGACATAGAAGGGGAACGAGGCCCGGAACGTCTCCGGGTTTTTCGAGCCCAGGCCATTGTCCTGCGTCAAATAGAACGGCCACAGGTAAAACGCATGGTCATGCCCCGGCACGATCGTCACCTCGCCAAAACCGTTGGTCTGCGTGGTCACGTCCTTGTGCTCGCGCCCCACGAACGGCCAGACCTGCCACCCCGTCATCCCGTCGCCATGATGCACGTCCACGATCGGAAAGAGGTAGTTCTCCGTCACCACGTCGCGCTTCTTCGTCTCCACGTAGCCCGGCAGCAGGATGAAATAGATTTCATCTTTGAACAGCCGGTGTTTGAGCCGGCCATAGAACGGCACCACCGCCGTGTAATTCAAATTGGTGTCCGCCGCCCGCTGCGAAAAGTAAAAGGGAAACACCGTCACCCGGTGCGGCGTCGTGTCATCCGGCGCCAGTCCGGACGACGTGCTGATCAGCTCGCAAAACTGCCACCGGCGTTCCTGGCCATACCGGATTCGCGTCAACAGCGGATAGAGATAGTCGTCTTCGTCCGCATCCACGGCCGGGTTGTCGTCGCGCGAGTAGAAGGGCGGAATTCCCCAGGTGCGTTCGGCGTCCGCGTGTTGCGAAAAATAGAACGGACCGGCCGCCTCCGTCCGGAAACCCTCCTCCAGCGTCAACTGGAAGCGGTCAAACGCGAACCCCGCCGCCGCGTCCTCCGCCCGCCCGGCACCGCCCCAAACCATGGCTCCGGCTAATACGACACCGATAAAGCACCACTTCATCAGAATGGCTTGATCATAATTTTCACCCACCGGTATCGTTATTGATTCTCGTTTCATCCCGCTTTTCGTTAATTGTGAATGTATTTTAACAATGATGTTGACTTTATCCGTAATTTCCTTATTTTCATCTCAATTGAGGTTTTTCACCTCGGTTCCTCCTGGACCCGGTGTCAGCGATTTGCTGACATCGGGTTTTTTAATCAACGGCCGCCAACGGCCGATCAGGCTGAGCAGCGCCGGCAGAAAAAACAGCGCCGCAATCATGCATGTTGCAATTCCGCTGGACATGATGATGCCCAAACTCCGGATGCCCCGGTGCTGCGCCAGCATCAGGCTCCCAAACCCGGCAATGGCCGTCAGCCCCGATACCAGCACCGCCTTGCCCGTGCTGCGGGACAAAATCCCCGGTGTGCCTTCCTCCGCGTAGCGGTTCAGGATTTGGATGCCATTGGTAACCCCGATGCCGATGACCAGCGGCAGCGTCATGATGTTTGCCAAATTGATCGGCACGCCCATCCACCCCATCAACCCCGCCAGCCACAGGGTGCCGATGGCCACCGGGATCAGCGCCAGGATCATGGCGCTGAAGCTGCGGAAATGGAACAGCACCATCAGCGCAATGGCCGCCAGGGAATACCACGCCGCCTGCTCGTAGCTGTTCTTGAGCAGCGTCTCGTATTCGTAAAGCTGCACCGGCGAGCCGGTGACATTCGCATCGCCCACCACCGACCGCAGATCCTGCACAAACGCCGCCTGCGGCGCGCGCTGCCAGACGTCCTCCTTCGGGTAAACCTGGATGAGAAACTTGCCGTTGACGCCAATGAACCGGTGGTGCAGCGCCGGCGGCAAATCGGCCACCTGGGGCGGCGTGGTGTCATCCTGTTGTTGCAGCAGTTGGAATGATTCCCGGAAATCCGCCAGCAGGGCCTGCTGAAATTGCGCCAGCTTCCGCGCATACTCCGCCTGCACCCGCGGTTCCCCGCCCAGCATCAACCGCCGAAACTCCGTGATGGACTGCGCGAGCGCGTTCAATTGCGCCGTCACCTCCGGCGCGTTCGTGCCGGTGGTTTCCGCCGCCAAACCGGCATAGCAGGAGGTGTAAAACAGCGACGAGCTCAGGTCCCGGAGATCCACCGGCCGCGGGTCCGGCGGCCGGAAATTGAAGCCGGCGACCTCCGCCTTCACCCCGCTGATCAGCTTCCGCTTCGCCCCCCCGTCCGGATACAGGAAATCCTTGTAGAACGGCGGTTCGGTTTCCGCCACCGTCGGCAGTTTCTCGATGCGGGCCTGCTCCTCCACGGCGTTGGTGAGCGAATCGGCCAGCACCGCGCCGTACAACAGCGATTTGTCCGCCGAGTCCAGCAGCGTCTGCTCAAACACCACCGAGGAGAGATGCGGACTCTGCATCTTGATGAGGTTGTAATCGAAATAGACCCGCCGCGCCCCGAACAGCGCCGCCAGGCACAACGCCGCGGTGATCCCCGCCACCAGCACCGGCCGTTCCAGCCAGACCTTTTCCAGCCGCGCGCGCCGGTCATCCACCCGGATGTCGTGGTCCAGCGCGTTTTGCCGTCCGCGCAGAAGCAGCACCGGCAGCAGGGTCATCATCGGCACCAGACACAGCAGCAGTCCGCCGCCGCAGATGATCCCCATTTCCTTGATGCCTTGGAAATGGGTGAAACACATGGCCAGAAACGCGCCCGCCGTGGTGAGCGCCCCGGTGAAGATCCCCTGGCCGGTAAAGACCATCGCCTTGGTGATGGCGGCCTCGTTCGATTCGCTCAGGTGCAACTCCTCCTCGTAGCGCGTGATCAGATGCACCGCGTAATCCATCGCCAGCCCGATCAGCATCGGCACAAACGTGATCGTCAAAATGTTCAGGTGCCCCACCGTCAGCGTCGTGAACGCCATCGTGTAGCCCACGCCGATCAGCAGGCAGATCGTGGCCTTGATCGGCCGGCCGGTCTCGTGATAGCCGTAAACAAAAATCAGCGCGCACAGCCCCAGCGACACCACGCTGGCCAGGGTGGCGTCCTTTTGCGACTGGATCATCTCGTCGTAATCCAGCACCGGTTCGCCCGTGATCCCCACGTTGACGCCCGGCACTTCCGCCCGCGTTTGCTGCACCAGCGCCCGCAACCGGTTCACCACCTCGCCCGTCATCGCGTCGTTCGGCGCATGGCTCGTCACCACAAAAATCCGGCCGTGGTTGAACGTGAGGTAGCTGGACAGCATCGTCTCCTCGCCGCCGTCGAGCAGCGTGGCGACGTTCGGCGACGGCGGCACGCCCGGTCGCAGCAGCGCGTCGTTGGCCTGTGAGACGATCCGTTGCAGCGCCGGCAGCGATTTCACCAGCGATGCGGTGTCCGGGGTCTCCTCCTGCTTGGCGGTGCGGAACGCCTTGTTCACCTGGTCAAACAGCGACACCAGGTTGGTCGTCTGCGTGAATTGGGCAATGAACGGCCGCGCCGTGTGCAGCAGGTCGCGCATCTGCGCCAGGTTGGTCTCCGAGGCGAACTGCAGCGCCTTGTCGCCCATCATCGCCAGGTTTTGCTGGTAGAAAACGTCGCGGAACAGGTTGGTTTCCACCAGCATCTTGGCTGCGATGCGCTCGACGAACTGCCGGTTCTTCTCCAGATCGCCGCTTTCCACCACCACCACCAGGTCGTCCGGCTGGGGGAATTCCTTTTCGAAGGCGAGAAAAAGCTGATGGTACTTCTGGTTCGGCCCCACCAGGTCGTCGCGGTTCATGTCCGCCTGCAGGAACAGCACCGTGTAGAACACGCAGCCGGCGAACAGGACCACTTGGGGCCAGACAAACCAGTGCGGATGCCGGCAGACGCCGGCGGCCAGGCGGCCGAGCCAGCGCGCCATGAAACTGTCTGCGCTTAATGCCTTCACTCAGCCCGCCTTTTCCACAAACACCGCCGTGCCGTAGCAGAGGACCTCCGTGATGCCCGGGGCCACCTCCGTGGCGTCGTAGCGCACGCCGATGACCGCGTTGGCCCCCAGTTCGCCCGCGTGCGTCAGCATGAGATCAAACGCCTCCTCGCGCGCCCGTTCACACAGGTTCGTGTACAACGTGATGTTGCCCCCGAACAGGCTCTGAATATTCGCCCCGATGTTTCCGATGACCGAGCGCGACCGCACAATGATGCCGCGCACCACGCCAAAGGATCGCGCGGTGCGATACCCCGGCAACTCAAAGGCCGTCGTTGTCAACGGATGTGTCTGACTCATAGCTTCCTAATTGAACACCACCGCCTGCCCCGGCAAAAGCGAATTCTTGTGCCGCGGCCCCGGCCCGCCCACCAAAGCAACTTGCCTTCGCGCCGAGGGATGGCAACTTGTGGGGCACATGGTTGCGCAAGACACAATTCTCAATGCCTTAAAGGCCGTCAAATATCCCGGTTATTCGCGTGATATTGTCTCCTTTGGCCTGGTCAAGGACATCACCGCCGCCAGCGGGTCCGTAAGCGTCTCCTTGCAATTGACCTCCGCCAATCCCGACGCCGCCCGGCAGATCAAGGCCGAGGTGGAGCAGGTCTTGAAACAGTTGCCCGACGTCGGCCGGGTGGTCGTGGAGGTGCTCCAGCCCGCCACCGGCCCGGCTGGCGCCGGCGGCGCCTTCGCCGGCCAGACCAAGGTTCCCGGCGTCCGCCATATCGTCGCCGTGGCCAGCGGCAAGGGCGGCGTGGGCAAATCCACCTGTTCGGTCAACCTCGCCTGCGCCCTGCAACATCTCGGCGCCCGCGTGGGGCTGCTGGATTGTGATATTTACGGACCCAGCATCCCCCTGATGATGGGCATCTACGAGCGGCCCACCGTCAGCTCCGCGGACCATCTGGTGCCCCCGGTGGCGCATGGCATCAAGGTCATGAGCATCGGCCTCTTGCTCACCGACGACCAGCCGGTGATCTGGCGCGGACCGATGATCACCAAGACGATTCACCAGTTCCTCCTGTCGGTGGAGTGGGGCGACCTCGATTACCTGGTGGTGGACTTGCCGCCGGGCACGGGCGATGCCCAGCTTTCCCTCTGCCAGACGGTGCCCCTGGATGGCGGCGTCATCGTCAGCACGCCCCAGGAAGCGTCGCTGGGCGTCGTGCGCAAAGGCATCGCCATGTTCAAGCGGGTGAATGTGCCGATCCTGGGCATCGTCGAAAACATGAGCTATTTCACCACGCCCGCCGGCGAGCGGGTGGAGATTTTCGGCCATGGCGGCGGCCGGCAGGAGGCCGCGCGGCAAAACGTGCCGTTCCTGGGCGAGATCCCCCTCTTCACCGAAATCCGCGAAGCCGGGGACCGCGGCACGCCCATCGTGGTGGCGGCCCCGAACCATCCCGCCGGCAAGGCCTTTGTGACCATCGCCGAAGCCCTGCGGAAGACGTTGAGTTAGTGTTCCAAGGCATGAGTTGGGCGACGGGTTCGTGATTTAAGCCGATTGGCCTCATTGACCGCCGGGGCCGGAACGGGCTCGCTGCCGCGGCTTATTTCCCGGGCCACGGGTGGCGGCGGTCCGCTGCCTGCGGCGGCATTGCTGCGTGGACGCAGACCGTGGAACCGGCCATGCGGCGCTGCCGGCTGGCCTGAAATCCGGACCCCGCGCCCGCTCAGACGTTAAACTTGAACACCATCACGTCGCCGTCCTTCACCACGTATTCCTTGCCTTCCATGCGGTACAGCCCTTTTTCGCGGGCGGCCGCCACGGAGCCGCAGCGCACCAAATCCTCGTAGGCCACCGTTTCGGCCTTGATGAACCCGCGCTCGAAATCGGAGTGGATCACCCCGGCGGCCTTCGGCGCCGTGTCCCCGGCATGGATGGTCCAGGCGCGGACTTCCTTCTCGCCGGCGGTGAAATACGTGCGCAGCCCCAGCAAATGATACGTGGCGCGAATCAGTGTGCCCACGCCGGATTCGTTCACGCCCAGCTCCTTGAGGAATTCCTTCGCCTCGGCTTCCGACAGGTCAATCAGATCACTCTCGATCTGCGCGCTGATGACCACCGCTTCGCAGGCAAAATGATGCTCCGCGTATTCGCGGACCTTCACCACAAACGGGTTTTGCTCCGCGCCGGCCAAGTCGCCTTCCTTGACGTTGCAGGCAAAAATCGTCGGCTTGTCGGTCAGCAGCCAGAACAGCCGCGAGACGGCCTTTTCCTCCGGCGTCAATTCCAGCATGAGCGCCGGCTTGCCCGCATTCAAATGCGGCTCCAGCTTCTTGAGCACGGCCTCCTGGATCAGCGCTTCCTTGTCGCCACGCTTGGCGTCCTTGGCGATGCTCGACAGCTTCTTTTGGACGGCCTCCAGGTCGGCCAGCACCAGCTCGGTGGTGATGACTTCGATGTCCCGCACCGGGTCCACGCTCCCGGCCACGTGGATGATGTCCGGGTCCTCAAAACAGCGAACCACCTGGACGATGGCGTCCACTTCCCGGATGTGGGTCAGGAACTTGTTGCCCAGGCCTTCGCCCTGGGAGGCGCCCTTGACCAGTCCGGCGATGTCCACAAACTCGATCGCCGCCGGGATGAGCACGGTGGTCTTGGCGATGGGCTTGAGCACGTTCAGCCGGGCGTCGGGCACCGTGACAATGCCCACGTTCGGGTCAATCGTGCAGAACGGATAATTCGCGGCCTCGGCCTTGCGGGTGCGCGTGACGGCGTTGAACAGGGTGGACTTGCCCACATTGGGCAGGCCGACGATTCCAGCTTTAAGCATAAATAAATTCAGCCGGCGCTTGCATCCAGGGACCAGGCGCCGGATGGCCCGATACTACCCGGAACGCGGGTCAATGCCGAATCAATTCCTGCAGGTTGAGATGCCAGGCGATGTTGGCGCCTTCAAAGAAGGCGGTCGAAATCAGGCACAGGCCGGACACGTGCTGCAGGCGCAGCAGGGTCTTTTCGCCGAACTTCCCGCGTCCGCGCGAGACGCCATAGCTGAGGATGACAAACCACAGCGTGGTGCCCGAGAACACGCCGGCCACGCAGGCCGCGCGCGCCACCAGGCCGTTCGCCACGAAATCATGCGACATCAGGTTGGCGGACAGCACGACCCAGGCCACGAGCACGCCCAGGTTGGCCAGCACGCGGACAAAGCCGGTGGCAAACGCCGAATGCGGGTGAATCTTCTGTCCCAGCCGCGCCTCCAGCTTTTCCGAGGCGGAGTCCAGCTTGGTGGGCACCTTCACCGATTGCGCCAGGAGAAACTTGAACCCCAGAAACAGGAGGAAGACAAAACTCATCACCTGCATGAAGGCTTTCGCAAAACCGTGATCGAGAAACTGCGACATGCCGGTGAAGGAAATCGCGCAGTAGATCGCGTCCATCACCGCCGCGCCCAGTCCGATGAACACCGCCCAAGGAAAGCCGCGCTGGGCTCCCTCGTTGAGAATCGTGAGGTTGATGGGCCCCACGGGGATGGACGCAAAAATGAGGGCGCAGAGAAATCCCGCCACCGCCGCCAATATGACTGGATGGACTTGGGCCATTAGTCGGCCTCCGGCCCCTCGTCGTCATCTTCCTCGATCTCCTTGCGCCAAGCCCGGGACAAACGGGGACGTATAAAGCCATAGACCAGATACGCCGTGAAGACCAGCGGCAGCACATAATACAGAATCTTCTCCCGCAGGATCAGCAGCGACCCCACAAACAGCGCCGCCACGATCACCTTCAGGAACGTCGTCGTGGAGCGCAGGCCCAGCGCCTTGAAGCTGGGATAGCGCACTTCACTGACCATCATGGCGGACAGGAAGATGAGCACCACCGGCAGCAGGTAGCCCCAGCGGCCCAGGTCCTTGCCCTTTTCGTTCAGCTTGATGATGAACAGCGTCAGCGACGCCACCAGCCCGGCGGCCGAGGGAATGGGGAAGCCCAGAAAATCACCGCCCGCGCCCGGCAGTTTCATGGCCGAAAGACAATTGAAACGCGCCAGCCGGAACGCTCCGCACAAAAGGTAAATCGAGGCGATGAACCAGCCGAATTCCGCGTATTGGCCCGGCAGCGCATCGCGCAGCACCACCCGATGCACCAGGAACGCCGGCGCCACGCCGAAGGACACCAAATCCGCCAGCGAATCAAATTCCCGGCCAAACGGGCTTTCATGCCCGCCCATGCGCGCCACCCGCCCGTCGAACAGGTCGAAAATGCACGCCAAAAGGATGCACGCCAGCGCAAATTTGATGTTCCACCAATCCACCACGCCGTTCGTCCAATCCACCTCGCCGTTCGACAATTTGGGCGTCAGGTCCGCCTCCACAATTTTCGTCAGCGCCACGAAACCGCAAATCAAGTTGCCGGCCGTGAACAGGTTGGGCAGAAAATAAATTTTCAGTTTCTCGCCTTCGCGGGCGCCCGGGGGATTGACTGTCGGTTGCGTTTCCATGTTGTATCAGACCAGTTCCGCCAGGATGGATTCACCGCCCACCACCTTGTCGCCCAGTTGCACCTTGATCCTGGCATCCTTCGGCAGATAGACCTCCACGCGGGAGCCGAATTGAATCAGGCTGATGCGCTCGCCGCGCTGGACCACGTCGTTTTGCGCAATCCATGGAATGATGCGGCGGGCAATCAGCCCGGCGATGAGGCGGACGCCGATCCTGGCTCCGGCGGGCTCCCCGGCTTCCAGGCCGATGAGCACATTCTCGTTAAATTGGGCGCAGTCCGTGCGCATGGCGTTGAGATACTGGCCGGGCGCATGCTTGAAATACGCGATGCGCCCCGTCAAGGGCGCATTCTGCACGTGCACGTCGAACACCGAGAGGAAAATGGAGATGCGCCGGCATTCGCCGCCGAGAAATTCCGGCTCGTTCGCCAGGTCAATCGTATCCACCTTGCCGTGGCCCGGCGCCAGCACCAGGTTTTTCCCGCCCGGCACGTTCGGGTCCGGATCGCGGAAGAAATAGAACGTGAAGAGCACAAACAGCACCCACAACGCCCCCAGGACGCCAGCCATGGCCACGATAAACGCGCCGAGGTGGGCCGCCAGCCACGCCACGGCCAGCAACAGCAGTACGCCGGCGGCCGACAAGCCAATGAGCTTGAAGGCGGCGGCGGCGGCTTTTCCCGAGTGCTTCACCGGGGCAAAATAAATTTTTTTGACGATACTTGCAATTCGGCATTTTCGGTGCACTTTGGCTTTCGCCGCCCAGCGGCGGTACCCAAACGAAAAAGGAAAATATTATGTCACTACAAACACCCGATCTGACCAAGTTCCCCCCGCGCAGCCCGCGCATTCGGCTCGGCGGCTATGTCATCCTGCCGCGCATGTTGGACAAGGGGCGTGCCACCCTGGCCGGCAAGGCCGGCGAATATCATTACGCCTGCCCGCTGGACCAGCAGTTCCTCACCTTCGTGGGCATCGATCCCGAGGCGCTCAAGAAAGAGCTGCCCAAGAGCGACACCGAAGTGCTCGCCTGGATCCACCAGCACGCCAAGCACCAGCGCTCCACGCCGGAAATCATCGCCTGGACCCAATGGCAGGAAAACCGCGCGCCCGACAATCCCGATGGCCGCGAATTCCTCAACGACATGCACAAAAGCGGCGCACCCAAGCGCGAAGACATCATTACCTGGTTCGATGCGCTGGACATGGACGACTTCGTGAGCTTCGGCGGCAAGGCGTGATTTGCCCGCGAATATCCGATGTGGCGGACCGCGGCTGTGTCGGAGACCAGCCGCAGCGACGTGGCCAGCGAAAAGACCTGCCGAGCGGGTCTGGCCATTGAATTGCGAACCTTGCTGCGGCTGGCTTTTAGCACAGCCGCGGTCCGGCCTCACACTCCCAAGACTGGCATTCGGCCTGCATATGCCTTCCCTCGATAAAAGAACCGCATTTTTATGCGGCCTTTTCAGTTTCGCCGGCGGCCGGTGTGTTTTTGGCGCGAATGAATGCGCTTACGCCGTCGCCAGATTGCCTTCGAGCATTGGCGAAGGTTCGTCGGACTCGCCCGCCGCCGCCGGCCCCGCTTGGTCCAGAATCCGGATCGGCTCGTAAAATGTGTTTCGCTGCACCGGCGTGCATCCGGCCTCCCGGATGGCCTTGATCATGTTCGTCTCCGTCTGTAATTGCGGCGTGGTGGCGCCGGCCATGTGGAAAATGTATTCCTCGATGATCGTCCCGTGCAGGTCATCCGCCCCGTAGCTCAACGCCACCTGCGCCAGCTTCATGCTCAGCCCCACCCAGTAGGCCGTGAGATGGTCGAAGTTGTCCAGGTAGATGCGGCTCACCGCAATCGTCCGCAGCGAATCAAATCCCGTCGGCGCGTGCCGCACGGGGATGTCGTTGTTCTCCGGCTGATACGCCAGCGGCACGAACCCCACAAACCCGTGCGTCTCGTCCTGCAACGCCCGCAGTTGCCGCAGATGGTCCACCCGGTCGGCCAAGCTCTCCACATGGCCGTACAGCATCGTGCAGGTGCTGCGTCCGCCCAGCCGGTGCCAGGTGCGGTGCACGTCCAGGTATTCCTCGGCGGATTCCTTGCCCTTGGCGATGGCGCTGCGCACCTCCTTGCGGAAAATCTCCGCGCCGCCGCCCGTGAGGGATTCCAGCCCCGCCGCCTTCAATTCCATCAGCGTCTCCGCCACGGATTTTTTGGCGAGCCACGCCAGGTGCAGGATTTCAATCGCCGTGAAACACTTCAATTGCAGCCGGCCATCCAGTTGCTTCAGCGCCTTCAGCATGTCCGTGTAATAGCTAAACGGCAGCGTGGGGTGCAACCCGCCCACAATGTGCAGCTCCGTGATCCCCAGCCGCAGCGCCTCGCGCGCCTTCTGGACGATCTCTTCCACGGACAATTGAAAGCCATCCGCATCGCGCTTCTTCCGCGCAAACGAGCAGAACTGGCACGAAAGAATGCAGTAATTCGAGTAGTTGATGTAGCGGTTGACGATGTAGCTGGCGCGGTTGCCCACTTTTTTCCGCCGCGCAAAATCGGCGATCGCCCCCACGGCATTCAGGTCCTTGGATTCAAACAGGCGCAGGCCGTCCGCGTCGGAAATCCGTTCCCCGGCCGCCACCTTGTCATAAATATCCCGCAGCTCGCTACGTTGAATGAAAAAATTCATTCTGGATATTAAAGCACCTTTTCCCCCCAAAGCAAACCCGCAGCAGGCGTTCGCCGCCATCTAAAAAAACTGCGAAAGCATTTGGAATTGGCTGGGGGCTTTCGGCCCATCCGACAAGTGGGAAAGCTCAGGATGAGATTTCCCGGCAAACTTTACGGCTCCAGCCGGAAAAACCGCGATCCCCCGCCATTGGAGATCGGGAGCACCACCGTATCATTGGTCAGCATCAGGGTTTGCAACGGCTGCCACTGCGCCCCGGTCAACCCGTCCGAATATTCCACCGTGTAGTAGCGGCCATGCCGGCCCTGCAGGCTCAGGTTCACCCCGCCCGCGGGCGAAACTGACAATTTGGGCGGCGCCGGCGGACTGGTGTCAAAGGGCGTCTTGAGAATCTCCAGGGGCGACCCGGCGCCCGCCATGTAAACCCAGCCGTTGTCCACGGCCAAAGCCGTGGGCTGGCCGGGGCCCGTGTAGTAGCCCACCGGAATCGGCTGCGTGGCGTCCGCCACATCCACCACATAAACCGAGGCCTGGTTCGTGTACGAGCCCGCGAGAAACACAAGGTTGTTGGCCACGCGCACGTCGGACACCACCACGCCGGCTGAAAACAGATTGGCGCTGGGCGGGGCACCGTCGAACGAACCCACCAAAGCGGGCTGGGCGGCGTTCGTCAGCGAGATGACATCCAAATACACGTACGGCCAGTTCATGGTTATATAGGAGAGCGTTTCAATCCCAAAGACAGTTTGGCCGCTCACCTCCAAGTTGCCAATTTCAACCAGTTCTCCGCCGAGTTCGACTGGTCGAGCCGGGTCCGATACGTCCACCACGATCAGCCCTCCGCCCTCCCGGTCATCCGAAGTGAGCACCGCGAGGTTTCCCATCAGGCGCACATGTTCCGCGTAAAAGTTGCTCACAAAACTGCCCGCCAGCACCGGCGCCGCCGGATTGCCGGTGTCGAGGATCAACAGCCCCCCGGCGCCGTCCGCCACATAGGTCAGGTTGCTGCGCACGGTCACATCCTCCGCCGCATTCGCCGTGTAAGTCCCCACCAGCACAGGTTGGCAGGGATTGGCGACACTGATGATTTGCAGCCCGGCGTCATCCGCCGCGGCATAAACCAGTCCGCCGGCCTCTGCCAGCTTCACGATGTTGTCCGTCGTGGCCAAAGTCCCCAGTAGCTGTGGCGCGGCCGGATTCGTCACATCGAGAACGGCCAGGCCGTTGGTGCCGCGGGCGAGAAAGGCCAGGCCGTTCGTCACAAATATATCCACCGCGTCCTGGCTCCAGGTCACGACGTTCGTGATGGGCGGCAGGACCGTCAACAGCGCCTCCTGGCTCACTGCGGCACCGGCAAAGTTACTGGCCGTGGCGAAATAAATGCCGGCGTTCGTCGCGGTTACATTGTTGAACACCCGGGTGGACGGGGAAAGACCAAATGGGAGCAGACCCGGCGGAGCGGGCGCGGCCGGCAGTTGGCCAACCTCGTTCCATGTGTAACTGGGACTGGGGGCGCCCGTTGCCCCCACCGCGAGCCATGTGTCCACGCCGGCAGCCACGTCCAAACTGCGCGGCTGATTCGTGATCGCCGGCGCCACCGACGGCAGCACGGTCAGCACGGCATTGGTGCTCTCCACGCCGCCATACAGGTTGGTGACGTACAGCGTGTAATCCCCCGCGTCGGCCGGTGAAACGCTCGCCAGCGTCAGCTCGGATTCCGTTGCGTTGGGCAGGTTGGTTCCGTCCTTGAACCACTGGTAGCTGATGGGCTGCGTGCCCTCAACGGACGTCCAAAACGAAAAGGTCTGGCCCACGTAAACCACCGCGCTTGCCGGTTGCCAGTCAAAAATCGGTGGCGACGGCGGCAGGACCGTTACGGTGGCGTTGCTGCTCACCGCGAATCCCTGGGAATTCGTCACGATCACCGAATAGTTCCCGCTGGCGTTCGTCGTGGTTGGCGTGAAATACAGGAAGTAATTGGTGGCGCCGGGCAAATTCGTGCCATTGTCGTACCACTGGTATTGGAACGGCGGCGTGCCCTGGGCCTCGACGTTCAGGAAAACATCGTTGCCGACATAAACAGTGGTGTCCAGCGGCTGCTGTTCAATGGCCAGCGACCGCGGAGGCGACACCGTGAATTGGCCCAGCAGGAAGCAGCCGACCGGCGGTTCTTCGCTTCCGCTGAAAACCGTCCAACGCAGGACGTTTGTGCCATCGCCCACATCGTTTGTCTCATTCTGCCAAACCGGGGATGGACCGATGCCAGAAATCGGCCACGGCCCCGAGTCTGGGCCATTGATCGCGAAATTCCAGCCACCGGAAAACGAATCCGATTCGAACCAAAAACTCACCGTCGCCGGTCCCACCACGGTCGTCTGAAGCCAGCTTGTCTGCTTGGCTTGGATGTTTCCGCCTTGCACCGCCATCCCATCGTAGGTGTTGGTGGTCTCCACAAACCAAGGCGCGTCGCCGCCGGTCGTCCAGACCAGATTGGTGGCGTTGAGCGCTTCCCCCAAAGTCTGGGCGCGCAAGGGAGTGGCGGCAAAAACCAAGCCACCGACCACCGTAAACAGGAATAATATGTCACGTATGGCGAGTGGTCTTTTCATAAATCAAACTTCTGGATCTGCGGCCGCCTTTTTAACACCGATCCCACGGCGTGTCAATTTGGCTCCAAGGAACTGATGCTAAATGCCTCGAACATGCGCCAATTTCCGGCCGGGAACAAAACGATAACGTTAACCGCGCTGCTGGCAGTGTCCGCTTGGGAACATTTTGTCCTATCCGTCCTGCCTGTCCTAATTCACCAGCCGCCTCAAATGCTTGCCAGGGACGACGTCAGAACAGCAAGGGAACCACCGCGCCGGGCCCCCGACCCTGCAAACCGCAGGTGATTGCATAAATTCTTTGCAACTTTTCCCGGCTCGGGTTGTTAAACCGTAACCTGATGGCATTTAACTCGGTAAAAAACCTGGTGGCTACCGTCGCGGACGCGTCTCCGACGCAGTTCGACGACTGGCGCCGCTCTTGGCGCGCCGCCGCCGATGCCGGTTCCACAGACACTCTCTTGACGTTCATCGCCCGCGAACGCGGCGTGGGCGAGGATGCTTTCCTCCAAAAGCTCGCCACCACCCTCGGCTGGCCCCATCTGGACCTGGCCAAATTGACCATCGAAGACGAGGTCCGCAACAAGCTTTCCACCAAAATCGCCTTCCAATACTCCGTCCTGCCCACCGCCCTCATCAACGGCGTCCTGCAGGTCGCCGCCAGCGACCCGTTCGACGGCGCCATGATGAGCGCCGTCCGGTTCGAAGCCAAAATGCCCGTCACCTTCGCCATGGCTTCCCGGGCCGAAATCGAAAAAGCGCTGAAAAAATTCTACGGCGTCGGCGCCGAAACGCTCGACGAAATGGGCGAGGGCGAAACCATGGACCTGGAACTGCCCGCCGACAAGGAAATCACCGAGGGCGACCAGGAAGCCAGCGTCATCAAGTTTGTCAACCAGATCATCTGGGAAGCCTTCAAAAACCGCGCCACGGACATTCATTTCGAGCCGCAGGAAGACGAGTTGCGCATCCGCAACCGCATTGACGGCATCCTGTCCCTCATCCCGCTGCCGCCCCAGTTGAAGCGCTTCCAGTCGGCCATCATCTCGCGCATCAAGGTGATGAGCGGCATGAACATCTCCGAAAAACGCCTCCCCCAGGACGGACGCATCAACGTGCGCATCAAGGGCGAGGAAATTGATATTCGCGTCTCCACCGTGCCCACCGTTTACGGCGAGAGCGTGTCCCTGCGCTTGCTCACGCGCGGCAAGATCTTCCTCTCGCTCGACAAACTCGGCTTCTCGGCCATGGAAGAGGCGGCCATCCGCGAAATCATCATCAAGCCGCACGGCATTTTCCTGGTGACCGGCCCCACCGGCTCGGGCAAATCCACCTCGCTCTACGCGTTTTTGAGCGCCATCAACTCCGTCCACAAGCGCATCATCACCATCGAGGAGCCCGTGGAATACGAGTTGAAGGGCATCAACCAGATCGCCGTCCGCTCGGACATCGGGCTGACCTTCGCCATGGGCTTGCGCCATATTTTGCGCCAGGACCCAAACGTCGTGATGGTCGGGGAAATTCGTGATACCGAAACGGCGGAAATCGCCATCCGCGCCTCGCTCACCGGCCACCTGGTCTTCAGCACGCTCCACACCAACGACGCCCCCAGCGCTTTTACGCGTCTCATAGACATGGGCATCGAGCCTTTCCTGGTGGCCTCCTCCGTGGAGGCCGTCATGGCCCAGCGCCTCATCCGCACCATCTGCCCCCATTGCAAGGAAGAGCAGAAGGTGGACCGGGCCTATCTGCAAAGGATCGGTTTCCCGGAGGCGGACATCGCCACGGCCAAGGTCTGGCGCGGCGCCGGTTGTGAAGAATGCCGGCACCTCGGTTACCAGGGCCGCAAAGGCATTTACGAACTGCTCCTCGTCACCGAGGCGCTGCGGCCCCTCATCATGAACCGCGCCCCCGCCTCCACCATTGCCGCCCGCGCCATGGAAGCCGGCATGCGCACCCTGCGCACTGACGGCTGGAACAAGGTCAAGGCCGGCGTCACCACCATCGAGGAGGTCTTGCGCGTCACCCAAATCGAGGAACACATCAGCACCCTCGTCGAAATTGACGGGGCGCCTGCCGGCGCGCACCCCGGGCCGAAGAAATGAAAGTCGCTTCGAAACCCCTGCCAACTTGGTTGAAGTGGGTGTGCCTCGTATTCGGCGCCCTGCTGGCACTGGCCTCCCTTTGCCTGATGGTGTGGATCATCAAGGCCTTGGTGCCCGCGCTCCACACCTTTTCGGGCCCCAAGGGACATTCGCTTTCCCACCGCCAATGGGAGTCCATTTTTGCGCGGTTTGCCGGAAAACTCGTCGGCTCGTTTGTCGGCTTGTGGCTGGGAACCTGGCTGGTGGCGAAAGGCTGGAAAAAGTCCCCGGCCGCGGCGGAAGCCGCCCCGCTCAATGTCCCCGCCGCGCCGCCCGCCCCGCTGCCGGCCTTGGCGCCGCCGAAAAACCGGCATTGGTCCACCTGCAACATCCTGTACCTCGCGCCCGACGCCAAACGCCTGTGGCAGTTCGACGCCAAGGGCAAGGGCTTCGTCCTCGCCCGGGAACACCGCGTGCCGCACGCCGACCCGCTCCCGGCCCACTGGGTCGCCAAAAGCTGGACCACCCTCTGGCAGCCCAAATTAAACGTCGCCTGGTTGCCGGCCGATAATGTCTTCCTCCGGGTTGTCGAGCTGCCCGCCGCCAACGCCGAAGAGACGTTCTCGATGGTGGAGCTGCAATTGGAAAAGCTCTCGCCCATGCCCGTCACCCAGATCGTCTGGACGATGCACGTCTTGGGCACGCATCAAAGCCCCGCCAAGGCCGACGGCACCGTGGAGAGCCTGCAATCGGTCATCGTGGTGTTCGCTTCCCGCACCGCCGTGGAGGAATTCCTCGGCCGGCTGGAGCGCGACGGCTTCCAGTCCGACCGCATCGAAGCGCCCATGCTGGACCAACTGGAAGCCGTGGCCCCCCGGGAAGACAGCGTCTGGCTCTTCCCGCTGACGGTCGGCGGGCAAAACGCCGCGCTGGTGGCGTGGTGGTTCGGCGGTGCCTGGCGCAGCCTCAGCTTCGCCGTGCTCCCGCCCGCGGGCGACCGTGCGGCGGAATTGAAAACGCAGCTTTCCCTGCTGGCCATGTCCGGCGAAGTCGAAGGCTGGCTGGCCGGGCAGCCGCGCTGGTATCTCGTCGCCGATCCCGTCAACGCCAAGGAATGGGAACAGCTTTTGCACGCCGCCGTGGACGAGCCGGTGGCGGTGGTGGCGCCGCCCGCCCCCGCGGAACTCGCGGCCCGTTCCGCCACCCGGGCGGCGGCTTCCATGGCCCGCGTGAACCTCCAGCCCGTGGAATACTCCGCGCGTTACCGCGAACAGTTCTTCGACCGCCTCTGGCTGCACGGCCTGGGCTTTGCGGGCGTGCTCTATGCGGTGGGCCTGGTGATTTATTTCTGCGCGGTGGCCTGGCTGGGCTACCAGACCCGCGGCGTGGAGAGCCAGGTGGCCGCCCTCGGCGGCAGTTACACCAACGCCATCCAGCTCAAGGCCCGCCTCGATGTCTTGGAAGAGCGCTCCAAGCTCCGGTACGCCGCCCTGGACCTCTGGCAGCTCGTCGCCCAGGAACTGCCTGCCAGCGTCACCCTCCAACGGTTCAGTTTCTCCGACGGCCAAAAACTGACCCTCAGCGGCACCGTCGCCGAGGACCAGGTGAACACCCTTTTCGACTTCAATACTTCCTTGAAAAAGAAAACCTTCAACAACCAGCCCATCTTTGACCCGCAACAGGGGGATACGGTCAATCCGCGCTTCCCCCCCAACGGCGGCTTGGGCACCTGGAACCTGAGCTTGGAATTGCTCCACCCCGACGAGGACGAGCCGAAATGAAAAAGTATTTTTCCCAATTGCGTCCGTTGGAGCGCCGGCTCGTCGTGGGCGTGGCCGTGGTGCTGCTCATCGTGCTCAACTGGGAGTTCATCTGGCCGCATTTCTCGGACTGGGGCAATTACCGGGTCCGCCGGGATAGCGCCACCGATAAGCTCAAAAAATACCAGACCCAGGTCGCGGAGCTGCCCGCCCTGCAAGCCAAGGTCAAGTCCTACGAGAGCGAAGGAGAATTCGTGGCCCCTGAAGACCAAGCCATAGATCTCATGCGCACCATCCAGTCCCAGGCGGCGGGCTGCGGCTTCGGCATCCAGAACTTCTCCCGCTCCACCATGCATACCAACCAGTTCTTCGTGGAACAGGTCCAGAACATCAATGTCCTGGCCGAGGAGAAAAATCTGGTGGATTTCCTGTACAAGCTCGGCTCCGGTTCCTCCATGATCCGCGTGCGCGACCTCAGTCTCCAGCCCGATTCCCCCCGCCAGCGCTTGGCCGCGGACATCCGGCTCGTCGCCAGCTATCAGAAGAGTTCCCCGGCGGCCGCCGCCAAAATCGCAACCGCAAAGGCAAAATGAAAAAGATCCTGCTCGCATTGACGCTGGCCTTGGTCGGCCTCCAACTGGAGGCCCAGATGACTCCGCCGCCCACGGCCCCGCGCCGCCAGCCCCGCTTCGGCGGCACCAACACCGCCCCCGGCATGCCCCGCTTTCCTGGCGCCCCCGGAGCCCCGGGGACGCCCGCCCCCGGCGGCCTGCCCGGCGGCCCCGGAGCCGCCCCCGCCCCCGGCACCCCCGGCGGCGCCCCCCTGAGCACCGCCTACAATGCCTCCTCCACCTTCGCCGCCCAGCCCGAGGAAATGATCGCCCCCGGCTTGATTGACTTTGAAGGCGTGGATCTGAGCCAGGTCCTCGATATTTACGCCAAGCTCGTCAACCGCACCCTCCTCCGCGCCGCCCTCCCGCAGGCGCAGATCATTCTCAAAACGCAGACCCCCTTGACCAAAACCGAGGCCGTCCAAGCCCTCGAAGCCGTCCTGGCCCTCAACGGCGTTTCCCTCGTCAGCATGGGCGATAAATTCGTCAAGGTCGTCCCCTCCGACCAAGCCGGCGCCATGGGCGGCGACATTGACCGCGGCGGCTCCACCAATCTTCCCGGCCTGGGCTCTTACGTCACCCACGTGGTCCAGTTGAAATACATCAAGCCCACCGAGATGGTCCCCGTCATCCAGCCGTTCTCCCGCCTGCCCAATTCGATCCTGCCCATTGATGGCAATGGCATTCTCGTCCTCCGCGACTATGCGGAAAACGTCAAGCGCATGCTCGAAATGATCGAGCAGGTGGATGTGAGCGTGCCGGCCGAATATATCTCCGAGGTCATCCCCATCCGCTATTCCAAGGTGGATGACATCGCCAACGCGTTGAACGCCCTCGGCGGCAGCGGCAGCGGCGCCATGGTGAGCATCGGCGGCGGTTCCGGCAGTTCGCAGATCAGCGGCATCGCCAACCGCGGCAGCAGCTTCAACGGCTTGGGCGGCGCGGGCGGCAGCATGGGCAACGGCATCGGCGGCGCCGGTGGCTACGGCGGCAACACGGGCAATAGCGCCTTTGGCGCCCGCTCCTCCTATACCGGCCAGACCACGCCCAACGGCACCCCCAGCGGCGGCAGCAGCTTCCAGCAGCGCCTCCAGAACATCATCAACAGCACCGGCGGCAGCGGCGGCGGAGGCGGAGCCGGCGGCAAGCAGGACCAGATCCAGTTGTTCGGCCAGACCAAGATCATCCCCAACGAGAGCAGCAGCTCCCTCCTCATTTATGCCACGCGCGCCGACATGGAGGTCATCAAGGGCATCATCAGCAAACTCGATGTCCCCCTGGCCCAGGTCCTCGTCGAGGCCGTCATCCTGGACGTGACCCTTGGCAATACCTTTAATTTCGGCGCCTCCGCCGCCCAAAACCCCGCTTCCCTCAACTCCAGCGGCAGCATCCTCGGCGGCGGCGGCATGGTCAACGGCAGCAGCCCCTTCATCAGCTTCATGCGGAACGTGAGCACCACTTACACCAACGTCGGCGGCAACTCCGTCCCTAGTTCCATCACCAGTTCCGTCACCTCCACCTCCGGCACCAACGGCACCTTTGGCAACAACCTCCCCGGCGGCTTGAGCTACTTCGCCAACATCGGCCCCAATTGGGACGTCGCCGTCAATGCCGCCGAGTCCGACAACCACGCCGACATCATCCAGCGCCCGCGCATCCAAACCTCGCAGGCCAAGCCCGCCCAGTTCTTCGTCGGCAACACCGTGCCCTACGTCACCGGCACCTACGATGGCTACAGCGGCTACGGCGGCAACTCCTACTCCCAGCTCTCCGTCGGTGTCGAGCTGGATGTCACGCCCTTCATCAACCCGGACGGCCTCGTGGTGATGGACATCCAGCAGGAAATTGACGACCTTAACGGCTACACCGCCATTGAAAACGTCGGCAACGTCCCCAACACCATCAAGCGCACCTTGAACACCGAAATCGCCGTCCGTGACCGCGATACCGTCATGCTCGGCGGCTTCATCCGGTCGGACAAGAGCCACACCCAGTCCGGCGTGCCCTTCCTGTCGGACATCCCCCTGCTGGGCAACCTCTTCAAGCAGCGCTCCGATTCCAAGGATCGCGAGGAGCTGATTGTGCTCATGCGCCCCACCGTCTTGAGCACGCCCGAATTCGCCGCCAAGCACACCCTCGTCGAGGAACACCGGCTGCCCGGCGTCCAACAGGCGGCTTCCGAAGACGCCGACTACGAGCGCTCCTTGATTAACGCCGAGGAGAAGCGTGAGCAAAAGTCCAAACACAATAGCAAGGACTACGACCATTACTTTGAGCGGTCCGACGCCAGTGACACCAACAGCGTGACGGGACCGACCAATACCGTTCCGGCGGCCAGCCTGGACGAAGCCAGTCCCGCGCCGCAGGCCAGCGTGGCCCCCGCGCCCGCCGCTGCTCCGGCGGCGCTCGATACCCCCGCGCGGCAGCAAAAGGCCGCCGCCGCCCTGATGCTGAATCTGAATACCACGAATGCGCCCGCGAATCCGTCCCATTAAAACGTCAGAAACCCTCCGGACCCCGGCCCATGCCCGTCCGGCCCAAACCCATGAACCGTTTGCGCCAACTATTATCCGGTCTCCTGCCAGTGCTGCTGCTGGCCGCCGTTTCGGCCCGTGCCGAAACGGTCGTCTGGTCGGATAATTTTGACACGAACGCCGCCAGCCGCTGGACGGCCAGCGGCGTCTGGAAGATCACCTCGCCCACCGCCGGCCCCGCCAAAAATGCCGCCGGCTACCGCTCTTATTCCGGCGCCGATTGCGCCAACACCCAGAATTACGCCGTGGACCAGGACTCCCGCATCCATTGCACCAGTTACAATGGGGCGAGTTTCCTCACCGTCCCCTCGGCCGACCAATTTCCCCGCCTGCGTTTCTGGCACTGGTTCAGCCTGGCCAACGCCCTGGGCTTCGTCGAAATCAGCACCAATAATGGCACCGATTGGACCCAGGTCTCGCCCACCTACACCTACGCCGGCACCGCCACGGGCGGCGGCATCTGGTCCCGCCCCTCCATTGATCTGAGCGCCTACGCCGGGCAGGACATCCAGATCGCCTTCCGCTTCTACGGCGGGCCTTCCGGCAACGGCCTCGGCTGGTTCGTGGATGATGTGGCCGTGGTCACCGGCGTTCCGCTCTTGAATTTCCCGGAAGGATTCGAGGCGGGGCAGGGCGATTGGTCGGTGGAGACGGGCACCTGGCAGATCGGCGAGCCCACCAGCGGTCCCAACGCCGCGCACTCCGGCAGCAACTGCGCCGCCACCATCCTCGCGGGCAATTACCCCTACAACGTGGACACGCGTCTGATCAGCCCCTACTTCATTGTGCCCGCCACGGGCGACGCGACGCTCCGATTCTATCAATGGTACAGCCTCTCTTACGCCGTCGCCTTTGTGGAAATCAACAACGGCTACACCACCGTCACCACCACCACCAACACCGTTATCACCAATACCGTCACCGCCGTTCTCACCACCAACATCTACCAGTTCTTCGGCGCCGAGAACACCAACTATTCAACGCCCTTCTATTGGAATCAAACTATCGGCGCCTGGACCAATGCCACCCAGGTCTTCGGCACTGTCTTGGAGCCGGACCTGGCGATTCCTTATAATTTCGAGTCTGGCAACGCACCCTTTTCCTCCGTTGGCCAATTCCAAAACAACATCGCCTATCGCAACGAGGTCGTCTATCCCATTCCCCAATCCAAAAACCCCACCAATGCGATGCAGTTGCAGGGCGCCCCGTGGATTTCCATGATTAACGAAAACGACACTCCCGTCGGCTATTTCGGCACGAACTATACCTACACCTATACCACCAACGTCACCGTCACCACCAGCGAAGTGAGTTGGACGCAGATTTCCCCCACCTGGCAGGATGCCACCAGCGGCGGGTGGCAGCCCGTTTCCCTGGATCTCAGCGCCTATGCCGGGGAGGCGGTGCAGGTGGCCTTCCGCTTCGGATCGGGCGGCCTCGCCACGGCCCCCGGCTGGTACCTGGACGACCTCTCCCTCGTGGCCGCGCCCCTGTTGTTCGTGCCCGCCAATACCAACATGGTTGCCGGCGACGAATTGACCGCGCAGATTTATGCCACGAACATTTATGTGCCCGGCGCCAGCTACACCTACAAATTGCTGTCGCCCCCGGCTGGCGCCACCATCACCTCGCAAGGCTTCTTCACCTACGCACCCGGTTACGAGCAGCCGTCCAGCACCAATACCATCACCGTCGAGGTGACCGACAACAGCAAGCCGCCGCTGGGCGCCACCAACAGCTTTGTCGTGACGTTCATCAACGAGGACCTGCCCACCCTCACGGTGCCGCCCACGCAAACGCTTTACGCCGGCCAGACGATGATGGTGACCAATTATGCCACCAACAGCTTCTCGCCGGATGATACCTTCACCTTCACCCTCGTCTCGCCGTTGCTTACCAATATGGACGACTCGGACCTCGCCACCGATGGCGTTTTGGCCTGGCCCATCCCCATCACGCAGCGCCCCGGCACCTATACGAACCTCATCAGCGTCATGGACAACTCCTGGCCGAATGCCAGCGTCACCAACAGTTTTCTCGTGGTCGTGTCCAAACCCCCGGCGCCCGCGCTCTCGCTCCCGGCCATCCCGACGCTATATGCCGGCCAGCCGCTTGACGTGTTCATTTCGGCCACCAACCCCGCCTTCCCCGACAGCGGGTTTGCCTACGCCCTCGCGAACTCACCCGCGGGTGCCACGATCAAATTCAGCTCCGGCGAAGTGTACTGGCAGACCACGCCCACCAATAAATCCCAAACCGCCTCGTTTACCGTGGTCGCCACCGAGGACAACGCCCTGAGCGCCACCGACACGTTCAAGGTCACCGTCTCGGCCACGCCCCGCCCCACCCTCATCGTTCCGGCCACCCAGACCAATTATGCCGGCCAGCCACTGACCATGGTCCTCAGCGCCACCAACAGCGTCCTGCCCAACGCCACCTACACCTTCAGCCTCCTGTCGGCCTCCACCAATCTGTCCCTCACCAGCGCCACCCCCACCAACGTCGTGCTCACCTGGACCAATACCGGCATCGTCAACGGCGTGCTGCACTGGACCAATAACTCCGTCGCCCCGCGCACCAACACCATCTCGGTGCGCGCGCAGGACAACAGCGCGTGGACCAATGCCATCACAAATCATTTCGCGCTGGTCTTTCTGCCCCCCCGTCCGCCGCAATTGCTGTCGTCCAACGAAGCGGTCTATGTTGGCGGCACTTTCACGAATGTCCTGTCCGCCACCAACAGCGTGTTGCCGGCGGCCACCTACAAGTTCGCCCTGGCCCGGGTTTCCACCAACGGCTCCGTCGCCAACGGGCAACTGGCTTGGACGAATAAGTCCCTGCCGCCGGCCGTTTACGCCCTGTACGTCCGGATCACCGACGACAGCGTGCCGCCCATTCTCACCACCAATGATTTCGCCGTGACGGTGTTGCCGCTGGCTACGCAACTGGGGCTCACCAACGCCTCCGCGCTCAACGCCGGCGGCCTCGGCCGGGGCTTCCGGTTTGATATCACCACGCCATGGACGAATCTGGCCTGGCGCGTGGAAGCGGCCACCAACCTGGATGCCTCCGCCGCCGGCTGGCTGCCCGTTTACACCAACCCCACCGGTGGCGGCCTGTTGTTTACCGATCTCCTCGCCACCAACTTCCCGCAGCGCTACTACCGCGCGGTCTTTCCCTGAGCGCCGCCCGCCCGTTCACGGCTTGGCCGGCGCATTCGTCGCCGGCGCCGCAAACATCTTTTCCACCGTGCGGATCGGATGCAGCGGCGCCGTGAGCACGCGGGAGAAGGGGATGTAAACCGGCGTGATCTGGGGATCGCTGAGCGTGCCGGTCACCTCGCATTCAAACGCCTTGCTCACCGGCGAAAGCACCAGGGAGAAGAACGACCCGACCACCGGCGTGTTCCGCAGCAACTGCGCCCGGGCCCGCGCCGCCACGTTCTGCTGCAAATCCACCGTCCCCACGTAATCCAGCCGCATCGTCAGCGAACGGATCTCCAGCGAGTCGGTGAAGATCACCCCGTTCACCAGCGTGAATCGCCCGGCCCCCTCCGTGGCCCGGCTGTTCCCCACGTCCAGCCCCGGCGTAATCGTGTTCAACACCGGCGACACCAGGCCAAACACCGGCGCGTTCCACAGCAGCCCGTTCTGCACCTGCGCCTGCCCGTAGCCGTTCCAGGTGCGCCAGTCCGCCGAATTGGCGCTCGTCACCGTCACCTGCCCGGACAGCCCGCCGCGCAATTGGTTGGTGGGACTCCACAGCGCCAGCCCCATCGCGTTCAGATCCACGTTCGTGCCCTCCATGAAGAAGCTGAAATCCGTGCCCGCCCCCGGCGTCTGCACGTCGAAAACGCCCCACCCGTCCGCCGTCCCGCCGTAGCAGGCCGCCGTCACGTTCGTAATAATCAAATCGTTGCGCAGCCAGCGAATCGTCCCCGCCATCGCCGGCGTCTCGAATTTCCGCCAGCGGAACGGCAGCGTCCCGATCACGTGAAACTGCAGGTCCGCGTCATCCGTCACCAGGTCCCCGTGGCGAAACGTCAGCGGAATGCACCCGTCCACCGTCGCCTCCGGAACCGCCAGGAACTGGTACGGCGCAAACGCCTCGGCCGTCTTGGGCCCGATGGCCCTGGCCACGGCCATCGGCGTAATGCGGCCCCGGCCCCCTTGGAGCCACAGCTTCCGCCCGGCGAGGTCCAGCGTCAGTTTTTCGGCCGCAAACTTCTCGCCGCCGTTGGCCCGGACCATTTGCGGATGGTAAAACTCCGCCGTGAGATTGGTGTAGGCCAGCGTGGCCGCCAGGCGGTCCACCGTCTGCCCGCGAATGGCAAAGTCCGTCGCCACCACCCGGCCCGTGGCCGACAGCGCCGCCAAATCGCGCAAGCTGCCCGTCACGTCCAGCTCCACCGCCACCGGCTGGTTGAAACGCAGGACGGCGAAGCCGCGCGCCGCGTTGCTCTCCGTTAAAAACGACCGCACGCTCTCCGCGTCCAGGTTGCCGCCCAGCGTGCAGCGAAAATTCTTCGTCGCCTCGTCTTCCTCCCCGGTCAGCGCCAGCGTCGTGCGGCCCTGCGTGAGCTCCAAGTCCGGCAGGTTCCACACCAGGTTCGCGTAGCGGAAATGCGTGCGCACCGTATCCACGCGCGCCACGCCCGCCACCAGCGCGTTGGTGAACGCCAGGTCTCCCTGCAGCCGCACGCTCGGCTCAATGTCGTCCCGCCAGCCCGCCGCCCGGTTGGCCCACGGCGGCAGTGTCAGCGTGCCGTCGGCCCGCAAGCGCGGCGGATGCGTCCAGGTGATTTGCGCCAGCCGGTCGCGGGTTTTGTCCGTCAGCAGCGGCGCCACCGCGTGCAGGTCAAAACCGGAATTGGCGGTGAAAGCCAGCTCCCGCGAGCCCACGTCCAGCTGGGCGTGCGCGTCCAAGCCGCCGCCGCCCAGCCGCGCCGATAATCCCGTCAGCGTCACTTCCGGCGCGTCCCACCGCCCGCGGCCATCCAGCGCATTCACGGTCAGGCCGCCGGCCCGCAGGTCCGTTCCCCGGGCCAGCCAGTCCACCCGGAACGGCTGCAGGTTCGTCCAGAATCCCCAGGCCGGATCCGCCTTGGGCGCGGCGTGGGCGGCCGCCACCACCCGCGCCGCAAATTCCAAATTGCTCACGCTGAACCACGGCGTCTGCACCCCCGGCGCCTGCGCGCTCACCCGCAGCACCAGCGAATGCACGTCCCGCGCGTCGCCATTCAGCCGCGCCGTCAACAGCGGTTGGCCCTCGAAATGAATTTGCTTCAGCGTCTCGGAAATGCCCTGCAACGATGACTGGACGCTCCCCCGGTTCGGGGTCGGCGCCGTCGCAAACAGCTTCCAGTTGCGAAACTCCGGCGCGTGGGCGATTTCGCCGCCCAGCGCCACCGTCGCCCCGGACAGCCCCGCCCGCAATTGGTCCAGCGACCACGTTTCGTCCGGCAGAATCCGCAGTTCGCCCTGGACATTCGTCAGGGTCAGCGAATCATTCGCCGCCACCGGCAGCACGAATTTTCCCTGCCGCAGCACCAGCCCGTCCACCTGCAGGCGCCAATGCAGCAGCGCCGGAAAATTGACCCGCAATTGCACCTCGCTCGCCGTCAGCACCGGTCCATTGCCGCCCTCCGCCGCGCCGAGCCGCACGTTGTCGCAAATCAGCCCGTGCGCAATCCGCAGCCGCATGCGCGTGAACTCCAGTTGCACCCCCCGCTGCTGCAGCGCCGTCACCAGCCGCGTTTTCAGAAAGTCGGGCAGCCCGATGAGATTGAGCCAGGCGAAGGCGCCGATCAGCAGGAACACCGCGCCCCAGACGGTGAAACGCGCGCAGCGGAAAGCGATGCGGCATTTGCGCCAAAATCCGGGCTTGGAACTCATGTCGGGGAAAATTGGCCCCAAACCGCCGTTAACTCAAGATATTAGCGGTCCGGCAGCCGGGTTGATTCCGCTACGGTGCGGCCGCCGGGAGGGCCAGGTAGTCCTGCACCATCGGGTAGAGCATTGGCGGAAACACAAACGCCCAGGGTTCGCCCTCCAGCGTCACTTCCGCCACTGCGGTTTGGGAAGATACGACGCCCCCAAAATCCACCGTGTACTTCGTGCCGCTGGCCAGTTCCAGCGTCACGGACAGGCTGTTCGTCGTCAGCCCGAGCTGTTCCGGTGGGATTTTCCGGCCCAGCCACCCGGCCACCGTCAACTGGCCCAACTGGTGGACCGTCTCCTCCACCGCCGGCGGATTGATGATGCCCTGCGACCCGGGCGCCAGCGACCATTCGTTCGTGCCCGTGTGCAGGAGCTGCCGGGTCTTGCCATTCTGCCGCAGCGTCACCTGCGCCACGTTGGCTTCCGAAAAATTCCAGACCTGCCGGTCGCGGAAATAGTCCGCCTTGAGCGGCAGCCGGTTCAATTGTTCCAGCGACACCGCGTACACAAAGTCCTCGTCGCTCCGCTTCACGTACACTTCGTTGGTGGTCACCCCCCCGAACAGGATCTGCGCAATGACGCTGTTGGTGCTGCCCACGGCCGACCGCAGCGTGATCGCCCGCGCCTGGTTCGTCAGGCCGTACGTTTGCAGGCCGGACGCCGTCACCACGTCTTGGACAAAATCCGTGATTTGCAGCCCCGCCAGCTGCTTGATGAACGCCCCCGCCTGGTCCGGGTCCACCGGGAATTTTTCCCCGGCCACCACCCACGCGTTTGAGCCCGCCCGCTGGAGCGTGAAACTGTTGTCGCTGCGCACCTCGATCGCCGCCACCGGGACCGTCAGCTCCAGCAGGTTGGTGTCCCGGAAATCGTTGACCGTCCCCCGCCACTGCGCCAGTGGCTCCCGCGGCGTGGTCACCACCGCGTTCCAGCCCTCGCGCCGGGCAAACAGTTCGCCCGCCAGCCCGCTCACCGCCTTGCCCGCATGGGCCGCGGCCACCAGATTGGTGCCGTTGCCCAGCCAGATGTCCAGCGGTGGGTTCGGGTTCCCGGGGGCCACGGCCGCCAGTTCCAGGCCGTAAGCCGTCAAGTCGGCCTTCGGATCGTCATTCACAAACCGCGACACCCGGGCGCTCCGCAACTGCTGGATCGCCATCACCACCCGCAGGTTGTTGGCGCGCGCCGGCAGCGGCCGCACCATCCGCCACAGCCGGTTCGTCACGTCCTGGCGCAGCTCAATGGCCTGCGTGCCGTTGGTGATCACCAGCCAGTCCAGCGCGTCCGGCACCGTCACCAGCGTCGTGTCCCGCCAGTCGTTCGCGTCGCGCTTCAAATATTGCAGCCAGCCCGTCCCGGTCACAAACGCCCCCGTGGTTCCCACCACCCGCACATACACCCCGTCTCCGGGCGCCGTCTTGTTCCCCACCCGCAGGTGCCACGTTTCGTCCCCCGCCGCCACGTCCAGCGTGTACTGCGGATTGTCAAACCCGAACTCCGCATCGGCGTTTTTCCGCCCGTTCATCTCCCCGGCCGTGAAGGTCAACACCGGCGTCAGCTTTTGCAGCGCCCCCAGCAGACCCTCGATGGCCGCCGTTTGCGCCGGATACACGATCGGCTTGTCCAGCAGCCACATCTGGTTCGTGCGGATCACGCTGATTTCCCGCGCGCCCGCCGGAATGATTTGGAGGCTCGTCACCCGGTCCGGCCGCAGGCCGGCAAACACCGGCCGTTCCCCCGCCGCCGGCTGCGCGAACCGGTTCAGCGTCCAGATGGCCGCCGCCAGCGCCACCGCGAGCACCAGCCAGTAAATCGTGGTTTTGGATTTCATCTTCTGCGCACCAGCCAGACCAGCCAGCCGAAAAACAGCACCGTGCCCGGCAGCGCCCCCAGGAGCAGCCAGCTCAGTTGCCGCTGCTGGTGCCGCGTGATCAGCAGCCGGAAATTCGTCACCGGCCGCGGCCCGATGCCGTTGAGCAACTGCGGCCGGTCGCACAGCCAGTTCACCGCCGCGTTCAAAAAGTCCCGGTTGCCCCCGGAGTCAATGTAGTAGTTTCCCCAAAACACGTCGTCGCCCACCACGATCATCCGCGTGTTGCCCCGCGGATGGGTGACCCCGGCCACCGGCTTCTCCTCCACCGCGCAGGCCAGCGGATAGTTGTGCGGCCCTTCGCTCCGGTTGCCCGCCAGCGTGCCGTTCCCGCTGGTCGCGAATAATTCCGTCACCGTCGGCGCGTTGGCCGCCGGGTTGCCCGCGTCCAGCTTCAGGATTGGCCGCGGCAGATACAGTTGCAGCTCCACCTGCGACAGCGAGTCCACCACCGGATGCTTGCCATACGTATTCACCACGATGTCCCGCGTGGAGATCGTATGCGTGTCCTGCGCCACGTCGTCCAGCACGCCGATGCCCCACGGCTGGAGGACCGGTTCCAAGCCGGTGGGATGCCCCTGCGACGCGTAATTGAACAGCATCAGCAGCCGCCCGCCCTCATGCAAATACTGCCCGATGGCCGCCAGCTCCGTCTCCGGAAACGCCCCCGCCGGCCCGGCAATGATCAGCAGGTTGCAGTCCAGCGGCACCCCCGTGTTGCCCAGCCAAAGATTCGTCACCGCGATGTAATTCTGCTGCAGCACCGCCCCAAATTTCTCGTACCCCACCTGGCTCGAATCCGTCAGCGACACTTCCCCGTGCCCCTGCAAAAAATACGCCCGCAGCGGCTCCGGATTGGCCAGCGACAGCAGGATGGACGTGAACGCCAGCTCGCCATTGAAGGTCACCGGCCGGCGCTCAAATTCCAGCTCCTGCTTCTTCGGATCGTCCTCCCGCGGATGCGCGCCCTTGAGCTTGGTCTCGTACGTCGTCAGCGCCGATCCCGGAAACACCTTCACCCGCCCCCCGCTGTCGAAAATCACCAGGTCCTTGTCCGATTGCGACGCGAAGTATTGCCGGTATTTCTCCTTGATGATCTCCGCCTCCCCCGCGTCCCGCACGTAATCCACCGTTTGCACCGAGATGTGCTTGCTCGCGTCCTGGTATTCCTTCAACAGCGCCGTCACGTCCGGGTAAAAATCCGATTTCCGGTCGTAATACAGCGTCACCGCCACCTGGTTCGTCAGCGAATGCAGCACCGCCAGCGTGCGCCCCGACAGCGCCATGCGCGTCTGCGCGCTCAGGTAAAACCGGTGGTAAAAACTCGCGCCCAGGTAGTTCACCATCCCCGCCACCGCCAGCACCAGCAGCGTGCGCAGCCCCACGTCCAAGCCGATCCGCCACCGGTTGGCGGCCGAAAAGCTGGGCTGGTTTTTTGCCGGGGTGCTCATTTTATCTCCACCGCCGGCTTTCCACCACCCGCAGCGTCAGGAACAAAAACAGCAGCGTCATGCTGATATAAAACAGCAGCGCCCGCGTGTCCACCGCCCCCCGCGCCAGGTCGTTCATCTGGTCAAACAAATTGAGACAGCCATAAAGCTGCGACTGCCATTGGTCCGTCACCGGCGCGCTCTTGGCCCACCACGCCAGCGCGAACTGGCTCACCCCGAACGCCAGCGACACCATCGCCGCCACCATCTGGCTCCGCGTCAGCGCCGACGCCAGGCAGCCGAACGACAGGAAAAAGCCGCCCGCCAGGAAAATGCCCAGGTACGTGCCCCCCACCGTCCCCACGTCGAGCGCCCCCGCCTGGTTCGTGAAATGCCCCACAATGAACAGGCACGCCAGCAGCGGCAGCCACATGACCGCATAAAACACCAACGCCGCCGCAAACTTCGCCGCCACCACCTGCAAATCCCCCACCGACGTCGTCATCAGCGTTTCAAACGTCCCCGCCGCCTTCTCTTGCGCAAACAGCCGCATCGTGATCACCGGCGCCGACAGCAGCACGATCATCCAGAAATAAAACGAGCTGAAAAACATCTGCGTCACCGGCATCGGCCAGGGATCGCTCCCCAGCGCGCTGATCAACTGCACAAAGCTTTCCCCGGTCAAAAACGTGATCGCCGCGATGATCACGTACCCCGTCAGGGAGAAAAAATAGGACGCCAGTTCCCGCCGCAGCAACACCCAGAAAATGCTCATTCCGGCTCCTCCGTTTTCGGCTGGGTCACCTGCACGTAGATGTCCTCCAGCGAATACCGGCCCCGCGTCAATTCGCGCAGCGTCCAGCCCTTTTCCTGCACCAGCTTGAACACCGCCGGCCGCAGGTCCACCCGGTCCCGCGGCGTCAGCGCACACCGGAAGAATTCCCCCTCGCTGGGCGAAATGTCGAAGTGCTCCACCTCCGGCAGGCCCTCCCACGCTGCGTTCAACGCCGCCAGCGGCGCCGCAATCTCCGCAAACACCTGGCTGCCCCCGGTCATCCGCCGCTGCAAATTCTCCGGCGTGTCCGACGCGAGCACCCGCCCGTTGAACATGATCAGCACCCGCCCGCACATCATCTCCACTTCCGGCAGGATGTGCGTCGAAATCAGCACCGTGTGCTTTCCGGCCAGGCTCTTGATCAGCGTCCGCACCGCGCGAATCTGCTGCGGGTCCAGCCCGATGGTCGGCTCGTCCAGAATGACCAGCTCCGGGTCGTGCACCAGTGCGTCCGCCAGCCCCACCCGTTGCCGGTAGCCTTTCGAAAGCTGCCCGATCACCCGCCGGCCCACGTCTGCCAGCCCGCATTGCTCCATCACCTTGGCCACCCGCTCGCGCGATCGCTTTCCCCCCAGTCCCTTCAGCCGCGCCCGGAATTTCAGGTATTCCCGCACCCGCATCTCCAGGTACAACGGGTTGTTCTCCGGCATGTACCCGATCCGCCGCCGCGCTTCCTCCGAATCGTGAAAGATATCGAACCCCGCCACCCGCACCGTCCCGCTCGTCGCCGGCATGAAGCCGGACAACACCCGCATCGTCGTGCTCTTGCCCGCGCCGTTCGGACCCAGCAGGCCCACGATCTCCCCGCGCGCCACCGTGAACGAAATATCGTCCACGGCGGTACGCCCGGCGTACCGCTTGGTCAAATTGGAGACTTCAATCATCAGATTGCAAACCGTCAAGAGCCTGCCTCAGTCTAGCTGGAAAACGTCCGTTGCAGCCAACAAAATCCACCGATTAAACAACACCGCCGCCGCCCAATAGTTCCCTTTCACTTCAGTTTTTTCACCAGCACCTTCGAGTTCCGCCCGCTCTGGTCGTATTTCTCCCGCCGCCCCGGCGGCAAATCGTCCGGCGTCCCCTCGCTGAACCCGCCCTTGGATTGAAAATACGTGAACGCCTGCGTCGAAAGCGTGATCAGTTCGTCCAGGTTCTGCTCCTTCGCCCGGTTTTCCACAAATTGAATCAGTTTCCGCCCGATCCCCTGGTTCTCGTTCGATGGATTCACGTACAGGCATGCCAGCTCCCCCTTGCGCTGCTCCGGATACACGTGCAGCGCCACGCACGCAATCGGGTTCTTGTCCGTCTCAAAAATAAAATAGTCGCCCAGGCTCTTCTCGATGGATGCCCGGGTCCGCCGCACCAACTCCTCCGCCTCCACCGCCTTCTTCGTCAGCAATTGGATCGCCCGCACGTCCTTCTTCATCGCCCGCCGGATCTGCTGGTATTCATTCGCGTAAATCAGCGTCCCGATGCCGTCATTGGAAAACACCTCCGCCAGCAGGCCCTCGTCCACCCGGCCGTTGATCACGTGCACGCGCGGGATGCCCGCCTTGCAGGCCGCCACCGTGTGCAGCGCCTTCGAGAGCTGCTCGGGCGCCAGGTCGTTCTTCTGCATCGCCAGCACCGACTCAAAATCCGCCACCAGCATCTGCCGCACCAGCCGGCCCTGCACCAAGATCCCGTCCTGCGGCGTGATGAAGATCAGCTTCACCGCCTTCAGCGCCTCCGCCACCGCCAGCGCCACGCTGTCCGAATTCACCCGGTACGTGTTGCCCTCCCCGTCAAAGCCCAGCGGCGGAATCACCGGGATGATCCCCTGCGCCAGCAGCGTCTGCAGCAGCTCCACGTCCACCCGCTCCACCCGGCCCGTGAACAGATGGTCCACCCCCTGCAATATCCCCATCGGATGCGCGATGATCGCGTTCGGGCACACCGCCCGCAGGTCGCTCGTGGACAGCCCCTCCAGGATCTCATGCGTCAGCCGGTTCGCCGCGTCCAGCGCCAGTTGCAGCGTCCCCGCGTCCGTGATCCCCGTGCCATCCGCGTTGGACACCGGCACCCCCAGCTTCTCCGCCAGCGCCCGGATCTGCGCCGACGCCCCGTGCACCAGCACCACCCGGATGTTCAGCGACCGCAGCACCGCCACATCCAGCAGCAGCACGGCGAAGTTCTCGTCCGTCACAATGGCGCCATCCAGCGCCAGCACGAACGTCTTCTCGCGAAATTGCGGAATGTATTGCAGGATGCCCCGCAGATCGGTCGGTTTCATTTCAACATGAAATAACTAAACGCTTTCCCGCGCGATTCAATAAATAATTCGCTTAATCCAGCGTTTTCTTCAGCGCCTCCAGGCAGCGGCGGTTCTCCGCCGGCGTGCCCACGGAAATCCGCAGCCACTCGGGCAGTTGGTAGCCTCCCATGGGCCGCACGATCACCCCCAGCCGCTGCATCGTTTCAAATACCTTCTGCCCCTGGCCCACGCGCACCAGGATGAAATTGGCCCACGACGGCACAAATTCCAGCTCCAGCGCCCGGAATGCCTCCGCAAAAAACTCCAGCCCCGCGCGGTTGTTCGCCCGCGTCTTGCGCACATGCTCCTCGTCGTCCAGCGCCGCCATCGCCGCCGTCTGCGCCAGCAAATTCGCGTTGAACGGCTGCCGCACCTTCTCCAGCGCCGCCACCAGTTCCGCGTCCGCAATCCCGTAGCCGATCCGCAGGCCCGCCAGCCCGTAAATCTTCGAGAACGTCCGCATTAGCAGCAGGTTCTTCCGCGCCCCCAGCCGCACCAGCGGCGCCAGGTCCACCGGCTCGTCCAAAAACTCCCCGTACGCCTCGTCCATCGCCAGCAGCACGTGGTCCGGGATGTCATTCACGAATTTCACCAGCTCCTCCCGCGCCGCCAGCGTGCCCGTGGGGTTGTTCGGGTTGGCCACAAAAACAATCCGCGTCTGGTCCGTGATGGCCCGCAGCATGGCCGCGAGGTCGTGCCCGTAATGCTTCGCCGGCACCGTCACCACCTCCGCCCCAAACATCCGCGCCACGATCGGGTAAATCGCAAAACAGTACTGCGACACCACCACGTTCGTTCCCGGCCCCAGCAACGCGTGGGCCGCGAACTCGATGAGCTCGTTCGAGCCGTTGCCCAGCACCAGGTTCGCCGGTTCCACCCCCACCTTGGCCGCCAGTTTCCGCTTCAAATAAAACGCGTTGCCGTCCGGATACAAATTCACCCCCGCCAGCGCCTTTTGCATCGCCGCCACCGCCAGCGGCGACGGACCGAACGGATTTTCGTTGGATGCCACCTTGATGATGGAATCCACCGGCAGCCCGAGTTCGCGCGCGACTTCCTCAATCGGCCGGCCGGGCTGGTAGGTGGGCAAGGTTTTCAGGAATGAATTGAATGGTAGTGACATAAATTCAAAGTGATTCGATAATTTTTTTAACATTGACGTGCCGGGCCACCAGGTCGCGGATCAGCGCGATCTTTTTGGCGTCGCCGGGACGCGTTTTCACCGTCAGGTTGTGCACCCGCGACGCCACCCGGTAGCTGTCTGCCTGCGCCAGCAACACCGGCACCGGCAGCGTCTGCAGCGCCTTCAGCACGTTCGGCGTCGGCCGCAGGCCGCCCGTCAGCACGATGCCCGCCAGCTTGTCCTCGCTGTTCGGCGCCGTCGTGGCTCCCACCGCCAGCAAGATGTCCTCGCGGTCCCCCGGCGTGATGAGCAGCACGCCCCGCTTGAAAAAACGCATCGCGTTGTGCACCCCCATCGCCCCCACCACCACGTCCTCCACCAGCACGTCCAGCGTCGGCGGCCGGTTCAGCACTTCCGCGTTCAGCTCGTCCCGGATCAAATCCAGCGTCGGGTGCCCCAGCAACGGCTCATGCGGCAGCACCCCCAGCAACTCCAGCCCCTTGCGCCGCAGCCCGCTCCGCACAAACCGCGCGATCTCCGGAATCTTCTCCTCCCGCACCTGGTTGATGATCACCCCGATGATCTCCACCCCTTCCTTCTCAAACAGGGCCTGGTTGAGGCATACTTCATCAATCGGCTTTCCAATTCCCCCCTGCGACACAATGATCACCTTGCATCCCAGGATCCGCGCCACCTGCGCGTTCGACAGATCAAACACCGACCCCACCCCCGCGTGGCCCGAGCCTTCGCACAGCACAAAATCCTTGTTGCTGGCCACCCGTGCAAACGAATCCCGGATCTTCCGGACCAGCGCCTCGTTGTTGGCCGATTGCAAATACTCCCGCGTGAACGCCGGTTCCACCGCGATCGGGCTCATGTCCACCAGCGGACAGTGCAGTTGGTACACCGAATCCATCAGCACCGAATCCTCGTCAATCATCTGCTCCTCGATCTGCACAAACCGCTGCCCCACCGGCTTGATGTACCCCACCCGCGGAAAATGCTTCTGCAGCGCGGCAATCAGCCCCAGCGAGGCCGTGGTCTTGCCGTCATTCTGCCGCGTGGCGGCGATGAAAACGCGGGGCGTGTTCATGAACGGTGAAAGCGTGTGCCACGAATGCCGCCCGCGCCGCCGCCCGACCATCGTTCTGCCGCGCGCAAATTCATCCGTCGCTCGAAATCAATCCCCCGGCAGTTGCTTGTCCGCCCCCGGGTACAGCTTCAGGTAATCCGTCGCCTGCACGGCCACAATCGCCGCCACGCCCAAAATGTCGTGCGCGCTCGAGCCCCGCGAGACGTCCGCCGCCGGCCGGTTCAGCCCCAGCAGCACCTGCCCGTACGAGCTCGCATGCCCCACCACCCCCACCAGCTTGCTCGCAATGTTGCCCGAATTCAAATCCGGGAAAATCAGCACGTTCGCCCGCCCCGCCACCTTGCTGTCCGCCAGCTTGCGCGACGCCACCTCCGGCACCAGCGCCGCGTCCACCTGCAATTCGCCGTCAAAATCCGCCTCCACGTTCAGTTGCGACGCCTTATTCCGCGCCTGCGCCGTCGCCGCCTGCACCTTGCCAACCGAGGGATGCGCCGCGCTGCCTTTCGTCGAAAACGACAGCAGCGCCACCCGCGGCTTCACGCCCAACAAAAGCCGCGCCAGCCGCGCCGTGGAAACCGCGATGTCCGCCAACTGGTCCACCGTCGGCTCCGGGATCACCCCGCAGTCCGCCATGAACAGCACGCCGTTCTCGCCGATCCGCGTGTCCTCCACTTCCATCGCCATGCAGCTGGACACCGCCGCGATGTCCGGCGCCGCCCGGACGATCTGGAACAGCGGCCGCAGCACGCTGCCCGTGATGTGCGACGCGCCGGACACCAGCGCGTCGGCCTGGTGCATTGCCAGCATCATCGCCCCGTAAAAATTCGGCTGCAGCATCGCTTCCCGCGCCTCCGTGCGGCGCAGCCCCTTCTCCCGCCGCACCCGGAACAGCCGGTTCGCAAAATTCTCCAGGTCCTCGCTCGCCACCGGGTTGATCAGCCGCACGCCTTCCAGCGAAATCTTCAATTCCTCCGCCACCGCCTTGATTCGCGCCGGTTCCCCCAGCACGATCGGCGCCCCCAGGCGCAAGGCCTGGAACTGCCGCGCCGCCTGCAAAATGCGCGGCTCTTCGCCCTCGGGGAACACCACCCGCTTGGGGTGCCGCTGGAGCTTTTCAATGACGTTGCCGATAAAGCGCATGGGCCTAAGTTATCCATCCACCCCGGAACTGCCAAACCAATTTGCACCCCCTGCCCGCCGCGCAGCGGCGAACTGGCGTTCGCCGCCAACACTCTCTCGACTTTGTCCCCAATCCCGCCCGCCCCTCATGCCAGCGCTTTCCGCCATTTCGCCAGTTGCCTGGCCACTTCCCGGTTGCCCGGCGCCCCCGGCAGATTCCGCTTCGTCATCGCCCGTTTCAGGTCAAACACCTCCAGCGCGTCCCGGCCAAACAGCGTTTCCTCCGCCTGCAATTCCTCCAGCGTGAGTTGGTTCAGCCCCTTGCGCGCCTTCTCCGCCCGCGCCACCACCGCCCCCACCACGTGATGCGCCTCCCGGAACGGCAGACCCTTGCGCACCAGGTAATCCGCCAGGTCCGTTGCCAGCAGCGCCGGATCGTTCGCCGCCCGCTCGCACGCCCCCCGGTTCACCAGGGTGTTCCGCAGCATCGCCGCCATCAGCCGCGTCGTCGCCCGCACCGTGTCCGCCGTGTCAAACAGCCGCTCCTTGTCCTCCTGCAAATCCCGGTTGTACGTCATCGGCAGCCCCTTCAGCAGCGCCAGCAGCGCCATCAAATTGCCGATCACCCGCCCCGTCTTGCCCCGCGCCAGCTCCGCAATGTCCGGGTTCTTCTTCTGCGGCATCAGCGACGACCCCGTCGTGTACTCGTCCGCAATCGTCAGGTAATTGAACTCCGCGCTGAACCACAAAATGATGTCCTCCGCCAGCCGCGAAACGTGCACCGCCAGCAGCGCCGCCGCCGCCGCGAACTCGATCATGAAATCCCGGTCGCTCACCGCGTCCATCGAGTTCTGCGTCAGCCGCGCCCGGCCCCGCGCGTCCACAAACCCCAGCAGCCGCGCCACCAGCTCCCGGTCCAGCGGCAGCGTCGAGCCGGCCAGCGCCCCGCTGCCCAGCGGACACACATTCACCCGCTCCCGGCAATCCGCGAGCCGCGCCCGGTCCCGCGCCAGCATCTCCACATACGCCAGCAAATGATGCGCCAGATACACCGGCTGCGCCCGTTGCAAGTGCGTGTACCCGGGAATCAGCACGTCGGCGTACTTATCTCCCAGGGAGACCAGCGCCGCTTGCAGCCCGGCGATTTCCCCCTGCAGCGCCGCGAGTTCCTCCCGCAGCCACAGCCGCACATCCTGCGCCACCTGGTCGTTGCGCGACCGGCTCGTGTGCAACTTCGCCCCCGCCGGCACCCGCAACGTCAGGGCGGACTCGATGTTCATGTGCACGTCTTCCAGCTCCGGCAGCCACTCGAATTTCCCCGCCGCAATTTCCCGCCCGATCTGGTGCAGCCCCCGCGTGATGTCCCCCAGCTCCGTCTTCGTGAGCACCCCGATCTTTTGCAGCATCGTCGCGTGGGCGATGGATCCCTGGATGTCCTGCTTCCACAGCCGCCAGTCAAACGAGATGGATTCCGTGAATTGCGCGACGTCGGCGGCCGGGCCGCTGGCATAGCGGCCGCTGCGGGAGATGGGACTAGATTTCATTTGTGTCCCGTTTTTTAGCGCAAAGGCGCCGCCGCGCAAAGGCATTTCTCCTCCAGCGTCCAATCGTTCCGCCCGTCCGCGTGGCAATGGCAGTGCGCCGCGAAAAATCCCCCGCGAAATTCCCAGAACCACGGCCACAGCCGCTCCCGGTCCGTCTGCGGGATCTTCAGCCCCGCGATCTCGTCCCGCTGGAAAAACCCAAATCGCCCCTCCGCGTGCGGCGGCGGCAGCGACCGCAACTTCGCCTTCACCTCGAACAAGAACATCAGCCAGTGCGTCTGGCCCTGGTAGCCGTGCTCGCTGATGATTCCCGCCAGGTGCAAATCCGCCGGCGTCAGCGCCGCGCCGATCTCCTCGCCCGCCTCCCGGCACGCGCACGCGTAGGGCGATTCGCCGAGGTCCGCCTTCAACTTTCCCCCGCACGGGCTCCACAAACCCCGGTTCGGCTCGTGCGCGCGTTCCAGCAGCAGCACTTCCTCCCGCTCGTTAAAGCAATACAGCAGCGTGGCGATCTTATATGGCAGCGACATCACGGAAAATTTTGGAGTTTGCCGCCCCAAAGTCGAGCGCGGAAACCGCCCCGGGGCGGGGACGGCTCGTCCCCACAAATCAAACAGTGAAGACGTGGGGACGAGCCGTCCCCACCCCAGGCCCGCCCAAGGCGGCGTTTGCGGGCAGAGCGCGGAATTGCGGCGGCGAAAGGAGCCGGAAGAAAAGGGAGTCCTCTCAGGGTTGACCAGTAGAGTAGGCAGGAGAGGCTGGGTTGAAAGGCGTTGCCGCCAATGACCAGCCCTCTCCCGCCCCTCATCGAACCGAACGGACGGGTTTCCCATATTCGGCTCTCCGAGCTCATTCATCAG
>Ga0181520_10000323_pt1 | contig 105829 bp, 89 predicted proteins | sample PEATcosm2014_Bin_29_FD_132451 | JGI IMG/M metagenome (GOLD analysis project Ga0181520, IMG submission 132451) | Peatland microbial communities from MTU Mesocosm Facility, Houghton, MI, USA - PEATcosm2014_Bin02_30_metaG | ecosystem: Environmental > Terrestrial > Soil > Wetlands > Peat | place...
GTCAGTACCCGCAGCCAGGGCATGTTTCGCTGGCGGAATGGTGGCGGAGAGAGCGAGATCGGGGGGGAGTGCCTGGCGGTTGAGACGGGCGGAAACGGGGAACGTCCCGTCTGTCCCCGGTTTGCGGTTTGGTATCCTGGTCCGCATGTCCGGTAAACAGCCCCAACATCCGCGCAACACTGCGCATACCGCGGGAGATCCGGTTTTCGCGCAACCGCAGCCTTCGCCTGACCCCACCGGCTTCAAGAACCCGGTGACCGATCAGAGCGATAAGGAACTGGCCAATGTGGAGGCCGTGCCGCAACCGGTGGGCGGCGTCGCTGAGCCGATTCTCACACTGGCGCAGGTGTACGGCAGCGCGGGAGCGGCCAAAACGGCAGCCATCGAGCAGGCGGGACAGATTGTTTTCCATTCGGCGGGCGACACGGGGAGCGCGGAGGGTCCGAGCACGCAATCGCTTGTGGCAGATAAGATGGTGAGTGACTTCACCGAAGCGAACTCCGCCGACTTACCTTCGTTTTTTTACCACTTAGGGGACGTGGTCTATTATTTCGGAGAGGCCACCTACTATTACGATCAGTTTTACGAGCCGTACCGGAGTTATCCCGCGCCGATTGTGGGCATCCCGGGGAATCACGATGGGGTGGTCTATGCGGCCGACCCGGCGGCGACACTGGCGGCCTACCTGGCCAATTTCTGCGCCCCCAGTTTCGCGCCGGCGCCCGATGCCGGAGGACTGGCGCGCACCACCATGATCCAACCGGGGGTCTATTACACCTTCGACGCGCCCTTCGTCCGAATTCTGGGTGTGTACAGCAACGTGCTGGAAGATCCCGGCGTGATTTCGGGCCAAAACGGGACATACCCCGCGTTGGACGGCCGCCAGATGGACTTCCTGCAGACGGCGCTCGCGCGCGTCAAGAGCGAGAGTTACACCGGCGCGGTGATTATCGCGGTACATCACCCGCCCTTTACCGGCGGATCCACGCATGGCGGCAGTCCCCTGATGCTGGCGGATATCGATAGCGCCTGCCAGGCGGCGGGAGTCTGGCCGCATGCGGTATTTTCCGGCCACGCGCACAATTATCAACGATTCACCCGCACGGTAAGTGGGTTGCAGATACCCTTTGTGGTGGCGGGGTGCGGGGGACATGCGCCGCTTGAAAAGATGAGCGGAACGTACCGCACGCCCTACCCGGTCGACAGCACACTTACTCTGGAGAGTTACGACGACAGCGATTACGGGTATCTGCGGGTAGTGGTGAATGCCAGCACGCTGACTATCGAATTCCATCCGGAAAGCGATGGCGGGACGACCAAGACTCCGGATGACGTGGTGACGGTGACGCTGGCGAGCCATACGGTGGCGTAAGCGGGGAACGTCCCGTCTGTCCCCGGTTTAAAATATTCCAATGAAACACAACACCATGTTGACCGTCGCGTCTCTGCTTTCGCTCCTCCTCCTGACGCTTCACATTACGGACGATATCGTTCGTGGGATATCGAAGGCCGAGAGCTCAAACACAGCGCTGCTCGTCCTCGCGGTCTTACTCTACGGGACACTCGTGCTCCGCGAACGGCGATCGGGGCACGTCATCATGCTGATCATCGGATTGTTCGCAGCGGCCATGCCCGTCATGCACATGAGGGGGGCGCATTACGGCGAGATCGCCAAATCCCCCGGCGGCTTTTTCTTCGTCTGGACACTGTGGGCGCTCGGCGGGCTGGGGGGCTTCACCTTGATCCTCTCGGTGCGCGGACTGTGGGATCTGCGACGGAGGCGGGCCAAGTAGTCCAGGGGGAAACCGGGGACAGACGGGACGTTTTCTTGAGAGGATTCGTTCGATTCGTCCACTTCTTATGTTCATGGCACGATTCGCAAGGGTGGTCGCTGTAGATGCGGCGCACCATGTGACACAACGAGGCAATGCGCAGCGGTACATCCTGGAGACGGATTCGGACCGACTGGTCTATCTGGACCTTTTGCGCCGGCAGTGCGGTCTGCACAGGCTATCGGTGCTCGGCTATTGTCTGATGTCGAACCACGTCCACCTGATCGTGGTTCCGAAGCGCGAGGACTCGCTGCGGCTGGCCCTGAAGCACACGCACGGGCAGTACGCAGCCTACTTCAACGCGCGATGCGCTTCTTCGGGCCATGTCTGGCAAGGGCGGTACTACTCCTGTCCGATGGACCGGCCGCACCTGTGGGCAGCGCTACGCTATGCCGAGCTTAACCCCGTTCGCGCGTCGATGGTGGAGGACGCGGCGGATTTTGGCTGGTCGAGCGCCGCCGCGCATTGCGGGCGAGGCCGGCCGGACGCCGCATTGGACATGCAAGCTTGGCAAGAGGACTGGACGACTGCCGAGTGGCGGGAGTATCTGGAGGCCGGGGGCGAAGGGGAATCGGGGGCGATCCGCGGAAGCACGCATACCGGGCGGCCCCTGGGAGCGCCGGACTTCATCGCGGCGCTGGAGAGGGCTTTGGGGCGGAGTCTGAAGGCGCGGAAGGGTGGGCGGCCGGCCGGAGGAGCGCGTGCGGCGAGCGAGCAAGCGATGGGCTTCGAAGCAGGGGTGAAGGGCTGAGGGAAACCGGGAACGTCCCGTCTGTCCCCGGTTTGCCCCAGCGATGGGCTTCGAAGCAGGGGTGAAGGGCTGAGGGAAACCGGGAACGTCCCGTCTGTCCCCCGTTTGCCCTGTCCCCGGTTTGTGCCCGGTTTGTGCCCCCCGGTTTGTGCCCCGGTTTGTGCCCCCGGTTTGTGGAAGGGAAACCGGGAACGTCCTGTCTGTCCCCGGTTTAAGCGATAATTGGGGCATGAAATCGGTATTTTGCTTGTGCGCGTTGGCGTGGCTGCTGGCTTCGGCGGCAGGTGCGCAATCCACCGAGGGGTGGAAGCTGGTTTGGTCAGATGAATTCGATAAGGACGGGCCTCCCGATCCGGCGAAGTGGGGCAACGAGACGGGCTTCGTACGGAACAACGAACTACAGTGGTATCAGCCGGAGAACGCTTGGTGCGAAAAGGGGATGCTGATCATCGAAGGACGGCGGGAGCAGAAGAAGAACCCGAGCTTCGAGGCCGGCAGCGCGAATTGGAAGAACAGCCGCGAATTCGCCGAGTACACGTCGGCGAGCATCAATACGCGCGGCAAAGCGAGCTGGAAGTACGGACGGTTCGAGATGCGGGCGCGCATCGATACGCGGGCGGGGCTTTGGCCGGCGTTCTGGTCATTGGGCGTGGAGGGACGATGGCCGAACAACGGCGAAGTGGACATCATGGAGTATTACAAGGACACGCTGCTGGCTAATTTAATTTGGGCGGGGCAGACTCCGGGGCGGACCGCGTCGTTCACGAAACGGAAACCGATTGCGTCGTTCGCGGACGCGGACTGGTCGTCGAAATTCCACATTTGGCGCATGGACTGGGACGAGAACCGGATCGTGATTACGGTGGATGGAGAAGTACTGAACGATTCGGATCTGAACAAGGCGGCGAACCCGGACGGCAGCAACGGCTACCGGCAGGCGCAATACATCCTGCTGAATTTGGCCATTGGCGGAAATGCGGGCGGCGACCCCTCGGCGACCAAATTCCCGGCGCGGTTCGAAGTGGACTACGTGCGGATCTATCAGAAGCAGTAGGAGCGCAGGGAGCGTCATGCGGAGACGAGAACTGCTCGCCATGGCGGGCATGGCGCTGGCGTGCCGGCGCATGGCGGAGGGCAAGCCGGCCGGCGCGGGGCGCGTTTTCAACGTTCGAGACTACGGGGCGGCCGGAGACGGCAAGGGCAAGGACACCGAGGCTATTGGGCGCGCGGTGGACGATTGCGCGAAGGCGGGCGGCGGAACGGTGTATCTTCCACCCGGCACGTATCTTTCGGGCACGGTGGTGCTGAAGGAGAATGTGACGTTCGAGCTGGAAGGCGGAGCGACCCTGCTGGGCAGCACGAACCTGGCCGACTATCCGCCGCAGAGCGGTCCGCCGCTCCTGGGGGACGCCAATGCCAAGCACCTGCTGTTTGCGAGAGACGCGGCCAATGTGACGGTTTGCGGTTCGGGCAAGATCGACGGGCAAGGGAGGGCATTCTGGGCTCCTGCCAATCGCGTGCAGCCTAAACCGGAGGACGCTTGGCGCGATGTGGCTACCTACGATTGGAAACCGCTGGACCGGCCGTCGCCGATGGTGGAGTTCTACAATTGCCGGAATCTGCGCATCGAGAATGTCACCCTGGCAAATTCGTCGGGGTGGACGCTGCGGCCGGTGGAATGCGACACGGTGTTCATCACGGGCTTGAAGATTCGCAATCCGACGATTGGACCGAATACGGACGGGATCGATCCGACGTGCTGCCGGAACGTGTTCATTTCCGACTGCGACATTGCGACCGGAGACGATGCCATCTGCCTGAAGAGCGAACCGGTGTACGGGAAGATGGGATTGACGAAGAACGTCACCATCACCAATTGCACGCTGACCTGCTGCTGCAATGGGCTGAAATTCGGGACGGCGACGCGGGGCGGGTTCGAGAATGTGACGTTTTCGAACTCGGTGATCTATAACGAGGACGTTGCGCTGAACGCGCGCGTGATTTCAGGCATTGCGATCGAGATGGTGGATGGAGGATGGGTGGACGGGGTGGTGGCGTCGAACATCCGCATGCAGCGGGTTCGAACGCCTATCTTCATACGGCTGGGTAATCGCGGCGGCGGGCAAGCCACGCCGACGGCTGGGCGGCTGCGGGGTGTCAGCATCAGTAACGTACATGCGACGGGGGCGATCCTGACTTCGTCGATTACCGGGCTGCCGGGCCACGATGTAGAGGACGTGGCCTTGACGGACATACGGATTGAGACCGAGGAGGGCGGGAAGGCGGCGTGGATGGGGGACGTGCCGGAAGTGGCGGCGGGCTACCCGGAAGCGCGCATGTTCGGCCGGTTGCCGGCGTGGGGACTTTACTGCCGGCACGTGCGCGGGCTGCAGTTGGACAACCTACGGCTGGCAGCGGCGGCGCCGGACGAACGGCCGGCGATTCACTGCGAGGACGCAAAGGAGTTTCGCATGGACCGCATCGACGCTACGGCGCCGAGTTCTTCTCAGCCGTGGATTCGGCTGGTGAATGCGCAAGGCGCGGTGCTGACGGGGTGCGCGGCGCCGGGCGGAGCGGCGGTGGCGGTAGAGATTTCCGGCGCGGCGTCAGCGGGGATTCGCGCGGTGGGAAACGACTTCAGCGGGGCGAAGAAGGCTTTCGAGTTTCGGGATGGGGCGGAGGAGAGGGCCGTCACTGAAGGGGAAAATCTACCCCCGAAGCGATAGCAGGCGTTTTCTGACTGCCCATGGGCACGGCGGAAGAATAAGGCAGACGGGCACACAGCAAAGAGCGGACCAAAGAGCACAACAAAGAAGACAGGCCAGGAGGCCCGTCCTACTTCAGGTTCGCGCCCATCCACTTGATGATTTCGTCCTGGGTTTTGTTGGGCAGGCGATTATAGTCCCAGGGATCTTGCAGCTCCAGCTTGGCGGCGGAGCCATATAGGGCGTAGACCTTCTTGGCCTGGTCGACGGCGGATTTCACATCGGCGGGGGTGGCGTCGCGATCCAACTGCGGTTGCACGACGAGCACGGGGCGCGGCGCGACGAGGCCCAGCAATTCAGGGAAATCGTAGGGGATCTGGTTCTCGTGGCCCACGAAGAAGCCGAGACGCGGGATGAGCGGATGCTCGTAGCTGTAGCGGGCGATGCCGCCGGTTCCGCGGGAAGCGACGTCTGTGCGCATGGGCGTGAATCCGCAGATGGAGACCACGCCTTTGACGCGTGGCTCGAGGGCCGCGGTATAAATGCCGACGGCGCCGCCCATGGAGTAGCCAAACAGATAGATGCGCTGCGGATCGACCAGGGTATCCTTCTGCAGGGCGTCGATGGCGGTGCGGACGTCTTCCACCATTCTTCCCATTTGCGACCAGTGCGGGTAGCGGTCATAGAATGGGCCGATCTCGCTCATACGGCTGCCAAAGCCGCTCTGGTCGAATGCGAGGACAGCGTAGCCGGCTTGAGCGAGGGCGAGGATGGGGTGGAGGTCGTTGTGATAGACCCACATATAGCCGAGCGGGTAGCTGTAGCCGTGAAGCCAGATGACGGTGGGCAGCTTGGCGCCTTCAGGCGTGTCGGCGCGATAGTAGAGGTCGCCGCGGACGCCAAAGCCGAAGCTGACGGAGCGCGAGATGGTCTGGCTTTTCTGGGGCTCGAGCCAGCCGAAGGCATTGCCGCCGCGGTCGATGACCCAGTGGACGAGATCGGGCGTGACTTGGCCCGGATTTCCGCGGCCGGCCGCCGGCAAGATTCCGCGGCCGGCGGGAATGGCGGCTGCACCTCTACCGGGGACGGCCGGGGCTCCGGCGGTTGGCGCTGCTGCGCCTCTGCCGGGGACGGCTACGGGAATGCCCCTGCCCCCGAGTAGACCGCGACCGGCGGCGGGCGGCATCATGGCCGGTTCGTCGCCGAGCATCCATTCGACGGACTTGCGGATCTTGCCGGCTTTGTTCTCCCAGTCAGCGACGGAGGCATTGGCGGCGAGTAAGTCGCCCGATGCGGGCGGATAACTTTTCAGATCGACTGTCTCCTTACTGTTGGCGCGCCAATGGTCAAAGTCCCAGGGGAAAAGAAACTGGTTGGTCCAAACGCGCGTGGAGCGGCCGAATTGAATGTCGAGCCAGTCGAGGCAGGCTTCCTGGTCATTGGCGCCGTGGAAGCCTGGCACGCGCAGGATGCCCAGGCGATTGGGCTGGCCGAGCAGCTTATAAACTTTAAGGGCGGAATAATAGGCTTGCTCATCGCCCCAGGAATTGGAGACCTCGTCATTCAAGCCGTATTCGAGCAAGGCGGCGCGCGGGGCCATCATGGCAACGAGCAGGTTGCCATCGATGGGGAGGCGGTCCTCGCGGCCGGTGAAGAAGCGGAGGCGCTGCACGAACCAGGTGGAGTAACTGCGGGTGGTGGTCTCGATGCCCTCGCCAAAGCCGCGTTCGCCGGCTTCGCGCCAGGGAAGCACGCCGCCCACGCCTGTACTTCCGGCGATGACGGCGGCGATGCGCGTGTCCATGGCGGCGGCAATGGCGGCCATTTTGCCATCGCGGGAGTAGCCGAACATGCCGACGCGCTGCATGTCGGCGCTGGGGATGGTTGCGAGATAATCGAGCACCAGGCCGGCGGCCCAGGCGCGCCGGGGCAGCAGCGCGAAATCGTAATCGGGATAAAGCTGGGCGAGGGCGGCGGCGTCATCCATGCCGTCATTGCCGGCGTATCCGCAAGAGATGTAGCCGCGACGCAGAAGCGACGGCGCCCAACCGCCCAGGTTGGGACTGATCAAGACCGGGAAGGGACCCTTGCCGTCGGGGATCATCACCTGCACGCGCATAGTTCCCTTGCTGCCAGGGCCGAATTCCAGACGCACGTTGCGCACGAGGTAGCCCTTGCCGGGGGTCTCATCGAGGGGCACGACGCGATCGATTTTGGGCTTGGGCGGAAACGTGCCGAGGTCGTACTTCTCGAAGAGCTGGCGGATCTCCGTGCGGCGGGATTGCCATTCGGCGGGTGTATGGACGGTCCTGCCGTCGAGGAAGCGCAGCGGCTCGGGCAGGCCGTTGATGCGGGGCAGGGAATCGAAATCGGGCGGCAGCTCGCCGGTCTTTAGCAGCCACTGATCGAATGAGGGCACGTCGGGCAGGATCTGCTGAAGCTTCGCCAGATACTCCTTCCGTTGTTCGGGCGTCATCGCTTTCGCGGGCTGGGAACCTGCCAGGCCCAGCAGCATGAGCAGCAGCGCAAAAGTAGTATTTCGCGTCATGTCTTTGCCTCCCTAATTCTGAATGAAGAACCGCGACGACACCGCGGGCAGGACCAAATGGACGGTGGTGACCGGCTGGCCGCTAGCTTCCGCCTGGGTGAGTTCGGCGGCTTCCTGTCCGCCGGTGTGAGGATTCCAGATTTGTAAGTCCTTCTTGCCCCGCAATTGCACTTTCGTGTCTATGGGCGCGGAGGTGGAGTTAGCGAAGAAGTAAATGTCGTGACCATTCTTGACTTTGTGGATATAAGTCAAGGCGCCTTCGTATTCGTTACCGCGCCGGAGCGCGCCCATGGGCTGTTGAATGTCGACATCGCGTATGGGAAGGACCAGTTTCAAAGCGTAGTCGATGAGCCAGGGATGGGTGTTCGGAAGAAAGATGGCCTGTCCGCCGGCTTTGTTTTTCTTGACGTAATACCAGAAGACGTAGAAGTTCTGGCGGTCCTGGGCGCGCTTCACGTCGGCTTTCAAAGGCTCGCCGGGCTGGACGCCAAAGACATCGGCAATGGCCTGTTGGACTTCCTTATCCTTGCCAAATTCCGCCGACCTCGTGGGGAGCATTCCGGTGGCGATGACTGACCCGCCCTTGTCGTAAAACTCCTTGATCTTGGCCGCGGCGGCTGCCGAAAGGGTATCGCCGGCTGGAAGGAAGAGGACGCTATACTCTTCGCGGTTCTCCGCGTTATTGAGGATGAGTTTCTTCCCATCGACAATGCAGCGGTCGACCAGAACCTCCGGGTGCAGATAGGTATAGTCAACGCGGAGTCCACGGAAGAGGGCTTCACCGATGTCCTGGTAGTCCATACCGAAGGCGGGGCCGCCCTCGCGCGCATAGGCGGTTTCCATGATGTTGGGCGGCTGCTCGCCATCGGCCAGCGGGAACTGCACGCCGCCGACGTTATGATACTGAGCGTGGAGGGAGGCGATGGGATAGAGCACGGCGATGTCGGAGACGTGCTTCCCATGTTGGAGCAAGTAACTCAGGCGGCCGACATAGTCATTCAGCTCAGGGCGCTGGGGCTGGACGGTGCGGGCGGGAATCTGATAGTTGATTCCCATGGCGAACTGATCCATGGCTACTTGAAACGCGATTTTCGCGTCCAGCTTGGCATAGGCGGCAAAGGTCTCAGCCCTGGCGATGGGGTGGTCATAGTTGAAGGCGGCGGAAGTGACAATCTTATAGGACGGGTTGGAACGGCCGTACCACCAGATATCGTCCACGGTGGGCGCGGACTGATACTGAAAGACTTTCAGCAGATCGCCATTGAGGGGCGTGGGATTGAGAGGCTCCTCCTGATCGAGATGCCCGCCGAAGATTAGATGGTGGTCCGCGCACCAATCATTCAATCGCTTGATAAAGTTGCGGCCGAACAACTCGGCGCGGAATCCAAACAGCGCGTTGCGGGCGGCGGCGGTCTGCGGGCCGATGTCGTACCAAAGGGCCGGGTAGTATTTCATCGGCGAGTAACCGTATTTAGCCTGGAAGTAAGCGTTGAAATTGGGAGTCCACATGCGATCGGCATGGTGCATGGATGGCTCATCGTAAAAGGTCTGCTTGATGAGATTCCCGAAATAGGAGCCGAAGTTATCCTGGTACTTCTGGTATGTCATGGAGATGAACTGGGTCATCGCCGTCTCATCCAGATAGTCCACCACGCGAGCCGCGCCCTCGGCGAGGTAGAAGGCCATGGCTTTCCAGTTACCGGCGGGGGCCTGGCAGACCAGACGGTCGCCGGTCTTGCGGTCACTCACATCGACAAGCTCGAAGGTATCGCGGTTCATCATCACGGCGCCGATGTAAATGCCGTGAGGTATCGTCAGCTCGACGGCGGACGGACCGGTGACGTCTTTCTCGGCCATGTCGAGATTCTTGGCGGCATACTGAGGGAACTGAGCGGCCAGTTGTCCGCCGACGGTGCCGGTGGGAAACGAATAGTCATCATAGAGAATGACTTCGAGACCCTGCTTTTTGGCTTCTTCGAGCGCGATCTTATAGAAGCGGAAGTAGTCGTCGCTGAGGAATGCGGCGCCCTGGCCGTTCTGCGGGCGGCCGCCGGCCTCGATGAAGAAGCCGCCGTAATTCAGCTTGGCCATTTCGCGAATGCCGGAGAGGACGTCGTTTTCGTTCAGGGTGGCCAGGTTGAAATTCCACATGGCATGGCCGCGGTACTCGGCGGGAGGGGTCTTGAAGATTGCGGGATCGAACGGGCCGGCGGCATTCTGGGCCGAGAGGCCAGCCGCCAGGAGAACCAGGGAAATCGCCAGCCGTGACATTGGCTACACTCCTTTTTCTTCGAGGTGCTCGTGGTTCGGTTTGTTCAGTCGAACAGTTTAGCAAAAGTAGGGTTGCAGCGAAGGGGCGGGAGGGGCGGAAGCAAGCAACCGCTCTCTTACGTTCGCGGCTCGGATACGGCGGTAGGACAGGGCGATAAGGCAGGGCTGCTATGGAGGCCAATGGCCGGCGGCGCCGAGAACCTGCGGCGCAAATTCGACCGCGTGCGGGGCAACGTGCGGGGCAACGTGAGGAGCAGAGGCGTCAGCAGGAACCGATTGCCCCGGGCCACGCCGCGCAGACCAGGGCGATGTCGACGGTCATCCGGTCGAGAGACACCAGTGTGGCCGGGAGACTTACAAAAACCAGGCCCCGGGCAGGGTTGCGGCCATGCAGGCGGCCCATCGCGCCATCCAATAGACGCCGGCGAAGAGGAATCCGAGCAGGACGGCGACATACGCCGCATCGATGTAGGGCTGAGATCCGCAGGCGAGCGCGTAGGCCAGGATGGGGACCCGGATCCTGCGGCCGCGCAACCGCGGGGCATCGATGCCGACGGTTGACCGCGCGGTGGGATGGTGGGCGATCAACCGCTAGAATTGCCCGTCGTAGCCATAGCTGCCGGGGAAAAGGTAGGTGTCGCCGAACTCCGGTCCGGCCGGCGCGCCGAAGATGCCGCCGGTTCGGTACAAGGCGCTCCAATTGCCCTGGAAATTGCGATTGACGGTCAATGCGAGCCAACCGCCGGCCAGCAGCACGACCAACGCGCCCAAAGCGGCGCACCTGGCGGTCTCTCGCGTTGGTTTCAAGCGGGGATTATAGCACCGCGATCTTGCGGATCAATCGAGGCGATAGCCTGCGCGAGCGTAGGCCCTCAATCCCTGGCCCGCCACTTTGACGGCGATTTTGTGCCGCTTGCCGCTGCCGGCGGCGTCGCCGCGGGGCGGGGGAGCGTAGCCGATGACGTATTGATTCCGAAGCGCCTGGCCGATGCTGGCGGCCGCTTTGGCGATGTCCGTTCTGCCGCTGACGGCGAAACTGATCCCGCCGCTTTTTTCGGCGAGGTCTTCGAGAAACAGAAGTCCCCGCTTGGATTCCGTCATCACCATAGGCTTGGGCGGCTGCACCGGGTTGACCGCGGTGACGACGGCGATGGTATAGATCTGCGCGTCGGACTCCTCGGCGGTCCGGAGGAGATCCTCGCGGGTGTAGCGGCTGTGATTGTCCATCCCATCGGAAATGACCAATAGCGCCTTGCGGGCGCGGGTACCGGAGCGTGACTCCTGCAGGCTGTCTTCAATCGTATCGATCAACGCCGTGGTTCCGAAGGCGTCCTCGGATGCGACGCGGCTCAGAACGTCGCCGAAGTCCTGCGTAAAGCCGGAGTAGGCCCGCGGCTGCGTCGAAACCGCATTGAGGAACGCTTCGTCAGCGGGATTGGCGTCCCTCATCAGGGATCGCAACGATTCCTTGGCGGAGTTGAGGTCGCGTTTCATGCTGCCGCTCAGATCGAGCACGACGCCAATGGAGACGGGGGCGTCCTCCTCGCTGAACGAACGAACCGGCTGCGCGACCCCGTCTTCGGTCAGCGTGAAGGCTTCTTTTGGCAGTCCGGTGACCATGGCGCCGCGGCGATCGACCACGGTGACCGGGACCAGCACCAGGGTGGAGTCGACCGTGAAGACCGCGACCTCCGGGACGGCGCGCTTCTGGGCGGCGGCGGGCCATGCGGCGGCGATGGCCGTCGCCACGGCCACGACGAAAACGCGGATAGGCAGACGGCGCTTCACTATCATCCAATCCGTCATCGGGCGGGCTCCTCCAAACGATCGTGGTTCCCGCGCTTTACACCCTGTGGTAATATTCTGCATCGATTTGCGGCCGAGATCAAGACAAAAATAACTGAAAGTCTGTAACCCGCGCGGAAACCGCCGGTGATAAACTATTGAAGCTGCGCAGGATTCCGATGGGCCAGGCAAAGACGACGCGCCGTTCGCTATTGGCCGCGCTGGCTGGAGCGGGTCTGGCGCCGCTCGCGGGGAGGGCGGCTCAGAAAGCCGCGGCATTCGCGCTGGTGGGCGACCGGTATCATAACTCCGACTACATACGGACCGGTCTCAACAGGACGATTGTCAAAGAACTTGGCGTCAGCATCGACTTCACCGACGAAACGTCCCTGCTCAACGCGGAGACGCTCAACGGCTATAAGCTGCTCATCATTCTGCGCGACGGGATGCTGTGGCCGGATGGCTACGGAGGCGACGAAAGCACCAATGCCGGGTGGGTGTCCACGGGGCGGCCGAAGCTGGTTTCGGACCCGCCGCTGCCGGAGGTACGGGCGCGTTCGGAGTATTGGATGAAGCCCGAGCAAGGCAAGGCGGTACGCGAGTTCGTGGAGGCGGGCGGCGGGGCGCTTTTCCTGCACAACACCACCAATGTGAGTCTGGCCAACGCGGACTTCCGCGATGCGATGGGCGGGGCTTACACGGGGCATCCGCCCATCCGAACGTTCAAAGTGAAGGTGACGAATCCGGATCACCCGATTACGGCGGGCGTCAGGGATTTCGTGGTGACCGACGAGCAGCACTACATGATTTACGACAAGGACCCCAAGTTCCTGTTGCTGGAAACCGTGAACGAAGACGGTCTCACGTATCAGAGCTACGGCGCGAAGGCTCCGGGAGGCTGGGCGTACGATTACGGCAAGGGCCGCGTGTGTTACATGTCGCCGGGGCATATGCTGACCGATTTGTGGAATCCGGAGTATGTCAAGCTGCAGCACAATGCGGTGCGGTGGGTGCTGCGGCAAAGGGCCTGAGGGCGAAAAAGACATTTTGGCCGCAGATGAACATAGATGAACACCGATAAGAAAAGACTGGAGCAAGAATGCGGCTTTCTTGTTCCCCGCTACAATAGGGGTCTGTGCCTATAACTTGTTACCTCGATGCATTTTCGGGAATCGCCGGCGATATGGCTGTGGGCGCGCTGGCGGACGCGGGAGCGGACCGGAGCGCCATCACGGATGGGATCGCTTCACTTGACGCGGGCGCCACGGTGACGTTCGAGAAGGTCAAGCGTTGCGGCCTGGGCGCTACCAAATACGTGGTGCACGCGGAGGCGGAGCACGTACACCGGCACCTTTCGCACATCGTGAAGATGATTGAGAAGGCCGGCCTGGCGCCGCGGGCGAGGCGCAATGCCATCGCGGTGTTCCGGCGGCTGGGCGAGGCCGAGGCGGAGGTACACCAGATCTCCGTCGAGAAAGTTCACTTTCACGAAGTGGGGGCAGCGGATTCGATCGCCGATATCGTGGGCGCGTGCGTGGCGCTCGATTCTTTGGAAGTGGAGACGGTGGTCTGTTCGCCGATCAATGTGGGCAGCGGCACGGTGAAAACGGAACACGGCATGCTTCCCGTGCCGGCTCCGGCAACGGCGCTGTTGCTGGCGAATGCGCCGGTATATGCGCGGGGACCGGCGATGGAATTGACGACGCCCACGGGGGCCGCGATCGCCGCGACGCTGGCGCAGTCCTTCGGCGTGCTGCCGCCCATGAAAATCGCGCACACGGGATACGGCGCGGGCAGCTACGAATTTCCCGAGCAGCCCAACGTGCTTCGGGCGATTCTGGGCGAACCGACCGGCGCCGACGAGGCGCTCACCGTCTCCATATTGGAAGCCAATATCGACGACCTTAATCCGCAGGTGCTGGCCTACACGGCCGAGCGGTTGCTGGAACTGGGGGCGCTCGATGTGACGCTGCAGCCCATTGTCATGAAGAAGGGACGCTCCGGGCACCTGCTGCGCGTGATGGCCAAGCCGGAAGACCGCGAGGCGCTGGCGCAGATTGTATTTGCGGAAACCTCCACTTTCGGGCTGCGCATTTACACGGCCGAGCGCCGCGTGCAGTCGCGCGCCTGGAAGGAAGTGGAAACACAATACGGCAGCGTGCGGGTCAAGGTTTCGAGCGAGGGGTCCTACGCGCCGGAGTACGAGGACTGCCGGCGGCTGGCGCGCGAATCCGGAGTGGCCTTGAAGCAGGTGATCGCCGAAGCCAATCTGGCGTACCTGAACCAGTTGAAGTGAGACGGGACCCGCGCCGCCGGCGCGGGCCGTTCAGCGCCGAATCTTCGCTATTGCAAAATCGTCGGCAGGGCGGTCTCCGTACTGTAGGGACTCACTCGCAAGCCGAGACCCATTAGCGCGGAGCCACTGAATTCGACGATGCCCTGCTGGCCGTTCGTGAACGACCAATTCTCGCCGTCTGGCGGGCCATTGAAGAGGAAAGCCGTATGACCGTTGGCGGGCAAAGTTATGGTTTGTGTCGAGGATCCCGGCAGCGGGTTGCCGTCGAGGCCGTAGAATTTGGCCGTGATGGTGGCCGGCGATCCCGTTAAACTGCCGAGGGCGATGCCCGTCGTAAAGCCGCCATTGTCTATGAACGGAAGCGTCATGGTCGACGCGCTCAACTGGCTTTGCAAAGGAACGGTCGCCTCCCAAGGCGTAAAGTAACCGGCCCCGGTGGGCGTCAGCCCATCCGGCGCATAAGTGAAGATGGCGAAGCCGCTGACGGACGCGTTAGCCAGCACGTCAACCCATCCTTCCACGTTGACGGCTTGGTTTTGGCCGGCATTGACGACCAAGGTGGTATTGGGATTGAGCACGGTGTCGAGCGTGGTGGTTGTCAGCACCTGAGTCACGCCTTGCTGGGTGACCGTAAGAGGGGTGGGCGCAGGGAAGGTAAGCGTTCCGTTGTCCGCGTGGAACACCAGGCTCAAGGGAACCGCCGTCGAAGGAGAGGTGTTCACCACCCAGATCGTGGTGGCCACAGACCCGCCCGCCGCGAATTGCGGGAGGACGCCTACGCGCGCCAGCGAGCCGGACACGGAAACGATTGTCAGAGTGAATGCCTGGCTAGCGGTGGCGGAGTTGCTATCGACAACCTTAACCGTAAAGCCGAAAGCCCCGGGTGTGGTTGGCTGGCCTGTAATCGCGCCTGTGCTGCTCAGAGTCAGACCGGTAGGAAGAGCGCCGGACACCGACCAAGTGTAAGGCAGCGCGCCGCCCGTCGCGACGAGCGTCTGCGAATACGCGCCATTCACGTATCCCGAGATCAGGGGGGAAACCGTGGCGATCGCGAGGGGCGTGGAGACGGCATTAACCGTGAGAACGAACGGCAGGGAGGTAGTTGCGCCGGTGTTGTCCTTGGCCTGGACCGTGAAGTTGAAGGACCCCGAGGCCGTGGGCGTGCCGGAAATGGCGCCCGTGCCCGCTGCAAGCGTCAGGCCCGCGGGGAGGGCGCCCGACGTCACCGACCAGGCGTACGGCGCAGTTCCCGCCGCTGCGCTAAGGGTCTGGGAATAAGCCGTGCCTACGGTGGCCGCGGGCAAGGGCGAGGAAGTGGTAATCGTGAGTGCCAGCTCGATCTTGGCGATCAAGCCGTCACCGAAAGCGCCTGAGCCTCCGGCGTACGAAGGCTGCACCACGCCGGGCGTCGTCGGGAGTCCAGCGCCAACCATGTTGCCCGCCACATAAATGCTCCCTGCCGGGTCCACCGCCAGGCCCGATAAGGATGAATTGCCGGGAAATCCAGCGGCGGCATTTCCCACCAGCGAAGAAAACAACAAAGTGCTCCCCGTCGGGTCGAGTTTCGAAACGAACCCCCCGTTGACCGGACCAGATTGCAGTGCATTGACTGCCTGGAAAAACTCGCTGTTGTGACCCGTCACGTATACATTCCCTAGAGCATCGCGTTGGATAGCTCCGAAATAATCGGCGACTTCCACAAACGTGGACCAGACCAGGCCTGTTCCGTTGGGATTCAACTTAGTCACGAATACACAGTTGTTTCCATTGCAAGTGTTCAGATAGGCGCCCGGCGTTATGGGGAACGTTGTTGAGTTTGTGTAGCCGCCGATATAAGCATTGCCCTGGCTGTCGGCAACCACGCCGCCCGGTAAGTCGCCATAGCTGAGTCCTGTTGCTTCCAAATAGGTAAGGTAGGTGAGAGCGGCTCCGCTTGCGCTTACCGGCCCGAACTTGGCGGCAAAACCTACAAGCGGTATGGCATTGCTGGTCCCGATTTTTGGCTGGTACGCGCCCGAAGTTGTAGGCAGGCTTGGAGATCCCGTGACCCCAACCACGTAGAAGTTACCGTTCGGGTCCACCGTTACGCCAAAGGCCTCCGAAGTGTTCGTCTCCGCGCCATTTGGATCGCCGAGGAGAGTCGAGTACAAAAGCGTCGATAGGTTCGGGTCGAAAACGGTCACAAAGCCGTTGCCATTCTGCGAAACATTCTGCGGCGGCGTTTGGCTCGCGGGAATGACAGCTCCCGGCGTGGTTGGGAAGCAAGAGTAAGCAGCCGAGTCGGGTAGGATGCAATTATACTCGGTGAAGCCGACAACGTAGGCCCGGCCCTGGGTGTCCGTAGCGATGCCGAATCCAGTGGTTGGGTAGTTCCCACCCAAAAAGGTCGAGTTCGTGAGTTTGCCGGAGGGGCTGAACTTGGCCACGAACGCGTTGTATTGGCCATCGCTGACTTCGTTAACGCCCACCTCGTTCGGCCCCAAGATCGTCTGGTAAGCGCCGGCCGTGATCGGAAAATCGGACGAATTCGTGGTGCCTACGACGTACAACGCATTGTCATGGGCATCCCATACTACCGAGTCCCCGGCGGTGTAGACAGATCCTCCCAGATAAGTGGAGTAAATAAGCGCCGTGCCGGATGGGTTCAGCGCACTCACAAAGGCCGTCCATTGATTGGTTTTGCTGGCGCCCTGATATGCATTGGCGACGGGAAAATCCGTCGATTCGGTCATTCCGGTGACATAGACATCGCCGGCAGAGTCAATCGCCAAAGCCTGCGCGGGGCTGCCGGTCTGGTTCACGACTTGGTTGCCCCCGATTTGGTCCGCCGAGGAACCGCCCAAGTATGTCAGATATGTAAATACCGGGTCGATCACCAGCGTCTGGGTGTGATCGTACTTGCCCAGTTGAAAGCGGACCTTGCCGCGGGAGATGGCGTACCTGGCATCGACAGTTCTTTTGCCGCCGGCAATATTCTGATAGACGACCGGCTTCTTCAGAGCCAGATTGCCGTCAGCCAGTCTTAGTAGAACATTGCCCTCGTTGTCCAGACTTGGGGTCGCGCCGGTGATCCCAAGCGAAATCCGGCTGGGGTCGGCGCCTGGGGCGACCACGAAATCGTACTCCAGTTGCCGTTGATTGCCGTAGAAAACGGCGTCAACGCCTGGATAGATGCCCTGGTACTTCACTTTGCTATAAACAGCGATACCGTCGCGCCAGTTTTTCGGATCGTTACCGATGTAGTAGTTGGCCACCCCCGGAAGCCGATCCGCGCCGGAAACTTGCGCGTTGCTTTCGGCGCCCAGCAACTCCATGCGGAAAACCGACGGCGGAGCCTTGACGCCGGCCGGCGTCCGCAGCGTGAAGACAGCTTCGTTCGATGTCAGGAACAGCGCGTAGCCATCGCCGCGGGATAGAAACTCCACCTGACTGCCGGTTTGGCCCTGGTTGGCCTCGAAGCTCAAGGGCACGGCGAGGAGGGCCGCCTTGGTCGGTTTCGCGTTGGCCGGGTTTTTCAGTGAATCCGCGAATGTGCTCCCGGACGTCAAGGTCCAAAGAAGCATCGACATCAGGATGATTCGGGCCGTGCGCGCCGTGGGGCCTGCTTGGGCCGATAAGGTTCGTTCGCTCGCCATTTGCTTTCCTCCGTCAGTCCCCCGCGAGGAATGCAACAGCGAACCATTCCCAGGATGTGACCAGTATGTGATGCGGCCTGCCGGGGTTTCGATTCGGGGTTCGAAAAACACCGCCGGCACAGACCGGCGGCGGTACGGAAAACGCTAAGCGGCCTCGCGGTCCGGTTGAAAGAGGCGTTTGGAGAGGACGACTGCTAGCGCGATGGCGGAGACGGCGACGACGGCTGCCAGCGCGAGGACCGGCCCCGGCCGAAGCATGGCGGTAGCCGAGGGGTCCGCGAGAAGGGCGTGGAAATTGCGACGGTACCAGGGCAGCAGGCGGATGAGAGTTGTGCGGCCCTCGGAATAACCGGCGTAGAGGGGAATCAACTTGGCCCAGTAGGTGGCGGAAACGATGTAGGCGGACCAGCAGACGATCCACGCGCCGATGGAAGCGCCGGCGGCGCCGGAGCGCGCGAGTCCACAGAAGAGAACGGACAAGAGGGCGGGAATCAGGGGCTCGATGAACCACGGACTGGCGGTTGTGGAGACGCCTTGGCTAAACCAGAAGGCGACGGTGGCCGAGTAGAGCAGGGAAACGCCGTACATGGCGCAGCCGCTCCATACCACCAGCTCGCGGGCGGGTGGCCTTCCCTGCGCGACCAAGCGGCGGGCGCAGGCCACGAACGCGGCCAGGAACCCGGCGGCCAGCATGGAGAGCGTGACGAATGAGAATCTCCAGAACGAGTTGTTTCCCGTCCATAGGCTTGCGAATAGCATTTCCTTGAACGAGGCGAACCACGGCACGCGAGTGAAGGCCGAGGCGAGAACAAGCCAACTCGCGCCGCCGTTGGTTTCCTGCATTCCGCTCAGGTTGCGGTACAGGAGCAGATTCCGCAGGTACCATGGGCCGGCGGCCGCGAGGGTCAGTCCAAGGAAGGATGCGATTCCACGCCAGGGAAGGGCTTTCTTCAGGGAGAGCGCCACGACTACGCAGACGGCGACGGGAAGCAGGGCCAGGAAATAGGCCTTGGCGAGCAATCCGGCCGCGATCGCAACGGCCAGCAGGACGGCGTTACGGACCGTGGGACTTTCCACGATGGCCGCCAAACGCTCGAAGAGCGCGACAAACAGGGGCACGGCAAGCCAATCGTTCGAGACATGCGCGGTGGTGGCGTAGAACATCTGCGACGAGAGAACGGTGAAAACCAGGGGGCCTTCCAAGCGGCGGGGCAAGCGGAGCCGCCGCGCGAGCAGGAACAGAAAGACGGCCGTAGCAGTGCTCGCAAAGACGCCGCAGAGCAGACGGAGGCGCCAAATGCGGGCTGGGAGGCTCAAGCCGGACCATAGGCGGTCGGCTGAGGCGAGGAGCAGATACGCCAGCGGCGCCTGCTGGGCTTCGTAGTTGAGACCAGTGGAAGCGGCGTATCCTCTCGGGAGGCGCTCGAGGCGCGCCCGTATGAGAAGCCTTTCGGCGGGCGGCATGCGGAAGTAATCTTCGTAGGTGGTGACTTGGGGGAGATTCGCCTTCACCGATGGGCTGCCGGGAGCGATATTGAGGGACGCTGAAACTTCGTCCGACACCGGCGCCTTCCCAAGCCGCGGGAGCGTGTGGCGCTCCGACAGTTGCTGCACGTAGGCGTAGTGAAAAGGTTCGTCGAAGCCTTCCCATAGCGGAAGGAGCGAGGCGTACAGAACCGCGTTTAAGATTCCGTAGGCAACGAGCGCCAGGCGCATGGCACGACCAGTGTAACGAATTACAATAAAGGTCAGTGCCAAAATACTACCTGACCACCCCACTTTATTACGTGAATGCGGCGCCGCACATCGGGCACACGTACACCACCATGGCCGCGGAGACCATCGCGCGGTTCCAGCGCATGCAGGGATTCGACGCGGTGATGTTCACCGGCACGGACGAGCACGGCCAGAAGGTGGAGCGCGCGGCGGAGGCCATGGGCAAGTCGCCGCAAGAGTTCGCCGACGCCATCTCAGCGGAGTTTCGCAATCAGTGGGAGAAGCTCAACATCCGCGTAGACCGCACCATCCGCACCACCGACCCGCGCCATCACCGCGTGGTGCAATGGCTGTTCCAGCGCTGCATGGACAACGGCTTCATCTATAAGGGTAGCTATACCGGCCAGTATTGCGTATACGACGAGCTATACGTGAATGAGGCCGAGCCGGGTGACCCCTGTCCGGAGTGCGGGCGCACGACCGAGACGGTGACGGAAGAGAACTACTTCTTCAAGCTTTCGGCTTTCACGGAACGGCTGCTGAAGCTTTACGAGACGCAGCCGGATTTCATTCTGCCCGAAACGCGGCGCAATGAAGTGCTGTCATTCGTGCGTCAGGGGCTGAACGATCTTTCGATCAGCCGCACGACGCTCAAATGGGGCATTCCGCTGCCGGTCGAAGGCCATCACGTGTTCTATGTTTGGTTCGATGCGCTGGTCGGCTATATGAGCGCGGTGGATGGGGAGGACTTGTGGCCGGCCGACCTGCACTTGATCGGCAAGGAGATTGTGCGGTTCCACGCCATTTTCTGGCCGGCGTTTCTGATGGCGGCCGAGTTGCCGCTGCCGAAGCGGATCTTCGCGCATGGGTGGCTGCTTTTCGAAAACGATAAGATGAGCAAGTCGCGCGGCAACATTGTGCGCGCGGAGCCGATCCGGCAAGTGATGGGGGCGGACGCGCTGCGCTACTTCCTGCTGCGCGAAATTGTGTTCGGGCAGGACGGCGCTTTCAGCTACGACGCGCTGGTGAACCGCTACAATTCCGACCTTGCCAACGGACTGGGGAATCTGGCGAGCCGCACGCTGACGATGATTGGCCAGTATCGCGGCGGGGCGATTCCGGAAGGCGGCGAGACGGAGATTGCGGCGCTGGCGAACGAAACGATCCGGACGGTGCGGGCGGCGTTCGAGAGGTTGGAGTTCTCGAAGGGCCTGGAGGCCGTCTGGGCGCTGATCTCGGCGGTGGATAAGTTCATCGTGCAACAGGCGCCGTGGAAAGTCTCGCGGCAGCGCGATGACGCTTCGCAGAAGCAGTTGGATGTCACGCTCTACACGGCCGCGGAAGCGTTGCGCATCGCCACCGCGCTGCTTGCGCCCGTGTTACCGCAATCGGCGCCGAAGATCTGGGCGCAACTGGGGATGACGGAGCCGATTGAGGCGGTCCGGTTCGACGCGCTGGCGTGGGGCGGGTTGCAGGCGGGACAGAAGGTGGGCGAAGTGTCCGGCGTGTTTCCGCGCATCGAGCTGAAAGAGGCGGTGGCGAAGATGCGCGCCGTGGAGGAGCAGGTGACGGCGGGGCAGGCGGCGCTGCTGGGGAAGAAGCCGGAACCGGCGGCGGCGACCGCGGACGGCAGGATCGGCATCGAGGATTTCTCCAAAGTGGAGTTGCGCGTGGGGCTGGTGCTTTCGGCCGAGCGCGTCAAGGGCGCGGACAAGCTGATGCACATGAAGGTGGATATCGGCGAAGCGGATCCGCGAAGCATTGTGGCGGGCATCGCCGAAGCCTACGCGCCGGAGCAGTTGGTGAACCGCAAGGTGGTGATCGTCGCCAATTTGCAGCCGCGGAAGCTGCGGGGGATCGAATCGAATGGCATGATTGTGGCGGCGTCGGTGGAAGGCGGGAAACCGGTGCTGGCGGGGTTCCACGAGGATATTCCGGTGGGAGCGCGGCTGAAGTGACCCCAACGAGGCCAGTGGGGCGGGCCTCCTGGCCTGCCTTCTTCGACCGCCCCATATTGGTTGCGGCAATGCTGCCTTGTAGGGCTGGTTGGCCAGCAGGCGACCTGCGGGCCAATTATCAATCGGACCTAAGAAGGCAGACCAGGAGGTCCGCCCCACTGGTGAGCAGGGAGTGAGGCTGGTCGATTCGCACTGCCATTTGGACGATCCGCAATTCGACGCGGACCGGGATGCGGCCATCGAGCGCGCCCTGGCCGCCGGCGTGAGCCGCATGATAGCGGTCGGCACGGGCAATGGCCCGCCCGACCTGGAGGCCGCCGTACGGCTGGCGGAGGAGTATCCCTTTATCTACGCGACGGTGGGCGTGCATCCCCACGACGCATCGAAAGCCACCGATGAGACTTTTGCGCGCCTGAAGGAACTGGCTGGGCATCCCAAGGTGGTGGCCATCGGCGAGATCGGCCTCGACTACCACTACGATTTCTCGCCGCGGGACGCGCAACAGGCGGTTTTCGCGCGGCAGGTGGAGATTGCGGGCGAGTGCGGGAAGCCCATTGTCATCCATACGCGCGAAGCGTGGGCGGACACGCTGGCGACGCTGCGGCCGGGGGCGCCGGTGACCGGCATCCTGCACTGTTTCACGGGCGACGAAGGGCAGGCGCGCGAGGCGCTCGACCTGGGATTGCACCTGAGCTTCGGCGGCATCCTGACGTTTCCGAAGGCCGAAGAGGTGCGCCAGGCCGCGCGCATGGCGCCGGAGGACCGGCTGCTGGTGGAGACGGACTGCCCTTATCTGGCGCCCGTCCCGCACCGCGGCAAACGCAACGAACCGGCCTTTGTGACCGAGGTGGTGAACCGCCTGGCGGCGGAACGGGGGTGTGCGCCCGAACGGATTGCCGAGGCCACCACGCGAAATATCGAGCGTTTGTGTTTGCGGGGCGGGGCATGTCCTTTGTAAACTAGTTGAACCACATGAATTTAGGCAAGGTTGGCCAGGCTTTCACGGCGAAGGAGATTTTCGACTTGATCCAGGACGATCTGGGGCGGGTCGAAAGGAAGATCGCCGCCGAATCGGTCGCGTCCGCCGATGCAGTGACGGCCATTGGACAGTACCTGCAATCCGCGGGCGGCAAGAGGCTGCGTCCGGCCTTGCTGCTGCTCTCGGCGAAGCTGCTGGAGGGCGACGTGCGCGAAACCTCGGCCGCGGCCATTCATCTGGGCGCGGTGGTCGAGATGGTTCATGCGGCGACGCTGGTGCACGACGACGTGATCGACGCCGCGGAGACGCGCCGCGGGCGGCCCTCCACCAACATGACCTGGGGCAACCACACATGCGTGCTGGCGGGCGACTGGCTCTACATGCAGGCCTTCCAGATTGCGCTGCGCGAGCGGAACTTCCAGATTCTGGATCTGCTGATCGGCCTCACGCAGATGATGGTGGAAGGCGAACTGCTGCAGTTGGAGCGCATCGGCAAGATCGATATCAGCGAAGCCGATTGCATGGAACTGGTGGACCGCAAGACGGCGCGCCTGTTCTCGGTGTGCGCGCAGTTGGGCGCATTGGCCGTGGGCGGCGGCGACGCAGCGCGAGAGAAGCTGGGCGAATACGCGTGGAACCTGGGCATGGCGTTCCAGTTGGTCGACGACGTGCTGGATTTCACTGCCCGCGAGAAGACGCTGGGCAAGCCTGTGGGCGGCGATCTGCGGGAAGGCAAAGTGACGTTGCCGCTGGTATACGCGCTGGAAGGCGCCACGGCGGAAGAACGCAAGCTGGTGGGGACCATTCTCCGTCAGCGCAATTACGAGACCGTGCCGTTCGCGCGCGTGCTGGTGCTGCTCGAAAAGTACGGCGGGATTGAGCGCGTGCGGGAACGCGCCCAGGCGTTTACGGACAAGGCGCGCAGGATCGTCTCCGAATTTCCGGAATCGGCGTACCAGCGGGCGCTCATGGCCGTGACCGAACTGGTGACGGAACGCGACCACTAGGGCAAAACCTTGACGCGGAGACGGGCCCGCAAGGGCAGCGGGCGCCCCGACGCGGAGATAATCCGTTGGCAGGCGAAAGCGCCTGCCTACCATGAAGGCTCAACAATTCTGCCTGGCGAGGGTGGGGCAGGCGCTTTCGCCTGCCGACGTTGCTGACTCAACCGACCGTGCTCACCCGCGGGGATCCCGCCGATAACCGGACCCCAACCTCCTGGCGCCGGCCCGCACGTGATACGCTGACTTGAGATGCAGCTCTCGGAGATCTACCTGGACATGGGCCAAGACGCGTTCGAGCGCATGGTCCACGGCATATCCATCGGCAAGCTGAAAACTTACCAGATATACGAAGGCTTCAAGGTTCGGGCGCATCTGGCTAAGGTCAATACGGAGTCGTTGCGAAAGGCGATTCCACGTTTCTGGACCCGAATGTCCGAAAAAGACGAAGAATTCGCCAAGGAGCTTGCGCAAGCTCTGCTGGTGTCGCATTTGGACCTGATTATCGCGGTGCTGGATTTTCAGGGCGTGCCTCACGAGAACGGCTTTTTCGCCAAGAATATGGATCCGAAGCCCTATTTTACGGAGGGCTGGGAGGATCGCGTTTACGAAAAGTTCCGGACAGTTTTTCCGGATGCGCTTCTCGTCTTTTATATCAACCACTTGAGATGGGAATTGCTGGCGGCCGAGCAGCCTTACCACCCTCTGCCTTCAAATGCAACTTGATTTCGGGTGCTAAAGTGCTGATAATTGTACTAAGCATGACAGTTCTGTCAAGGAATCAGCCTTCCAGTGCTTGGACCGTCGGCGTCATCGGGCATGGAAGTCCTTATCAGAGAGTCAGATGAAAGTATCCACTCCGATCGCCGTGACAGGGGACCGTACACGCGGTGGGTGTGGAATTCTTGGGCATGGGGTAAAGTCCCTGCGCCATGGCACCCAATCCGTACGATCCGCACTTGCCACGAACCTGCTGGCAGACCACGAAAGGTATGTGTAATGAACCACTGCGATTTCCATTATTCGCATTTGTTGCCCAAGAAGCCGGGGATTCTCCCGCTCGAGGAAACCATGACGAAGCAGTGCCGCCGGTGCGGCGCCGAGTTCGTCACGCGGTCGCGGATACGCAAACGGTGCGACGCCTGCCAGACGGTTGTTTCCGCGGAGAAGCAGAAGAAGGCCAATGAGCGTTTGAAGGCGCGCCGCGCTGCCCGGCGCATCTGTCTGCTCAAGGCCAGCTAGCGCGAGCATACCCGGAACGCCGGGAGAGCGACCCGCGGCGAGTGTTTTCGCGAGCCCTGGCGGAAGGCGCTTTGTTGCTGACGTGGGGCGCTACACAGGCCACTAGACAGGTCGGGCCATTTCCTCGAAGGTGGGTGGGCCCAACGTTCCGCCTATCAAGTTCGCCGTCCAACCAGCCGATCTCCCTCTTTCGCGCGAGCCCTACAGCAGCTAGACTAATTCTTTCGAAACGAAGGAGGTTTCCATGGCAACTTGGTTGAGAAACGGCGCGATGGCCGTTACGTTCCTGCTGTCCTCGGCGGCCGCGCAGCCCGCCAACGCTCAGACTTCCGCGGCGGCGCCGCGTGAGCAACAGCTTTTCGACAACGGTTGGCGATTTCATTTGGGAGACATCGCGCAAGGGCAATCGCCCGAGTTGGCCGACAAGAGCTGGCGGCAGGTGGACCTGCCGCACGACTGGTCCATCGAAGGGCCCTTTAGCCAGACGAATGCCAGCGGGACGGCTTATTTGCCGGGCGGGATCGCCTGGTACCGGAAGACCTTCGAGCTTCCGGCATCGATGCGCGGACGGAAGTTCTCCATACGTTTCGACGGCGTGTATCGCGACAGCGTGGTCTGGATTAACGGGGCGCGACTGGGATCGAGGCCGTACGGTTATACCACCTTCGAGTTCGACCTGACGCCGCACCTTCGTTTCGGCGCGCAGTCCAACGTTCTGGCCGTGCGCGTGGACCACACCGTACTTGCCGATTCGCGATTCTATAGCGGTTCGGGGATCTATCGCCATGTGTGGCTCAACGTAACCGGGCCGGTGCATATCGCGACGTGGGGCGCTTACGTCACCACGCCGGTGGTCACGGAGGCGCAGGCGCTGGTGTCGGTCGAGACGCGGCTGATGAACGAAACGGCTGCTGACGCGGTAGCCACCGTGGCCACGACCATCCTGGATGAAAGGGGTCAGGAGGTTGGGACGGCGAAAGATGAGGAAACGGTGGCGGCCGGGAAGGACCGGACCTACGCCCACCAGGTGGTGGTTGCGAGCCCGAGTCTGTGGTCGCCCAGCCAGCCCCACTTGTACACGGCAGTCAGCCGGGTCCTGGTAGACGGCAAGCCGGTGGATGAGCAGCGCACGACGTTCGGCATTCGCAGCATCTACTTTAGCGCGGATAAAGGGCTGGTTTTGAATGGCCAGCCGATCAAGATGAAGGGCGTTTGCATTCATCACGATTTAGGCGCTTTGGGGGCGGCCTTCTTCGAGGAGGCGCTGGAACGGCGGCTGAAGAGCTTCAAGGAAATCGGAGTGAACGCCATACGCTGCTCGCACAACCCGATGGCGCCGGAGCTATACGACCTGTGCGACCGCATGGGCTTCCTGGTGATGGACGAAGCCTTCGACGAGTGGATCGGCGGCAAGCGCAAGTGGGCGGAAGGCCGGAACAACGGGCCGGTGGCGCGCCGCGGCTACAACGAGATCTTCGAGGAGTGGAGCGTCCGGGACGCCCAGGATATGGTGCTGCGAGACCGCAACCACGCGTCGGTTGTGATGTGGAGCATCGGCAACGAAATTGACTACCCGAACGACCCCTTCGTTCACGCGGGCGGCAGGGTGGACAGCTCGGTTCCGGCGGATACGGTCAAAGTGAAGCCGCTCTCGGCAGACCTGATGCCGCCCATCGAACGCCAGTTGATCGCGGCGGTGAAGCGGTTCGACGGCACGCGGCCCGTGACCATGGCTCTGGCGGACATCAATACCTCCAACGCCACCGGTGTGGCGAGCATGTTGGACGTGGTGGGATACAACTACCAGGAGCAGGACTACGAGCGCGACCATAAGGCGTATCCTACGCGCGTGATTTACGGCAGCGAGAACAACCGCGGCTTGGAACTGTGGCGGCCGGTTGCCAGTAACGACTATGTGGGCGGCCAGTTCCTGTGGACCGGCATGGACTATTTGGGCGAAGCGGGCCGCTACCCCTCGCACGGGTCCTCGGCGGGGCTGATCGATCTGCAAGGGTTCTGGAAGTCGGACGCCTATCTCCACCAGGCGTTGTGGAGCGAGAAGCCCATGGTTTATGCCGCCGCGTGGGGCGCGGGGGCCGATGAATCGCGCATGGCGCAATGGCCCAGGAACATCGGCCGCAACCAACTGGCGGAGCGCTGGGGCTGGACGGGCGATCCGCGAAAGAACATTCCGGTCGAAATCTACACGAACTGCGACACGGTAGAGGTGTTGCTGAACGGCAAATCCCTGGGCGAGAAGCCCATCGCCGACCGCCTGATGCCGGCGATGGTTTGGGCCGTTCCGAACGAAGCTGGGACGGTCGAAGTGGTGGGCAAGAAAGCTGGGGCGGTGGCCGCGCGCTTCCAACTGAAAACCATCGGCCAGCCGGACAGGGTCGAGCTGGTTCCGGACCTGAAGGCTCTCAAGAACGCCGGCAGGCAGGTATCGACCATAGAGGTGCGGGTGGTGGACCAGAATGGCAACCCGATACCGGACGCCGCCGCGACGGTGGCTTTCGAAGTGGCGGGGGCCGGACGGCTGGTCGGGGTGGGCAACGCGGATCTCAGCAACCTCGATCCGGTGACCGCGAGCCAGGTGAAGTTGTACCACGGCAGGGCGGTAGCGGAGGTGCGCTCGGCTGCCGGGGCGGGGCAGATCACCGTCCGCGCCACGGCGCCAGGATTGAAGGCGGGAGAGGCCGTGCTCACCTCCGAGCCTTAGAGCGACTGACGCGAGGAAGGACCGACATGCATATTGGACGACTTTGGCGCGGGGCCGCGATGACGGCTCTGCTCGCCATCTGTGGCGCCGCAGCGCAGCAGCCGCAGGCGAAAGAACGACCCATCCCGCAGATCGTGAAGAAGGATGGGCGCTACGCTTTGATGGTGGATGGCGCGCCATACCTCATGTTGGGGGCCCAGGCGCATAATTCGAGCGGCTGGCCGGCAATGCTTCCGAAGGTATGGCCGGCCATCGAGTACCTGCACGCGAACACGCTCGAGATCCCGGTCTACTGGGAGCAGTTCGAACCGAAGCCGGAACAGTACGACTACTCGGTGATGGACACCATCATCACTCAGGCGCGCGAACACCATGTGCGGCTCGATCTGCTCTGGTTCGGCACATGGAAGAACGGCAGCCAGCACTACATGCCCCAGTGGATGAAGGCGGACCCGGTCAAATATTTCCACCTGACGGGCAAGGATGGGCGGCCGGTGGATTCGCCCTCACCGTTCTGTACCGCGTCGCAGGAGTTGGATATCCGCGCGTTCACGGCGTTTATGCGTCACCTGAAGGCGTTCGACCCGCAGCGCACGGCGATCGTCGTGCAAGTGGAGAACGAGTCCGGCACGTGGGGATCTACCCGCGACTACTCGCCGGCCGCGCAAAAGCTTTTCGAAGGGCCGGTTCCGGCGGATGTGCTGAAGGCCATGGGCAAGCCGGGCGGCGCTCCGGTGAACTGGCAGGACGCATTTGGGCCGGAGGCGGAGGTGAACTTCCATGCGTGGGCGGTGGCCACATACGTGGGAAAGGTGGCCGCCGCCGGGAAGGCGGTCTACCCGCTTCCGCTTTATGCCAACGCGGCGCTGCGCGATCCCATCAAGCCGGGCGCTCCGGGCAGCTATGAAGCCGGCGGCCCCACGGACAACGTGATTCCGATTTGGAAAGCGGCGGCGCCGGCGATCGACATTGAGGCGCCCGACATTTATATGAACGACGCGGCCGCGTACTTGAAGGTGCTGGAACTCTATCGGCGCGACGACAATCCCCTGTTTGTGCCCGAAACCAGCGGCGGCGCGTCGGTTTCGAGGTTCTTTTTCTCCGCGCTGGGTCTTCAGGCGGTGGGCTTCTCGCCCTTCGGCCTGGACTATAGCAGCACGCCTTCCATTCCGGCTACAGCTCCAACGGTGCTACCAGCGCCGGTTGTAGCCGGGGCGCCCGGGCCACAGGACCAATTCGCGCCCACGGCGCAGAACTACCGGCTGATCGGCCCGATGATGCGGGATATCGCGCGCCTCAACTTCGAGGGCAAGCTCCAGGCCATCGCGCAAGCGGCGGACACGCCGGCGCAAACGCTCCACTTCGGACCGTGGGACGCGATCATCTCCTACGGAGGCGGCCGGGGCGGGCGCGCGCAGCCCGCGACTACGGCGGCGCCGACGGGCCGGGCCTTGGTAGCGCAACTTGGGGACAACCAGTTTCTGGTGGCGGGCTATTATTGCCGCGTGGATTTCCGGCCCACTGCCGCGGACCGGCATCGCCAATTCATGCGCGTGGATGAGGGGACTTACGAAAACGGAGTCTTCAAATTCATTCGGATTCTGAACGGCGACGAGACCGATAACGGGTTGAACTTGCGTGCGGAGCCGATTGCGTTGCGGGTTTCGCTGGGGGTTTACTGAGGTGGGGCGGACCTCCTGGTCTGCCTTCTTTGTAGTCCACCCCACTTGCCGCCTTATTGGACGGCCGAATACGGCGCCACGTCCTTCGCCTTCTCAGAGAAAAAGTCCGCTAGCGGATCGGCGGCCAGCGCCTTCAGACCGGCGAGGACGCACTCGGCGTTTAGTTCAGCGCCGGCACGGCTGGTGTGGGTGTGCGGGTCGGCGAACAGCGGTTCTACTTTCTCCTGCCCCAACGCGTCATACCGCCGCGCGATGATCTCGTTCAAATCGACCAGTGGGACCTTTTCGGCTTCCGCCACCTGGGCGGCCCAGCCCGCGTAGTCCGCTTTGTTGCGGGCGATCTTATCGTCCTGCCAGATCTTGCGCGGAATCAGCGTACACATGATGGGAGTGGCGTGCTTGGCGCGCGTTTCGGCGATGAACTTCCTCAGATACCAGCCGTAGCTGTTGACTATCTCCGGTTTGCCGGTGGTGGGGTTGGCGATTACACGGTTTTCGTCGCCAATGCCGTCGAGGCTGGCGCGGGTGCGCAAGGGGCCGTCGATGCCGCCATCGTTGTGGCCGAACTGCATCATCACGAAATCGCCCGGCTTGAGCATTGCGAGCACGGCGTCCCACTGGCCGCCGGTCAGATATGTGCGGCTGCTGAGCCCACCCACCGCGCGGTTCACTACGTTGATTTTGGACGCGTCGAAATACTCAACCACCGTCTCGCCCCAGCCCCACTGGTTCTGTGCGCCATCGCCCCTGCCGTTGCGTACAGTGGAATCGCCAATTAGAAACAGCGTCGGCAGCGTGGGGTCGGCGGGAATGTGCAGGTGCAGAGGGTTCTGGTTGGACGTGGCGATGGCCTGCACAGCCTGGCCCTTAGCCGAAAGCAAGGCGTCCACCGGACTGTGGATGCCCTTCAGAACGGCCACCACCAGCGAGGCATTCAGGTCCCCGCCCACCGGACTGGTGTGGGTGTGATCTTCTGGGAAAAGCTCTTTGACCTTCGCCTCGCCCATTTTCTCGTACTGGTCGGCGATGGCATTCGTGAGATCGGCGAACGCCACGTGTTCGCCTCGCGCGACGCCCTCTGACCATGCGCCGAAATCGCCCGGGCCGCGCTCCACCTTGCCGCCGTGCCAGATGTTGCGCACGGTCAGGGAAAGCACGATCGGCGTGGCGCCTTTTTCCTTCGTGTCCTCAACGAACTTGCGCATGTACCAGCCGAAGGTGTGGACCAACTCATGCTTGCCATCGGGCATGGTGAGATCCTGCTGTTCGTCGCCTACGCCCGGAAGCGAGCCGCGCAGGGGCGGCCGGTCGGGCGCGCCGCCATCGTTGTGGCCAAACTGGATGAGCACGTAGTCGCCGGGCTTCAACTGGTTGCGCGTGGTCTCCCACAGCCCCTCGGTGAAGAACGTGCGGCTGCTGCGGCCGGCGCGTGCGCGGTTGACCACGTTGACCTTGGTGAGGTCGAAATAATCGGCGAATGGATCGGCCCAGCCGCGGCGGTTGGCGTTTTGGGCCGTGGAATCGCCGATTACGTAGACCGTGGGCAGCTTGGGATCGATGGCGGGCGCGGGCGCGGTTTGCGCAAACGCCGGCCACAAACCAGCCAGCGCGATTCCGGCGATGCCCGATGCCGCACGCAAGCTCGAACGTAAGCGAGGTGATTCTTTCATGGCTTCACTCCTGTGTCTATTGCCCATATGGCCGTTGCGCGTCGCGCGCGGGTTCGGCCGGAATGTCGAACTTGCTCACCGGGTCGGGACGCGCGGGGTCGAACGGCGGCGTGTCGAACAGGTACTTGGCGATGGGCAGTTTGTCCTGCCGGATGCCTTCCACGATGCACTTGGCCAGCTCATAGCTGCCGTAATTATCGTGGTGTGTGGTGTCGCTTCCGGCGAAGGCCAGGCGCGCGTCGGCCGGCCCGATGGCCTCGTAGAACAGCTTGCTCATGGCGTTGAGGTCGATCAGCGCCACGTTTTCTTCCCTGGCCGTCTGCCGCACGGCCTCCGGATAATCGCCCAGGCTGTTCGTGATTTTTCCTTGATCGTCGAAAGTCATGCGGTTCACCGGGGTGACCAGCACGGGTGTGGCGCCGTGTTGGCGCGTATCGGCCACGAACCGCTTGAGGTCGGTCTTGTAGCTGGTGAACGCGCCGATTCCTTCGCCCGTCTCCTTCTGGTCGTTGTGGCCCATCTGAATCAGGACCCAATCGCCCGGCTTGATCGCGCTCAGCAGTTTCGCCCACCGGTTCTCGCCGAGGAAACCGCGCAAGGACTCGCCCGATTCGCCGTGATTGGCGATGGCGATCTCCGGCTTGAAGAAGCGCGTGAGCATCTGCCCCCAACTGTTGAACGGTTCGAGCGGCTGGTCGGTGGAAGTGGAGTCGCCGGCGATGAAGATGGTGGGGACGTCGGCCTTCTCCACCTCGACGGTGCGCACGGCCGGATGGGCGTCGGTAAACTCGAGCGTGATGCGGTTGTCCCAGGCGCGGGCTTCGGAAGTCTTCTCGCGGTCTTTCAGACGGACTTCGCCATCGCCGGCGATTTTCGGTGTGCGCACGTTGACCAGGAACGAGCGGGTCTCAAGCTTGCCCGCGGCGACGCGCACGCGCTCGAGCATCAGACGGCGCAGCTCGGCCTTGATGGTGGTCACCGAATCGGCCGCGGGATCGCCCAGCGTCACCGTGACGCGGTAGTTGCCCTCCTCGGGGACGCGCACCGAGAAATAGAACGGCGGCTGGGTGGCTGCGTTTTCGAAGCCGTAGCCGGTTTCTTCCGAGTACAGCGCGGCGGGTAGCGCCTTTTGAAAGCCCGGCGCGGGTTGGGGGGAGACAAGATCGAATTTCAGGCCCTGGGCGCTGAGGGCGGTCGCGGCCAACAGGAAGAGGGCGTATCTCATTCCGCCATGATACCGTGGTGGGGCGGACCGGGGCGCCCAGGGTGCCCGATGTGGGGCAGGTTGGCCGGCAGGCAACCCGCGGGCCGGGCCCAGAGGGCGCCCCCAATCAGCCCGCGCGGCGATTGACAATCGCCGCGCAGGATACCATCCTGCCCCACGCTGGATCTGCAAGGGTTTTCATGAATTTGGTGGCCAAGAAGGGCCACGCCAAGAAGGCAGACCAAGAAGGCAGACGGGCCCAAACACCATGGGCGCCCCGGTCCGCCCCACCTAACGCAGATTGAACTTCTTCATTTTGTAACGCAGCGTGTCTCGGGTTATGCGCAGCAGGCGGGCGGCTTGCGTCTGGTTGCCGTTGGTCTTCTCGAGGGCCCGCGCCAGCAGGCTTCGCTCATTGTCCTCAAGCGACAGGCCGTCGGAGGGAATCTCCGCGCTGACGGAAACCGCCAGTCCGCTGCCGTCGGGCCGGGAAATGGCGATCGGCAGGCTGGCGGCCGTAATCAGCGCCGATTCCTCCAGAATCATGGCGCGTTCGATGGCGTTGCGCAGCTCGCGAACGTTGCCCGGCCAATCGTGCTGCATCAGCAGTTTGGCGGCGCCCTCGGTGACGCCTTCGATGTTCCGTTTGAACTTGCGGTTATAGTGCTCGATGAAAAACTTGGTCAGCGGCACGATATCGTCGGCGCGGTCGCGCAGCGGCGGGATCAGAATCTGGATGACGTTGAGGCGGAAGTACAGGTCCTGCCGGAACGCCCCCTCCTTGACGGCTTCGCGGAGGTTTTTGTTGGTGGCAGCCACCACCCGCAGATCGAGGTTGATATCCTTCAGGCCGCCCAGCCGGCGGAAACTCTGGTCTTCCAGCACGCGAAGCAGCTTGGCCTGCAGCATCAAGGGGATTTCGCCGATCTCGTCCAGGAAAAGAGTGCCCTTGTCGGCCAGCTCGAAGATGCCGCGCTTTTGCGAGCGAGCGTCCGTGAAAGCGCCCTTTTCGTACCCGAATAGTTCGCTTTCGAGCAGGGTCTCCGGGATGGCCGCGCAGTTGATGGCAATGAACGGCTCGGCTTGGCGCAGGCTCTGGTAATGCAGCGTCTTGGCGATCAGATCCTTACCGGAGCCGTTATCGCCTTCAAGCAGGACCGTGGTGGCTTCGCTGGCGGCCACCCGCCGGACGAAGTTCAGCACGTCGCGCATGGCGGCGGATTCCGCGATCACTTCGCGCTTCTGCGGCGCGGCCTCTTCGGTAATGTCCTTGATGGTGGCCGCCACGCCGCTCAAGCGACCGTCGTCGCCGAACATCTGGGTGGTCCGCATCACCACCAGGCGCTCCATCCCGTTGGCGGTATGCAGCCGGACGGTGCTATGTGGCGCGGCGGGCGACTGGTTCAGACCCACCAGCATTCCGCAGCCTGGCTCGCAGGAGGTGCACTGGAAGATTTCCTGGCAGTGTTTGCCGAGTAATTCCTCCGAAGACATGCCGAACAGCTTCTCCGCCGAACGGTTCACCCCGGTGATGCGGAAATCCGCGTCATAGAGCACCAGGGCATCGGAGAGCTGATCGAAAACAGACTCCAGGACGCTGATTTTCTGCCAATCTGGGGTGAGTTTGGACATCGGCGGAGCTTGTACTCAGTATAACAGTTCGTTTGGGTGAATTGGCCCAATGAGCGTGCCCTCAGAGGATATTGCCCCCAATTCTACCTGCAAATCCTATACAAATCCTACAGATAGCGTTCCGTGTGCGGTGGCGATGCAATTGCAGTCTTGCTGAACCGGAGAGATTATGTCCAGACTGAAGCTCGTTTTGCCCGCCGCCATCCTTATGGGTGGCTTCCTGATTTGCACCACAGCATCATACGGCACGGCGGCCTATGCGACACAGACGAAACAAAAGTGCGCATATTGCCACACCCAAACCGTGCCCAAGAAAGGGGACCCCAAGGCCACCGATCTGACGGACGCCGGGAAATACTTCCAAAGCCACAACAAGAGCCTGGACGGCTACGTCCCACCGAAGAAGTAGCAGCAATAGCTCCCGTTAGAGGGTGGAAAGGGGCCATGGTGCAAACGGTTCAGTTCGCGATTTCCGACGGCGCTTACTCGGCGACAGTTCGGGAAGCTCTGACCCACACCTGCGCCTGGCATGTGGAACTGGTCGAAAGCCCGGACCCGTCGCGGAGTTGCGTCCTGGTGCTGGACGAACGGGCTTTCGAACGGCTGTTTCTGCCCCTGGCCAATCCGGAGCGGGTGGTGTTAATCACTCGCAAGGAAACCCCGGAAATCATGGCTCAAGCCTGGGAAGCGGGGATCGTCTCCGTGGTATCGGCTGACGATCCCATCAATACCGTTTTGCTCGCCATCATGGCGGCTGCGCTACGCGTTGCAAAATCCCGCAGCGCTGCGACCCCGAGCGGAATTTCCCCCAATTCCGAATCGAGCGTAGCGCCAATATCCCCAAGTCACTCGCCTTCAGGATCTAAACACGTAAGAACTCCGTGACTTAGCGCCTTCCCCCCGTGGACTTCCGCGTGCACTAGCGATATTCCGCACTGCGAGGAGTATCTGCGAATGACCAACCGGGCATCGATTCGGGCTAGCGTTACCTTGGTTGCGGTCCTGGCCGGACTGCTGCTGGGCGCCAACGCGAGCGCGGCCGGGGTGGACTGCACGGCCTGCCACGACCAGGGGCAAAAACTCGCCAAGAGCGCCCATGCCGGCCTGACGTGCGACACCTGCCACACTGGATACAACGCAGCCACCCACCCGGAGGGCATTACCAAGCCTGCCTGCGCCACTTGCCACGCCGATCAGGCGGGCGATTATGCCCTGGGCGTACACGGCCAGGCGCGCAAAGCCGGTAACGATAGCGCTCCGGATTGCTCGTTATGCCACGGGGGCGCGCACGAATTGCTGGACCCCAGGTCGCAGGCGTTTCGGACCGCACTGCCGGATACCTGCGGCATGTGCCACAGTGACGTGGCCGACCAGTACCGGTCGAGCGTGCACGGCCAGGCCTTGGCGCGCGGAATCGCGCAGGCTCCGGTCTGCACCGATTGCCACGGTGAACACAACATCCTCAAACCCAGCAACGCCGCTTCGCCGGTAAACGCCGCTCATATACGCGACACCTGCGGGAGCTGCCATGGCGATGTACGGCTGTCTCGCCAATTCGGCATGCCCGCCGACCGGCTGGTCAGCTTCGACGCTTCCTACCACGGGCTGGCCTCCCAGGCGGGATCGCAATCGGTGGCGAATTGCGCGAGCTGCCACGGCGTCCACAACATTCTGCCGTCTTCGGATCCCAAATCCACCATTAACCCCAAGAACCTGCCGGCTACCTGCGGCAAGTGCCATCCCGGCGCGGGGACGCGCTTCGCCATCAGCCAGGTGCACCTGACCGCCGAAAGCGCCGGCGAACCGCCTCTGTTGCGCTGGGTGCGCCAGTTCTACCTGCTGTTGATTCCGGTGACCATCGGCTTGATGCTTTTGCACAACGGCGGCGATTGGGTCCGCAAGCTCATCCGCCTGCGCGGGCGCGTACGCCTGGCGCCGGCCGCTTCTCCGCGCGGCGCGCACGGACACGGCGAAATCCGCATGCTGCCCTTCGAACGCGTGCAACACGCCCTGCTGGCGCTCTCGTTCCTCACGTTGGTCTGGACCGGCTTCGCCCTGAAGTACCCGGATCAGTGGTGGGCCCGGCCGCTGCTGCTGATGGAAGGGCGGTACCCCATGCGCAGCCTGATCCACCGCGTGGCAGCTTCCGTCTTCCTGCTGGTGTCCGTGACCCACATGGTCTCGCTGGTGGTGAACCGCAAGCTGCGCGAGCACTGGAAGGAAATGCTCCCGACCGTGGACGATCCGCGCGAAGCGCTATCCAACTTCGCCTACAACCTGGGATTGGGAGACCAGCCGCCCGGCCGCTCTTCTCACAGCTATATCGAGAAGGCCGAGTACTGGGCCGTGGTATGGGGCGCGGTGGTGATGGCCGCCTCCGGCCTGATGTTGTGGGCCAACAGCCTGGCCTTGCGCTTCCTGCCCAAGCTTTGGCTGGACGTGGCCACTTCCGTGCATTTCTATGAGGCCCTGCTGGCCACCCTGGCCATCGTGGTCTGGCACTTCTACTCCAGCATTTTCGACCCTGATGTCTACCCTTTGAACACCGCGTTCCTGACCGGCCGCAGCGTAAAGAAAGACGACCCGGCGCCGGAACATCGCGGCCATAATGCCAGAGTCTCCGGCGACTGATGTTCGATAATTAAAACAATGATCCCGCATAATCCCGAACCCACGGGCCGGGGCTGGTTATCCCCGATCGTGCACCTGTGCAATAACTGGATAAGCCTGACGGGCGTGGTGCTTGTCACCACCACCACCGTCTTCTGGCTGTTCCTGCTACCCACTACGCTGCGGGGAGAGACGCAAAACCCCTACCTGGGCATCCTGGCGTTTCTCACGGTGCCGGGACCGTTCTTCCTGGGCCTCTTTCTGATCCCGCTGGGAATCTGGCGCAAGCACCGCCTTGAGGGGCGCACCGGCATCCATCCCATCGACCAGGGGCTGCGCTGGAGCAATCCCGAAATGCGCCGGCTGGTTTACTTCGTCGGCGTCACCACCGTGCTCAACATCGCCATCGCCAGCCAGCTCAGCTACGGCGCAGTCAATTACATGGACTCGGTCACGTTCTGCGGCAAGACCTGCCACAACGTGATGCAGCCCGAGTACACGGCCTACCTGAACTCGCCGCACTCGCGTGTGGACTGCGTTAAGTGTCACATCGGGCCGGGCGCGGGTTGGTTCGTGAAGAGCAAACTCTCCGGCGTGGGCCAGGTGTTCGCGGTGACGTTCAACACGTACCCGCGGCCCATTCCCGTGCCGGTTCACAACCTGCGTCCCGCGCGGGAAACCTGCGAAGCCTGCCACTGGCCGCAGAAGTACGGCGAAGACCGCGTGCGCGTCATCTCCGCATTCGCCGACGACGAAACCAACAGCGCCACCAAGACCGTGCTGCTGATGAAAATCGGCGGCGGCAACAACGGCATCGGCATCCATGGCACGCACCTAGGCCCCGGCGTCGTGATCCGCTATAGCCCTTCGGACGAAGCCCGGCAGGTGATTCCGTGCGTTCAGTACAACACCCCGGACGGCAAGTCGGTGGACTACGTCACTCCCGACGCCAAGCCCGGCTGTTTGTCCGGCCCCGACACGCGCGAGATGGATTGCATGGACTGCCACAACCGTCCCTCGCACACCTTCGACCTGCCGGAGCGCGCCGTGGACCGCGCCATGGAGTCCGGTGCGATCTCGCCCTCTCTGCCCTTCGCCAAGAAGAAGGCAGTGGAGATCCTGAAGGCCGGTTACGCCTCGCGCGATGAAGCGGCGCAGCGCATTCCCGAAGCCTTCGCCGCTTACTACCGGCAGAGCTACCCGGCGGTCTGGGCGCAGCAGCAGGCGCTGGTGACCTCATCCGGAACTGAGGTGTTGGGGATTTACAACCGCAACATCTTCCCGGACATGAACGTCACCTGGGGCAAGTATCCCATCAACATCGGCCACACGGATTTCCCCGGCTGCTGGCGATGCCACGATTCCAACCACACCGCCAAGAGCGGCGCCGTCATCACCCAGGATTGCAACGCCTGCCACAATCTGCTGGCGCAAGACGAGGCGAATCCCAAAGTTCTGACTGACCTGGGGATCACGGAACCCAGAACGCCCGAATCACGATAGGGCGGGGATTCGATCTACTGGCTGTTCACCGACACGGAGATCACTCCGGGCAAGTGTTCGGCCATGGTGCTCCACGTGTCGCCGGCGTCGGCGCTATGGAACAACTGGCCGTTGGTGGTGCCGACGTAGACGCCGGCCGGGTCAAGCGCGTCGGCGGCCATGCCCTCGCGCAGCGTCAGCAGATGCGCATTGCGCTGCGGGAGACCGCGCGTCAGGAATTTCCACGATTTGCCGCCGTCGCGGCTGCGGGCCACGCGGAACTTGCCCTCCGGCACGCAGCGGTATTCGGCGCCTTCGATGGGCACGGTGAACAGCGTCTCCGGCTCCGACGCCGGTACGGCCAGGCCGAAGCCGAACCGCGAGGGCAGACCGCGCGAGATGTCGGTCCACTTCTTGCCGCCGAAGCGCGCCCGGTAAATGCCGCAATGGTTCTGCTGGTAGAGCGCGTCGGGATTCCGCGGGTGCGCCAGCAGCTTGTGTACGCACTGGCCCACTTCCGGATACTTTTCCGGCTGGAAATCGGTCCGGACGTTCTGGTTGAACGGCTCCCAGGTGGCGCCGCCGTCGGTGGTGCGGAATGCCCCGGCCGCGGAGATGGCCACGATCATCCGTCCGCCGCCCAGGCACTGGATCGAGTGCAGGCACATGCCGCCCGCGCCGGGGCGCCATCGGGAGCGCGTCGTGTGCGTGTTGAGCGATGTCACTTCCTCCCACGTGCGGCCCCAGTCGCGGCTGCGGAACAATACGCCCGGGTCGCCGCCTGCGTACACCACGCCGGGTTCGTCGGCCGCGCCCGGTTCGATGTGCCAGACGCGGATGAGAGAAGTTTCCGGCACGCTCTTCACGGCCAGACCTTCCTCGGAGAGCTTCCATGATTTGCCGCCGTCCTCGCTCGCATGGATGTGCGCGCCGAACCACGCGTTGTTAACGGCGGCGTAATGCCGGGCCGGATCGCGGGGATCCCGCGCCACGTGGTGGACCTCCATCCCCCGGAAGAACGGACCTTCGACGCTCCAGGTTCTGCGGTTGCGGGACCGGAACACGAAGGCGCCTTTTCGCGTCCCGGCCCAGACGGAGACTTGCGCGGTTTTTGGCATAGATTAAATCATACGGGCAAAACGCGGAATTCGCAAGACGGTTGCGAAGTTCTTACGCCGCTCCTTGTAGGGCAAAGTACTGCTACACTGCGAGCAGGAAGCCAGGATTCCTGACTTCCAGGAGTTCATGTTATGAACGCTACGGGCAAGATCCAAAACAAGGGCCAAGTCACCATCCCGACCGCTGTTCGGCGGCAAGCCGGCCTCGTCAAGGGCGATTTGGTGAACTTCGCGTTCAGGCGTGGCAGGATCGTGATGACGCCGAGATTGGTGATCGATCGCTCCAGGTTTTCTGCCTCGGACGACGAGTACACGCCGGCGCAACGCCGGATCATCGATGCCAGCTTGGCCAAGGCTGACGCAGACATCAAAGCCGGCCGCATGTCGAAAGCCTTCTCGGACCATGGGGAGTTCATCGCCGCCCTGCACAAGGAAGCCGCAAAGTTCGCCGCTGCAAGGCCAAAACGTAAGGCCAACTGAAGCTCCGCTGGACTTCCCACTTCGCGCGGGCATACTCCAAAGCGCCCGAAAGTATCCAAACTGCCTTTGATAAGCAGTCGCTGCTTCTGCTTCAGAACCTCCGCCACCGTTCCCTACGCGCGAAAAAGTACGACGAAGGCGAGGACAGGTGGCAAGCGCGCGTGACGAAAGACTGGCGTTTCTACTTTGTGATCCAAGCTGACGCCTACATCCTGGAGGACATCACACGACATCCGAAATAGCGGGCCGCCTCCCCTCACCGGCTCTTCACCATCACGCGTTTCATTTGCGGCGTGGCGCCGGCCTGTCCCATGTAGGTTTCCACGGTTTGCGTCTTCCCGTCGCTCGAAAGCGAACGAACTTCCACTAACTGCATTCCGCGGTCGCCAGTTACCGTAGTGACTAGCTTTGCGCCCTCCCAGTGAGACTTCGAGTGAAACTCGTTGCCGCCAATCGTGTTCAGATTGTCGCGGCCGTCGGTGGTCAGTTTCGTGAGATACTTCTGCTCGCCGCGCTGATCCTCGGAGTCCGTGGAGATGGCGATTGCCGCGTCCTTGCTCTCAATCGTCTCCACGTAGGATTTCGGTAGCGCCACGGCGCCGTAGCTGCTCTTGGACGCGTCCATTACCCAGCGTCCTGAGAGGTCGGGTGGTTTGTCTTGAGGCCATGCCAGTTGGCAGGCCGTTAGAAGAAGGAGGCATGCGCCGGTTGTCATTCGAATCTTCGTCATGAGTCACTCCAATCTCAGGCAACGGATGGGATCGGCGCGGGTCGCTCGTAACGCCGGCGCCAGGGAAGCGGCGGCAGCCACCGCCAGCATGAGCAGCGCCGCGCCGGCCAGCGTCCAGGGATCGGCCGGAGACACCGCGAACAGAAGGCCGTTGAGCAGACGGGCGGCGGCCAGCGAGATGCCTAACCCGGCGCACGCTCCCACGGCCGCCAGCGACAGCCCCCGGCGCAATACCAGCGCGAAGATGCCGGCGGGCGTGGCGCCCAACGCCATGCGGACCCCCAGTTCGGCGGTGCGCCGCGCCACCAGGTACGAAAGCACTCCGTAAAGCCCAGTCACCACAATCGCCAGCGCCAGCGCGGCCAGCAGCGCGGATGCCAGAAATCGCAGGCGCGCGGAAGCCATCGAGGCGCCGAGCCGCCGCTCCATGGTTTGCACATCGGAGACAGCCACGGCGCGGTCAATCCCGGCGATGGCACGCCGCGCCGCGGAAGCCATCGCGGCGGGGTCTCCAGCGGTGCGCAGGATGAAGCCGGCGGCGGTGAGGTTGCCATTCTGCTGGTAGGGACGGTAGAGCGCCGGGTCTGGGACGGCGTCCAGAGCCGTGAATGCCGCATCGCGAACCACGCCCACAATGGTCAACCACGGGTCCGGCCCTTCCACGTAACCGGTCTTGATGCGGCGGCCCACCGCGCCGCGGTTGCCGAAGAAGCGCCGCGCCAGGCTCTCGCCGACCAGAACCGACTGGCCGCCAACGTCGGCGGGAACGAAATTGCGACCCTCCGCAAGCTGCGCGCCCGCCGCATCCAGATAACCGACGCTGATATACAGGGCCTGGACGCGGTGGCGAGCGCCCTCGGTGGCGTCCCACGGCGGTTCGCCTTCCGCGCTGACCGTGGTCCATGCGAAGCCGCTCCCGCTGAACGGCAGCGCCGATACCAGCCCCGCCGAGCGCACGCCGGGCGGCGCCGCCAGCGCGGTGAGGGAGCGGTCGTAAAACTGGCGGCGTGCGTCGGCGCTGGCGTAAGCGGCGCGCGGCAGGTTCAGAGAGAAACTGAGGGCGTGGTCCGCGCGGAAACCGGGATCCACCGCGGAAAGCGCCGCGAAACTGCGAGCCATCAGGCCGGCGGTCGCCAGTACGGCCAGACTCAGTGCGACTTCGGCCACCACCAGCGCGTCCCGCATCGCGATGCCCGCGCCGCCCGCCGTAGCGCGGACGCTGCCCTGCAGGGATTCGGATAGGTGTACGCGGGCGGATTCGCGCGCCGGCGCCGCGCCGAATAACAACGCGGCGAGCGCCGCCACCGCCGCCGTGAAGAGGAAGACGGCGCCATCCATTTCGACGGGTCTTCCGGCCAGCATGGCATCCGGGACAAGCGGAACCAGGGCTCTGAGCAGCGCGGCGCCCAGCAGCAGTCCCAGGGCGGAGCCGGTCGCGGCCAGCAGGAAGCTCTCCGTCAATCGCTGCCGGGTAAGGCGCGCGCCGGTCGCTCCAAGAGCCAGGCGGATGGCCATTTCGCGCCGGCGCACGGTCCCGCGCGCAAGCGCCAGACCCGCCACATTGGCGCACGCAATCAACACCACCAGCGATACGGCGCCAAGCAGCACCAGCCAGATCTGGCGCGTCTTGCCGGTGAGCCAGGCTCGCAAGGGTTCGATGGTCACGCGGCTGCCCGCGCTAAAGCCGTTGGCGGAATGCCCGGAAATCGCTCCCAGCGCCGCGGCCAGGCGCGCTTCGGTTTCGCCGGGCCCGAGACGGCCAATTACCCGCACGAGTTGCCATGGGCCGCTCCCGCGCTCGCGCACCGGGTCGAGAGCCAGCGGAATCCAGATGCGCGCGCTCGGCGGAAACTGCGCGGCGGCGGACAGCACGCCCACAACCTGGTACCAGCGTCCATCCATCTCGATGCGGTGGCGGGTCAAATCGCGGTCGCCGCTCAAGCGGCTGCGCCAGTAACTCTCGCCGACCATCGCGACCGCATCGGCGCCCGGCTTGTCTTCCTCAGCCGTGAAGGCGCGGCCCGCCAGCAGCTTCGCGCCGAGGACGTCGAAATATTCCTCCGAGACCAGCGCGGCGGTCACACGCTCGGCGGAATCGGCGCCGGCGACGGTGTAATCGGCCATGCTGTAAGCGGCCAGCCGCGTGCCCGAACGAAGCCCGTCCCGCCAGTCCAGAAACGTTGCGCCGATGACCGCCGATTGTTTGAACGCGGGGTAGAACTGCGTGATGGAAACCAGGCGCGACGGCGCGGGGAACGGCAGCGGCCGCAGGATTACCGAGTAGACCAGGCTGAACACGGCGGAATTGGCGCCGGTGGCCAGGGCTAGCGCTGCCAGCGCCGTCACGGTGTAGCCCGGGCTGCGGCGTAGCGATCGCGCCGCAAGCCGCACCTCCCTCATGTGTTCGTACCGCCGCCGGTCTTTGCCGGCGGTGCGCCGGCAAACAATTCCTGCCACGTGGCATCGAGCGGGGCCCACTCGGAATGCGGCGCGGCGCCCTCGGAAACCATCAGCCTCCCGTGTCCCTTGGGACAGAGCAACTCCGTTCCGCTGGTCTCAAACAACATGCGCGCGCCGTATCCCATGGGCGCCGGCATGGCGAGGCGCGCCAGGCAAATCCGGCATCGCGTGCGTTGATCGGCCCAGCTCCACCAGAGCGCGAAACCAGGCGCCGCCAACGTCAGCCATAGCGAAAATGCGCCCGCGCCGAGAAGCGCATCGCCCGGCTTCGCTCCCAGGAGAAGCCCGCTGAATTCGATGCCTGCAAACAAAAGGACGGTAAGCGACAGGGCGGCTTTCGCGGCCCAGAAGACGCGGTATCGAAAGCCCTGGCGGCGGCCTGCCAGCGCGAACAGCGCCGCGGCCAGTACCAGGCCGAGCCATGCCGGAATCAGCGTTTTGATGGGACCGGCCGCCAGAGTTCCAAGCGGCGTCACAGTCACCCACGCGCCGCTTGTGCCCTTGATGCCGCCGCCAGCCCGCGCGATCAGCGCGCGAAGCTCGGCTTGCGCGGCCTCCGGCGTCACGTCAGCCTTCAGTCTGCAGATGGCGACGGCAAGCACGCTCGATTGCGGGTCCGCCAGGGTCCACAGCGCCGGTTCAAAATCAGGAAAGCGGAACCCGCGCGGGAGCGCTCCGATGACGCGCAGCGAACGGCCATTGAACGAAATGGCGCGGCCCGCCGAGCGTTGCCAGAGGTCGTAGGAGACCACCGCGCAATCGGCGCACCGCCCGGCGTCTTCCTGCGTAAAGACGCGCCCCATGGCCGCGCGCACGCCTAGCACGGAAAAGAATCTGGGTCCCACGCTCGCCGTGTGGGCGCTCGCACTCCATCCGTTCATGGCCACATTCCCGCGACTTGAGATGAAGATGGCGATGCCGTCGAGATCCTTGGATCGTGCGTTCCAGTAATCGACCCTCGCCGTGGGTATGCCGGCGCGCCATCCCATGAATGGCCCGGTCTGCGAAAGAATGGCCAGGCGGTCGCCGCCGGGGAATGGGACGGCGCCGAACGCTTCGCGCGTATGGCGCAGGCCGCCGCTGGCCGCGACCACGAGCGCCAGCGACAGACCGAGCGCGGCCATGCAAGCGCCGGGGGTTCGGAGCCAGGCGGAAACGCGGCCCGGCGCACTCTGCTCTTCGCTCCGCAGGCAGCGCGCATCCGCGAAGGAGCCCCGGCAGTGAGCCAGCAAACGCATCCGCGCCCCCGGGGAGTGCGCGTTCGGCTGGCTGTTTATCCACCACCAGACCTCCGCTTCCCACTCGCGCCGCCAGTCCGCGCGGATCTCATGCGGGACCAGCCTGGAAGCGGCGGCCAGCATCAATCGCGACTCGAATGGCATCCGCACGGACATCTCTCATCTCTCAGGATGCAACGGACCGGCCCACGGCCGATAACTCAGGAAACCGGAAACGCTCCTCCGCCGTGGCCAGCGCCGCCTCTCCTTCACGCGTCAACTGGTAGTAGCGCCGCGCGGGCCGCTGTTCGGAGTGCGCAACCGTTTCGCGTTCCCAGCGTGAGCGGATCAGGCCGGCCTTTTCAAGCCTGCGCAACGCGGGGTAAACGGTGCCGCTCGCAAGCCCAGCCGCCTCCATGATCTGAAAGCCGTGCCGCCGGTCCGACCGGATGGCGTGGAGTACCGTCGCGGCGATGTAAGACATCTCCTTCATGCCTACATATATATCTTTTCTACATAGGGAAGTCAAGAGGAAAAAAGAGAATGGCCACAGATGGCCACAGATGAATACGGATAACAAGAAGCCCATCTTCTTGCCTTAGTCTAGCCTTAGTCGTTTCTTATCTGTGTTCATCTGCGTTCATCTGTGGCCCAAAAATGTCTTTTGTGCCAGCCCGGCGCTGGTGAGATAATGCACTACATGACTATTTCCGAGGGGAAACTGAAGCGCATGAAAGCGCTCTCCAACGACCGCGGCGTGATCGCGGCCGCCGCCATGGATCAGCGGGGCAGCCTGCAAAAGTCGCTGGCCTCCGCGCGCGGCGTAAGCGCGAAAGACATCGCTCCCGCCATGATGAGCGAGTTCAAAACCGTGGTCTCCAAGGTGCTGACGCCGCACGCCAGCGCCATCCTGCTCGACCCCGAATTCGGACTGCCGGCCGCCAAGGCGCGCAGCTCCAATGCCGGCCTGCTGCTGGCCTATGAGTTGAGCGGCTACGACAACACTCAGCCCGGCCGTCTGCCCGATCTCCTGCCCCACGTCTCCGTGAAACGCATCGTGGATTGGGGCGCGGACGCCGTCAAGATCCTCATCTATTACACGTTTCTGGAAGATTCCGCCATCAACGACGTGAAGCACGCCTTCATTGAGCGCATCGGCGCGGAATGCGAGACTTACGATATCCCCTTCTTCCTCGAATTCGTGGGCTACGACCCGCAGGGCGGCGACGAGAAGGGCCTGGAGTACGCGCGCGCCAAGCCCCACATGGTGCTCAAGAGCATGGAGGAATTCTCCAAGCCGCAGTACAAAGTGGACGTGCTCAAAGTGGAGATTCCGGTGAACGCCGAGTATGTGGAAGGCAGCGGCGTTTACAAAGGGCGCAAGGCCTACACACGCGCCGAAGCGCTGGACCACTTCCGCGAGAGCGCCGCCGGGGCGTCCAAGCCGTTTATCTATCTGAGCGCCGGCGTGAGCAACGCGGAGTTCACCGAATCGCTCAAGATGGCAGGGGAATCCGGCGCCGGCTATTCCGGCGTCCTTTGCGGACGCGCCACGTGGAAAGAAGGAATGCCAATCTATGCCAAGCAAGGCGCGAAGGCGCTTGAGGCATGGCTGGAGGATGAAGGCGTCAGGAACATCGAATCCGTGAACCAGGCGATATTGACCGCGCGTCCGTGGTGGGCCAAGCTCGGGTTGGCCGCGCCGGCGTAGGGGTCGGGCACGCCCGATCCTACTTTCGGACCGGCGACGCGTTGGCGGGAAGTCCCGGCACGCTGAGTTTGGTTTCGCAGCCGCAATCTTCGCCCGCGTCCTTGGCCGTCTCCTGATACTTAATCTCGTTGTCGATCACGCGTTTCAGGGTGGGCCAGTCGGTTCCCCCCTCCACCTTTCGCCCGTTGATAAACAGCGTCGGGGTGGCTGTCACGTGCAGCGCGACCGCCTCCGCCGCGCTGTCGTCGACTTCCTTCTCGGTGGCTTTATCGTCGATGCACCGGCCAAGCTGCAGCGCGTCGATATCCTTCTGCCCCTTGGCCCATCCCATCACCTTGTCGCGCAAATTCTCGGGCGTGATGGCGTCCTGCTGCGCGAAAATCCAATCGTGGTAATCCCAAAACGAACTGGCGTTGTTCTGGAATACGCAACGCCCGTCCATGGCCGCGGCCTTGGCCCACGGATGAATCGAGGTGAGCGGGAAATCCCTAAAGTAGAGCCGCACCTGCTTCGGGTAGGTCTGGATCAGGTTCTGGCGGATGGTCTTGGCCTCTTCGGCGCAATGCGGGCACTCCATGTCGCTGAACTCCACCAGCACCACCGTCGCTCCCGGCGTTCCCAGGTTCGGCTGAAACTGGGTCTTCAGCTTGTCCAGGTTCGGCTTGTATGGGTTGCCGGTAGCATCGTAAACGTTGCCTTCGACAATCTTCGAGCCATCGCTCGAAACGATCAGCGTAATCTCCTGGCTGGCCGAGCCCTGCGACACCTTCACCGTGATTTCCTTGAAGCCCGGAAGATCCGCTGACGGTCTTGGGTCTGAAATCGCCACGGCGTACTCCGGGTCGAGAACCCACAGGTGGCGCACGTAGGTTTCCATCCAGGCCTTATCGAACGCGTTTTTCTTGGCGGTGTTCTGGCCCGAAGCAACCACCGCCAGCGCGAGCGCGGCGGCCAGCGGAAGAAGCGTGGATCGCGACATGGTTCTATTGTAATGGAGAACGGCGCTACACCACCGGCCCGATGCGCCACGGCACGAACTCCTTGTGTCCCAGCCGTTCGGCGCACGTCCGCCGGCCCGATGCCGCCTCCAGCACAACCGCGAAAATCCGGCGCCCCACGCTCTCGATGCTCTCTTCGCCCGCCGCAATGCCGCCTGCATCGACGTCCATGTTGTCCGTCATCCGCCGGTACGTGTCGCTGTTGGTCGCGATCTTGATCACCGGAATCGTCGGGAAGCCGATGGCGCTGCCGCGTCCCGTAGTGAAGGCGATCAGGTTGCACCCGCCTGCCGCCAGGCCCGCCAGCGATACCGGGTCGTAACCGGGCGTGTTCATGAAGACCAGGCCGGGCGAGGTGACTCGCTCTGCGTAATCGTAGACATCGATAAGCGGCGAAGTTCCGCCCTTGGCCACCGCGCCCAACGATTTTTCGAGGATGTTAGTCAGCCCGCCGGCTTTGTTGCCTGGCGAGGGATTGTCGTCGAAGCTGCCTTCGAACCGGCCCAGGTAGGCTCTGTATTTTCGGATGCACGCCAGCAGTTTCTCGGCCACCTCGCGGTTGCGCGCCCGCCTCACCAGCAGGTGTTCCGCGCCAAAAATCTCCGGCGTTTCCGCGAGTGCCGCCGTCCCGCCGAGTTCCGCCAGCAGATCCGAGCAATAACCCAAAGCCGGATTGGCTGTAATGCCTGAGAAAGAATCCGAACCGCCGCAATTCAGGCCGAGCACGATCTTCGAAGCCGGCGTGGCGGTGCGCTTTTCCTCGGCCGCGCGCCCAATGAAGCGGGCGATCTCGCGCCGCGCCGCCTCAAGCGTTCCGCGCGTGCCGCCGCTCGATTGCAGCGTGAGGCCGGCCAGGCGCGCGCCGCCGCCATGGCCCAGGTAATGCTCGATCTGGTTATCCTCGCAGCCCAATCCCACGATGACCGCAGCCGACACATTGGGGTGCGCCAGCACTCCGCTCAACGTCCGCCGCAACAACTCGATATCGGGTCCTCCGGCATGTCCGCAGCCATCGCCATGCGGGAACGCCACCACGCCGTCCACGCCTTCCGGCAGGGTTTCCTCTTCGTAACTACGCGCGATCGCTTCCACCGTGTGGGCCGCGCAATTGCTGGCCGCCGCCACGGCAATGTAGTTGCGCGTCCCCACGCGCCCGTCCTCGCGAACATAGCCGAGAAACTGCGGCGCGTCCGGCCGTGGCGTAGGCAAGGGCGCTTCCACCGAAGGAAATTCGTATTCGAGCTGCAACTCCTCGAATCCCAGGTTGTGAGTGTGCACGTGCCGACCGGCCGCGATGGTTTCCATTGCCCGCCCGATGGCCTGGCCGTAGCGCATCACCATCTCCCCAGCCCGAATCTCGCGCAGGGCGATCTTGTGACCTGCCGGAATCAAGTCGCGCGTGGAAACCGCGGCCCCGCCCACGCGCAATTCGGTTCCCGGCGGAATCGGAACGCGCGCCACCGCGACGTTATCCGACGCGTGCAGCCGAATCGCCGAGTTCTCGGCCGACGGAGGTTTGGCAATGTCCACGAGCATATGCGGTGCGTCCCACTCAATTCTACTTGGTTTGGGCAGGGGCTATTGGCTAGCCTCTACGAAGCGGCCGGCGGAGTACAAATAATCCTCGCCGCTCTCGTCCACAATCCGAAGATCGCCATCCTGGGCCGCGTCCGCGTCCGGAATAACCGGGTAGATCTTGTGCAGTTCCAGCGACGCCTCGTAATCGGAATTGTCGATGCAAACGACAAACCGCGGCATAGGGTCCTTGCTTCGCGCTCGGCGCATCAGTTCAGATACGGATTGTAGCGAAGATCGAGCGTTTCGCGACCCCGACTTTTCCCGCTGCGGTAGACTGAACCTGTGGTCTATGAGTGGCACGCGGCAAAGGCCAGGGCCAATCTTCGCAAGCACAGCGTGTCCTTTGAGGATGCCGCAACGGTTTTCCTGGACCACTGGCCTTGACGTTTCCCGCCCCGGTTCATTCCGCCGAAGAGGAACGGGAAATCACAATCGGGAACACCGCAGGACATCGAGTCGTGTTCGTTTCGCACTGCCACCGGGGAAACCGGGTGCGGATAATCGGCGCAAGAGAGGCGACCAGGAGAGAGCGCAGACAATATGAAGAAGGTATCGGTAACGAAATCGGATGACAGCTTACGCCCAGAGTACGACCTCTCCCAATTGAAGGGCGGCGTTCGGGGCAAGTACTACCGCCAGGCAGCCGCCGGCACCAACCTGGTGTTGATCGAGCCGGAACTTCTGGAGGTGTTTCGCGACGCGGAATCGGTGAACCGCGCGTTGCGCCTCCTGGCGGATACGGCACAGGCGGTCGCTCTTCCGATCCGCCGCCGGCATGCCGCGCCTGACAAGCCAACGCACTCGGTACGCCGGAAACGTGCGCGCGCCGATTCGTAGGAAGTCCGCAGGAGGGCCTATGCCGAAACTTCTGCCGCCGAGCCATCCTGGAGAAATCCTCCGGGAAGACGTGCTTGTGCCGCTCAACATGAGCGTAAATCAGCTCGCCAAGTTGTTGACTGTGGACTCCGCCCGCTTGAACGAGATCGTGCGCGGCCGGCGCGGGATCACCGCCGACACGGCCTTGCGACTCGCGCGATACCTCGGCACGACGCCCGAGTTCTGGCTCAAGCTCCAGGTGCATTACGAACTTCGCGTGGCGCGACAGACGAAACTCAGGGAGATCGAGCATGCCGTACGGCCGCGATCCGAAGCCGCGCAACGGAGTAGGATGGCTGTTTGGCTGAGCCCGGTCCTATTATGTCAATCCTAAGGGTTTCTCACATCTCAATCGGAATCTTGGCGGCCACGATGCTTGCGGCTCAGGAGCCTGCCGACCTGGCAACGGCCAAAGCGCTCGACCAAGAAACGCTCAAGCTGAAGGACCTGTCTGGCGACGCGTTATCCCGCGCGATCAGGGACCTGTCGACTCGCATCCGGCAGCAACCAGTATTCTACGCTGCCGACCTTGCGTTTAACCTCGTAGTTTCACCCGGCGTCGACGAAGCAGCCGGGCGCGACACTTTGCAGGAAGTGACCACAACCCTCGCCGAGGCGCTGCGGAAATCGCCGCCGAAATACAAGAACGATGACGAGTACCGCCAACTGGCGGAGCTGGCCCGCTACCACCACATGAAAGTCTCGCTTGACGACCCCCGGTACGTGGCTGCGATGTCCAAGCTCGAAGCCGACGACCAACATCGCAGCGAATCTGACTTCACGCTTACCGATGTGCAGGGGAGGCAATGGAGGTTGAAAGGCCTAATAGGCAAGGTGGTGCTGGTCGACTTCTGGGCCACTTGGTGTCCGCCCTGCCGCGCAGAAATGCCCGATCTGGAGGCGCTTAATAAGCGCCTCCAGAGCCAGGGCTTGATCATTCTTGCGATCTCCGATGAAGAAGCCTCGGTGGTCAAGACGTTCCTCTCGGAGCAGAAACTCAGCTTACCCATGTTGCTCGATCCTGGCGGCAAGGTGAGGGAACTGTTTCGAGTCCGCGGCATTCCACGGAGCCTTGTCTACGACCGTGGAGGGCGCTTGGTCGCCGACATGCCCGACTTTACTACCATGCAGGGCTTTGTGGAGATGCTCGGGCAAGCCGGCATGAGATAGCGCCCCCCTTCACCCCACCTTATACCCTTCCCACCTCGCCACCACCGCGCTGGCCAAACAATTCCCCAGCACGTTCGCCGATGTCCTGGCCATATCCAACAACGCATCCACGCCCAGCAACACCGCCGCCCCTTCCATGGGCAGATGAAACGTCGTCAGCGTCCCGGCCAGGATCACCAGCGCGGCGCGCGGCACGCCGGCGACGCCTTTGCTGGTGAGCATCAGCGTCAGCATCATCAGCAATTGCTGGCCGAACGAGAGGCTCACGCCGGCCGCCTGCGCCACGAAAACAGATGCCAGCGAAAGATACAGCGCGCTGCCCACCAGGTTGAAGCTGTAGCCCGTCGGGATCACGAAGCCCACGATGTGTTTGGGCACGCCGAATCGCTCCATGTTTTCCAGCGCTAAAGGCAACGCCGCCTCGCTCGATGCGGTGGAAAAGGCGATCAGGAACGGCTCTCGCACGGCGCGGTAAAAGCCCGCGAAAGGGATTCGGGCGAGGCTGAGCGACGCAGCCAGCAGCGCCACCGCGAAGATCGCCAGCGACGCGTACATGGTCACCACCAGCTTGCCCAGTCCGAACAACACGCCCAGCCCCTTGCTCCCCACCGTGACCGCCAGCGCCGCGCCCACGCCCAGCGGCGCCAGGAACATCACGTAGCGCGTGTAGCGGAACATCACCTCGGCCAGCGCGGAGCAGAATGCGACCACCGGCTGCGCCTTGCTTCCCAGCGCCGCGCAGGCCGCTCCGAAAAGAAACGCGAAGACCACAACCTGCAGCGCGTCGTTGCGCGCCATGGCGTCGATAATGCTCGTGGGGAAAATATGCTCCAGCAGCGATGACAAGCCCGCCGGCGCCGGCGCCACGGCTGTCTCAGCCGCGTTGCGCGCAATGGGAATGCCCACGCCGGGACGAACCAGGTTCACCGCCGCCAGACCCAGAAACAGCGCGGCGGTGGTTGCGATTTCGAAATAGACGATGGCCTTGACGCCGATGCGCCCCATGCGCTTCATATCGCCGCCGCCGGCCATCCCCGCCACCAGCGTGGCGAATATCAAGGGCGCGACAATCGACCGGATCAGCCGCAGGAAGACATCGGAGACCGGCCCCAGTTGCTTCGCGGTCCCCGGCGCAACAATGCCCAGCGCCACGCCCGCCGCCATTCCGATGAAGATCCACGCGGTGAGCGAGAGCCGCTTCATCGCTCTCCCCACTTCAGCTTGGCCCGCAGCACGTCGAAGAACCGCATACGCGGCGGGCGCACCAGCAGAAGCGAGTCGCGCGAACTATGGCACACCAGGGCGTCGCCTTCCTTGATCGGGTTGCCCACCTGGCCGTCGATGGTCAGGTAGACGCTGTCGTCGGGCCCGCGCGCAACCACGCGGATCAGGCTGGTCTCCGGCACAATCACAGGGCGGTTGGTGAGCATGTGCGGGCAAATCGGCGTGAGGCAGATGGCCGGCACGGAAGGAAAAATAATCGGTCCGCCCGCGGAGAGCGAATACGCCGTCGATCCCGTGGGCGTCGAGACAATCAGCCCGTCGGCTTTATACGCGCACACGAACTGATCGTCCACGTAAGCGTCCAGGTCGATGATGCGGGCGATCGTGGCTTTCGAAAGCACCGCGTCGTTGAGGCATTCGTAGGCCACCACCACCTCGCCGCCGCGCACCACGTCCACGTGCAGCAGCTTGCGCTTGGCGATTCGGTGCTCGCCGCTGAAGGCGCGCTGCAGCTCAACGTACAGCTCGTCCACGGTGATGGCGGTAAGGAAGCCGAGTCCCCCCAGGTTCACCGCGAACAGCGGAATCTCGCGCCTCCCAATGGCGCGCGCCGCCGAAAGCAGCGTCCCGTCGCCGCCCAGCACCACCAGCATGTCGCAGCCTTCGGGGACCTCTTCGCGCGGCAGGCCGGCCACGCCGGAGTACAGCGCCGTCTGTTCGTCCAGACGTACCGCGATGCCCCGGTCGTGCAGCCATCCCACCAGTCTCGGAACGATGTCCACGGCCGCCGGCACGCCGGGCTTCGAAACGATTCCTACCGTTCTAATGACGGGCATGCAGAAGGAACTCCTTATTCCCTTCGCCGCCCAGGATCGGGCTCTCCATCACGGCGGTATGGAACCCGTATTCGCGCACGCACGTGGCAATGCGTTCGCAAACGGCCTGGTGGATCCGGGGATCGCGCACGATTCCACCCTTGCCCACCTGGCCTTTCCCGGCCTCAAACTGCGGTTTGACCAGTATAACCATTTGCCCATCCGGATGGAGCAGCGGGACCGCCGCGGGCAGAATCAGCGTGACCGAAATGAAGCTGACATCGCACACCATCAGGTCCACCCGTTCGCCGATCTCCGCAAATTCCAGATACCGGGCGTTGACGCGGTCGTGGAGCGCCACGCGCGGATCGGCGCGCAGCTTCCAATCCATCTGGCCGGCCCCCACGTCCACCGCATGAACCCGTGCGGCGCCGGCTTGTAGCAGGGCGTCGGTGAATCCACCAGTGGAAGCGCCGATATCCAGGCAGACTTTGCCCGCCGCGTCGATGGCGAACTGCCGCAGCCCCGCGGCCAGCTTGAGTCCGCCGCGTCCAACGAATGGCGGCCGCGCCAGGACCTCCAGGGCGCACGCGCAGTCCACGGACTGGCCGGGCTTTGCGGCCTTCTGGTTATCCACCGTCACTTCGCCGGCCATGATCAGCGCCTGGGCCTTCTCGCGCGACTCGACGAGGCCGCGTTCCACCAGCAGCCGGTCCAGCCGCGTCTTCATGACTTGCGGTGGACAATATGGTCCGCCAGCTCGTGCAGGCGCGCGGCGCGCTCGCCGAACGGTGCGAGCGCCTGGTGCGCCCGCTCGCATTCCTCCGCCGCCATGCGGTGCGAAGCCTCCAGGCCGTAGACCGCCGGAAACGTGATCTTATGCTGGGCCGCATCCTTGCCGGCGGTCTTGCCCAGCTCCGCGGAGGATTCCTCCACGTCCAAAAGATCGTCCACAATCTGGAATGCCAGGCCGATGTGTTCGCCGTAACAGGAGAGCGCCGCGTACTGATCCTCGGCCGCGCCGGCGTAAATGGCGCCCAGGCGCAGGCTGGCGCGCAGCAGGGCGCCGGTCTTGGCGCGGTGTATGGTCTCCAGCAGTCGCGCGTCGGGCGGCTTGCCTTCGCCTTCGAGATCGGCCACCTGCCCGCCGATCATTCCGCCCACCGTTCCGGACGCGGCGGCAAGTTCGGCAACCAGCGCCACCGTCCGCGCCTTCCGGTCGCTCGCCACAGGCAGCTCGGCGAGCACCTGAAACGCCAGCGTCAGCAGCGCATCGCCCGCCAGAATCGCCATGGCTTCGCCGAAAACCTTGTGGTTGGTGAGCTTGCCGCGGCGGTAATCGTCGTTATCCAACGCCGGCAGATCGTCGTGGATCAGAGAGTACGTGTGGATCAGCTCCAGCGCGCACGCGGCGGAAACCACGCCATCGGCCGCGTTGTTGACCGCACGCGCAGCTTCCATGCAGAGGATAGGCCGTATGCGTTTGCCGCCCGCGAACAGGCTGTAACGCATGGCGCGGTGAATGGTGGATGGCGGCGTCGCCTCCGGTGGAAGCAGGCGGTCGAGTTCCGCTTCCACCAGGCGCTGTTGCCCGCTCAGGTATTCGCGCAGGTTCATTTCTCGGGTTTTTCCGGGCGGAAGGGTTCGGCGACCATCTTGCCGTCTTTGCGGACCAGCATCTCCACGCGGGTTTCCGCCTCTTCCAGACGTTTCCGGCAATCCTCGCTGAGCGACATGCCGCGCTCGAAAAGCTCGAGCGACCGTTCGAGCGAAAGGTCGCCGCCTTCCAGCTCCGCGACCGTCTTCTCAAGCTCGTGAAGGCAAGCCTCGAACGACTCGGCTGCCTGTCCGCTGGCTTCGCTGTCCGCCATACACGCCATTCTAACAACCCGACATTCTAACAGGACGCTGTTTATGAACGGACGGCTCTACACACGCCTCAAACCCACCACCTCCACAAGTTCATCCAGGTATCGTCGCGTGTTCGCTACCTGGGAAGTCATCGCCGATGCTCCATCGGCTGTGCGCTGCGCGGTCGAGACATTCCGCCGGGTGAGCGACTCAATCTGTGTGATGGCCTGGCCGATATGCGCGATCCCGCGCGTCTGCTCGACGCTGCTGACGGCAATCTCGCTGACCACCTGAGTGCCCCGCGCGATCTTTGCCGAAACTTCCTCGAACGCCGCTCGCGCGTGCCCCACCAACTCGACGCCGCTCGAGACATCGCCCAAGGTCTGCTGGATGATCGAGCCGCTTGTGCGCGCCGCCTCGGCCGCGCGGTGCGAAAGCGAGCGGACCTGGTCCGCCACCACGCTGAAGCCGGCGCCCGCTTCTCCCGCCCGAGCCGCTTCCACAGCCGCGTTCAACGCCAGAATATTCGTATGAAATGCGATTGAGTCGATGTCCTTCAACACCTTGGCGACTTCATGGCTCGACTTGGAGATCAGGCTCATTGACGATGTGAGGTCGTTCATCGCGGTCGTCGCCCGCTCCACCGTTTGCCGCGCCTCTTTCATTAAGCGGTCGGCTTCTCCCGCCCGCTCCGCGTTCTGACCGGAGGTGGCGGAAATCTCTTCGAGCGACGCCGAGGTCTCCTCAATGCAGGCAGCTTGTTCCTGCGCGCTGCTCGCAACTTCCTTGCCGGAGTTCGTCATACCCTCCGAAGCTCGCGCCACTTCGTCGGAGGCATCCTGGACGCCGCCAATCACCCGAATCACCGGGCCAGTGATCGACCGTCGAATCGTCATGTGAACAATTGCGCCCGCCACCGTGAGCGTGACCCCAAAGACGATGAGCGCCGACAAACTCTGGCTTGCCGACGCCTCTTCCAGGGCGCTCAACTGTTGTTTGAGGTCGGATGCAAGCCCCTCCTTCAACTGCACAAGCGAGGCCCTAAGATCGTTGTTGCGGGAAGCCAGAGTGCGCATTCGATCCTGCGTGGTGGAAGTCACTGTTCCCGCCACCACGGCGCCGTACGTACTTCGCGAGTCAGCCAGCAACTGGTCGACTGCCGAGGCCAGTCGCCGGGCTTCGCCGGAACGCTCGCCGGCGATCCCAGGGATTGCGGCGATCGCGTTCAGGCCTGCCACGGCCTGTTCGCCATCCTCGGCGGCCCGTTCAAGGCCGGAGGCATCCTGAACAATGACGGCGTCGGCCAGCGCCTTGACCATGCGCTCAAATGCCGCCACTGCTTCCTGGCTCCCCTGGGTCGCCGGGAACAGGGCCTGGGACGTGGCCTTCAACGTCCCACGGGCTTGCCGGCTTTGCGTTTGGGTCAGCGTCGTCGAGAGAACGTAGCCAAGGATGAAAACGCCCACGCTTAGCCAGATCTTTGTCGTGATATTGAAACGGTGCATGGTCCCCTCTCACTTCACTTCCAGAGTCTTGACCCCCGCGGCGCTGGCGCCGGCCGCGACGTAGCCGATGGCGCCCTTGGTTTTCGCGACGTACTCGACAACCTCGGCGTCGGACGCCAGAATCTTCGGCATGGAGGCGTTGCCCGCAAGCAGTTGCGAACGATAATAGTTCTGCAACGCCTGAGCGGTCTTGTGAATGTAGTCTTTCAGAAAGCCTTCGTGCGCCGGACCGCCCTGCTCCACCACCGGCTCCACGTGGCCGCCGCCCAATGACGATTTTGTCATCAGAAAGACGCCTATCAGGTCGTCGGCTGAGATGGAAGACACGGCCACGCTGTTGTTCGCGACCACCTTGACATCGCCGGCGCGAGCGCTGGTAACCATCAGAAAGCCCGCCGCCGCTAGAGTGAAAGAACATTTTAGGCATTTCATTGTGTATTCTCCTGGCATCCCTCGATTCGCCGCGCGCCTCATAAACTGTACCCGACCCGCAGCACCAGCATGTTCGTCGTCGGCTTCAGGCCTTGGGAATTGTCGGCGTCATAGAAGCTGTGAGACGCCCAGGGATCGCCGGTGCCGTCCATGAAATGTCCTTCCACCTTCACGCTCGTGAAGCGATTGACCGACCAATGCATGGTCACAACCGAATCGCGAATGTAGTGAGTGCTTGGGTCGGGGAACGAGTGAACGTCGAAATAGTATCGGCTATGATAGGCGCCGATTTCTATTTGCCTGGATAGCTGATATACCGCGGACGCGAACCACCCTTTGTCGCTGTACCACCACGGCTCCGTCTGGCCCGGATCGGGATCCACCTGGGAGTATTTCGAATAGTCTCTGCGATACTCCGCATCGAAGCGCCACTTGCCTTTCGAATACTCGCCGTAGGCCGAGGCGATCCACATGGTCGTGCTGTTCAGAGTGCCGGCTACGGGAACAGGCCCGTTGACCATGTCCGTGAAGTGGTACTTGTCGTTTATGGGGGCGTACGAGCCCCCCAGCATAAGACCGGTCACGGGTGGAGTCCACCGCAGGTCCACGCCGGCCATCTTGCCCGTGAATGCGTTGTTCGGATAGCCCATGCTGGCCCAGCCGTAGTAAAGGCCGTCGCGCGTATCGTTCGGGCGCGTTCCCGCGTAGACGGTATACCCGAAGCTGCCGGCGCGGTGCAGACCGACGTGGCCGTAAATGTCGAGCCCGGTGTGGGTAAGAGTCCGCGAGCGGAGGTCGAGCGGGTAAACCGCCTGGGGCATCAGGGCCCACGTTTGCACGAATTCCTGGTCCTGCGTCTGGTTGTAGAGGCCCAGGGCGGTCTTTACCTTTCCTGCGCGAATGCCGAACCAGTCCGCAAGCCTGTAGTCCACGGCGGCCCAATCGAGGTCCGGATGCCACTCCTGCAGGTGGCCGATGTCGCGATCGTACACCTGTGCGCCCACGCGCAGTTTGTCCGTAACGTTCGAGGTGACATTGAACCCGAAATCCGTGAAGAACGCGCCGGAGGTGGTATTCATCGTCAGATAGTTGTTCTGGTTAGTCAGCGCGAAGCCTTCCGATGCGAAGCTGTGGATTTGCACGTCCCGATCGTCAAGCTTGAATTCGAACTGTGCGCGCAGAAGGCCAGGAGCCATGGATAGGGCGACTGCCAAAGATAACGTCTTTGCTTGCATGTGTACTCCTTCGAACTCGCCTCAAAGTCGTATTTGCCGGGGGATTCATGCGGATGCCCGGAAGAACTGGCGGACCATCGTGCCCTTCTCCGCTGGGTATTCGCGCCGCCAAACACCTTATCGGCTGAGCACGCCAAGCTGTGATTCGCCATCCAAACGAAATGTCGCGGCTCGATCGCGGCGCACGACATAGAAGTGGGTAATCGGGCGGCTCGGCAGCGGCGTTGAATCGGCGAGTGCCCACGCGCTTCCCGCGCTCAGGTCAGGGCTTCACGCAAGCGAAATTCGCCGCTTCATCGATGCTGCCGCTGCCCTTGTAGCGCGCGACGAGTGGATAGTCGCACAGCGGCCTGGTTCGCACAACCTTGCCGGCCACCACGCGGCTCGCCTCGATCCGCTCCGGAGGCGCGCTCGATTCCACCCACTTCACGAGCGGCGTCGCCACGTCGAATATATTCGGCCCCACGCCGCCTCCGCAATGGAACATGCCCGGAACCATGAACAGGCGGAAGAAATCCCCCGTCGATGCGCCCATCTTCTCCACCACCTGTTCGTAGTACTCCACGCCCATCATCGGATTCAGTTGCGGGTCGGCCCAACCGAAGTACATCAGCAGCTTTCCACCACGCCTGCGGAATGCGGAAAGGTCCGTGTCCGTCGCGTCGAAAATCTGCCGCAGTTCTTCCATCCGCGGCGGGTCTCTGTCGATATTGAAGCGGTTGAAAAGCTCGGTCGGATCGCTTACTGGGTTTGCGGCTTTGGCCCCAGGAGCGACAAAACGCAGAAAGCCATCCCCGAACGTGGTCCATGCCCCTGGCCCGTTCGCTCCGTTAATCTCTTCTCCGATCCAGCCGCTCTGTCCGTTCGGCCCCGCGACCTCCGCGCCCACGGGCCAGCCCGGAAAATAGCGTTTCCCCTGGCTCATCACATCGCCATAGATCCGGTCGAGCGCCGCAATCTGATTGGCCGTGAAGCAGTCGGGCCGGTCGGCGCCCTCGGCGCAATGCGGCAAGCCCCGCGCGGGTTGGAAATCGCAGCGGCGCGGATCGTCAATCAACCCGTCCTTCAGTCCATCCTTCGCGTCGCACTGGTCGTAAACCCGATTTGCGAGCAGCCCCAGTTTCTCGGCCGGAAACGGGTTCGCGGCCAGCCCTTGCATCCAGTACGCCCGCGCCGTTTGCGTCCCGGTAAAGTTCAGGACGGGCGCCCCCGCAATGATGCCGTCGAAATCGTCTGGAAACCGCTGCGCCAGGATCAGCCCCTCCCGCCCTCCTTGGGAGCAGCCGTCGTAATACGATTTCGAAGGCCCCACCCCGTAGTAGGTGCGCGCCATCAGCTTGGCGGCTTCGGCGGTCACGTGGAGCGACCGGAACCCGAAATCCAGCAGCTTCTGCCGGTTGAGCGCGAAGCTTGCGCCGGGTTCGGACGCAGCCGAATGTCCCGTATCGGTGGCCGCGGTCACGAATCCGGCCTGTAAGCCGCGCGAGCGGTTCTGGGTGCGTCCCGCCGCGTCAAACGACTCTCCCGCCCAACCGCCGTTGCCAAACATATAGAGCCGGCCATTCCACGACGCCGGCAGGTTCACTTCGACGCCGATCTCGGGCGGGATCATCATGCTCACCCGGCAATGTTCCGGAGCATTCGGCGAGGCCGGAATGACGGCTGCGCCAATCACCGAGAGATCGACGCCGGTGAGGCTGCGCAGTTCGCCACAGGCAATGGCGGGTTGCACGGTGGCGGCCAGCGGGGTCAAATCGCGAAACTGTACGCCTCCTCCTCCCTGGCCCCACAGCGCAGCCGCGGAAAGCGCGCCGATAAGAAACAACCGCATCTCGACCTCCGTATTCGTCCCGATTGTATCGCGACAAGCGGCATTGCTTGCGAACCCGCCGCCCTACTTGTTCGCGAGCGTCGCGGCAAACTCCGCGGAGTCCACGTTGCCGCCGGATAGAATCACGGCCACTCGCCGGCCTTTCATCCGATCCCGCTCCTGGAGCAGTGCGGCCAAGGCAGCCGCGCCGGCGCCTTCCGCCACGTTATGCGTGTCGGAGAACAGACAGCGCATGGCGCTCCGGATTTCGTCTTCCTCCACGGTGACGATGCGGCTGACGCAGCCAAGCATGATCTCGAGCGCCGCCGGGTCCGGCACGCGGCAAGCCATTCCGTCGGCGATGGTCTGCCCGGCATCCACGGAGATCGGGCGGCCCGCGGCGAACGACTTGGCATAAGCGGCGGCCTGGGCGGCCACTACGCCAATCACCTCGGTTCTTAGCCCCAAGGCATTGCGCGCGGCTACCGTCCCGCAGATTCCGGAGCCCAGCCCAACCGGGACGTACACAGCGTCCAGGTCCGCCACGGCGTCAAACAGTTCGAGCGCATAACTGGCCACGCCGGCAACCAAATCGCTGTTGAAGGAGCGTACCAGGTGCAGCCCCTCGGCCTCCGCGAGTTTGACCGAGTATTCGTAGGATTCCTGAAAGTCCGCGCCGTACTCGATTAGCTCCACGCCCAGAGCGCGCATGGCGGCGTTCTTCTCGCGACTATTGCCGTGCGGAACCACGATGACTGAGCGCAGTCCCAGGCGGCTCGCCGCAAATGCAACGCTCTGGCCGTGATTTCCACGAGTCGCGGCGATCACCGCGGTCACATTGGGTTCCCGCCGGTGCAGCGAATCCATATAGACCAGCCCGCCGCGTAACTTGAACGCCCCGACCGGAGTGTGATTCTCGTGCTTCACCCAGGTCTCGGCGCCGGTGCGGGCCGACAACAGCGGCCACAGGATCTGCGGCGTCGGCGGCATGACGCCGTGGACAAGCTCCGCCGCGGACCGTAGCGACGCGAGGGAAGGTAAGGTCATAAAGTGGACAATACCATGCCGTCATAGCTGGCCACGATTCGCTGGCCGGGCTCCGCGACCACGAACTCATCCTCCGCCCACTGGCCCGCCACCAGGCGGCGCAGCCACGCCAGGTCGCCGGGCAGTCTCTCGAAGCTCCAACCCTTCTCCCGCGCTTCTGCCTGCGCTTCGGCGAGGAACCTCTCGTCCGGCTCCAGGCCCGTTTCGATGTAGGTTAGTTTGCTGTACTGCGCGCGGTAGCGCGTCATCTCTTCGTAGAGGTAGCGCCCGTTATCCTCGCCGTACTGGCGCATCAGGGCATCGAGTGACTCGTCGAACCCGACTGTGTTGGGCGTCAACTGTTGCAGGCTTTTGCCGCGTTCCAGCCAGCCGGTGGACTCATAGTAAGCGCCGGGGTTGGCGTCGAAGTACGCCTGATGGCGTTCGCGGCTGCCCATCAGCAGCGCGATGCAATCGTGCGCGCGCGGGGCCACCAGGCGCGTGCGCCGCGCCATCAGGCCGTCAATCCCGTTGCCGCACAGCCCGTAGCCCAGCAGAATCGCCTGGTATACGCCCTCCGGCGTGCCGTCCACCGCTTCTTGCAGCTTGGCGGCCATGGGCTTGCCGCCCAGGTCGTGCAATCCCTTGGGAAGAAACTCCACATCCACCTGGTGCGGCGCATGCGCGCAAGCATCGCACAATTCGCGGAACAGAACCTCGCAGCCGATCAGCTTGAAACGCGACGTGAGATGCTGTGGATCCGAAGTCATCGGGCGTCAGCTCCCGCGCAGGACGGGAACCGTGTTCGCCGGTCCGTCGAGCTCCAGTTTCACGATGGTGTCCACGGCGTGGCGCTTTCCGGGCGGCACGCTCACACGGATTGCGCTTTCGCTCTGGTGCACCGTGGCATCGCCGCCGCCGAGCAGACTATGGCGCAAGATCCTGCGCGGCATCGCAGGCAGGCTAATGGCGTCCGAGGGCCAGCGCAGGATGTGCAGGTAAATTACGTTGCCCTTGTGCGTGCTCCCGCCCCACCAATTGCCTTCCGCCAGCGCGAAGCCCTGAGCGTTCGCGGGGCGCTTATTCTCGTCGGGCGCAACGAACGGGCCCCCGCGGGTCCCGTAGATGCTCTCGCCGTACTGCTTCAGGAATGCGCCCATCTCGCGCAGGCGGGCGGCGTGCGACTCCTCGATCAGCCCGTCCGGCCGTGGGCCTACGTTTAACAACAGGTTGCCGTCGCCCGTGGCGCAGCACACCAGCCCGCGCAGGCACTCTTCCGTGGAGCGCAGTTTGTCGTCCGGGTTGTAGGCCCACTGCTGGCCCACGGTGGCGCAGGTTTCCCAGGGGCGGTTGTCCTGAAATAGGCCGAGGCGCTGTTCGGGCGTATCGTTGTCGGCCGGCAGGCCGGCGCGGTTGTTGATAATCAGATCGGGTTCCATCTGGCGCATCGTGCGCAATAGCCGCGGCGCGTCCCAATCCGCCGCTTTTCCACCCAGCCCGTCGAAGAACCACATTTTCGTCGGGCCGTAACCGCTCAACAGCTCACGCACCTGGCCGTGCAGGTACTCGATGTACTTCGCGTGCGCCGCGCCGTTGCGATAGTCCGGGTGATGCCAGTCCGGCTGCGAATAGTAGACGCCCCAGTCCAGGCCGCCGCGGCGGCACGCATCCGAAAGCAGCCGGACGATGTCCTTCCGGTAGGGCGATTTCTCGCTGGTGATCTTGTAATCGGTCAGCTTCGAATCGAACTCGCAGAAACCGTCGTGGTGCTTGGTCGTAAACACCAGGTATTTCATGCCCGAGTCTTTGGCCAGTTGCACCCACTGGTCGGGGTCGAACTTCACCGGGTTGAACATGCGGTACAGGTTGTCGTAGACCTCTACCGGGACGTTGCCAACGCCCGAAGCTCCGCGCCGCTCGGCGCCGCGCGACCAACTGATCTCCGTGCCTACGATGCTCACGGGGCCCCAATGGATGAACATGCCGAATCGCAGATCTTTCCACCGTTCCATCGCGGCCTTCGGGGCCCCCGGATCGGCACCGGGCGCGTCCGTCTGCGCCGCCAGCGGTACCGCCGCCAGCGGAAGAGAGCAAAACGTTCGTCGATTCATAGAAATTACCCCCGCACCTTCCTACGCCAGGCACTTCGCGCAGAATTCCTTGCACTTCTTCATCTCGGCGATCATGTCGGAACCTTGCGGAATGGCCATTTCCCACTCGATGTTGCACGGGATCGGGTACTTGTTCTTCTCGATCGACCGCAGGACTTCCCGGATCGGCGTGTCGCCCGTCCCCCACGCGACGTTTGGACCGTGGTCCTTCTTGCGGTCCTTGAGGTGCAAGCTCGTGATCTTCTCGTGGTGCTTCCCGATGAAAGCCACAGCGTCGTAGTTGGCCGCCGTAAAGTGGCCGATGTCGAGGTTGACGCCGTTGTACTTCCCATACGCCATGAGCGTGTCGTAGCTTTCGAGCGTCGCCGTCTGGTTCGGGTCGCTGGTCTGGTCGTGGCCATGATAGCCGACCCTCAGCTTGTGCTTATCGGCGATGGGGGCGATCCGCTTGGCCATGGTGAGAGTGGTGCTGGTATTGAGGGCCTTGACGCCAACCCCCCGCGCCATCGAGAACTGGTATTCGATGTCCTTGTCCGTCATTCTGTCGTTCATCTCGCCGGATAGCAGCGCGACGTCGATGCCGGCGTCGTTGAACTTCTTGCGTACAGCCGCCCAGGTGGCTGGAGTGGCCGCCGCACGCCACGCGGCGATTCCGGCCTGCGCGGCAGGCATCCCCGCGAGAGCTTCGCAGTGGGTCAGCGTGAGTTCGCACTCACCGAGCCCCAGCTCGACCATGGCCTTAATGACGACTGTCGCATCGGCTCTGGCAATGCTGTTAAAGCTATAACTAATGGCGCCGATCTGCACGCCGCCGAACTTCGAGTCGATTCTCGCCGCGCCAAGCGCCCTGACCGCCGGCAGACCAGCGAGCGCCATTCTTCCCAAGTCTCGTCTCGTATAGCGCATTGGTGGGGCGGACCGGGGCGCCCACCGTCCCCGTGGGCCCGCCTGCCTTCTTCGGCCCTCTTGAGCAATCTCGGACGAGCGCTACCGGCGCCCCGGAACCGCATCGCCAGCGAGCGGCGCCATCCACTGCAGGTGTTGCTCGACCTGCGGATGCGGGCGGTAGCTCTTCCTGAGCGCTGCGATGGTCTCGCCGCGGACGTCGATTTTGGCGCTGTCGTAATTGCCCAATCCGAACTGTTCGCAGTACTGCAGGTAGCCGACCCAGATGGGGTCCATCCCCATCAGCTCCGTCGCCACGCGGTCGGCAGCGATGTAATCCATGGAGGCAAAGGCAATGCGGTGCGGCACCGGATTGCCGGATACCGGACCGTTGCCCTCCATGCCCTCGTAGCCGTCGAACACCACGGCGCCCCAGAACGGCGACATTTTCTGAGCCGCCAGAACCATGTTGTAGTTCATTTGGTGCGCGCCGGCGTGGAACTTCGATTTGTCCGTCCAGTTGCGGTCTTTATGCCCGCTGCGCAGCGTCCCTCCCACCACCATGTTCTTCACGGCGCCGGTCATCACCACGGCGTTGTGCGTTTTCGGAATGCACGCGTCGATGATGAAGGCGTCCGGATCGAGCAGGCGTCTGGCGATGCGGATCATGATGGGATGTAGGTTGGTATCCATAATCCCCATCGGCTCGAAGGCCGCTTCGTCGTTCAGGTCGATAAGGCTGACGCGCTGGCTTTGAAATTCGGAGACCAGGCCGTTATATTTGAAATTCTCGTAGCCGGTCAGCGTGTCGCCGGAGGCCGATTCCGCGATCACAACCGGTCCCTTAAACCGCGGCGCCAGGTAATCCAAAATCCCGCGGAGCGCGTCGGCGTGCGTCGAGGCAAGCTGGATGGTGACGCTGGTGAGGTTCGGCTTGATGAGAACGTACTTCTTCCGCTGCAATGCGGGACGCAGCTCGGCGTCGATGCCCGACAACGCCTCAAACACCGCTTTGCGGCGGTCTTCCTGCTGGACCAAAGACACGGTGGAGCGCCGGTCGATGGGGACAAACGGAGAGAGAGGAAACTTGAGTGGCGTTTCCGGCAACTGCTGCGAAAAAAGCGGCGCCCGCCCGGCCAGCGTGAGCGCACCGGCTCCCGCGACCCGAAAAAGATCTCGCCGTGTAAAACCTGCACTCATACCCTTGCTCCGTAGGTGGGGCGGACCGGGGCGCCCACGCTGTCCGTGGGTCCGTCTGCCTTCTTCTCCCGCGTCCCGGCAGGTCCGCCCCACAGCGAAGCGCAATTATAGCAAGCTAATCCACGCTTCTACCCGAACTGCGCCGCCAGCGTCACCACCGACCGCGCCGGTATCTCAACCGGCGCCCCTGCCGCCACCGCCGGGTAAGCTTTGAGTTCGTCCCCCTCGCGATCCGACGTGACGTACGGCGTCATGGATTTGAGTTTCCAGCCGCGTTTGCCGAGCGCGAAATCCACCTGTACCGTCTGCGGCTCGGTCCCCATATTGATGTAGACCGCCGCCACGCGCCTGGCCTTTTCGTCCTTGTACGCCGAGCCCATCAGCCCGCCGACATCGTGCCCCGTTCCCTCCAGTTCGATGCGCCGCATGCCCGGGCGCACGAAACGGCTGAAGTTGCCCACGGCCCAGAGCAGCCGGGCCGGAATAATCGATTCGGCATCTCCGGGCTTCTTCCAGTTCGTGTAGATCAGCCCATCCTTGTAATTTTCCGGCGAGACCGCGGTCCACCATTGCCACGCGGCCACTCCCACGACGGTCAGGTCCAGATGGATGATTCGAGCCACATCCAGGGCCGTGTTCATCGTCAAATCCCGCCCGTTTCCGCCCTTGCCTTCCGATCCTGTCATCACGCAGTACTCCGACATCCAGGGAGTCCATCCGGGGTATTGGTCGAACTTCTTGCGCACCGCCTTGCGATTCTCCACAAGCTGCCCCTTCAGAAGATCGGAGCCGTAATCGTGATAGGAGAGACGGTGGTTGAGCGTTCCCGCGATGCTTTTGTCGCCCAGAAAGTCGTCCACGTAATTGCCGTATTTCGCGTTATACGTCTTGGACATCCGCTCCACTGCGGAATAAAGCGGCGTGAGGCCGGAGACCTCGATGCCGGCAATCTCGGTGGGGCATTTGCGCTTCTTCAGTTCCGCGTCCATCGCGCGCAGCACGGCTTTGATATCGTCGTTGGCGGCCCGGCAGCCCTCCTGGCTGCGTCCGTTCCACTCCACGTTGGGCTCGTTGACTGGGCTGACGTAGTCGAAGGCGATGCGCTCGCTCTTGTCGGGGTTGGTACGGAAATGCTCCAGGATGTCCACCAGGTAGCGTGCGAATTGGTTCTGGAAGCCCGGCTTCAGGTTGGTGGTATCGGTTCCCGCCTGCCCGTAGGTGATGCCGGTGCGCGTCATGCGTCCGGGAGGGCTGTTTACAAAGGCCAGAAACCGGGGAACGCCGCGAGCCTTCGCCGCCGCCAGGAACCAGCGCTCCGGGGCCTGCCGGGTCCAGTCGTATTTTCCTTCGGCCACCTCGAAGGTCTCCGCCGTGCGCCACGGATTGTTGATTTTGTCCGTGATGCCGCCGCCCACGTTGAACCGCCAACAGGAAAGCCCGATTCCCGTAGTCTGAGAAAAAAGCAAATCGGCGGCGCGATTGCGGTTCGGCAGGGACCACGTCCCCAGCTTTTGCATGCTCCAGCAGTCCGATGCCGCGAAGTTATCGATCGTCTGGTATTCCGTGTCCAGGCTGATGCTATCGCGGCGCGGAACCTGCGCGCGGAGAAGGCTCCCGCCCGCCCCCATCGCCAGCGCCTTCAGGGCGGACCGCCGCGACCAGTGATTGGTGATCATTCTCCCAGCATACATTCATGCGCATCCGAGTATCGTATGCGATTTGCCGCTATCATAATGGTTTGCTCATGCGATCCATCTTGCGAGGCAGGGTCCGCTGGCTGCTCATCGTCTGGACGTTTCTGATCGCCGCCATCACCTACCTGGACCGCGTGAACATCTCCATCACCGGCCGCTTCATCGAGGCGGAATTCCACCTGACGCACATTCAATTGGGCTGGGTCTTCAGCGCCTTCATCCTGGGATACGCAATATTCCAGGCCCCCGGAGGCCGCATGGCGGACCGCTTCGGCCCCGCGCGCGTGGTCGCTGTCGCCGTCTTGTGGTATGCGCTGTTCACTTCGCTCACTGCCTGGACGCCTTCCGCCATTCCCTTCGCTCTGATGCTTCTGCTTTCCGTGCGTTTCCTGCTGGGCGCCGGCGAAGCCTGCATTTTCCCATCGTCCAACCGCCTGGTGGCCGCCTGGATCCCCAGCCAGGAACGCGGCCTGGCCAATGGCATCATCTTCGCCGGTGTGGGCGCCGGCGCGGCCACCGCTCCGCCTATCATCTCCCATATCATCGAGCGTTACGGCTGGCATTGGTCATTCTGGTTCACCGCGATTCTGGGCATCTGCGCAGGCATTGTCTGGTTCCTGATCGCCCGCGACCGGCCTGAGGACCATCCCTGGATGACACCGGAAGAACTCGCCCACATCCGCGCCGGCATTCCCAAAGCCGGGCCCGCCGGCCCCGGCGCTGTCCCTTGGGCCGCCATCTTTCGCAGCAAAGACGTGCTGGCCGTCACCGCCAGCTATTTTTGTTACTGCTACGTCGCCTATCTGTTCTTTTCGTGGTTCTTCACTTACCTGCGAGAGGTGCGCGGCCTCGACCTCAAAGCCAGCGCGATCTACGGAATGCTGCCCTTCATCGCCATGAGTACGTGCTCTCCGCTGGGCGGGTTGATCAGCGATGCCCTCACCAGGCGCTACGGCAAGCGCATCGGCCGCTGCGGCATCGCCGTCGCCGGCCTGGCGCTCACCTCCGTGTTCCTGGCGCTAGGAACGCTGGCTTCCGGCGCTCCCATGGCCTGTTTCGTGCTGGCCGGCGGCGCGGGCAGCCTGTACCTTGCGCAAAGCTCCTATTGGTCGGTGACCGCGGGCATCGCCGGCCGCTCAGCCGGGTCGGTATCCGGCGTCATGAACATGGGAGGCCAGTTCGGCGGCGTAGTTACTGCATCGCTCACGCCGTTAGTCGCCGCCCACTATGGATGGACCGCGTCGTTTCTGGTGGCCGCCGGTTTGGCGTTCTGCGGTTCGCTAGCCTGGCTGCTGGTCGATCCCGAACGCCAGTTGACGCTCGGTTAACCACCCACCTAACCCGGCAAAATCACCGCCGCCCCATCAATCGAGTCCTTCCGAATCGCCATCAGCGCCTCATTCACTCGATCCAGCGAAAAAGCCGTCGCCGTGGGACGCAGCCCAATGTCCCCCGCAATCCGCAGAAAATCGCGCGCATCCGCCCGCGTCATATTGGCGACACTCCGCATCTGGCGCTCACCCCACAGCAACCGGTCATAATCGAATTCCGGAATACGGTCCAGGTGGATCGCATTGATGGCCACCACGCCGCCTTTTCGCAGACTGGCCAGCGCCGCCACCACCACATCCCCGCTGGGAGCGAACGTGATGGCCCGGTCCAGTCCCACCGGCGGTTTCTCCGTCTCAGTGCCCACCCAGGCCGCGCCCAGCGAAGCCGCGAACGCGCGGTGGGCAGCGCCCCGGGTCGATACATAGACCTCGCAGCCCCAGGAACGCAATACCGAAATCGCCAGGTGCGCCGACGCGCCGAAGCCAAAGAGGCCGACCTTGTCGCCACGTTCCACCCCGGCAACCCGCAGGCTTCGGAATCCGATAATGCCGGCGCAAAGCAGGGGCGCCGCCTGCAAGTCGTCAAGATTGCCCGGAAGTGGGAACACGAAATCCGCGCGCGCCAGGGCGAACTCGGCGAAGCCACCATCCACCGAGTACCCCGTAAACGTGGGCGAATCGCACAGGTTTTCCATTCCTCGAACGCAGTACGGGCAAGTTCCGTCGACGCCGCCCACCCACGAAACTCCGACTCTCGTCCCAAGGGGCAACTCCGCCGTGGCCCCGTCCACAATCTCACCCACAATCTGGTGGCCTGGGACTAACGGACTCCGTTCGGCAGGCAGCTCGCCTGCGACAATGTGCAAATCGGTCCGGCATACGCCGCACGCCAATACGCGCAGGAGCACGTGACCCGGCTTGACCCGCGCCGTGGGAATCTCGGTAACGGTCAACGAACGCGCTCCGCTTGCTAGAACGGCGGCCTTCATGGATTTCCTCTTTGATTACAGCCTCTCACGCGGCTGCCGGGTTCGCCGGCAAAACCACCCCGCGGCACTCGCCCAACCCGATCCGCCGGAAGCCCGGCTGCTCGCACCACCCGCGCAGGATGACCTCGTCGCCGTCCTCCAGAAACCGCCGGGTCTCCCCGCCCGGTAGTTCGAGCGGTTCCCGGCCGCGCGACGTGATTTCGAGCAGACACCCCCGGTTCCGTTTCTCCGGCCCCGATACTGTTCCACTGCCAATCAAGTCGCCGGTGCGGATCGGGCAGCCGTTCGAAGCGTGATGCGCAATCATCTGCCCGAGCGTCCAGTACATGGCGGAGAAATCGCCTTGGCTCACCAACACCGGTTCCCGCATCCGGGTCGAACGGAGCCAGACCTCGAGCGTAATGCGATACGCCACGGCGTCCGCGCGCAGGTGCGGCAACGGTTGGGGGTCTTCATCCGGCCGCCGCGGAACCTCCGAGCGGAACGGCGCCAGCGCTTCGCGCGTGACCACCCACGGGGAGATCGACGTCGCGAAGTTCTTCGCCAGGAATGGTCCGAGCGGCTGGTACTCCCACGCCTGGATGTCCCGCGCGGACCAATCGTTCAGCAGGCAGACCCCGAACAGATGCTCTTCCGCTTCCCCGATCGGGATCGGCTCACCCATCGTGCTGCCGGGTCCCAGGAATGCGCCAACCTCCACTTCGTAATCGAGCGCGCGAGTCGGCGCGTAGACCGGCGGCTCCACGGCGCTGGCATTCTCCACAATCTGTCCCCACGGACGGCGAACCCCGGTTGCGCTCACCACAATCGACGAAGTGCGCCCGTGATAGGCGACCGGAATCCACTTGTAGTTGCGCAGCAGCGGATTGTCCGGCCGGAACATCCGGCCGACGTTGGCCGCGTGGTCTATGGAAGCGTAGAAATCGGTGTAATCCCCAATCGGGCACGGCAGAAGAAGCTCCACCCCGGCCATCGGATTCAAAAACTCCTCGCGGCCCGGCGTATGCTTGCAGAGGAAGTCGCTGATCCGTTGCCGCAGCAGTGTGCGGTGGCGGCGCGGCATCGCCATCACGGTTTCCATCGAGCCGATGCCGAACGCTTCGCTGACATCCAGAACCTGGTCGCCGATGGCGGCGCCCAGTCGAACCTCTTCGTCGCTGGTCCGGCGAAAGCTGGCGTACGGCAGGTTCTGAATCGGGAAATCGGCATCCGGCGCATTGGCCGCTTCCACCCAGCTCTTCAATCCCGGCTCGTGCGTGCGATCGATCATGGCAACAAATCCAGGGCCCGTAGATCGTCCACCGGTTCCTCGAACGAGCACGAGCCGAAGCTGTGCGCAAATTCGCGGCGAGCCTGCGCCACTTGCGACGTCAAGACTCGCCAATCCCGCCACCGCAGCGCATCGTTTCCAAAACGGAACGCATGTGGGTCGGTCTCGTTGAGCAAATCCGTGAGCGCGGTTCGGTCCATGCCCCACCACACAAACACCGCTCCGGCGAAGACGTTCAGGAAGCCGTGCATCGAGTCCCGGATCGCATGGTGCAGTCCCGCCGTGGCTTTGAACGGCAATCGGCGGGCCGCCGCCGCGCACAGGAACTCCGCCAGGGTCTCCGTCGTTGCGCCGGCGGTGCGAACCTTGGCATATCCGTCCTCTACCCGTTCGAGCGGCGCTTCGCAGTACGTCGGCAACGAAAGCCGCCTGCCGGATTTCCACTCGAGCGTCTCCACCTGAGGCGGCAGAGGCCCGGGTTCCCCCTGCACCAGCAGCGTCACCCGCCACTTCTTTCCCAACGCCACATTACCAAGCTCCTCCAAGGGCAGCACCAGCCGGTTCAGCATCCACGCTTCCCGCGATTGTAAGTAGCGCTCGTAGTTGCTTACCACCTCCCCTAACGGCAGCGATGCCGGGGGATACAATCCGGCGTAATCGACCACTCTAGCGAGCAATGCCCGCAAGGATTTCGCCTTCATGGCCCCAATGCCCCCGGATTCGCCACCATCGAAAGATCGCCCAACCGCTCGCCCAGGTATCTCTGGCGCAACAGCCGCCGCACAATCTTCCCGCTCTGCGTCTTGGGCAGCTCCGCGGTCACCACCACGGCGCGCGGCCGGAACGCAGGCCCCAGTTCCTCCACCACGGTGGCGCAAACCAGCGCTCCATCCACGGCAACGCCGGCCCGCGGCGCCACGAACCCCACGATGGCCTCGCCCTTCAACTCGTCCGGAACGCCAATCGCAGCGGCTTCGGCCACGCCGGGGTGCCGCATCATGGCCGCTTCCACCTCCGCCGGTCCTACCTTGCGGCCCGCGACGTTCATCGATTCGTCCGCTCGCCCATGCACAAACCAGTGGCCGTCTTCATCCACGCTCGCCCAATCGCCGTGATACCACATGCCCGGAAAGCGCGACCAATAGGTTTCGATATAGCGTTGCGGGTCGTTCCAAATGCCGCGCGTCATCGAGGGAGCGGGCTTAGTGCAAACCAGGTACCCCATCCGTCCGCGTACCGGACGCCCATTCTCATCCACCACCTCAGTCGCCATCCCCGGCGCGGGACCTCCCAGCGTGCAAGGCTTGAGTTCCTGTATCGGCAGCGGGCATAGGAAGCTGCCTACAATCTCCGTGCCGCCCGAAATGTTGATGATGGGGCAGCGCCCGCCGCCCACACGCTCGAAATAGCGGCGCCACGATGTCTCGTCCCACGGTTCGCCCGTCGATCCCAGAATGCGCAGCGATGGCATCGCCGGCAGTTCCAGCCCGTCCCTGACGAGCATCCTGATGGCCGTCGGCGACACTCCCAAGGTAGTGATCCGGTGGCGCTCCACCATCTCCCAAAGGCGCGCCGCCGTCGGGTAATCGGGGGCCCCATCGTACAGAAAAATCGTTCCGCCGAACAGATGGTTTCCCAGGATGCTCCACGGCCCCATCATCCAGCCCAAATCGGAAAGCCAGAAGAATCGGTCGGCCGGCTGGTGGTCGAATTCCAGCCACATCTCTTTGCCCATATTCGCCAGACATCCGGCGTGCGTGTGGACCACGCCCTTCGGCTTTCCGGTGGTGCCGGACGTGTAGAGCATCAGCGCGCGCTGCTCCGCATCGAGCGGGACCGTCTTGAAGGACGCGGGCTGCTCCGCCAGGAAACGGCGCCACGCGGGGCTGCCGGCGACGATGGTATCCACCCCGCCGGGCATCTTTTCCGCCAGCGGCAGCCGTTTCCCGCGCCGCGTCACATCGGCGGTTGTAAACACCAGGCGCGCGCCGCTATCTTCCAACCGCGTGGCGATAGCTCCGGCGCCGAACCCGGCGAAAATGGGCACTGCCGTCAGGCCCGCTTTGAAACACCCGTAAAGAACCGGCAAAATCTCGGGAACCATCGGCATGCAAACGGCCACCCGGTCGCCCGGCTCCAATCCGCGCGCCACAAGCCCATTGGCCACTCTGTTGGCCTCGTCGAGCAATTCATCGAACCCGATCGTGCGCGTCTCGCCGCTTTCGCCTTCCCAGATGCAAGCGATGCGGCCCGATTCCGCCCAGCGGTCCAGGCAATTGTGCGCAATGTTGAGACGCCCGCCCACGAACCATTGCGTCCATGCCGGCCCGCGGCTGGCGTCCATCGTCTGGCGGTAAGGCTCGAACCACTGGACGCCCATTTCGCGCATGGTTTCGTCCCAGAACCGCTCCGGCTGGTCCGTGGAAAAGCGCAGAAACGCCTCGCGGTCGCTGAACCCCAGGCGCTGCATGAAGCGCCAGACGTTGGTCCGTTCGATGAACTCGCGCGATGGCTTCCAAACGACGTCCAATTAAGACTTCTCCCGATCGAGACAGTTCACCGCCGAGTCGCCGGGACCCAGCCTCCGCCACCTCGACGCGGAGACGCAGAGCCGCGGAGCAAGCTTCACTTCCTCTGCTCCCTCAGCGCCCGACCCGCGCGAAGCGCCACAAATCCACCCTGCAAATCGACCTCATCTAAACGTTTTTCTCCGCGTCTCCGCGTCTCCGCGTCAAAGCTCTCCTCTTTCACCCACGTTCCAATCCAACCTTCTCTACCGGTCTCTCGTCCAGCCACGTCGACCAATACTCCTCCCACTCCACCCGCTCGCCGGCCGGCAGCACGTGGATCGGGTTCAATCCATCCAGCATCACCGCGTATTCGTCGGTGCGCGTTTTCTTCTTCTGGTTGCGTAGCGCCCTGGGGTGCGGTCCATGGTGAATGCCGCGGGGATGCAGCGTCGCCATCCCCGCCTTGATGCCATCGCGGCTGAAAAAATCGCCGTCATGGTAGAAAATGAACTCGTCGTAGTCCGTGTTGCGGTGAAAAAACGGAACGCGCATCGCGTCTTCGTCTTCCTCGAGCGGCCGCGGCAGAAAGCTGCACACCACGGCCCCCTCCGTGACAAAGCTGCTGTGCGCGCTCGGTGGAAGATGGGCGCGGGGGCTCATCACGGGCCGGATGTCGCGCATGTTGATCTTCCACGCCGTCAGATCGCCCTTCCATCCGACGACATCGAGCGGGTCGAAGGGGTACACGACCTTCGAAATCTCATCCTCCGCCTTGATGCGGATTTCCCACTCGCGTTCGTCCAGATGGGGCGCCGGCTCCGGCGTCGTCACCACTGCCGGATCGTACAGCGCGTGCTGCCCCAGCAGTCCTTTTTCGGGAGGGTTGAACTCCGTGCGCGATTGGATAATCAGAAAGAAATTGTCGGCGGTCTCCGGCGCCACGCGGTATGTCACCGCCCGCGGCATCACAATGTAGTCGCCCTTTTCGAAACGCAGCGGGCCGAAATCCGTGTCGATCCTGCCGGATCCCCGGTGCACGAAAATCAGCTCGTCGCCATCCGCGTTGCGATAGTAAAACGGCATCGCCTCGCTGCGCCGCGATACGTATAGCGTGACGTCCCGGTTTCCCAGCACCGCCATCGGCATTCCCTCGCGGTCGCGCAGATCTGTCGGCTCCACGCGGTTCAAATCGAAACAGTGCGGCCGCAGCTTGCCTTCGAACCGGACCCAGCCCGTCGGAGGATGCGCGTGATACAGGTGCGCGCTCTTGCCGTAGAATCCCCTGCGCCCGTGCTCTTCCTCGTACGTGCCTTCCGGCAGGCCCACGTGCGCCTGGCTTGCGTACTTGCCTTTCTTGAGTGGATACATAAATCCCCCCCTACAAATTTCCTCGCAGCGCCTGTTCCCGCTCAATCGCCTCGAACAGCGCCTTGAAGTTCCCCTTCCCGAAACTGCGGCTCCCCTTGCGCTCGATCACCTCGAAGAACAACGTCGGCCGGTCCTCCACCGGACGAGTGAAGATCTGCAACAGATAGCCCTCATCGTCACGGTCCACAAGAATGCCCAATTCCTCAAGCGCCGCGATGGGTTCGTCAATCGGTCCCGTCCGTTCCAGCAGGTCCCGATAATACGTCGAGGGCACGCGCAAAAACTCCACGCCCTGCCGCCGTAGCTTCGTCACGGCGCCGATGATGTCGCCGGTCGCCAGTGCGATATGCTGCACGCCGGGACCGCCGTAAAACTCCAGGTACTCCTCGATTTGCGATTTGCGCTTGCCCTCGGCCGGCTCGTTAATGGGGAACTTCACCCGCCCGTTGCCGTTCGACATCACCTTCGACATTAGCGCCGAGTACTCCGTCGCAATGTCCCTATCGTCGAAATGCTTGAACATCCGGAAGCCCATCGTGTCGCGATAGAAATCCACCCAGCGGTTCATCTCGCCCCAGCCGACGTTGCCGACAATGTGGTCGATATGCGTCAACCCGGCCGGACGCGCCACCAGGTCGTCGCCTTCCACGGTCTGGAAACCGGGCAGGAACGCGCCGCGATAGTTGGCCCGCTCAACGAAGGTGTGAATCACGTCGCCATAAGTTGCGATCGCCGCCAGACGGACCTCGCCGTGTTCGTCGCGCAGGGTCTCTGGCGCACGCACGCCGGGGGCCCCTCGACGGGTAGTCTCGCGCCATGCCGCCTCCGCGTCGTCCACCCATAAGGCGATGTCCCGCACGCCGTCTCCGTGCATTCGTAAGTGATGGGAAATCGGATGGTCCGCTTTAAGCGGCGTCGTCAGTACGATGCGGATACGGTTCTGCACCAGTACGTAGGATGCCCTGTCGCGCGTGCCCGTCTCGGGGCCGCAATAGGCGGCTAGACGGAACCCGAAGGCGGAACGGTAATAATGCGCGGCCTGCCGCGCGTTGCCGACGTAGAATTCCACGTAGTCCGTGCCGTTGAGCGGAAGGAAATCCTGCGTGGCAACCTGGCTGGCGGGAGTGGTCTGTCCCAGCGACTGCATAGCACCCCTCTCTGTCCGCAGTTTACCATAGCACCTCCTGGAGGTGGTTGTCTTTTGCCACGCCTTCTGGTATGAATAAGACAGAGTTGGATTGAGGGAGGGGAAGATGCCTAAAGCCTCTGGAGTCGCCGCGGATTTGGAGCGCGGCCTGACCACCGGCGCCGCCCCGTTCATCGAGGAAGCCCGCTCGCGCGGCGAGCTTTACATCCGCCAGCCGTACGAACAATACTCCGCCGCGAACCATCATTCCTGGCGGCTTCTCTGGGAGCGCATCCGGCCGCGTTGGGAGCGTTACGCCAACAGCCGTTTCCTGGAGGGAGTCGAGACGCTGCAACTGCCCGCCGGCCGCATCCCTCGCCTCGCCGACGTCAATCGCAGGCTCAAGCCGCGCACCGGATTCCAAACCAAAGCCGTGAGCGGCTATGTGCCCGCCGTGCTTTTCTTCGACTGCCTGCGCCGCCGCGAGTTCCCCACCACCGTCACCATCCGTTCGGGCAGCCAAATGGACTATTTGCCCGAGCCCGATATCTTCCACGACGTCGCCGGCCACGTGCCCATGCACACGGACAAATCCTTCGCCGATACCTTGGTCCGTTTTGGCGATTGCGCGCACACCGCCGTCGAGATCACGGCCGGCATCCACGACCGGAAGGAACGCGCGCGCCGCCTCACCAGCATTCTCCGCGCCATGTCGCGCTTCTTTTGGTTCACCATCGAATTCGGCCTGATGCGCGCCCCGCAGGGCATCCGCGCCTACGGCAGCGGGCTTCTCAGCTCCTACGGCGAATTACAGCACGCCATTGAGTCCCCCGAAGTAGGCCGCTACCCGTTCCAGCCCGAGTGGGTAATCAACCAGGGATCCGAGATCGATCGCTACCAGCCGATCCTGTTCGTTGTCGATTCCTTCGAACGGCTCTTCGAGCTGGTGGACCAGCACGAGCGCTGGATGCGCGAAGGCAAGCTGAACAACGTGGCGCCCGGCCTGCCCAATATCGATGAGCGCGACGTGCGCAGCTTTATGGAAGCCGCGAACTGACGCCGTCTACGCCCTACTTGCCGATCATCAAAATCGTAAATGAACCGGGAACCGTTGTGCCCTGAGGTCCGCGGCCTCCGCCAGGCTGCCCGCCAGGCGGCGTGCCGGCCGGCGGGGCAGGCGGCGCGGCAGGTGCAGGCCCTCGCTCCTGGCTCATCGTGAAGATGTGGCCCGTCTTGCTGTCAAACGCGATGGTCCGCGCGCCATTCATCGTATCCAGATTCTGCTCAACCTCAAAACTGGTCGGGCTTTTTTCCTTCACGATGGTCAGCGTGCCGTTGCCCTGCGTGCTGTAGGCTTCCATGGTCGAAGGGTTGAAAATCGCCCCATCCGAACCTCCGGCCAGCGGCAGGCTGGTGAAGATCTTGCCGTCTTTCGCGCTCAGAATCACCATCATGGGCTGCGCCGGTTGGGCGGGCGGATTTCCCGAGCTCCCGCACGCCGCGAACAGCACGCGATTCTTCGCATCGAGCGCCAGTCCGTTGCATCTGCCCTTGTCGCCGAAGGGGTAGTGCGCCACCGCCTTCATCGTCTTGACGTCCACGGCTGTAACGCTGCCCTGCGCGTCCTGCATGACGACGTAGAGCATACCTTTGCCGTCCGCGATGCCTTCCTCCGGCACGCCGCCGAGGTCGATCTTGCCGAGCACCGCGCCGTCCTTGGCGTCGATCACGGTCGCGTCTTTGGTCGGGTGGCTGAAGACGTAGACCCGTTGGTTGAACGCATCGAAACAGATGCCGTCAGGCTGCGCGGCGCCCGGATCGATGGTCTTGATAAGCTTCATGGTCTTCGTGTCGAACATCGAGATGGGCTTGCTGCTGGTGAAGCCGTGGCCCGATTTCGGGTCTACCGCGGTTCCATTGCCCCCGACATCGGCAATCTCGCCAACCGGTTCGAGCGTATCGAGGTTGAAAATGGTCAGCCGCGTCGGGACCGCCGTCGCCCCGCCCATTCCTCCGCGGCGCGGGATGTAGAGCCGCCGGCCGGCGGCGTCGGCATAGATGTAATCCCAGCCGCCCTCTCCGCCCACCTTGGCCCGCTTGAGCACCTGGTACGGGCCGGCTTGTTGAGCCGACCCCATGGGTGCGAACGTCACGATTGCCGTTGCCAACATGAAGCAAAACTGTCGCATTGGATTCCTTCCGGAACGAGTGTAACAGGTATATCGCCGGCAAGACCATTAGGGCCTCCAAATCCGTATATAATCTGTCCATGGCCAAGTTATCCATATGCGCGATCGCAGTGGCATTCAGTTCGCTTCTGGCGGCTCAGGCGCCCCCGGCCGCGCCTCCAGCCGCGGCTCCGGGACGGGGCGGCATGGCGCCTCAAAGACCCACGTATGTGGTGAATCCGGATAAGACCGTCACATTCCAGTTATCCGCGCCCAAAGCGGCGACCGTCGAATTAACGGGCGACTTCCTTCAGGGCAATCAAGCCATGAACAAAGCCGACACCGGCGTGTGGAGCATTACCGTGGGCCCGCTCAAGCCCCGCATTTACAATTACGCTTTCCTGATCGACGGCCTGCACGTGCCCGATCCGCAGAATCCCATGGTCAAGCTGGGCGACCGCTCCTCCGAGTCCATGTTTGAAGTGCACGGCGACACGCCCGCCTCCTGGGATATCCAACCGGTTCCGCATGGCACGGTTCACATCAATTGGTACGATTCGAAATCCGTCGGCGCCCTCCGCAGCATCTGGGTATACACACCGCCCGGGTATGAAGCGGCCACGGCGCGCTACCCCACGCTGTATCTGTTGCACGGATCGGGCGACACCGAAATGAGCTGGGTGGAGGTGGGCCGCGCCAACATGATCCTCGACAACCTGATCGCGGCGGGCAAAGCCAAGCCCATGATCGTGGTGATGCCTTATGGACGGCCGCTTGAAGACGTCTTCTTCGGCGCCAGCCAGCAGCCTTCGGACCGCAACGCCTGGGAGAACGACCTTCTCACCGATGTGCTTCCCTACGTCGAAAAGATGTACCGCACGGTAGCCAACCCGGATAACCGCGCCATTGCGGGTTTGTCCATGGGCGGCGGGCAGGCGCTGCAGACGGGGATGACGCACCTCGACGTATTCCACGCCATCGGGGCATTCAGCGCGGCCGCGCGCGGCCAGAACCTCGAGGACCAGTACAAGGATTTCTTCGCCGATGCCGCCGCTACCAACCAGAAGCTGAAGGTGTTCTACATTGGCTGCGGCAAGACCGACAGCCTGTTCCCAAGCTCGCAGAACCTGGCCGATACGCTCCAGAAACACGGCATCAAGCACACCTTCACGGCTTCCGAAGAGGGCCATTTGTGGCGCAACTGGCGCGATTATCTGACCGAGTTCACTCCGCAATTGTTCCGGTAAGGGGGAGATTCATGATTACCAGACGCGATTTCACTCTCACGGCCTTAGGGGCGGCGCCGTTCGCTGCGGCGCTCGCAAACATCGATTCGAAAGTGCACGGCGTGCAGTTCGGGTTGGTGACCTACGTGTTTTCGTTGCCGGGTTCGGGCCCGCGCGCCACCGTCCTCGACACCGTGATCCAGACCATGGTGCAGTGCGGCCTGGGCGAATGCGAGGCCTTCAGTCCCTTGCTCGAACCGGGCGATCTCTCCGAAAAGTCGCGCTCGCAGACGGCCAGCGCGGACGAGCGGACCCAGGCTCGCGACGAGCTGACCAAATGGCGGGCCTCCGTCGGCGTCGATTACTACGAAGGCATCCGCAAGAAGTTCAACGCCGCGGGCATCGAAATCTTTTCTTACGGCGCCAATCCGGGCGCAACCGACGAGGCCATCAACCGCACGTTCGCGCAAGCCAAGGCCCTCGGCGCCCGGATCGTGACCACCGGAATGAGCATGTCGGCCGCGAAGCGCGTCGCGCCCATCGCCGAACAACAGGGCATGATGGTGGGTTTGCAGGGCAACCCCAACATGAACGCCACGAATCCCGACGCCATCGCCAAGCCGGAGCAATTCCTGGAGGCCGTGGCGCTGTCGAAACAGTTTCGCATCTGTCTCGACATCGGCGATGCCACCCGCGGCGGTTGGGACGCCTTGCAGTTCGTGCGCGATCACCCCGAGTCCATGGCCATCGTCTTCGTCAAGGACCGCAAGAAGGACGGCACAAGCGTGCCCTATGGCGAGGGCGATTCGCATGTGAAAGAGATCCTCCAACTCATCCGCGACAAGCAGTACCCCATGCGCGCCTACCTCGACTGCGACTACGCCACCGACGCACGCGCCGATGTGGTCAAGAAGTCCTACGAATACGCCAAGTCGGTGCTAGGCTCCTGAACGCCCAAGCAACCGCTCTTCTACGTTCGCCGCTCAGCGCACTTCAAACCGAGCCGCGAACGTAAGAGAGCGGTTTCTTGTGTCCTGCCTCTCCATCAATTACGCCGCCCGCAACCGCTCCGCCGCCGCTTCCGGCGTAATATCCCTTTGCGGCGCCGCAAGCATTTCATACCCCACCATAAACTTCCGCACGGTCGCGGAGCGCAGCAGCGGCGGAAAGAAATGCGCGTGCAGATGCCACTCGGGGTGCTGCTCGCCGTCCGTGGGCCGTTGGTGGAAGCCCATGGTGTAGGGGAACGAAACGCCGAATAACCGGTCGTACCGCGCGGTCACACGCTTCAGAATATCCGCCAGTCCATCGCGGTCCCTCTCCGAAAGAGCGTCGATCCCCGAAAGGTGCCGGCGTGAGACTACCATCGTCTCGAACGGCCACACGGCCCAGAAGGGAACCACCGCCATGAAGTCCTGGTTCTCATCCACCAGGCGGCTGCCGTCGGCGCTTTCGATTGCCGCGTATTCGCACAGCAGGCAGTTGCCGCGCCGCTCGCGCCATGCCGCCTGCGACGCCTGTTCCTTCATGACTTCGTTCGGCAGCGTATGGTTGGACCAGATCTGGCAATGCGGGTGCGGGTTGCTCGCGCCCATCATCGCGCCGCGGTTTTCGAAAATCAGCACGTAGTTGATCGCGGGGTTCGACCCGATTTCGACGTACTGCTCCACCCACGCGTCCACCACCAGGCGCAGGTCCGCCGTCGCCATGTTGGCCATCGTGAGGTTGTGCCGCGGCGAAAAGCACAGCACGCGGCAGATGCCCGGCTCGGATTCCGCTACCAGCAGGCCGTCCCGGTCAAAGCGGTCCACGGGCGTCCCCGGCTTGAGCGCGGCAAAGTCGTTTTCAAAGACGAAGGTCGAGGCGTATGCGGGATTGCGCACGCCGCCCGCGCGGGCATTGCCGGGACAGAGATAACACTCCGGGTCGTACTCCGGTTGAGCGTCCGGCGCCTTGGCTTCCACTTGGCCCAACCAGGGCCGTTGCGTACGGTGCGGCGACACCAGCACCCACTCTCCGGTGAGCGCGTTCAAACGCCGATGCGGGTCCTGCTTCCAATCGAACATTCCATTCCATAGTAACGGCTATCGGTCGAAAAGATGTTATGATTCGCGGTCGGAATCGAGCCTATGCCGGAAATCATGACAATTGGCGTGGATGTCGGCGGCACCAAAGTGGCCGCCGGGCTGGTGGACTCCAGCGGAGAGATCGTACAAAAGGCGCGCGTGCCCATGGTGGCCACCGGCGACGCGGCCACGGGCTTCGCCGCGGTCAAAGCCGCCGTGGAAGCGCTCTTCGCGCTGGCGCCGGAGGCTCGCTCGGCCGTCAAGGGCATCGGAATCTGCTCGCCCGGCCCGCTCGATCCCAGGACGGGAGTCGTCCTCAACCCGCCCAACGTGCCGTGCTGGCGCAATTTCCCGCTCGGCGCCGAAACCGCGCGCGCTTTCGGCAAGCCCACCAAGGTGGATAACGACGCCAACGCCGCCGGCCTGGCCGAAGCCCTTTGGGGCGCCGCCGCGGGCCATTCCAACGTGTTCTACGCCACGCTCGGGACGGGCATTGGCACGGGCATTATCTTCGATGGCAAAATCTATTGGGGCCGCACCGGAAGCGCCGGCGAAGGCGGACACACCACCATCGACTACCACGGGCCCGTATGCGGTTGCGGCAAGCGCGGCTGCATCGAGGCCCTATGCTCCGGTCCGGCCATCGCGCTCCGCGCCCGCGCCAAAGTTTCCGCTTCCTCCGCGACGACGAAGGTGTTGGAACTGGCCGGCGGCGCCGTCGATCGGGTCAAGGCCGAGCATGTCGGCCAGGCTTTTCACCAAGGCGATGCGTTAGCGGCCGAAGTCCTTGAGGAGACCGCCGACATGTTGACCGTCTGGCTCGGCAACGTGATTGACTGGTTCGATCCCGAAATCATGGTGATCGGCGGCGGCGTGGCCCACTTGATGAGTTCGCTGTTTGACCGCATGCGCCGCAACCTGCCCGCATGGGCCATCAACCCGCGCGCCCATGAGATCCCACTGGTCCTCGCCCGCTACAGCGCCGATGCCGGCATCGCCGGCGCAGCCGCCCTCTGCCGATAGCCTGTCGCGTCGACATTCGTGTCGACGCTTGGGCCGCGCCGGCATGATTCAGTGACCGAGCGATCGGCAGGTCAACGAAGTCCCGGGCACTACCGGCAGAACTAAAACGAAACCCTGCGTGACCGTTTGTCCCGCGAGTATTTCCACTTGCCCATAAGTGACCGGACTGAGTCCCGGGTCGGATTTGCAAGTGCGGAACGCAGCCGTTTGGTACGTCATCTCAGGCGCTTGAATCCGGTAATACCCCTGGCTGTTTGTCTTCGTCTTGTGCAGGTTCTGAAGGGTCGGTGGCGAGCACGAACCCTCAAGCGAAGGATTCCCGCCCCAACCGCTCAGGCCGCGGCTGGTTGGGCCCGGCTCGCGCGCCGGGGGGCAGACTATGCCGCCGGCGATGGGTATAGGCCAACCGCCATCCGTATTGCCAATTTCGACAATCGCACCGCGTATCGGTTTCCCCTGGGCGTCCAGCACGCGACCCTCGATGACGCCCTTTCGACCCGCTCCGTGACCGGGCAGGGCCAGGAAAAGAGTCGCGCCAATGAGGATCTGAAAAGGCCTGGTTTGGCGAGGCATGCTCGAAGAACCTCCCTCAGCGGTCGCGCTTTCATACTGACACAAGGTACATGTCGCTGCAAATTGCGTATCCAGGCAAGAAGGCAGACGGGCCCACAATGCTGCGGGCGCCCCGGTCCGCCCCACCCTACGGCGCCGCCACTCCGGCCAACTTCGCCACTTCCTCCGTACTTGCAGCGATTCCCACGCGCACCGTGAGGCCGTCCCGCTGCACCTGAATCGAACGCAGCGCATCCGCAAGAGCGCGGTCACGTTGGACGCCCGCCGCGGCAAGCGTGAAGAACGCCCGCAAAGTCTCTTCGAGGTGCTGGGCGCTTTCCTGGTCGCGGCCCGCCCCGACGGCATCGATCCTCACGCCGGAATCGAGATGGATGGCGACCGAAGCGTAGTCCACAAAGCTCAGAATTCTGTTCACGTTGGCGGCATCCCCACTAAGCGTAAACGTCACGCCACCTTGAGCGATCGCCCAGGCCTGGCTCGCGTTAGCAGCTTCGGCCGCGTGGCTGAGAAGCCAGGGGACTCCCGTCCGGCCAGTCTTGTGTTGCGCCGTGGCAGCGCGAACAGCCTGCGCGGAACCCGACACCGCCAGATCTTTCGCAAGCAGGACCGCGCCGGCGGGCGGCTCGCGGAACGCGCCGCGCGCCACAGCCAGAACGTCCCTTCCGTTGTACGCCAGTGCCAGATAGGAAGCGTCTCGCAGCGGAGCCAACAACGCGGACGCGCCGGGCGGGAGCTTCTGGTAAAGCGCCGATGCGCGAACTTGCTCCAGGTTGACGCCCGCCAGCGCGAGCGTGTCCGCCGGAATGCACGATGCGATTTCCGAATCGACCGCCGCGCGTGGCCCCGGCGTCCGGCACGCGCTCCACGGCGCAATCAGCGCGAGCGCCAACGCGGCGGCGCGAAATGGACCGGCCTGCCGCATACTCAGGGCGCGATATTGAAGCCTTCCACCACCATGCGCGGCCGCTCGCCGCGAGTGTCGGCGTGGTTCAGTTCCGTGTGGATGGTCTGCCGCTCGCCGGGCATCAGCGACACGTAATTGTCGCTGTACAGCGCCGGCAGGATGCGGTCGCCGCTTTTCTCGCGCACCGCCTTCAGATGCACCATGATCGCGGGCTGCGCGGAAGTGTTATGCAGTTCGGTAGTCAGCACCCAGCGCGCGCCCTCCCGCTCGACCTTAGTGGATTCTTCCACCTTCACCTTGGGCAAATCGCGCAGGGCGTGGAAGTCGTTCTCCGTGGCGCCGCGCCAATAGAAGTTGGTCGAGACCGGCGCATCGCCGCGCGTCAAGCTGAGCCGGATAAAATGCACCGGAGTCAGGCCGGCGGGGTATTCGAGCTTGATGGGCGATGCCGTGCTGTCCTCTGCGCTATCGAGCGCGGCCGTCTTCTCCCACTTCTTCGCGCCGTCCATGTTGAGGATTTCGGCGTGCGCGCTTAGCCCGCGAACGTCGCCCGCGCTATAGTTCACCACCTCCACCGTATCGGCGCCGGCGTTCCACTGGATGTGCAGCGGCTCGGAGCCTTTCTTGGCGCCGAAGTAACCGGCGTCGGGGTCGAAGAAGTAATCGTAGGTCTGCCACAGGAGCGACGGCCAGGCGCAGTGGCTCATCCAGATCAGCAGGCCCAGGCGGCTCTTGCTTTGCCCCTCGAACATGCCGCGGTACGCGTCGTAATCCACGAATTGCGCCAACGTCACCCAATCCTCAATGTTGTTGGCCGCCCCAAAGCTCTGCGTGATGGCGGCGGGGAATGCGCCCTGGAGGCTGAAATCGTGCATCGGCCACACGTTGTTCTGAGGCCACATGTCCGACACGGGCATAGTCAGGCGCAGACTGTCCATGGTCACCACGTTCGGCGATCCCATCTCGCTGTGGAACTTGACGGGCGGGCTGGTGAAATAGTACTTCTGCGGCTCGTTGCGATACGGGCCGTGTCCGGTGACCACGTAAGTTCCGTTCCCCGTTGTGTTATCGTCCGCCGAGCTGGGAATATAGTGCAGCCCCGGGTTCATTTCCTCCGTGAGAGCCTTGAGCGCGCCGTCGAGCGCCTGCGGCGGCAAGCCCTCGTTGCGGCCGCAATACAGGCCCATGGAGGCATGGTTGCGAATCTTCAGGACGTAATCCCGCGCGTTGCGCAGGAACAAATCGTTATCGTCTGGATTCGGCCCGTCGGAGGGATTCGCCAGCCAGAAATCCTGCCACACTACGATGCCGTACTTATCGCACGCATCGTAGAAAGCCTCGTCGCCCGTGAGGCCCACCCAGTTCCGAATCATGGTGAAGTGCTCGTCGCGCTCGTAGCGCACGGCAGCGTCGTACTCCCGGGCGCGGTAGCGCAGCATGGATTCCGAAAAGCCCCAGTTCCCGCCGCGGGGGACAAAACGCCTGCCGTTGATCCACATCTTGAGCGAATTGCCCTCTTCGCTGTACGTGAACTGGCGCACGCCGGCCTGGAACTGTTTGACGTCGGAGACGGCCTTATCCGCGGTGGTGAATCGCAATTCCACGGGGTACAGGTTCGGATCGCCGTACCCGTTGGGCCACCATAGCTTGGGATTCGCAAGTCGCAGCGCGGCGTTCGTCGAGGGGTCGAGCCGTACCGTCTTCGTCCCCGAAGCCTCCAGCGATTCGGGCGTGTCGAACGCCACCGGCCCGAAACGCACGTGCAGCGAGCCGGTAACAGCCTTCGCTTCGCGGTTGCGCAAAGTTGCTTGGATCGCGACATCCGCGCGCGACGTATCGGGCAGCGGCAGCGTCGTGGTGACCAGCGGATCTTGTATGGTCACCGGACCGCTTTGGGTCAGGTAGACGCCGGCCCAGATCCCGCAATCGCGGCCGCGTATCGTGGACATCCAATCCCATCCGGCCGCCGCGTGATACGTGGGATTGTCGGCCCCGAGCGCGCCGCCATTGAGCGCGCGCCCGTTGCCCTTTTCCTTGACGCTCCCCGGCGTATCGGGCTTCTCGATGCGCACCGCCAGAACGTTCCGCGCGCCGGCGTGAATCGAATCCGTCACATCGAAATTGCCGCGCATGAACCCGCCTTCAATGCGCCCGATCTTGACGCCATTCAGGAAAACGTCGGCCTTCCAGTTGATGCCGTCGAAGTTCAGCCAGACGTGCTTTCCCTTGGCCACCGGCGGCGCCACGAACTCGTCCCGATACCAAAAGTCGGCGTAGAAAAACGAGTCCGAGATCATGAGCTGGTTGTCGCCGAAATCCGGATTGGGAACCGCGCCGATACTCAGATAGCTGGTCAGCGCGGTGCCGGGCACGGTAGCCGTTACCCAGTCCTTATCCTGGTATTCCGCCTTGGAAATAGCCTCTCCGCCGCCCTGAACCAGCGAATCCCGTTGCAGTTTCCACGCGCCGCCCGCCAGCTCCAGCCGCCCGTCGGCCTGCGCGGTCGGGGCAGGCTTCGGCTTGGCCACCGGTCCGCCGCGGCCATATACCTCCATTTCGCTGAGAATATATCCTTCCGGGGCCGTGGGTTTGGTCATGAAGACGCGCACATAACGCCCCTTGGCGGGGTGCGCCAGCTTGATATCGTCGGTCGATTGCTGGGAGGCCGGCAGCGGCTCAAGGTCCGTCCATTTCGCGGCGTCGTCGGAGACCTGGATCTCGCCCGCCGCCGCACGCCGTATCCAGTAAAGCGCCACCCGGTCAAATGTGCACGGCGCCCCCAGGTCCACGTAAACCCACTGTTCACCGCCGCCCGCGCTCATCCACGCGCTGGTGAAATCGAACGGCCCGCCGATCCGCACGCGCTTCTGCTTGTCGTACAGCTTCACCTCCGCCACCTGCCACGTCGTGACGCTCGGAGCGTCGAACTCCATGCGGTAGTAGCGGCTGCGCGATGGTCCGCTCAGGGCAATCGAGGGACTGAAATTCCTGCCCGGCCGATCTTCGCCCGCCGCGTTGCCCAGTTCCTTCCACGTCTGACCATCGTCGGAGCCGGAGACGGTAACCTTCCAACCGGCCGCCTGCTGCTGGTTAGCCTGCCCTCGCGCGATCACATCGAACCGATCGACCTCCAGCGGCACGTCTCCGCCTTCCTGGCCAAGTTGGAGCCACGGCTTCACGCCGCGAAGAACTACGGTCGAGGTGACGTTATCGTCCACAACAATCTCGCGCTGGCTTTTCAGCGGAATGGGCGCATCGTTCGTCGCCGTGGAAAGCCAGCGGGGCAGGGCAGTGCTCTTGATCCCGTCCGTGATCAGTTGCGCGGTCAGGTTGTAGTCGTAGCTGCTCGAATGGTACGCGGGACGGTGCAGCGCCAGGTTGCGATAAGTGGCGCCATCCACCACCATCACCGGGGAAAAATCCTCTTTGGGATCGCCCGGGTACACGCCGATGCCGCGCGTGTACTCCTGCGCCTGGGTCGCGAGTACGCCCAGCACGCTCAACAGAAGAATCCGTCTCATCATTCACCTCACCGCCGTGAAACCACTTATAATCTCACGCTGAGGCGATAGCGGCATCCCCTATGAAGATCGGAAGCGCAGTCCTGTGCCTGGCAGCCCTCGTCGGCGTCGCTCAGGCCGCCAATACGCTCGAAACCACCATAATCGACGTCGAAGGCGGCAAAGCCGTGCTGACGGTGTCGCCCTCCGGCGAATCCTTGCTCTTCGATCTGGGCTGGCCGGGCTACAACGGCCGCGACCTCAGCCGCATCGTGGCCGCTGCCAAAGCCGCCGGCCTGAAGCAGATTGACTACCTGGTAATCTCGCACTATGATATCGATCATCTGGGTGACGTTCCGGCGCTGGTAGCCGCCTTCCCCGTGAAACACATCGTGGACAATGGCTCTCTGCAAACCTCTGGCCGGGATTTCGAAGCGCGATACAATCCCTTCGCGGCCGTGCGCGACGCCATGCCCCATATGTCCGTCAAGCCGGGAGACAAAATCCCCATCGCCGGCATGGATGTGACCGTAATCGAGGCCGCCACCAAAGGCATCGCGACCGCGTTCCCCGGCGCCGGCGCCCCGAATCCGGCCTGCGCCGCCACCCCCCAAAAGCCCGAGAATACCGGCGACCACGAAGACAACATGTCCATCGGCCTCTTGTTCACGCTGGGCAAGTTCCGCATGTTGGACCTCGCGGACCTGGAAGCCTTTTACCAGTACAAACTGGTGTGCCCCAACAACCTGATCGGCACGGTCGACGTCTATCAGGTAAGCGTGCACGGCCAGGAGAAAGGCATGTCCGGGGTGCTCGAACCGGCCATCCACGCGCGCGTGGCCATCATGGCCAACGGCCCGCGCAAGGGCGGCGATCCGGCCAGTTGGCCCATCCTCCGCGGCGCGCCTGGATTGGAAGACATCTGGCAAGTCCACCTATCCCTTGCGGGCGGCCCTGAGCGCAATCCCCCCGAGGATTACATCGCCAATCTCGACGCCGCCTGCCAGGGCAAGTTCCTCCAACTATCGGCCCAGCCGGATGGTACATTTACCGTAACGAATTCCCGAAACGGTTTCAGCAAGACTTACAAGCCTCGCAATTAGCGAAACAAGGAGGGCGCCATGCCGAACGACGATTCCAGCCGCAGGGATTTCCTGGGCCATGCCGCGACGCTCGGTTCCGTACCGTTGATCGGAACCGCATTCGCCGCCGGCCCCAACCAGGCAAAATCGGTCCCCAAAACGCACGGTGGCAAGTCCGTCGTCATCCCCACCCACGAACACGCCGGCGATATCGACGAACGCATCGACTTCCCTCCCGGCTGGGACGTGAACGTCATGCAGATGGCCGGGCACGACGCGCCCGTGATCGGGCCGAAACAAATGGCCGATCAAATGGACCAGCCCATCGGCACGAAGACCCTGCGCGAGCTGGCCCAGGGTAAGAACCACGTCGTCATTACCTTCGACGACCTTACCCGCACCACCCCTACCTATGTGATGACGCCCTGGGTGATCGGCGAACTCACCGCCGCCGGCGTCAAGCCCGAGAACATCCTCTTCCTGGGATCCTTCGGCACGCACCGCTGCATGACCGCCGACGAAATCCGCCTCAAGCTCGGCAAGGACATCGGCAATAAATACGCCTGGATGAACCACAACGCCTTCGACTGCCTGAAGGAAGTCGGCACCACGACGCGCAAGAATAAGGTCCTTCTGAATCAAACGTTTATGGGGGCGGACTTAAAGATTTGCTTGAGCGGCATCAAGGTCCACTACGACGCCGGTTACGGCGGGGGCGCCAAAGCCGTCCTGCCCGGAGTCGCTGGCCTGCCCACCATCGAATATAACCATCAGGTGATTCTCCCGCGGAACAAGACCACCGGTCCGGTCAAGATTTTCAAGAACGAAATGCGCCTGGACCTGATTGAAGCCGCCCAGTTCGCCAAGGTGGATTTCACCGTCCAGCTCCTCTACAACCAGAAACTAAGACCTCTTCGCGCCTATAGCGGCGACATTGTGGACGCCCACCACACCGCTGTCCGCCTCGCGGCCAAGACGTATTGCACGCCCACCTACAAGGATGCAGACATCGTCGTTGCCAATGCCTACCCGCAGTGCGCGCAGCCGTATCACGGCGGCACATGGATCGGCCTTTCGGTGAAGCAGGGCGGCACCGGCGTCCTGATCATCCAGCACCCGTTAGGGTATGACCCAGTGCATTACCTGAACAATAAGGTCGCCGGCTCCCGTGGCCAGACCTACTGGGACCTGCACCGCCGCACCCCGCGCCCCGGCCCGAAGGGATCCCACACCATCGTCTATTCGCAGTACATGAGCCGCACCATGATGGACAACTACGGCACGGACGCGGACTTCTGCACCACCTGGGCCGACGTCGTCAAAATCCTCCGCCAGCGCCACACCGGCAGCGACGTCAAAGTCGCCGTCTACCCCTACGCCGGCATGCAGCACCAGGAAATCGAGCTGGACGGATAGGCGTGAAGCGGGATCAAAAGCTATAATACTGGGTAGGAGTGCCAGAGAGGATGGAGGCAGTCACGCCTGAATCGATCCCCATCGTCCTGGGGCAGGAAGACGACGGCCGTTGCTGGGCCGACATCGAATCCATGCCCGGAGTGATGGCCTATGGCCCAACTCGCGATGCGGCGATTTCAGCCGTCCGTGCGTTGGCCCTGCGCGTTGCCGCCGACTGCATTGACCACGGCGAGGAAGTCCCCCCGCCGTTTCAGAAGGTCGAGGAAGTTGGTCCCGGACTTCTCGCGCAGATCGCCAAGAAGACGGGCTTGCGCCCTGAAGACCTGTGAGAGGTCACCTGGCCTGAATGTGTATCCCGCATTCGAGCTTTTGCCCGCCCCACCGCCCCGAGCGCGGGTTATCCGGATCGAAGGGCAGCGCGGTGCATGGTTCGCAGCCGATGCTGGTGTATCCACGTTCGTACAGCGGCAGGACCGGAATGCCCGCGCGCTTTAAATAGGCCCAGACGTCGGCAGCGGTCCAATCTGCGAGCGGGCTGACCTTGCGCAGCGCCTTCCCACTGGGCAAACGAAACTCGTCCGACACTTTCAAGTTCGCGCGCGTGGGCGATTGGTCGCGCCGCAAGCCCGTAAACCAGATGTCGTAACCTTCCAGTCCGCTGAACAAAGGCTCTACCTTGCGCATTTCGCAGCAGCGGCCCGGGTCGGTTCGGTTCAGAATTCCGAATTGCCCTTCCTGTTCCGGCACGGTAAGCCGCGGCAGCAGGTTCACAAGGTTCAGCCCCAGTTCCGCCGCCATGCGGTCGCGGTACTCGTAAGTCTCGGCGAAGTGGTACCCGGTGTCGAGAAAGAGGACCGGAATTTCCGGCCGCCGCGCCGTCAGCATATGGACCAGCGCCATGCACTCCGCCTGAAAGCTCGATGTGACGCAAGCCTCGCCCGTAGCCGCCAGAGCTTCCTCGATCGCGCGTTCGGCCGCCAGCGTCTTCTCATCGGGCATGTCAGATCCCTCCCCCCTCTTCGAAATTTTGATCGGCCTCGAGCAGGCGAGTGACAATGAATTCCGCCGCGCGCGCATCGTCATCGGGCAACTCGGGACCATCGGCGCCGGTGGCGATCGCGATCAGCCCTGCCGCTTCGAGCGCCCGCAGCCCGTCTTCGGTGGCATTATGCAGAACCACGGCCGCGCAGCCGCGGTCGAACAACCGCCGCTCGACGAGCGTAGCCAGCGCTTCCCGCGGGCCTACCAGGATCGTCGCCGGCCGGTGTCCGTAGCGCGCCCGCCGTTCCGCCGGCGTTACCGGTCCCGTGTGCCGCACCGCGTGCGCCGCCACCGCCTGCACAATCATGCCGGCCGCAACCGTGGCATTGGTCTCCAGGTCGATCAGCACCAGGCTGCCGGTCGCGCGGTTGCGCTCGTAAGGATCGAAGAACAGCGGCTTGCTGGTTTCGATTTCGACCGTCGCAATATCGTTCATCGAAAGCGCCGCCACCGGCTCCGATGCCAGCGTGTGTACGTCCATCCGTTGCGGCGCCGTCACGCGCGCCGACACAAGCTGCGTGGTGTGCTTCAGAAGATACCGTCGCGCCACGTCGAGCGGAGCCTGGTTCAGCCACACAAGCCGCGTTTCGAAATGCGCCGCCGCGCCCAGCGGTCTGTCGGCGTGCGCCAGCATGTCGCCGCGGCTCAAATCCAGCTCGTCTTCAAGCGTGAGCGTGACCGACATCGGTGCGAACGCCGCCTCCAGGTCGCCGTTGAAGGTCGTGATGGTCTTGATGCGCGAATGCCGGCCCGAAGGCAGCGCGCAAACCTCGTCGCCGGGGCGCACCGTTCCGGAACAGATCTGGCCCGCGTAGCCTCGAAAATCCTGGTTCGGGCGGATCACTCGCTGCACCGGGAACCGAAAAGGCTGGTCGATCGCGGCGGCCTGCGCCCCGGTCTCGACGGTCTCCAGGTACTCGAGCAGGGCCGGTCCGCTGAACCACGGCATGTTGCGGCTGCGCCCCACCACGTTGTCGCCCGCCAGCGCGCTCAACGGCAGAAAATAGCACTGGTCCGGGTGAGGATGCCACTCCAGGAACTCCGCGCGAATCGCATCGAAGACCCCTTCGTCGTAATCCACCAGGTCCATCTTATTGACCGCCACCACCAGCCGCCGTATGCCCAGCAGAGATGCGATAAACGTATGCCGGCGCGATTGCGGCAGCACGCCCTTGCGCGCGTCGATCAGGATAATCGCCAAATCCGCCGTGGACGCGCCCGTCGCCATGTTCCGTGTGTACTGCTCGTGGCCCGGCGTGTCCGCGATGATGAACTTGCGGCGCGCGGTGGCAAAATAGCGGTACGCCACGTCGATGGTGATGCCTTGCTCCCGCTCGGCGCGCAGCCCGTCCGTCAGCAGCGAAAAGTCGATCGGCCCGGCCGAGCCGTTCACCGACGCCTTCGTCACCGACCGCACCTGGTCCTCGTAAACATTGCGCGAATCGTAAAGCAGCCGCCCGATGAGAGTCGACTTGCCATCGTCCACGCTGCCCGCCGTGGTGAACCGCAGCAGGTCCTTCTCGCGCTCCTCTTCCAGGAATTGCTCGATCTCGAAGATCTGCGCTTCCGGCACGGTCGCCATCAGAAGTACCCCTCCCGCTTCTTGATCTCCATCGAGCCATCCTGGTCGAAATCGATCACCCGGTTCTCGCGTTCCGAGCGGCGGAATCCAATCAGTTCTTCGACAATCTTGGGTACCGTGTCCGCGTCCGAGCGTATCGCGCCGGTACACGGCGAGCATCCGAGCGACCGCATCCTGCACCGCACCAGCGTGGGTTTCTCGCCGGGCAGGCGCGGCACGAAATCCTGCTCCAGCGAAATCAGCGAATCGCCGCGCTCCAGCACCCACCGCTCTTTGGCGAAATACAGCGGCACAACCGGAATATCCTCGGCATGAATGTATTCCCACACATCCAGTTCGGTCCAGTTGGAGAGCGGAAAAACCCGTATGCTCTCGCCGGGGTCCACGCGCCCGTTGTACAGGTTCCACAACTCCGGACGCTGGTTCTTGGGGTCCCACTGGCCGCGTGAGTCGCGGAACGAGTAAATCCGCTCCTTGGCGCGGGACTTCTCCTCGTCGCGCCGCGCGCCGCCGAATGCCGCGTCGAAACCGCCCTCCCGCAGAGCGTCCAGCAACGCCTGTGTCTTTAGCAGCCCGCAACACCGCGCCGTGCCCAGCCGAAAAGGCGTCGCGCCGGCGTCGAGCGCCTCCCGGTTCGTGTGGACAATCAGCTTCACCCCGACCTTGGCCGTGTACCAGTCGCGAAACTCGATCATTTCACGGAACTTGTAGCTGGTATCCACGTGCAGCACAGGGAAGGGAATCGGGGCCGGATAAAAGGCCTTCTGCGCCAGTCGCAGCATCACCGACGAATCCTTCCCGACCGAGTACAGCATCACCGGATTCTGGAACTCGCAAGCCACTTCCCGAATGATGTGGATGCTTTCGGCTTCCAGGGTACTGAGGTAACTGAGGCGCGCCATCGTGCAGATTCCACTCTAGCATGACGAAGGCATCAAAGTCTATCGAGATGGATAGGATTCCGGTGGGGCGGGCCTCCTAGCCTGCCTTCTTCTTTCCGCCGCGGATTTGAAGGCGATTTCAAGACTCCGGGCGCCACCACGCCGGCCGCCCCCCGCGCCCTCACTTGGCAACCACCGGGATGTTCGTAATCGCGCCGCCCGGCGCCGCACCGATGCCCATTGTGGAGATCTGCCCGCCAGGCGGCGTATCGAATTCCATCGTTCCGCGTTTGCCGGCCGTCACCGGGTAGTAGCCGAAATCCGGGTCGGCGAGCATGAATGACTCGTGGCCATACGCGGGAAGGCTAAGCGACGATGTTCCCAAGCTCGCGCCCGCGTCGTCAAGCAGAATCACCGGCACTGTGACGGCCTGATTCGTGAGATTCGCCACCGCCATCCCTGTGGCGTTGCCGCCTGTGTTGTCGAACCACAATACAAACGCTGCCGGGTCGCGTGTCTCGAACTGCAACGCCGTTGCCTGCGGACCCGCCGCGGTCGGCCAGACAAGAACAGCCGACCCGGCAATGGCCCCGTTGCTAAGGAACTGCGCCCAGCCCTCCTGTGTTGGCTGGCTGGCCGATCCCGCCGTCTGGATCGTCAACTCCCCGCCGGCGGCGATGGTCTCATCGAGAGACGCGGCCTGCACCGGTGCGGAAGAAGTCTGCGGAAAGACCAGCGGCAAAGACAGGGAGCCGCCGTTATTGTCGAAAAAGTTCAACAGCACCTCCGTGGGCATGGAACTGGTGTTGACCAACGTGATCGTGGTGTTCCACAGGCCCCCCGACGCCAACTGGGCCAACGAACCGGTCACTCCGCCGTGCGACTGGATCCACGCTGCCACCCAACCCGCCACGTCGGTGTAGCCGGCGGCGTTCAAATGAAGGATGTCGAACCGCAGCGAGGTGGGCGGCGCGTCGTTGGCGTTATCGATCGCGTCCTGCGCAAGCGCGGGATTGTATTTCGCCACCAGCATGGATCGCACGTCCAGGTAGTTGCTGGGGAAGGCCGCCGCCAGAGACCCGTTTAGCTTGATGATGGCGTCGTAGTTCGGACTGCCGGCCGGTTCCGCGCCCGAATTCAAAACGGAGAGTACCAGGAACCGCTTGGGGACCGGCAACGCGGCGACCATGGTCTGAATGCACGCGAGAACCGTCGAGGTTGTCCCGCCCGGTACGTCGTTCCGGCCCGCCCAGATGAGCGTCAAGTCGTTCAGCTCGCCCGTTCCGGCAAAGAAGTCCGCCTGGATCTCGGCGCAGTTCTGCCCTCCTACGCCGCCGTTGTAAACCGGCGCGCCCAGCAAGGAACTGACCACGCCAGGGTAGCTCACCCCGGTGCCGTCCTCGTTTCCATAGGTGAGTGAGTCGCCCCATGCGGCGATGCTTGGGGACATCAAGGATGCTCCATCGGTTTGTCCCCGTGCTCCAAAACAAAAGCAAAAGCAGATTGCGAACGCGCCAACCGCGGCGTGGACGCCAGGCATACCTGTACTCTTAAGAACAAGCGAGCTCATACCCCTCCCAGGTGCTTTCAGGCATTGTTGCACCTTCATGGGGTGCGGGACAAGCCTCCATCGGGCTAATTGCCCGAACGTTGCGCCTTAGCCCCGCCGGAGTTTCGATTCACAGTCGGAAAACGCACTCGCCGCGCCCCTCGACTGTGCGCCAACTCACGCTGCCTCGGGCCGTCGTTATAATATGCCTTGACAGGTATATGCCTTGCGAAGTATATCAAAAGTGTGGCGTCTGTATTCGAGATCATCGCCGAGCCGAACCGCCGGGCGATACTGAGCCTCCTGGTCTCCTCCGAACAATCCGTTGGAGAGATCGAGCGGCAGCTTCGCATGCCGCAGCCGGCCGTCTCCAAGCACCTCCGCGTGCTCCGCGACGCCGGTTTCGTGGAATCCACCATCGACGCGCAGCGCCGTCTCTACCGGCTCAGGCCTGAACCGCTTCAGGAAGTCGACGCGTGGATGGCGCAGTTCCGCCGGTTCTGGTCCGCTCACGTGGATGCCCTCGAACGCCACCTCGATCGCATGGATCGGTCAACTCCGGCGAAAAATAAAGACAGGGAAAAAACGGCGCGGCCCAAACCGCGAACATAACAAGGAGAAACCAAATGAAAATCAAAGTGACCAACGTGTTCGTCGACGACCAGGAAAAAGCCCTGCACTTCTATACCGATGTGCTCGGCTTCGTGAAGAAGGCCGATTTCAGCCAGGGGCCGTATCGCTGGCTCACCGTCGCCTCGCCGGAGGACCCGGACGGGACCGAGCTGCAACTGGCGCTCAATAACAACCCGCCCGCCAAAGCCTATCAACAGGCCCTTTTCCAGCAAGGCCAGCCTGCCGCCATGTTTTTCACCGACGACCTGCAGGCCGATTACGAGCGTATCAAAACGCACGGCGCCGAGTTCACCATGCCGCCCAAAGACGTGACCGCGTCCAAGATCGCCATGCTGAACGACACCTGCGGCAATCTCATTCAGGTCACCCAGTTGATGCGCTGGTAGGGCAGACGGAGAAAGAAGAAGATGATGACCGATCGCGACCGCTACGTACCGGGCCCGGCCAGCGGAGCGCAGGTACGCAAAGACGGAGATAAGTGGACGCTCATTCTCGTCAGGGAACTGCGCCACTCACCCGAAAAAGTCTGGCAGGCGCTTACCGACCCGGCCCATCTGCGCGAATGGGCCCCCTTCGTCGTCGATGCCAGCCTGGGTACGGTTGGAACCGTGAATCTCACCTGGGTGGGAGGCCCACAGCGGCCTTCGGAAACAGAAGTGACTCGCGCCGACGCTCCCAGCCTGCTTGAGTACGGCGATATGCGTTGGGAACTCCAAGCCTCGGGCGCCGGCACGCGCCTGACGCTGTCGCACAAAATCGATCGCCGCTTCATCGCGTGGGGCGCCGCCGGCTGGCACATTTGTCTCGATGTGCTCGATCGCCTCCTCGGCGAAGCTCCCATCGGCCCCATCCTCGGCGTCGAGGCCATGAAGTTCGACTGGCAGCGATTGAACCTCGAGTACGCCAAACAATTCGGCGTCGAAACGCCCAACTGGAGCCGTACATGAAGAAAACCGTTCCGCCGGAATCGGCCTCCGCACTAATCGATGCCAGAATCGACTCCCTCGGCGACTGGCGCGCGAAGACCTTCGCAAAGGTCCGCCAGATCATTCACCAGGCAGACCCTGAGATCGTCGAAGAGTGGAAGTGGATGGGCACTCCCGTCTTTTCCCACGCCGGCATCGTCTGCACGGGAGAAACCTACAAAACCGCCGTCAAGATGACATTCGCCAAGGGCGCTGAGTTGAAGGACCCCGCCGGCCTCTTCAACTCCAGCCTCGATGGCCACGTCCGGCGCGCCATTGACATCCACGAACACGAAAAGGTGAATGAATCGGCCCTGAAGGATCTCATCCGCGCCGCCGTCGCCCTCAACCTCAAGGCCAGGAGCGCCCACAAGCCCCGTTAGGTGGGGCGGACCGGGGCGCCCACGTCTTTCGTGGGCCCGTCTGCCTTCTTCATTCTGATCGTTCTCGTGGCGTGGGCCTCCAGGCCTGCGGTGCCGGCGTCCACGCCGGCATTCTCCGTGGCTATTTCCGTGGCTATTTCCCCTGTCCCACCCCCAACTGTGCTGTAATAGCGTTCCACCCCGGCCCCGGAGCCGGCCTCGACAAGGAGATAACCGATGAGCACGTGGACCCGTCGCGACGTCCTGAAAACCGGCATGGCCCTCCCCGCCGCCACCGCCGTAACCATTCCCGGAGTGGCCGCCGCCGCCCAACCCGGCCAAACGCCGGCCCCGCCCGCATCCGGCGCGCAGTCGCCCCGCGAGCGCGCTCTCCTCGATTTCGGCTGGCGCTTCCATTTCGGCCACGCCAACGACGCCACCAAGGATTTCGGCTTCGGCCTCGGCCGCGCCGGCGGATTCCAGAAAAGCGGCGGCTTCCTTTCCCCCAGCAACCTCGCCTATGACGACGCCGACTGGAAAGCCGTCGATCTCCCCCACGATTGGGCCATCGACCTTCCCTTCACCAACGATGCCAACCTCTCCAGCAAAGGCTCCTACCCCCTCGGCCGCGAGTATCCCGAAACCAGCGTCGGCTGGTATCGCCGCGTTTTCGAACTCCCCGCCTCCGACGCCGGCCGCCGCATCTCCATCGAGTTCGACGGCTCCTACCGCGACACTTTGCTCGTCTTCAACGGCTATTACATCGGCCGCCACTCCGGCGGTTACGACGCCTTCAGCTACGACCTCACCGATTTCGCCCTCCCCGGCGAACGCAATGTCCTCCTCGTCCGCGTCGACGCAACCCTCAGCGACGGCTGGTTCTATGAAGGCGCCGGCCTCTACCGCCACGTCTGGCTGGTCAAAACCGCTCCCGTCCACGTGAAGAAGTGGGGTACCCTCGCCTCCGCCAAGGTCCAGGCAGGCGCCGCCACCGTCTCCATCAAGACGGAGGTCGAAAACTCCGGCAAGGGCGCGCAAAACGTGCGCGTCATCTCCACCCTGCTCGACCCCGCCGGCAAAGAAGCCGGAAAGGCCTCCACCGTGCCCGCCTCCATCGACGAATTCGGAGAGCGCGCCTACAATCAGCAGGTCGTTCTCAAGCAGCCGGCCCTGTGGTCGCTCGAAGAGCGCAATCTGTATAAGCTCGTCACCGAAATCGAAACCGCCGGCGCCATCACCGACCGCTACGAAACCCGCTTCGGCATTCGCGACGCCGTTTTCGACCCCGACCGCGGCCTCCTGCTCAATGGCAAGCCCGTCAAGATCAAAGGCACCTGCAACCACCAGGACCACGCCGGAGTCGGCGTCGCCCTCCCCGACGCCGTCCAGTATTTCCGCGTGCGAACGCTCCAGCAGATGGGCTGCAACGGCATCCGCACCTCGCACAATCCGCCCACCCCGGAGCTGCTCAACGCGTGCGACGAGCTCGGCATGTTGGTCCTCTGTGAGACCCGCATGTTGTCCTCGAACCCGGACGGTCTCTCCCAGTTCGAAAACCTGGTCCGTGAGAATCGCAACCATCCCAGCGTGCTCGTCTGGTCGATGGGCAACGAAGAAGGCATTGCCGTCACCGATACCGGCTTGAAGCTGCTCACCTCCATGAAGCGCGTCGGCAAGGAGCATGACCCCTCCCGGTTCATCTCCATCGCGCCGCCGCCCATGGGCGAACCCGGCCGCGGCGGACTCGCCGTCTGCGACGTCATGGGCTACAACTACGGCGACCCGCTCGCCGAAGCCTACCACAAGTCCCATCCGACAATCCCCATCATGGGAACCGAAAACGTCAGCGCCGTCAGCACGCGCGGCGCCTACGTAACCGACCGCGCAAAAGGCACGGTCTCCTCCTACGATCCCTACACCACCACCGGCCGCGGTTCCGCCGAAGGCTGGTGGCGCTTCGTCAGCGCGCGCCCGTACATCTCTGGCGGTTTCATCTGGACCGGCTTCGACTACCGCGGCGAGCCATCCCCCTACGGGTGGCCCAACATCAGCTCGCAGTATGGCGTCATCGACGTCTGCGGATTCCCCAAGGACACCTTCTACTACTACCAGTCCTGGTGGACCAACAAGCAGGTTCTGCACGTCTTCCCGCATTGGAACTGGCCGGGGCTTGAAGGCCAGTTGATCTCGGTCTGGGTCCACTCCAACCTGGACCGCGTCGAGCTGTTCCTCAACGGCCAGAGCCAGGGCGCCAAGGACATGGTCAAGGACCAGCATCTCTCCTGGAACGTCGCCTACGCTCCCGGAACCATCGAGGCGCGCGGCTTCAAAGGCGGCCAGCAGGTAATGACCGCCAAGCGCGAAACCACCGGCCCCGCCGCCAAAATCGTCATGCGAGTCGACCGTCCGGAGCTCTCCGCCGATGGCGAAGATGTCGCCGTCGTCACCGCCGAAGTGCAGGACGCCCAGGGCCGCACCGTCCCGATTACTGAAAACCAGATCGCCTTCAAGGTGACCGGTCCGGGCGCGGTCATTGGAAGCGCCAACGGCGATCCCACCGATCACGATCCCGTCCGCGGTTCCTCGCGCAAGGCCTTCGCCGGCCTGTGCATGGCCCTTGTCCAGTCCAGCAAGTCCGCCGGCACACTCTCAGTTCAGGCCACCTCGCCGGGTCTCACCGCGGCATCGGCCACCATTACCGCCAAGGCTGTGAAACTTCGCCCGCAGATCGCGCCCTGGGAGCGCGAGGTTCCCAAGGGTCCAGGCATCACCGGCCTCTGGAGGCCCACAGCCGTAGTCGCCGACGCCACGGGCGGCAACCCCATGGCTCTTGCCGGCGCCAACGTCGACACGGTCTACTCCTTCCGTCAGGACGGCAATACGCTCACAGGCTCGATAGAATCCTCGGGCGGCGGCGGATTCGGCCCCGGTGGCGGCGGTTCCGCCGGCGGAACCATCGAAGATGGCAAGATCGACGGCGCCAATATCTCCTTCCGCACCGGAACCACTGCCTACACCGGCACGGTCACCGCGGACCGCGTTGAGTTGCGCAGAACCGGCGGTCCGGCCGGGCGCGGCAGCGACGCCGAACGCATCGGCGCTCCGCCCGTTCCCCCTGAAACCGGTCCGCGCCCCGCCATCGGACCCGCGCCAAACGGCACCGATCAGTCCTTCGGAGCCGGCGGCCCGGGCGGCGGACGCGGCGGTCGCGGAGGCGCCGGCGGTCAGACCCCTGCGCCTACCATCCTCCGCCGTGTGACGCGTTAGACTGGTAGCACACACAATAATGAAAGAACGAATCCGATCGACTACGGTGATCTGCGTCCGCCGCAACGATAAAGTGGTTATGGCCGGCGACGGCCAGGTCACCCTCGGCCAGGAAGTCATCAAGAGCACCGCCCACAAGGTGCGCCGCCTCTATAACGACAAGATCCTCGCTGGCTTCGCCGGCTCCACGGCCGATGCCTTCGCCCTCTTTGCCCGCTTTGAGTCCAAACTCGAGCAGTTCAACGGCAACCTCCCGCGCTCCGTGGTCGAGCTCGCCAAGGAATGGCGCACCGACCGCGTCCTGCGCCATCTGGAGGCCCTTCTGCTGGTGGCCGACGCCAAAATGACCTACCTCGTCAGCGGCAATGGCGACGTCATCGAACCCGACGACGGCATCGCCTCCATCGGCTCCGGCGGTCCCTTCGCCATGGCCGCGGCCACCGCGCTGATGCGCCATACCAACCTCTCCGCCCGCAAGATCGCCGAGGAAGCCATGGCCATCGCCGCCAAAATCTGCATCTACACGAACGACCAGGTCACGCTTGAGGAGTTGGAGTAATGGTGATCTACCTGCCAGCCCAATCGGTCGATGAGGAGCCGCTCCTCGATGAGCTGACCCCCCGCGAAATCGTGCGCGAACTCGACAAGCACGTCGTCGGTCAGGCCGATGCCAAGCGCGCCGTCGCCATCGCCCTTCGCAATCGCATCCGCCGCCAGAAACTCGCCCCCGAAATGGCCGAAGAGGTGATGCCCAAGAACATCCTCATGATCGGCCCCACCGGCGTCGGCAAAACCGAACTCGCCCGCCGCCTTGCCCGCCTCGCCAATTCGCCCTTCCTCAAAGTCGAAGCCAGCAAGTTCACCGAAGTCGGCTACGTCGGCCGCGACGTCGAATCCATGATCCGCGACCTCGTCGATATCTCCATCGACATGGTCCGCGAAGAGCGCCTCGATGAGGTCTCCGACCGCGCCGAAATGAACGCCGAGGACCGCCTCCTCGATCTCCTCATGCCGCCCCAGCCCGAGCCCAGCGAAAGCGCCGAACGCTCCCGCGAAAAGCTCCGCGAACGCCTCCGCGAAGGCAAGCTCGACGAACGCCTCGTCGAAATCGAAGTCAAGGATCGCGCCCCCTCCTTCGAGATCACCACCAACGCCGGCATCGAGGAAATGGGCATCAACATCAAGGACATGCTCCCCAACCTCTTCGGCCAGAAGACCCGCCGCCGCAAAATGCGCGTGGCCGAAGCCCTCGATTACCTCGTCCAGGAAGAGGAACAGAAGCTCATCGATATGGACCAGGTCACCCGCGTGGCCCTCGAGCGCGTCGAAACCAGCGGCATCATCTTCCTCGACGAAATCGACAAGATCGCCGGCCGCGAATCCGGCCACGGCCCCGACGTCAGCCGCGAGGGCGTCCAGCGCGACATCCTCCCCATCGTCGAAGGCACCACCGTCAACACCCGCTACGGCATGGTCCGCACCGACCACATCCTCTTCATCGCCGCCGGCGCCTTCCACGTCTCCAAGCCCAGCGACATGATCCCTGAGCTCCAGGGCCGCTTCCCCATCCGCGTCGAGCTGAAGTCCCTCACCGTCGAGGATTTCATCCGCATCCTCAAGGAACCCAAAAACGCCCTCGCCAAGCAGTACACCGCCCTCCTCGAAACCGAAGGCATCAAGCTCCTCCTCACCGACGACGCCCTGGCCGAGGTCGCCAAATTCGCCGCCCAGGTCAACGAAAGCTCCGAGAACATCGGCGCCCGCCGCCTCCACACCATCATGGAGAAGATGCTCGAAGAGGTTTCCTTCGAAGGCCCCGACCTCAAAAAGAAAACCGTCCGCGTCGACGCCGCCTACGTCCGTAAGCAACTAGCCGACATCGTAAAAGACCAGGACCTAAGCCGCTACATCCTGTAACCGTACCTGTGCAAAACGGATGAAACCCGTTGTGCCGGCTCACGCTTCGTATCAGGGCACGGCTTTGCCTCCACGGCTCGGTTCACGCTTTGTATCGGGGCACGGCTTCAGCCGTGCCGCGAGAGGCATAGTTATCAGGGCTTTAGCCCCCGAAATGACGTCACGAGAGGTTTTCAACCGTGCTACTCATAGAGAACCCGCCAAGTGAAGGTGGCGCAGACGATCGCCTTTTGTCGTCTGCGTTTGTCTTTTCCCCGCCTTAATAAACCGTCTTCCTACGCCTGCCGCTAACAACCACAGTGACTGCCCTCGGCTCTTCACACACCCTTCGACCGTCCAGCCTCTCGCGGACCTCCTCTTCCGACAGGAGCCTGTTGCGTAGGTCCGCCGGAACCCTCCAGACATCCTTCCGCGGGATCTGGGTGCACATGACTTCCCCGCCCGGGTTTATGCCAAGGTCGCTGGCGCGCTGAACGGACGTCAGGAAGCCGTAGGACCGCACAATAGCGCCGCCCAGAAAGCTCGTCTCGCCAGCGAAGCTGAGGAAGTGCCAGCGAGCCGCGTGACTGCGCTCCTCGGCAATGATAGCGGCGCGACGCGCGCCCTTCGCCATTAGCTGGCGCTCGTCAAGCGTCGTATCCGGACGCCTGCTTTTGGGCAGGTTGCTGACGGCCTTAACTCTCGATTGCGGTCTCCCTTTCATCACGCTCCCCTCGCCGCCGACAACAAGACACGCGCCTCGTCAATGGTCAGTGGAGGGGCGCTCCGGTGGATTACGGAATGGCAATTAGGGCACACAGGCCTGAGGTCCCTCACCGGATCGGTTTGGTGTCCTGAGCCGGCTTCCGATACTGGAACGACGTGATGGACATGGATTAGGTCTCTCATCGTCTCGCCATAACACTCGCCGAAGCTCATCTCGCATACGGAACAGCGCAATCCATAATGCGCGATGCAGTCCTTGCGGGCCCGCGGGTCGCGCTCGAAGCGCGTAAACAGCGCGGCGACCGGCCTCCCTTCCTCATAAACTGGCAGGGCCGCCGCCGGGCTGTGCGGGCGCGAGGACACGTAATCGGGATCGCGCAGGGACAGCAGTTTCGTCACGCCAACCGAGTGCGCGCCACGGATATTCGGAGGGGACGCCCACCCTGCGGCGGATGAGAGGGCCGCCCTGTGCGCTTTCTCCAGGGATGGCAGGACCTTTGGGACGTTTTCAAGCCGCACCGTCGTCAAGTCGCAGCCCGGAGCCTTCGCATAGCTGTCGCCGTCCAGCTTAATCGATGGGCGGACGTCCTCCGCATGGACCAGGACCCGCAACGCGCCGGAGTCCAGCACGAGGCACTGAACCCAGCCGACATTCAGGCGCAGGCCCCAATCGAAGAGCGTGATGCCCCAACGATCATTGTGCTCCGACGCGAGGATCTCGACGTCCTTTGCGAGGAAGTCAAAGAAGCTTCGCCTCGAGGCGTGGCTGGCTCCCGCGAAAACTGTTTCGAGAACCTCCCCGGCGACATCCGGGTCCTTTCGGTCTTTCGCTGTGACTCTCGGCATAGCGCCGCTTATATTACCGCACTGCGCTCGCCAGGGCGTAATCGCGGAAGCCCCTACCCCTTCTTAGCCGTAATCCTAAGCCTCCGATAATCCGCAAACCACTCTCCGTCCCTCCAAAGCGCCGGCCGCGCGTACTCTTCCACCTGCCTGATGAACGCCTCCCTCCGTTCCGCGCCCACCACCGTCAGCACTCGCCCCCAAAACATTCCGATCCAGTCCCCCAGCCCGCCCGGAAGCGCCGTCGGCCGCTCGAATAGCGCCGCATAATTCACCTCCAGGCCGTGCCGCTCCAACATGCTTGCGTACTCCCCAACCCCCGGATAAAACCAGGGGATCTCCGGCGTCTTCACGCGGAACGCGCTAAGCGCCCGCACGATGGCGTCCTGCAACTGCTGCACGTTTCCCTTTCCGCCAAATTCCGCCACCATCCGCCCTCCCGGCAGAAGCGCGCGCGCCATCCCCGACGCCGCCGCCCCCGCGTCGCGAATCCAGTGCAGCGCCGCGTTCGAAAACACCGCATGGAACTCCCGGTCGTACTTCATGCGGCTCGCATCCACATGTTCGAAGCGCAGCGCCGGATAGTTCTTGCGCGCCTCCGCGATCATGGCTTCCGAGCTATCGATGCCCGTCACCTCCGCCCCCGCGGCCGCAATCAGCGCCGTCAATTGCCCCGGTCCGCACCCCACGTCCAGAATCCGCTCGCCCGGCCGCGGCTCCAGCAGACCCACCAGCTCCTCGCCGTACTTCCACACGAACGCGTGCTTCTCCTGGTACAACGCCGGATCCCAAGTGTCCATTGGCGCCAGCATACAACAGACCGGCCGCTCTAAGCTACACTAAGAACCGATGGTGATCCTCGGCATCGATATCGGTGGATCTCAGATTAAGGCCGGCATGGTGGATGAGTCGGGCGCCATCCTCGCATCCCGCAGCCTCCGTACCCCTTCCGACCTCGATGCCTTTCAGTTCGAGCTCGACAAGGCCGTCCGCTGGCTCATCGACGCCACCGAGTCCCCCGCCGGAGTCGGCGTCGGCTGCAAAGGCGTCATCGATCCCGATAGCACCCGCGTCGACCTCCTCCCCGGAGCCCTCCATTATCTCGAAGGCGTGCGCTTGAGCGATCTCGTCGGCCTCCCCGCCGAGGCGCCCGTGCCCGTCTTCGCCGATAACTATGCCCGCGTCGCGCTAGCCGGCGAGATGGTCTGGGGCGCCGCGCGCGGCCTCCGTGACGTCCTCATGCTGACTCTCGGAAACGGCGTCGGCGGCGCTGCGATCGTCAACGGCCAGATGCTCCGCGGCCATTCAGGCGTCGCCGGCTTGCTCGGCCATATCACCGTCGAACCCGATGGCGCCATCTGCTCCTGCGGCAATCGCGGCTGCCTCGAAACCGTGTTCTCCGCGCGCGCCATTGAGAGCGCCGCCCACGCCGCCGTGCATCGCGGCTGCTCCTCCACCTTGACGCGCCTCTTCCGCGAGCAGCCCCAGCTCGCCACCTGCCGCACCGTCTTCCTGGCCGCCTCCGAAGGCGATGCCCTAGCTCGCGAAGTCGTCGACACGGCCATTCACAAACTTGCCGCCGCCCTGTCCGGCCTGTTGCATGTGTTCGACCCTGAGGTGGTCATCGTCGGAGGGCCCGTCGCCGACGCCGGCCAGGAACTCCTCGCGCCGCTCCAGGAGGAAACCTGGGAGCGCACCCGCGGCCTCCTCGGCCGTGACGTCCCCATAGTCGAGCAGCAAGTCGCCGACAAATCCGGCATAGTAGGAGCCGCCGGCCTCGCCATGGCCCCAAGGTAGGGCAGTGGCGCAAGCCGCCAGGCTTGCAGAGTCGGCTGTCGAGCCGACTTTATCGAGGGCCGAGGCTTACTTCCTCTTACGATTTCGGTCCACTGCTCTTAGTGAACCACTTCCTCTTGATATCCGGCCAGAATTCCTTGAGCACCTGCGACCCCGCGTCGGTACCCACCTCTTCCAGCAGCTTCTCCACATTACCCAGGACGTTCCGGTTATCGGGATAATACGCGTTCGAGATCGCCGTCGCGCACGCATTTCCAATCCATTCCGAATAATTGAACCGGTCGCCCCCCGAATCCTTGTGGGTCACAATCACGCGCGTCAATGCGTAGCCCACGCGCTTCAGTTTGGGTCCTTCGGCGCGCCGGAAGTATCGCGGATCTTCGTGCAGCAGCACCGGAAACACGCCCTCCGTGAACATGTTTCCCATCGATTGGTCCGCATAGTTGGTAATCAGCCGGTGCCCGAAACCCTTCATCCCCTGCCCGAAGTCGGGATCCTGATCGGTCCACTGCCCCAATCCCGCCAACCCTGCAGCCAGCAACACCAGCGGATAGTCGAACGAATCCTTGGCCGCGATCGTGAGCTTCTGGCCCGGCTTCAGCACCGTGCCTTCAAGAGACGAGTCCGCTGTCCGGTAGTTCGGCAGCACGCCGAACACGCGCTTGCCGCCGGGCGGTTCCGTGCCCTGAATATCGGCCGGCGAATTCGCTCCCCCTTCCGTTTGCGGGGCCGTGGGAAGCGTCACCGGCACAGGTTGCTCCTGTCCGAATGCGCACACCCCGATACCCACGAACAGGATGAGAACCCGCACCGCCGTCTGAACCATTAAAGACTATCCTCTAGCCCTTTCTCTTTTTGGACGCCGCCACGGTCAAAGCGTTGCAATTTGTTTCCCGCCTCAACCTAACCCGAACAAAATGCATCCATTTGGGAGATTTACTAACCATTATCTCTCATCTCTCGGTGGAGTGAACTGCGGTACCGGAGCTTCGGGGGTCCCTTGCCGTGCCGGCTTGCCCGCCAACTCGTCCCGCCGGGGGCCGGCATTCCTTAAAGGTAATTGCGGATCGGAGATGCGCCGCGCCGTGGACCCGGCGCCTATCCCGGCGGCCCGGCCGTTTACCGCAGCCTGAAATCGGAATAAAACTTCTGATTGAGTGTGGACACTTCTGAATAACGCCCGCGCCCGAACCGGCCGTTCTCTATTCTTCCTGTACCGCCGCCCCGCGCACCGCCGGCCGCACGTCGAATTTGTGCTCGATCCCCAGTTTCTTCATCTTGTACAGCAGAGCCTTGTAGTCGATCTTCAGCAAATTGGCGGTCCTCTTCCGGTTCCAGCGTGTGCTATTCAGCGCCGCTAGAATCGCTTCCGTTTCCGCCTGTTCCTTGGCCTGCGTCACTTGTTCCAGAATCGGGGATTCTCCTGCTACCGTGTTGGCCGGCAGAGGCAAAGCCTGCGCTGCGGTGAGGATTCTGCGCGCCGCCCGCGCCCTCAGATCCTGTGCGACCAGGTCCGGAGACCGCAGCACCAGCAGCTTGCGGACAACGTTCTCCAACTCGCGCACGTTTCCCGGCCAATCGTGCTGCAACATCGACTGCAGTAACGCCGGCGTGATCTCTGGAAGAGAAACCTCGTCGGGAGCGTACTTCCGCATCAGGAGCTGCGTCAACGGGACGATATCCTCCTTGCGGTCCCTGAGCGGCGGCACGCAGAGGCTTACTACGTTTAACCGGTAGTAAAGGTCTTGCCGGAATGCGCCCATCGCGATGGATTTCTCCAGATCGTTATGCGTGGCCGCGATCACCCGCACGTCCACCCGCACCGTCTCCTTGCCTCCCAACCGCTGGAATTCGTGGTCCTGCAATACCTGCAGGAGCTTGGCCTGGA